>Ga0075720_101_pt1 | contig 85371 bp, 74 predicted proteins | sample RifGroB1_FD_67781 | JGI IMG/M metagenome (GOLD analysis project Ga0075720, IMG submission 67781) | Microgenomates (Woesebacteria) bacterium GW2011_GWB1_38_8b
CTTTGGGAGAATACCAAGTTTTTCAAAAGTGAGTTAAAAAAACTAAAATTCGATATCGGTACAAGCACTACACCAATCATTCCTTTAATGATCGGTGATGAAAAGAAAGCAAAAGAAGTAAGCCGCGAACTTTTTGAGCGCGGTTTGTTTTCTGTGGCAATAACCTACCCTACGGTTGCAAAGGGAAAAGCCAGAATCAGGCTTATGAATTCTGCCGCGCATAGCAAATCCCAGGTTAAAAAGGCAGTTGAAACCATTAGTGCAGTCGGAAAGCTTTTTGGTGTAATATAATCTCATGGAAAAAAGGATTGCACTTGTAACCGGAGCTAACGGCGAGGTGGGGCATTTGCTTTTGGGAAAACTCGCCGCCGGGAACTACGAAGTCGTTGCTCTTGATTTAAACGACCTTGACCAGACTTTATCAGGATTTGTAAAGAAGTTCTACAAAGGAGACATTACCGACGAAGCCTTACTATCATCTATTTTTCAAAACGAACATATTGATATTGTTTTTCATTTGGCCGCTGTTCTTTCGACTTCAGGTGAAAAAAATCCCGAACTTGCACATCATGTAAATGTCGGCGGGACCCTAAATATATTAAAATCCGCAAACACAATTTCACAAGCTTCAAAGAAAAAAATTACAGTTATTTATCCCAGTTCTATTGCGGTTTACGGGCTTCCGGACCTTGTCACAAAAAATTCGGCAAGTTTTATAGGAGAGGGCCAATTTACAAATCCAATCACAATGTATGGAATTAATAAGCTTTACGGGGAAAACTTGGGTATTTATTTTGAAAAATATTATAAGCTCCTTGAGAAATCACAAGAGAGGTATATTGATTTTCGCTGTATAAGATTTCCAGGGCTTATTAGTGCCGTAACAGTACCTTCAGGAGGAACCAGCGATTATGCGCCGGAAATGATACACACCGCAGCACAAGGTCAGGGATACGAATCCTTTGTCCGCGAGGATTCTGTTCTTCCTTTTATGGCGATGCCGGATGCAGTTAAGGCTTTACTTTTAATAGCAGATGCCCAAAAAGAAAAACTGACTCAAAATGTATACAACGTATCAAGTTTTAGTGTAAGTGCAAAAGAAATTGCAGAAATAGTTCTTAAAGTTTTTCCTGAAACAATGATCGGCTACAACCCCGACCCAGCAAGACAAAGAATTGTTGATTCCTGGCCATCAAATGTAAATGACACCACGGCACGTCGTGATTGGAGTTGGAGCCCTGATTATGATATCAAAAAAGCATTTGAAGAATATCTGATTCCGGAGATTACAAAAAAATACAGTTAAAGGAAATTTAAATAATCTTATTCTTCAGTAGGAATTTTTTTTGAGAAGAAATTATTTTAGAGGGCAATGTCTTTTTAAACACTTTAAAAATCTCGCCCTGTTCCGATCCCCTTAGAACACCGCTTTTTTTATTGCACAAAAACGCCATACTAATAGTCCAACCTAACCCGCTCGCACCCTGCTCCTTTAAATACTCAATATAACCCAGCATTTTTTCAATCTTTACGTTAACTCCCAATTCCTCTTTTGCAACCCGTTTGACAGCATGTTCAAGCGTTTCGTTATACAGTACTGTTCCTCCAGGAAGATGCCACCAGCCCAAAAGCGGTTCTATGCTTCTTTTTGTTAGAACTACCCCACCATCTGTCAAAAGTACAACCTCCACACAAAGTCTAGGAACTTTACTATAAATTGACACGAATTCAGAATAAGGTAATTTATTAATTTTCATTATGTATCTTTTTAAAATCTCTTTGGTATTATATAACTGTCATCCTAAAGTTTATTCGACACTTTTACATTTCAACTGCGGATTAGTTTTAAAACCTATATAAATCGGTTTTCCCAGTATATCTTTAATCTCAAATTGTTTTTCCAGCTTGTGTTCTTTAGCTTGGCCATCGGAAATTGTCAAAGGGTCGCCGACAATAATTTGTTCTTTGCACGGATCAGTCTCCCAGCTTATTTCCCTGACTTCTATTTTCGAAAACTTGTAACTATTTTCCGGAGGCAGTGAATGGTAATAATCGGTTTTATATTTCGGATCTACCTCACCTTGATATATCTCCGGTGGATATTTAAGGTGGTATAAAAGCAAAATATAATTTCTTGGATTACGGCTGTTATCAACCATATAATTTTTATCCGCGTTGACACGAATATAATCAGCAAGTTTGTCATAACCAAAGTTCCACCCGCTTGAGCGCTCAATCGGAAAAAGTACAAAATATGATCGATAAAGAAGTAACAGTGATAAAGGCAACAATAATATCAGTGTCATTGTACTCAGCACCGGTAATTTTTTGACAAAATAATCAATCCCAAGCCCTATTACTATCATCAGGGGAAGAAGAAAAGGTAACGCTCGCTGAATTGAAATAAATTCACCCGACAATACCGCAGGGATTAGCGAGGTTACAAATAATAAAAGTAAAAATTTAATATTTCTTTCCTTAATTCGACTGACAAGAATAAACAAACCCACCATAAATGGCAACGTCATCCAGTTGTACATAACTGAAATTCCGGGGATTGTGTGTTGAGCATCAATGTCCCCCAGCTCATAAAATAAATTTTTATTTGATAAATAAGATAATGTTTGATTGATAATATTTTGGATGATTCTGCCACCTTCAATAAGCCTTTGGTTTTTTACCCAAAAAGCAGGTGTATTTAATACGGTCAGATGTGGTATCTGTAATAAAAGTGTGGTAACACCAGCCAAAAACAAGTATTTAAAATTTGACTTTTTTAATATTATTTTTCTAAAAATTATTAAACAAAAAATACAAAAAATCGGAACCAAAAATCTTTGTGTATGCGCCGTATAAGTAGCCAGAGAAAAAAATACAAATGAATAAATATAATTTTTGGGTTTATCCAATGCTAATAACAAAAAATAAACACCAATGTTAAAAAGGGTGAAAGCAAGTGTTACTTCATATCCAAGCCTCGCATTAAAGGTAAGCCATGGAGAAATTGCATAAAACAAAGTTGTTATAACATACGACCTCTCTGACGAATATATCTTTAATTTCTTTATGAAAAGGTAGAAAAATACAACGCTAACTAGTGCAGATATCGCCGAAAGTAAACGGAAAGTTGTAATTTGATAACCAATTAATTTAATTGCAAGTGCTGATGTATAAACAAAAAGCCCCGGAGTATACGAGCCTAACAATCTAAAAAGTACAGGGTACTGCTGTCCGAAAGCGTCTTTTCCCGTTTCCAGAATCGAGTAAGCGTTATATGCAACAACCGCCTCGTCTACATAAAAACCACTTGGGATAACATCCAATTTATATAGATAAATAAGTCCGGCAAATACTAATATTCCAACAACCAAAAATATTTCGGTTAATTTTTTCATACTATTTCGTAGTCCATATTTTCTTAACAGCGGTTTCTACTCCAAGATAAATAGCCAAACCTAAAAAAGGAAATATTAAAAAAGGTCCGAATTTCCCGTTCACACCAATGAGCGTAAGAATCAAAATTGAAAAAAGCAAAAGATATTTGTAAGTTTTTTTTGATTGGAATAAATTGCACAGACCGATTAATAAAAACGGTAGAGAGATTAAGTTAAGATAATTTGGGAAATATAAATTTAAGTCGACTGTATCAAAAAAGTTTTGTTCGATTTTATAAAACAAAATTGTTATCGGCTGCTTCTCAAGGTAATAACCAAGTCGTGCAAACTTTGGTTCATAATAATTCATCCTTGTTGTTTGTAAATCAATTTCTGCCGGAGTTGAATTGTATACTTTTGAAATCTTTACTGACTCAAATTGAAAGAAGGAAAGTAACACCCAAAAAACAATTATTACCTTTGTAAATTTCTTTTTAATAAAACTTAAAATCATTAAAGCTGTATAAAAAAGAAAAAGTGTAAATATAAACACATCCTGACTCAGCAACTTAATAACCCATGGATTTAACACAAAAACAATTGCAAAAAGAACTAAGGGGAAAGTTCTTTTAACTTCGCTTTTCCCAGACATTGAAATATCTTATTTAAAGAAGCCGAATATTTTAAATAATCCTGTAAAGTTATTTGTCATACTACTTAAAATAAAAAGTCCTCCAGCAAGAGCTGTAAACCAAAATAAAATAAGAAGAAGTCCTTGTCTTCGCTCCAGATAACTTTTCGGAGGATTTTTTACATGAAACTGTTTGGTTTTTTCGCCCTCGTCTTTGATTATTAAAACACCGCTCATAAAAATACTTTCTTTAAAAATTATATCACTAAAAATATCAATTAGGCCAAGTCCAAAGCCATTGACAAGCCTCAAAGTTAATTCTAACCTGAAATATAGAGATAAGGTCACAGTTTGATAGTCGAAAAACTTCAAACGTGACTCCATGAGACGCGCTTGCGCTATCTCATAGGAGGAGGTGAATATTTATGGATTCAAAACAACTTAAGAAGTTTTTTATTTACTGGGTAGTTAATTCGGTTTTAATGTACCTTGCTAACTATTTAATGCCAAGCTATTACGAACTTGGAAACATGAATTTTACCCCAATGTCTGCAGGGTTGGTAGCTGGTTTTGCATTAACAGTGGTAGGATTTGTTGCAAAAACTTTTGCTAAAGGTGCCGGACTTACAAAACGCGGGAGATATCCAATGTTTTTGTACTACGGTTTTGCCAATTCAGCAGGGATTTGGGTTATTGCCAGGGTTGCCGATTTGACAGGATTCGGAATTTCAAGATTTTATTGGGCGATACTTTTGGGTTTCTTGGCATCACTTACCCATTGGTTGGTTAGACAGGGACTGAAAAAGAGTAAACTGCTCTGATAATATTTAGTTGCTAAACAACAGTTCTTCAGGTTGTGTTTTTTGTGTCTTCATTGAACCAAAATGATATACTTATAGTATGTCAGCAGAAAATATAGAAAAGAAGTCTAAATTGTTAACCGCATGGAAATACTTAAATTATGTAACCCTAGCGATTGCCATTGGTATAGGAGGAACACTGGGTTTATCATTGGCTGCAGTTGATTTAGCCCAAATTGGTGGAATTAAATGGTTTGAGGATCGTAGAAAGATTAAAAAATAACTGAGTTTCCCATCTTCGCAAAGAAATTTAATTTACACTTTTCAGAAGTTTCAAAAGCGGGTCTTTGTAGTTTCCAATTAACCAAACCAGGTATAAAACTACTCCAGGCATTATAACCAGATTCTCAAACCACTTTCCCGTCTTTATCCTCCAGGATTTTATTGGCGGAAAACCAAAATTAATTCCTATAGGAAAAAGTAGAGGAACTCCTTCTTCAGTTAAAGAGTCTGCAAAAAGATGAGATACAAATCCAATCATAATACTGATAAGTAAAATTTTAGGATCTACAAAACCGCTGTTGAAAATTTTCGGCAAAACCCATTCCAATCCTTTGAAAAGTAAATACGTTCCCAATAGTGAGTGAGTGATTGTTCTGTGCTTATAAAAAACACGGCGCAAAATGCGGCTGACAAAATCCCCTCCCGGAAGTAAATCCCAAAGCCTGTTTCCCGCCTGGTCCGCATCGGGGATCAAACTTCCGACAGTGCATCCAATTACGGATGCAAAAAGTGTGTAAAGATTGATATTTTGCGGATGATAATAAACCGCAGTTGTAGTAAGAGCCGCAAATGCAATTAAATCATGTGTCCTGGCAGTCATCCAGAAATTATAACACCATAGCTTCAGTTTAGACTAATCACACCTCGTAAAGAAATTGCTTTAACTATTAAAATCTATTCTTGAAGTGCTAGCATATAGGGAACCACATAATGCTACATATCTTACTTAACTAGCTCCCTCATCCTTTTTAGGATAGCATCTATTTGATCTGGAGGCAAAGGAGGCGGTTGAATCTCAAACTTCTTTTTCGAAGCATCATACCCTTTCCATTTTCCCACCAAACTGATACTATTTAAGGCGATACCATCACCTTCTTTTGGTTTCTCAATTATTTGTCTCAGTCTCCTGACCAGGAACTCGTCTGATAGGCTTCCACTATTGATAACATCCTCAATTTCTTGGTGTATGTTAGCATTTGTTAGCAATCTGTGAGCCGTAACTCTCAGACTTCCATAGGACTGATTAGGGTAAGCCTCTTTTGCAGCCTGTACCCCATTCCCGCCATTATTAATGAATGCTTTTATAAAAATTCTTTCCCTGGGTTTCACCATAAAATTATCTGAGGAGATCGCGGAGTTAGAGGCACATATATTTTAGCAGATCTACTTCTTCTTCGGCACAAATGCTGCAAAGAACTGACCTTCTTTGAGGTTGAGTCCACGTTGAGATTTTTTGTTTACTTTACGCTTTGTCTTGGTTTTTACCTTTTCCTTCAACTGAGCCTCCCTTCTTTGATTGCAATTTACCAATGGTTATAAATGCGAATGCTCCAGTAAGTAGTATAACTGCATCCAGGAAGATCCCCCGACGAAGGACTGAATCAGATACCTCTTTCTGGAATTTAATAACTTCTTCCTTTGTGTACCCATATCCGAAGATTTCGTTCAAAGACTTCCTGCCTGATGGGTTATTACCAGTAAGATTACAGGGTGCGTCTTTGCCATAAAAATACTTGTCATATTTATCCAAATTTGTACACGTTAAACTTGAAATTGCATCTAGTTGAGCAATTGTATCCCAAGTAGTGTACCCCACCAGAAGGACTGTGCAGAGAATAATCAGTATTTGAAGTTTTCTCATAATTAAAAAAACAGCTTGAATCCTTCTCAAGCTGCCTGCGTTTGCGCTCAGCGCTCCATGAAGAACTATAACACAAACTTTCCATATATGGAATGGTGAAATATGGAAAGTTTCAGTGTAATATAGATATGAGAAGTAATACTTACGCTTCCCAAAACCCATTCCAGAGGGAGCGTGACACACTTGGGAAAACGATCAAGAAGTTTCGAGAGAAAAAATCAATGACTCAAGAAGACCTAGCTGATGAGGCAAGTATAAACGTATCGTACTTAGCCAAAATTGAGAATGGATATGTTAATACCACAGTAAGATACCTGATAAAAATTGCTCGTGGATTAAAGATACAAGTAAAAGAGTTGTTTGAATTCTAATTTCAGCTTCAGAAACCATATTCTGCCGATCCCTTCTGTTGTTTTACTATCTTGAATTAAGTATAATTAAGCCTAATTGTTATGCCTGAACTTGAGGAATTACCTGAACTGTTGACGATAAAGCAGGTCGCTAAGATCCTGAATGTCCATACGGAGACCTTAAGACGATGGGATAAAATAGGCAAATTGAAGGCCATTCGAGTAGGAGTGAGGCGTGGCGTTGGAGACAGGCGCTATCGAAAAGAGGATATCTTGAAACTTATCGCTAAATAAATGTAAAAATGAATATGAATACAGACTCAAGGTTTTTCACAAACGAACCAGATGCGACCCTTCTTTCTCGGTTCCAAAAGATCCTTGAGAATAATACTCAGTTTTTTGATGTTTTAGTCGGATACTTCAGGAGTAGCGGTTTCTTCCAGCTTTACCCTTCACTCAAAAATGTCGAAAAGATCAGAATCTTGGTTGGCCTCAATATAGATAAAGTTACTTACCAAGTTCTGAGTCGATCAAAAGATGGCCAGGAGGATATTTTTACTTCAACAAAGCGTGTTGAAGAGGGTTTCGAAAAGGAAGTCACTGAGGAGGTAGAAAATGCTCCAGATGAGAAAAGCACCGAGGAAGGAATCCATAAGTTTATTGAGTATATAAAATCAGGCAAACTTGAATTAAAAGTTTACCCAGAGCACCCGATACACGCAAAACTCTATATTCTTCGAAAAACTGCTGGCAGCGAAGATTTCGGGAAAGTCATTACAGGATCGAGCAACTTCTCTCAATCTGGACTTGTAGACAATCTCGAATTTAATGTCGAGCTAAAAGATAAAGCTGATGTAGACTATGCTCTGAAAAAGTTTGAGGAATTATGGGAAAAGGGAGTCGATGTTACCGACAAATATATCGATACAGTAAAAACTAAAACCTGGATTAATGACGAGATCACCCCTTATGAGCTGTATTTGAAATTCCTCTACGAATACTTCAGGGAGAAAATTAACTATGACCAGGAAATGTTTGCTGACCTTCCCAAAGGCTATCTTGATCTGGAATATCAAAAAGAGGCTGTCGCTGATGCGCTACTTAAGCTCAGAGAGCACAACGGCGTTTTTCTATCAGATGTAGTAGGACTGGGGAAAACATATATCTCAACATTAATAGCTAAAAAGTTGGGAGGACAAACTCTCGTTATTTGCCCGCCTGTCCTTAAGGAATACTGGGAAGATACGCTCAGGGAATTCGGAGTTGTGGCCAAAGTTGAATCTCATGGAAAGCTTGATGAGGTTTTGAGTAAGGGAGTTGATCATTATGATCAGGTCATTATTGACGAGGCACATAGATTCAGGAATGAAATTACTCAAAGCTTTGAAACGCTTCACCAGATATGCGCTGGCAAAAAAGTCATTCTTGTCACAGCAACACCTCTTAACAATCGGCCAAAAGACATTGCCAGTCAGATGTTTCTCTTTCAAAAAAAGAATAACAGCACTATACCGAATCACAAAAATCTAAAGGCCTTTTTTGATGCTCTTGAAAAGAAACTCGATCCGAAGCTAACAAAAGAGGAATATATACAGATCGTAAAAGAAAATTCTCAAGTCATCCGTGAGGAAATACTCAAATACGTCATGGTACGAAGAACTAGATCTGAAGTTGAGAAGTTTTACAAAGAAGACATGACAACTCAAGGTTTGAAATTCCCTAAAGTCCAGGAACCAATCAAGCTTTACTATAAATTTGACGAGACCCTGGATTCTCTATTTTTAGATACACTCTCAATTATCAAAAAAATTGCTTATGCGCGTTATGAGCCTGCCAATTATTTAAAGACCCAGGCACTCACAGAAGAACTACAGATACAAAAAGTTGGACAAGAGAACGTACGCGGGTTCATGAAAGGGTTACTGGTTAAGCGCCTGGAGAGTAGCTTTTATGCCTTTAAAGAAACACTCAAACGATTTATTAAATCTTACGATAACTTTATCGATATGTTTGATAAGGGAACTGTGTTTATTAGTAAAAAGGTAGATGTTTATGATTATCTTGATTGGGGTCTTGAAGATGAGCTCCTAGAATTAGTCGAAGAAAACGCGGTTATTAAATACAGCGCCAGTGAATTTCAACCACATTTTAAAGACCTACTCACAGCAGACAAAAAATACCTAGAGCAACTCATGACTAAATGGGATAAGGTAACAGCCGATCCGAAATTTGATGAACTCGCAAAGCGTCTTGCGACTGACGAACAATTAAAATCAAATAAAATACTTATCTTCACTGAATCAAAGGAAACTGGAAAATACTTATCCGATAAACTCAAAGAGATTTATGAAGATGCGGTTATATCTATCTCTGGTGGTTCGAAAGGAGCTGAGTTTGAAATAGTCAAACAAAATTTTGACCCTCGATCGAGAATCAAAGATGACACCAAGAGAATTTTAGTGACCACTGACGTCCTATCGGAAGGTATCAACCTGCATCACGCCAATATTATTATTAACTATGATATTCCCTGGAACTCCATCCGAATCCTTCAGAGAGTAGGGAGAGTCAACCGAGTCGGAACAAAACACAGTGAAATTTTTATCTATAACTTCTTCCCGACCTCTCAATCTGAAGAACAAATCGGGCTTGAAAAATTAGCAGTGGCCAAGATCCAGGCATTCCATGACACACTCGGTGAAGACACTCAGTACTTAACAGGTGAAGAGGAATTTAATTCCTGGGAGATTTTTACTCGCATCAACTCAAGTAATGTTGCTGACGAGGGATCGGATGAATATGTGGAAAGTGAACTTGGGTATCTTAAACAGATACGAAATATTCGCGATGAAGATGAAAAACTTTACGAGAAAATTCGTAAGCTTCCAGCAAAATGTAGAACCGCCAGAGAAAAACTGGATGCTTCGGGAACCTTAGTAACATTTTTCCGACGTGGATCTCTACGCAAATTCTTTAAGACCAAAGAGAAAGACACATCCGAGATTCAGTTTGGAGAAGCTGCAAAACTGTTACACGCTCAACCAGCTGATTCCAAAACCTCACTTCCCTCTTCATTTTATGATCTGCTCAAGGGAAACATTACTGCTTTTGAAGAAAGTATCAGGGATGAATCAGAAGAAGAAACGGAAAAGCGAGGCAGTGGCTCAGATAAAACCCTGATGCGCCATATTAAAGCGCTCCTAAGTTTCAGGGGATTAACTGAAGATGATGAAGCGTATTTGAATACCCTACTCCTGGCACTGGAAGAAGGGGCAGTCAACAAGCGCTCAATCAATCAGCTCGTAACAAAATTAAAAGAGATGAATAAACCTCTGGCAATTTTAGCTGAAATCAGGAATGCGATTAGTGAAGGATATCTTATAAAAGTACTTAAAACTGAAGATCAAAGGCGACCAGCTAAGCGGGAGATAATTTTATCGGAAGCCTTTACCTAACATGACTTATGCAGCAATATTTTTCAATACTTAAGACAAAATATGACCAGAGTACGTTCCAAAAATTTGCCCACGAACTCTTAAATGACATTGAAATCGGAAGCCAAAAGCTCCCGATAGATTCTCCATTTAAAGACCATATCGATTCACTCACCTATTTAGGTTCCTACGCTGATCCTCAAGGAAAAAATCTCCACATTCTTGACGTATCCCTGAAAACCCATACCAAACTTGAACAAGCCAGAACAATGCAAAGGAATCTGATCGCTCGCTACTTAAAAGATCATTGGCTTGATAGTGCGCTTGTATCATTTCATAACGACAGCTCATCTTCCTGGCGACTATCATTCGTAAAAGTTGAATATAAATATGACGAGAAAGGTAAGCCGAAAGAGGAAGCTACACCCGCAAAAAGATATTCCTTTCTCGTTGGAGAAGGTGAACCAGTTCATACACCACAATCTCAACTAGCTAAAATCTTTGAACAAACAGTGACTAACCCAACTCTGGCTCAACTTGAAGAAGCTTTTGGTGTCGAGAAAGTTACCAAAGAATTCTTTGAAAAGTATCGAGATTTATTTGAAAGCGTAGTCGCAGAATTAAAGAGCAATCACACATTTATCAATGAAGCTTCTAGAAATAATATTGATACCGAAAACTTCGCAAAAAAACTCTTAGGTCAAATCGTTTTCTTATATTTTTTGCAAAAGAAGGGCTGGCTTGGAGTACCAAGGGGTAAATCGTGGGGCGAAGGAGACAAAAACTTCATGAGCGGGCTTTACAAAAAATGTATTCAGAATAACCAGAATTTTTACAATGATTATCTGGAAAAACTTTTCTACGATACCCTTAATAATCCCCGCCGAAATGAAGTCGATCCAAGCTATTCGAAATACTTTGACAGTAGAATACCTTTTTTGAATGGAGGCTTATTCGAGGCTCCTTACGATTGGAATAACAGCTTTATTTACCTGGATAATAAAATTTTCGGCAAGGTTTTTGATGTCTTTGATCTTTACAATTTCACAGTAAAAGAGGATGAACCGCTTGAAAAAGAAGTCGCGGTTGACCCAGAGATGCTTGGTAAAGTATTTGAAAATCTCCTGGAAGAAAATCTGCGTAAAGGTAAAGGCACTTACTACACGCCCCGCGAAATTGTTCACTATATGTGCGAAGAGAGTCTTATCAACCATCTGGCAACCGAGACAGGGCTTACCCCAGAAGATGTCAAAAATAAATACTTCCCTACCTATAACGTTTTAGGTGATGAAAAATTTGAAGCAAGAGATGTGACAGTCAGTGAAAGTATTATTAACAGCCTGGAAAATATAAAAGTTGTTGATCCCGCTTGTGGATCAGGAGCGTTCCTGGTCGGAATGCTGCAGCAAATTACTCATTTACGATACGAGCTAGAAAGTCGGTCAAAACTCCTTGGAAGAAGAGACACTGCCTCCACTGAATACGAGATTAAAAAACAAACAATTCAGAACTGTATTTATGGAGTTGATATAGATCCAGGAGCTGTTGAGATAGCAAAACTTCGTTTGTGGTTATCGCTGGTAGTTGATTATGATCTTGAGCAAATAGAACCCCTACCTAACTTGGATTACAAAATTATGCAAGGAAATTCTCTTCTTGAAGAATTAGTGCTCGGAGACACCAGTATAAAACTTTATGACTCGGAGAGTGTCCAAAAAGCTCTTGGTTCTAAACGGATGAAAAATCTTTTCGATCAAGAATCGCAGATCGGTTTATTTGATGGCGAGAATGATAAGGTGCTTAAAGCTATGAAGGCTCTACAACTTAAGTATTTCAGTACGAGCGATAGCGAGGGAAAGAAAAAACTCAGGAGCCAAATAGAACAGATTGAGCATGAGTTAATAGAGACAAGCGTTAAATCATCACTTCATGAACTCCAGAGTCAAAAATTGAATATCAGAACTTTACCTGGGATTGGAATACTCCCCGAAGATTTTAAACGCCTGGAAAAAATCTCTTCAAAAGAAAATCAGATATTTGCTGTTCTAGATGAACTTAAAAAAACTGGCACAAAACCCTTCTTCCTATGGCACCTATATTTTGCCGATGTATTTGAAGAAAAAGGGGGGTTCGATGTGGTTATTGCCAACCCTCCTTACGTTTTTACTCGTGGGTCAGATTTCACAGATACATTTAAAAAGGCTATTGGCAAACTTTATTCTTGCGGTAAAGGAAAAATAAATTTGTTTTCACTTTTTATCGAAAGAGCATCACACATATCAAAACCGATGGGAATCTATATCTATATAATTCCGAATACTTTCTTCAGAGCTACCAGCTACAAAACCACAAGGGAATACGTTGTAAAAAATAATAAGATTCTTCAGATAATTGATTTACATGCAGGAGTATTTGAAAACGTCACCGCCTCTACTACCGTTCTCGAGGCGCAAAACTTTAGACAACCAAATAAAGAGGTAGAAATAATTGAAGAATTTTCTCAGTTAATAAATCACTCTTACAGTTCTCGTGTAATTAATCAGGAAGAATTCAATAATAATGAATTCGTTTTTTCAATCTATCTAGATAGTACATCAAATAAAATAATTAATATAATTAAACACGACTCTACGAATTTAGGTACTTTTTGTAAAGACATTATTGAAGGAATTGTTACTCCAAAAGGCAAAAATACTTTTATCTCTACTGAAGAAAAAGCTCCAAACTACAAACCTTTCTTAGAAGGTAAAGATATAGATCGTTATCAAATTTTATGGCAAAACAAGTTCATTTTATTCGATAGAAAAAAACTCCATAGACCACGCCCTGACTATTTATGGAATGCACCTAACAAAATTCTTATAAGAAGAATCGGAGGAGGTAAGAATGCTATAGTGGCCACTTTGGATCAAAATAGTTTCTATACATATGCTTCAATTAATAATCTATTATTAAAAGATGACTGTGCTCTTAATTATAACTACATACTCTCCTTGCTAAATTCAAGATTGCTCAACTGGTATTATATTGAAAATTTCACTAACAGATCCACACTAACAGTAAATATTTCCAAAACATATTTAGAAGTTTTACCGATAAAAGAAATCTCACTAGAGATGCAAAAACCATTCATTATCTTAGTAAACAAAATTCTAGAAATTACAAAGAGTAATAACGACAAAAACAATGAAACATTATCAAAACTGATTAACAAATATTCTGAAGACATTGATAAATTAGTTTACGAGCTTTATGGATTAACCCTTGAAGAAATAAAAATTGTAGAAAGTATTTAAAAACTATGGATATACAAAAAATAAAGATTAAAGGCGATTATAAATTGGCAGATATTGTTCATGATATTGAGAAAGGAATTTTGAGGATTCCCCAATTTCAAAGAGAGTTCGTGTGGGATAAACCAAGGGTTATCAAGCTCCTCGAAAGTATATATCTGGAATATCCGATTGGTTCATTTTTCTTTTGGGATGCACCGAGAAAATACTATGACTTTTATAGAGATATCGCGGAGTTGGGACTTCCAAAACCTGACAGGTACGAAAAAATTGTCTTTATTCTCGATGGCCAACAACGTCTTACTTCTTTATATGTCACGGTTAAGGGATTGACTCTATATGGCAGAGACTACAAAAAGATTTGCTTTGATCTGGATGAGATGCATTTTGTTGACAGAGCGCCTGACAATCAACGCTATGTTTCAATTTGTGATTTGCTTTCTAATGAAAGATATGATGTTTATGAAGGTTTAACTGTTGAGCGTAAAAAATCGTTTAACGAGTGCTTCCAGAAATTTAACAACTACCCCTTTTCAGCCATTGATGTTAGAGATAAAGAGTTGGATGAAGTATGCGATATTTTCGAGAGAATTAACCAGGGTGGTCAGAAACTTAATCTATTTGATCTTATCTCTGCTAGTACCTGGACGCCAGAATTTGATTTACGCATTGCAGTTAAAGCAGAAAATGAGCAGTTAAAGACAAAAGGCTTTGGCGATATCGATAACGAGGTTTATCTTCAAGCACTTTCGCTTATTGCTAAAGGTTCATGTACCAGACCAGTTCAGTTGCAGTTAAGAGCCGAGGATGTTAGTAAATTTTGGCAAGAAACTGTTGAATCAATCGCATTGGCTATTGATTACCTAAGAAATAATTTAGGTGTAGTCAACTCGGTCTTTATTCCTTACCGCAGTATGATCGCGATAGTTGCCTATTTGTTCTCCAAAAGTAAGGGGAGAAGCTTAGATCACGAACAATCAGAGCTTCTGGCTCAATGGTTCTGGCAATCAACCTTTTCTGAAAGATACAGTGCTTCCATTTTGACACTCATGACCGAGGATAAGAAACTGATGGATAAAATCGTCTCAGGAGGAGCCAATGTTAAGTATCAATTTTCCTTGGATATAGATTCACTTATTCAAGTCAGGATGTATCGTAAATCAGCAGTTAAAAACGGCGTACTTTGTTTGTTAGCAAAAAAGAACCCTAGGCATTTTAAAAATAATGTTCCGCTCATGCTCAAAGACGGGTATTACTCCGACTTTAATAGTTCTGAAAAACACCATATTTTCCCAAAATCTATTGTTCAAAAGAGCTACCCGATGATTATGGTTCACTCCCTCCCAAACTTTTGTTTTATCCCTGCAGAACTTAATAAGGAGATCTCCAACAAGAAGCCGAGTTTATATTTTTCGGAGTATCAAAATATAAATCCCGACTTTGAAGATACTTTAAAAACTCATCTAATCAAGTATGATGACTCAATTAAACAAGATGACTTTATGTCCTTTTTGGCTTCAAGGGCAGCTCTGTTACTAGAGGAAATAACAAGAGTAACAGGTTCGAAGATTAGTCGTGTAGTAGCAGATAACGTCAATAAAGCCATTGATGATACCGAAAAAAGATTACGGGATTTGATTGACAAGAAACTAACCTTGAAGGATGTTGACTATTGGAAATCGTGCATTCCCAGTGACGTTGTTGGGGTAGTGCGTCAAAGAGTTAATGATTATTTATCTAAAGACCCTTCTAAAACTGTAAGCGATTTTAGACCAAGGAATATGCTTGATTATTGCGATATTATGGATTACTCAAAAATGATTTTGTCGAATTGGGAAATGTTTTCTCAATACTTCCGATCGAAAATTGAAACTGAAAAGAGATTCTTAAATCTGAAGGAGTTCAGAAACGCTGTAAAACACAGTCATGGTGAAATAGTACCTTTTATTCAAAAAGAGGGAGAGGCAGCGCTAGAATGGCTATCAATTATTTTAAATATTGTTGAAAAGCGGGCAAAAAACGAGGCTCAATCTGTTAATTAATGGCAATGAAATAGAAATGTAAAATTGTATGAAACTCTATAAAGTTACAATTAGTGGGTTCTTGTCCGTTAAGGACTCGGAACAGTTACTGATAGACGAGAAGTCTACAATTCTAATTGGCGCAAATGATCATGGTAAAACGAACATTTTGGAAGCTATTAGATGTTTAAATGATGATAGACCAATTACAGAGGATGATAGGAATTGGGACTTAGCGACTGACGCCCAACCTCGAATTGAGTGGTATTTTAAACCAAATCAATCTGATTTAGATGAGCTGAACAAAATCCAGGCACCTGAGAACCCTTCTGAAGGAACCGAACCAGAACAAACCCTAACCGAAAATAAAGATGAGGAAGTTATTTTTTATAGAGAAGGCGTTGGCAACCCTGTTAAAGTGTTTAGCATACCAATAAAGATTCCAGTATCCCAAGAACCATCTGTACTTCAGCTTAGGCCGAGAATTGAACTTTTTACTCCCCCAACTACCAATCTTGTTGATAAGGTTACGTTGGCTGATTTAGACACACCAGCGTTTGAATTTATGCAAGGAATTTTTCGCCTAGCTGAAATCTGGGATAACAAGCAAGACCTATTTAAACAAGACGATAAAACATCTAAGGCACTCGACGATGCTTCGAAAAAACTAACGTCTATTCTTAATGATAAATGGAATCAAGGTAAAGATCTCGAGTGGAAATTCGAGCATACGGGAACAGAGGGTGATCACATCATAATCAAAATAAAAGATCCATCAATCTCGTCACAATACACTAGACCCTCATTGAGATCGTCTGGATTTAGAACCTACTTTCTTTTATCAATGATTACTTATGCCAGGATACAAAACCACAAAAGCAACACTTATATTTACCTATTCGACGAGCCTGGAACCTATCTTCACCCCTACGCTCAATTTGATTTACAACGGAGTTTTGAAACAATATCTGATAAATCGCAGATCGTTTATACGACTCATTCACTTTTTCTAATAAACAAGAATCATCCCAAGAGGAATCGAGTCATCAGTAAAACGAAACTAGGAACAAAAATTGATCAAAAACCATTCACTAAAAATTGGAAATCCGTCAGGGAATCTTTGGGAATACTGCTTAGTAACAATTTCCTCATAGCAGAGAAGACGTTACTCGTCGAGGGGGCTTCGGACATCATCTATATCCTCCAGGCGATAAAAAAATTAAAGGCAGGCAATAAGGTTGACATCGATCTTAACGATTTAAGCATAGTTGATGCGGGTACATCAGAAAATTATTTAGCAATGGCCAAATTGATGTTATCAGAAGGTCGTGAAGTTGTTGCGCTAATGGACGGAGATAAAACTGGGAAAGATAACGCAGAAAAACTTAAAAAGATTTGTGAAAAAGAACTAAAAGACAAAAAGCTCCAGATACACTTACTCTCCGACAATAAATCTATCGAGGATGTGTGTGTCGACATTAATCTTATCAAAGAAGCAATAAAAGCTGTAGCCAACACTCTCATTAAAGACGAAATTAGAAAATTTGCCGATGGGTTAAATATTGATAGCGATATTGATAAAATCAAAAGTAATAATTCTAAATCACTGGGTCAAATTATTGATGAGACTTCAAAACCCTGGTTTAATCCTCCCGAAAAGATTTCAAAATTATCAATCTCTTTAAAATACGAAGATTTAAACGAAAACCAAAGTGTATCTCTTAATGTCGAGACAGAAAAACTCATCAAAGAGATAAAGAAACTTCTGAAGCTTCACGGCGAAAAGTCTGCAGATAGTGGGGTATTTGAGGAAGTCCAATAAAATTGGAGTACTGAAGATTTGAATTATTTTTAGCCCTACCCCTGCAAGATCCGCGAGCACTTAGGAATCCTAGAATTTATGACCCCGCCTGGAACCCTATACCCCCTCCTTTCCCAATGTCATTTGTCTATTGTCACCCATGTCCACAATGTCCACTTCTGACGCTGAATCTGCTGGTGGACTTGGTGGAGTTTGTGGACTTCCTTCCTGGAAAGTAGTTAAAGAGTACCTTTCCTTCAGATACAAAATGACAGGCTGGCTGTATTCGATCTGATAAACACCCTGGATTCTTTTTGTTTTGAAGCCGAATCCCCTAACCCTTAACCCAACAGCCTTTGTAGTAATTTTTTCCTTATCGTCGAGTTCTTTGTTTATACTTTCCCATACGTCTTTTACTCCAACTTTATCGTTATTATCAAACAAATTAACCAGCTTTTCGGCAATCAAAGCCTCCAGCTCAAAACTCCTGTCAGAAAAAATCTGCTCCTGGAAATCCAATGCATAATTTATTAGCTCGTCTTCCATCGATTTGTCCTGAATAACATAGAGAAGAGGAAGTAGAGTTTGTTTGAGCCTAGGCTCGACCCCATTCAATCTTTCTTCTTTCCCTTGGGTCGGAAGCGCATATAAATTGTTAAAACGATATGTCAGAAGTTTATTACGTATTAAAGTAGCCTCTGCCCAAAACGAATCATCTAACATTGTAGGAATATCCTTTCGTTTAGTTGGTTTCATTGGAATGCTCAGAATCCTGGATTCCAGCGCTAGATCTTTAGACTTCCCTCTCGACGTGATTATTTTCGGTGAGAAAGCGTCAAACGTGGTCGGAACTTTTGTTCTGTCACCTTCGACTCTTCCGATATACATTTTTTTCTCGTATCCATTGTTGAGAATAACTGTGATCTGAGCTTGTAAGTCGCTATTAATCCTTTCTAGTTCGTTGATCACCATCGTGCCTTTAACAAGTTCAATCATTCTGAATATAAAAGCATCTGAAGTCGCACCAGTCAGAAAAAATGGCTTGTAGCAGATGGATCCCACCACTTGAGCGAATCTGGTTTTTCCGCTTCCATAATCACCGATTGCCCGAAGATAAGGAATAACACTCAATTTATCATAGACCCATGTCAATAGAACATAATAACTGACGAGTTTCAAATAGAATTCGTGGGGTAAATCAAGATAACAATTGATAAATGACTCAATATCCTTTATCAACACTGCTTCACTTAAATACGGTTCTGCCTGTGAAGGCAAAAGTACTACTCCCTTGGTGATAATATCGCCCGTTAATGGCTGAAGAATCGCTCCATTGTCCAAGATAATATCTGATGCGTATGACACTTTCTTAGTTTCATAATTACATACTGCAAAGCGTATGGAGGGGTCAGGATACCCACTCACTAAAACCTCCTCAACTATAGAGTCACCTGTAATAAAATATGACGCTTTGATTACATTTTTCTTCATGTTTGTTTTTCATGATTACCAATATTTGAATCTTTCGCCTCTTGTCTGAATTTCGTAAAGGGATTTAAGATTCGATTGATTTCAAAAAAATTCACTTCTTTATAAGAACGATCTTCTGAATCTGTCGCAGCTTCTAACGCCGAATTTGTTGTGCTTGCGTGCTCAAGGTCAGATAAATATTTAAGGAATCGTTTGTTATTTGCAGCCCTTTTAATCTCTTTCGGATCATCATAAAACATAGCAACTTCAGACCAGTCTATTACAACAAGACATTTTTCTGGGTGATAACTAAGAAGGTGATGAAGACCAAGCCACTCTCCTAATTCCTCAACTTTTCCACAAAATCTTGCAAAATGATTCCATACTCCAAGTTTCTCCGAAACAGGTAATTTATAAGCTGCATTTAAAAATTTCGTAACATTATCAACTGCTTCAGTAAGAGGAGTGTAAATATGAGCGTAACAATAATCCTCCTTGCCACCAGCACTAACTTCCCCTGTCATTCCAGCGATTCTCCAAACATCTGGAACGTGATTTCTCCCCTCTCGCTGATAATCAGTAATGATATTTCCCAATGCTATGTGGAGCTCACTTCCCCAGGGATATACCAGTAAATCCCTATCCTCTGTCTTGCTAAAATAGGCGTGTGTTTTTATTCGAGACCAATCATCTTTACTTGAGGGTAAATTCATATAGTCAGCGATAAAGGCTTCGTACGAAAACTTAGCCTCCCACCTTTTACGATCGCCTTCAGGAATCCAATATTTTTCAGAAGCTTTTACTGCTTCGTGGTACTTTTTAAAATACTCTTGATCCGTTTTTTCGAAATCTTCTATTGGATGATATATTCTTAGTGAACTCCAATTAGCCATTCTTCTCCTCCTTCTGTTTTTCTTTATAAAACCACTCGTCTATTCCAACCCATTCGTTGTCTTTATTTTCTACAGCGCTACAAATTGCATCTAACATCGCATTGTCCCGACTGTTAATAATTTCATCACTCTCGGTAAAGGCATATAAAACTCTGTGCATTTCAAGGTCTGTTAACCTTCTATCCCAGTTTGCTTCTGCTAATTCCTGGATCATCTCCTCAGTAATTACAAATACAATCGGGTCATCAGCATCTCCATTTTCTAAATGCCACCATTTGAACCACTTGTATTTAGATTTCTTCATAATTCACCTCCTATACCCCTGAATGAATACGAGTTTTGAGCTCGTTAATACTTTCAATTAGATCTCTTGCATCAACCTGCAATTCGTGATTCCAGTATCGGCTGAGTATTAATTCTGCCTGATTATCTGAGTCTTGATTATCTGAGTCTTCAAACACAAATACGAAGTGTTGTCTGTCTTGTTTTTCCAAACGTACTAGAGGAAATCCTGCGGTTTTGAGGATTACGGATTGGTAAAAATCTGATAATTTAAATTCGTTGGATTCCATAGGATTTTTCATTTTTAATTCCATCTAACGCAGCCTTTATTTTTCTTGAGGCTACAGACTTATAGAGAACCTCCACTGCTTCATTTAACTTCTGGAAAAGCACATCATTTTGTGCTTGTGATAAATTCGTTTTTACCTGTAGCTTCTCACTGACTTTCATGAGGCCAGTGTATTTGAGGAGGATAGAATAGGTGAACAGTATAGGGTATTTGTTTTACTTTGGAGAAAAAAGTAGCCCCTATCTTTTTGGGAGTGGTCGAACCGATAATCTTATTCTTTTTACACCCTGACTGCCTATGTTTATTATCGCAACTTTTGCGCCTGCAAACTCTTTCTGAAACCGTTTGTTCAAGACTACAATCATTGCATCTATTCTTCTATTGTCAGGATCTTTTGATCCATATTGCTTGAGTTGCTTGACTAAAAAGCCTGATCCTATACCACTCTCTCCTGCCTCAACAACTAATTTCGACAATAGAGCCCTTTGATTTATTTTTGCTCCCGCAGGAAGGCTTTTCTTCGAAAACACGCATTTACCATAAGGCGAGAGATATAATGTATTTTCCTTTTCATTAAATTGAAAATCTTTATTCCAGATTTCATCTTCATATACATCATGTTTTCCTGAGAATCTCGATTCAAGAGTTTCATTAGTCCATTTTTCAGCAAGGTCATAATCAATTTTAACCAGGAAATATCCTTTGGGAGTGTGGTTAAACATGAATTGCTGAGGTTTAGGTGTATTTGAGATTATCTTTAATATCCCAATCTTTTCGAGATAAAAAGGTGTTTCTAACTGATTATAGGCGTATTCAACTTCTCTGAGGTCGAAAGTTCGAGGCGCCATCGACTCCATTGCAATGTCCCTCAAGTCACCTTTGTCCTTAGTTCTTATCACAACACTACATAAGCGCAGCGCGTCATCAATAATGTTTTTATCTACATTTTCCATATTGTATATTCTATTTAATTATACTATATTAGTTTAAGTTAATATGACTAAGAAAACAATACCATTATTTTCTCCTTCTGATCCTACCACCTGGTCTCCACTTCTAACTCTTTTGCAAGCTTCTCAAATATTAAACGTCAGTCCTTGGACGCTTCGCCAATGGGATAATAAGAAAAAACTTTTAGCAGTAAGAATAGGTACTCGGCAAGATCGCCGATACAAAAAAGCAGATCTATTAAAAATCCTTGATAAAGGTCTGAAATAAACATGGAAAATAAATTTAAGATTCGAGCGGTTGTATACGCTCGAGTAAGTACAAAAGAGCAAGTTGAGGGTAAGATCTCGATCCCTTCGCAAATAACTGATTGTAAGAAAGTAATTGTAGAAAGAGGCTGGGAATTGGCCAAAGAGCCATATATCGATGAAGGAATAAGCGGTCATCTCCTGGAAGAACGCAAAGGGCTTCAAGACTTGCTCAGTGATGCTAGACAGCATCTTTTCGATCTGGTAATAGTCAAAGACTTCGACCGCTTTGCTAGAAACCGCGCTGCTGCAACAATCGTGCGCGAGGAGCTAAAAGAGCTTTTCATCCAAACTTACGCCCTAAATACTCCAGTCGAGCCGAAGAATCCTAAGACATATGATCCCACAGACGATGACTTGGGGATTATGGTCGAGGGATACAGTGATACGATGTCTGAAATTGAGAGAAACAAGATTCGCAGACGAATGATGATGGGTAAAGTAGCCGTAGCCAAGGCAGGAAAAATCCCAAATAACGTACCTTATGGTTACAAAATAAAGCGCTCGATTGATGAGAAAGGAAAAGTGCATCGTAAAGTATTGGTAGATGAAGAAAAAGCCAAAATAGTCCGTCAAATATTTGATGACTATATAAGGGGTAAGGGAGCTCTCAATATCGCCTTTCAACTTACTGAGAAGGGCGTAAAACCACCTAGGGGTCAATATTGGCGAGCACAGGCTATCAAATACATGATCCAGAACCAAACATACACAGGTAAGGTATTGTGGGGCTGGAGACACGCTGATTATAAGAAAAACCAACAGCGAAGGTTAAGAGGCCATCAAGGAATTATTGAAGACAGCACTGAGCACAAAGCAATTATTCCTGAGGCTATTTTTGCGCTAGCTCAAAAGGAGAAAAAGATCAGAGGTAATTCCCAAAAAGGTCGAGGAAAACTCAGTCGAGGCCTACTTACGGGACTCGCAAAATGTATTCGCTGCGGATCTGGTGTAACTTATCTCACTCGTCACCATAATAGGAAGAAAAAGAATCTGAATTGGAATGATACAACTACTTACGAATACCTGTGCGGTGGTTACAAATACAGTGGGATCTGCCAACGCAGGATAATGAGTGCCACTAAGCTTGAAGAGTTTGTCTTAAACCAGATCAGAAACCTGGTTAATAATCCAACAGCCAGAGAAAGATTGATCTTCGATCGCAATATTGCCATATCAGATAACCTGGAAGATGACTACAAGTACGCTGCAAAACAACTTGCTGACATCGAAAGAAGAAGGCAAAGGGTCAAGGAGGCTTATGAGGCGGGTATCGACTCGTTAGAGGTCTATGGAGGCAATTTAAAGCGCTTAGAGGAAGAAGAGAATAAGCACCATGTGGTAGCCGATGATTATCAATTTAAGCTTCAGAAGGTTAACGAGCGTCGCCAGGAACTAGAGAAATTCACTAAATCTCTAGAAGACTTCAATACCTTATGGGATAATGCAGAGTTTGAAGAGAGAAAACATTTCCTGCGTATGATAATTAAAGAAATACGCGCGGGTAACGGAAATATTGAGATCGATTTTCGCTTCTAATCAGCCTCTTTTCCCGTATCTTCTTTGCCATTCTTCCTGATTATTGGAATATAAGTTATAGGCTTCAATCTCCTGTGTTCCTTGCGGTTCCCTATTTATATGGCACTTCTTCCACTTCTTTCCGCTACCACACCAACATGGGTCGTTGCGGCCTAGTTTTTTGGTAGCCGGTTGTGAACTTTCACTAGTGTTTTGTGATGGAGTCGCGAAAGCTTTTTTGCCGGCGGCAGCCGTAATTTCTTCATCCGCGGATTCCATAAGACCGGTTTGATCAAGTTGATCCTCGTTTGTACGAAGTAAATTTGTCGGAATTTCTGGCCGCTGCGAAGCAACTCCAACTCTGAATAAGCTTCTCGCAAGCTGTGCCTCAATTTTTCCCATCAATCCCTCAAACATTTGGAATGCCTCATTTTTAAATTCCGCCAATGAATCTCGCTGTCCATAAACACGAAGCCTAACTCCCTCGCGTAATCCTTCAATCCCATCCAAATGCTCTACCCACTGGTGATCAATTGAGCTTATGTAGGCAAACTTTTCGACCTGTCTCATAACATTCTCCCCTACCTGCGATTCGCGTGATTTATGTACGCTAAGTACAATTTTTTCCAGAGTTTCTTTTATTTTTTCCAAATTATCCTGATTTTTTAGCTCCTTTAAAGCCTGTTCGCGTGAGGCATCATCAAACGGAACTATTTCTACCAAACCCATAACAATCTTTTCGTGATCAATTTTTCCCTCTATATTTTTTCCGAATTCGACAATTAAATCAATCTCTTTATGAAGTATCTCCAAAACTTCATCTTTTACAACTTCTGCCTCCAACACTTTCTTACGTAGTTTATAAATAACTTCCCTTTGCTGATTTGCAACGTCGTCGTATTCAACAACATTTTTTCTGGAATCAAAATGAAATCCTTCAACTTTAATTTGCGCTTGTTCAATTGCTCGGCTTATAAGGCGGTTCTCAATTGGTTGATCTTCGGGAACTTTAAGACGGTTCATCAAAGCAATCATCTGCTCCCCTCCAAAGATTCTCATCAAATCGTCCTCCAACGATAAATAAAATCTCGACTCACCCTGATCCCCTTGCCTTCCACCTCGTCCACGAAGCTGATTATCAATTCGTCTAGACTCATGACGCTCGGTTCCGATTATATAAAGTCCTCCCGCTTTTTTAACTTTTTCGTGGGCAATTTCCCATGCTGTATATTCTTTTGACTTTTTATAAGTTTCTTCTTTTGATCCTTCTGTCCTGTCAGGTTTTGCACCTCCCAAAACAACGTCGACACCACGCCCTGCCATATTTGTTGCAACAGTTATTGCACCAGGTTTTCCAGCACCCGCGATAACAAGAGCCTCAGTTTCGTGGTTCTTTGCATTTAAAACATTGTGTGGAATTTTTTTGCGTTTCAACAAGTCAGACAAAACTTCATTTTTCTCAATCGAAGTAGTTCCAACCAGTACCGGCTGCCCTTTTTTATATTTATCCTCAATGTCACGGGTAATTGCGGCGTATTTTGCAGAAATAGATTTGTAGACAACATCGGCCATGTCATGCCTGACCATCGGCATGTTTGTAGGAAGTACAACAACGTCAAGCTTATAGATTTTTTTAAACTCCTCGGCTTCGGTTGCTGCGGTTCCTGTCATACCGGACAGGTGTTCGTACATACGAAAATAATTTTGGAAGGAAATTGTTGCATAAGTTTTTGTTTCCTGCTGAATTTTTACACTCTCTTTTGCCTCAACTGCCTGGTGCATTCCGTCTCCCCAACGCCTTCCATACATAAGTCTTCCCGTAAATTCATCAACAATAATGACCTGGTCCTCTTTTACAATATAATCGCGGTCAGGTAAATAAAGCGTTCGGGCTCTGAGTGCGTTTTCGATATGGTGTATTGAATCAAAATCTTTTTCGTAAAGATTATCCACCCCGAGAATTTTTTCGACTCGGGTAATTCCGTGCTCCGTCAGAGTTGCGCTTCGCAATTTTTCGTCAATCGAATAGTCAGTATCGGGATTTAGTTTTTCAATGAGAGTGGCAAACTTATAATATTTATCGGTCGGTTCGGTGTCGGGAGCCGAAATAATAAGCGGAGTCCGTGCTTCATCAATTAAAACCGAATCAACTTCATCAACAATGGCAAAGTAGTGCCCGCGTTGTACCATTTCGGGCAAGCTCTGGACCATATTGTCACGCAAATAATCAAAACCAAACTCATTATTTGTTCCATAAGTAATATCCGCCGCATAAACTTCACGCCTTTGCGCAGGTTTAAGGTGAGCAAGGCGTTCATCGCCATGGCTTGTATCGTTATAATCATGATCATAAATAAACGACTTCCCTTCCTGAACAATTGAACCAATTGTGAGGCCCAAAAGGTGAAATATCGGAGCATTCCATCCGGCATCACGCCGCGCCAGATAATCATTTACAGTTACCAAATGAGAGCCTTTACCTGTCAATGCACGAAGATAAAGAGCGGGAACTGCGGATAAAGTTTTTCCCTCACCTGTTTTTTGCTCAGCAACTTTGCCTTCAAAAAGTGCAACGGCTGCCATAAGCTGAACATCATAAAGCCGCAGTCCCAATGTTCTTATTCCTGCTTCGCGTACAAGTGCAAAAGCTTCGGGAAGAATATCTTCCAATTTTGTTCCATCAGAAACTTTTTTCTTAAACTCTTCGGTTTTTTTCTTAAAATCATCTGCTTTGAGTTTTTTTATTTTTTCCTCAAGCGCATTTATTTGCTCGACGGTTTTTTGAAGCCTTTGAACCTCTTTCTGGTTTACATCCAGAATTTTCGTAAAAATATTTTTAAACATACAATCTAGTATTATATCTCTTTAAATGTACTAGTTCAAAACAAAAAGATAAAGCTCCCCACTACCTTACGGTTGGGGTATCTTCTCCCAGTGCTTCGTCGGGAGCGGAATCCCTCCGAAGCAAAATATCTTCGCATTCATCCGCGAGCTTACGCTCGAGGCATTTTGCGAAGTGGGATAAATAGTATTTGACCGCAGCACTCGGAAATATTAAAATATCGCTGAATATGGCAGCAAAAATCAATAAGTCAAAAACAACAAAATTAGTTTCCAAGAAGACCGAATCGGCTTCAAGCCCTTCCTATAAAAAACTTTTTAGGCCGAAAAAAGGCAGACTTTTGGGTGGCGTATGTTTGGGATTAGCGGAATTTCTTGATTTTGATCCGATGGTTGTCAGGCTTATTTTTGTCGTCGTTACCCTTCTCGGAGGATCAGGAGTATTAATATATTTTATTCTTTGGTTAATAATTCCATCGGAAGACCATCCTGGTGAAATTACATCGGAAAATTTAAAAATCAGCACCGATGAAATGAAAGATAAGGCAAATGAGTTTAAAGAAAATGCAAAACTCTATTCCCAAAAAACTAATCCAAAAACCGCGGTTGGGGTAATTCTAATTATTCTCGGAGTATTTTTCTTAATACAAAATTTAGGACTTTTCCATTTTAATTTCATTTGGAGGTTCTGGCCGATAATTCTAATCGCTTTTGCAATTTATCTGATTGGCAAAAATGACTGATTCGGAGAAAACTCAAACAAAACTTTTTCAGGCAAAAAATATAACCTGGCCGATAATTTTAATACTTTGCGGTATTTTACTTCTTTTTAACAATCTAGGAATTTTGTCATGGGATGTCTGGAACGTAATCTTTAGATTCTGGCCGGTTCTTTTAATATTAGCAGGAGTTGAATACATTCTGGGTAATTCACTTCTTGGAAGTCTGTTTTCATTTCTTATAACTATCGCTGTACTTCTTTTCATCTTTGCTTATTCAGTATCAATAATAAGCCGACCGTTTGATCAGTATTTACGAATGACTTTTCCTTTCTGGAGCAATCTCAAAAGAAACATTCCCGAGTCCCGCTTAAGAAATCTCCCATTCCGCTGTTATCCCTTTGAAGAAGATTGCCAAATGTATTACAGGTGGAATTAACTCCTACAAATCAGCATCAAATTTGCTTCCGGAAAAAACCAGTCAACTTTATAAAAATGTTTTTTGAGTTTTTCTCCAAATAGAGCGGCCTCTTTCCTTTTTTCGCCGTAATAAAGCCTGTTAAATACCGCAATTCCTTTTGGAGATAATGTCTTCTTCACTAGTTTTATAAATTGTTCTTTCTCGAACTTATCGGGGTATTTATCTCCGAGATATAAATCAATACAAATAAGATCGAACTTGGATTTAGTCGCAAGAAATTTTTCCGCATCGCTGATTACGACTTTTACTCCTAACTCACCTAATCCCAAATATTTTTTCCCCATCTCTACCATTTTGGGATCTATATCAACCCCTGTAATTTTCGCGACCGGCCAATATTTTCGGATCACTTTTGCAACACTTCCACCGCCTAGTCCAAGGATTAAACAATTACTAATTTCCCCGCCTGCAACACTTCGTGTAGTATTACGGGCAGGTAATTTATAGTTCCTAATTTTCCTAAGTGTCTTTTTCCAGATTTCTTGGAGGATTCCCCCCGATTGGGTCAAATTGCCAACCGATAAATATGTTCCGAACGCCACACTTTTAATAACGGTAATTTCACCGTTTATTGGGGATTCGATTATTTCTTTCAAAAGCGTACCTGTGAGTAAATTTAGCTTTGACATATTTTTGTATATATAAACACAAATTATATCAATTTTCTTGTGAAGTTAGAGTGAATAAATTACAAAGCAAGAAGTATTGCTATAAAGATCAAGAACCCTGCACCTATTGTAAAAATAATAGTAGGGAAAGCAATTCCTGCATCAGCTAAAGTTCCACCGGTTGCTCCCGTTGAACCCGCACTTGCAATAGTTGTTGATGTTGGAGTTGGTGTATTTGTAGATGCCGTACCACCGGAACCGCTTGCGGTTGTTGGTGTTGGCGTATTAGTCGGTGTATTTGTTGGGGTGTTAGTCGGTAACCCACCCGACCCGCTTGCTGTTGTTGCAGTAGGTGTAGGTGTATTGGTGGGAGTTAGTGTTGCTGTCGCCTGTTGTTGGGTAGGAACAGGAGTGCCTGTAGCTGTTTCAGTTGGAATTGGAGTTGCAGTCGCGTTTGCTACCGGTAAAATCGTAAGATTTAACGGGACCGTATTTGCCAACACGTTTAGTCCAACGTCACCTGTGCTAACCGCCGCTACCTTTGAACTTGGTTCGACTGCTATTGTCGCTACTCCTTCAGTAAGTGCAGTGAACGAAATTGTTCCGATACTACCTACTCCTGTTTGTGCTTGCCCGCCTGTCGGAAGATAAATAATGTAAGTTACCGTTCCTGCGGCGTTATCATAAGTTGAAGTTAGAACTTGAGCACCTGGAGGGAATGAACCAAGCGACAAATTATTAATTTGTATAACATCTTTACTAAATGTTAGATACATTTCAGCACCAACTATTTCGTTCGATCCCGTATTTAAATCAATCGAAACATTAAATTGTTCCCCAACTCTAGGAGCCTGATTATCTGGTGTAAAATAAACCGTTGTTTCAGGTGCGGCTTTTTGTTCAAATACAGCCCTTCTCCCAACCAAAGTCACTCCGAGAAACACTCCCAAGCCCATAATTACGACTATAAAAATTGGGATAAATATTTTTGCTAATTTTTTCATTGTAATTACTTTAACGTAATATTTAAGGGTTCTGCAACAATCGTTTTTACGCTATTTTGCCCGGCGGACTTTGATAACTGAGTAAGGTTCACCTCAGTCGTCTCAACCGACTTATCTAAAATCTGGAATTTAACCGTGGCCATTACGTCTCCATCTGCCCGCGCCGATTGAAGTTGTCTTCCAACAGAATATATTAGTATCCCCGGCTTTGTAGTGTCCTTCTGGAGCACCACACTTTTTTCCCAAATGTTCCCCTCGGTTACATCAACTATCCTTAAAATGGCTGGGTCATAAGTTAGTTCAAGCGTATATCCTGCAGATTCAAAACTTTCAGAATCCTGTATTTTAAGTGAAACTTCCAGTTGATCTGAAATAGGGGTTTCCGCAGAAAACTCGACGAACATTTGTTCAGGCACAGCAGTCGGTGTTTGCGATACAGATGTTACCGGTGGTATAACAACCGGTTCATTTTTGCCTTTATTCATTCTATAAAATACAACTATTCCGATTACAAAAACATAAACTACGGCTAAAACTATCCAAATATTTAATTTTTTCATAATATATTTTATGCTACTAATCTAAAGTGTTCTATGTCCAAAATCGTAGTTCAACTCCGGTGCCCAAAGTTGGAGTTCAACTCCGGTGCCCAAAGTTGTAGAAAAGAACACTGTAATCCAGTATATCAACAGCCCCGGCGCTATCATGGTTTAGATTGGCTCTCGGATCGTAACCCACCTGACCGGGTAATTTTCCAAAACTGGCAAATAAAATACTGTAATCAAGGATATCTACATTTCCGTCGCAGTTTGCATCTCCCGACCAACAATTAGGTGTTGGTGTTAAAGTATTTGTAATAGTGACAGGGGGGACAGTCCCTGTTGGCGTCATTGTGGGAGTGGGAGTGGGAGTTGGTGTTCGAGTCGGTGTAGGTGTGAATGTCGCTGTAGGTGTCGGTGTACGAGTCGGTGATGGTGTTGCCGTTGGCGTGGCTGTCGGAGTGTTTGTTACAACAGGATTAAGCGTAAAAGTCGAACCGGTTGAAGCAATAATCTGAGCCTCAGCTGTCATATTTACTATCTGAGAATCACTAACAGTAAAAGCAAGTTGAGAACTCACATTTGTTTGAGTAGTTGAGGATCGCACAGAAAAATTTGCAATCTCGAAAGTTCCTGTCGGGGGATTTGCCCTATCAAGCTCATCCAAACCAAGTGCAATTACAACTCTTCCTGTTGAATTCGCTTCCGCCATTGTCGTTTTAACGATCCAGGGGTCAGTTGCAGGCTCACGATTCTGTCTTAACCTCGTAGTTGTAGTTACTTCACTTGCCAAATTAATTTGTGCAGGATTAAATGTCAATACAACTCTTGTAAAACCAATTAGCTGAGTTCCTGCACTTAAATTAACCCGAACCGTTGCATTCGGAGGTAGAGTCGCACTTGCCGGGGTTGTACTTAAAGTAACTGTCGTCACCGCTGCTTTGGGAACATATTGAACCGCTTTCCTTACAATAAATATAGCGGCGGGAAGTCCGATTAATATTACAAGAAGGAGTGCCAATCTGGCCATAGTACCTTTCGGTAAATAGGACGATATTTTATGGGTAAATTTCATACCTAACTTAAAAAACAATCTATTGACTAAATATGGCAGAATAATTCAAACGCGTCAAGCGTATTTTCAGTGATAATTTGACATCCAAATTACATAATCGGCTCCATCAACTCGTCCCGAACTATTAAAGTCTCCAACAACGCGTCCTTGTGATGTTGTTTGGTTAAAATGATTAAGCCAGATAATATAGTCGACACCATCAACTCTCCCGTCACCATTTGCATCCCCCTGAACCAAAACTGTAGTTGGAGTTGGTGTTGGCGTACGAGTCGCTGTTGGAGTGGGTGTATTTGTTACGGCAGGTGTAGGGGTTGGAGTCGATTGAGTTGAACCAGGCACCCAACCAGCAAGTTGGGCCATTAAAACCCAATAAGCTTTTGCTATTCTTACGTTTGCAGCACCCATACTGAAGTGGCCATTTTCGGTTTCTACTGTGTAATGTTGACAAATTGCCGGCTGGTTAATTCTATCATCAGGCCAATTTTCACAAACTGAGGTATTTTGACAATATAACACCCCGTCCCGGTTATCGTAACATTCCCTACCATCGGGCAGTGTGGCTTCGACATCCGCAAAATCAAGAAGTATTCTATAACGACCATTAGAATCCCGTCCGGAATTGATAAATTGACGCATTTGATTATTAAAATTTGTTGAAACTTGTGTACCAATACTTCTTGCTAGACTCGTTGTCTGAAAGACAAAATATTTATTGCTATGTGCGACCAAACGTCTATCAAGATCGTAGACATCAGCTTTGTCACTGGAGTTATTATAAAAAAAACCACAACGTGGTTGATTACTCCCCCCGCAACTTGTTAAATTAGCTATAGAATCTCCATCCATCACATTCAAGTAGCTAAACTGGTAAGTATAAACATCAAAATCGTTTAAACTTCTCCCACCCTGAACCTGATTATTATCAAGAAAAGTTATGTAATCGTTTGTCATTGTATACCACGTTGAAGCAAACCCTTCATGAATCCAGTTTGCACGATTGTAGCCACCAGTCCTACTCCAATAAATATACTCAGGACTAAGATTATAACTTGGGTCGTTATGTACTAATTTTGTACACGTAAAGCTTGCTTGCGAACTTGATGGTGCTTCAAAGCAAGTTAACGCATCATTAGTAGTTACCCCTACGGAACGATTTCCAAATATTAACCTAATCTTTTCAGCCCTACAGAAATAACTTATTACACCAGTACTATCGTCTATACAGTCACCATTTGAATCAGTAGTTGTAAAATCGGGGATTTGTTCGAAAAGAGCAATAGAATTTCTGTTAACAATTATTGGGGACTGCTGCAAGCGAACGGATAAATTGGGATCTACCTGCGCATACACATTGCTCCTGCCAATCGAAAGTAATAAAAATGAAAAACAGACGGCAATAACCCTCTTGATAACTTTATACATCTATAGATTTTCAATCATCCGGCAGTAATTTGCAACTACTTCGACCGGACAGTATCTCTTAATCAAATACCATAATTATTTAACCAAATTATATAGTCTGCCCCGTCAACTTTTCCGGAATTATTAAAATCTCCGTTACTATAACCACTGGCATTTTGATCGTAATGATTTAGCCAGATAACATAATCCGCTCCATCTACTTTTCCGTCACTATTTGCATCCCCCGGAATGACGGTCGGTGTTGGAGTGAGGGTTGTCTCTGTTGGTGTGGTGTTTAATAAAATTATTGCATCATTTGGTTGAAGAGTAACTTGATTCACAACACCTCCATCGTTATACCTTGCAATGCTTACAACTTTGAAAGCATCTCCTATGACCACGCCTGTACCCAAAGGCTTGATAACAACAGTCGACGTCTGATTAAAGTTAAATTTTCCCAAACTGTGCCAGCCAAGAGAACCCAAGGACTGATCAAGGTTGACATCAACTCCATTAATACTAACAGTGACATTCTTGCTATAGGTAGTTAATGGTGCCACCCATGCCAAAACATCGTACTCTCCCGCATACGGAATTGTAAAATTGTACGTAAGGCTTGCATTTGCATTTGGAGCGTTTATTGAATGAATCTTTAATCCCCATTGGTCAAAACTTGCGGCAAGTATAGACCATGAACCGACAGCTATTGCCTGATCGTCATCAATTCTTTGAAAATAAAGTGGGGCTTGAGAACCGTTAAGTTTCCGATAAGTTTTATCAAGTGTCACGGTTTGCTGCAGAGGCCCCTCGTTTAGAAGTATTGTCCCGTTTTTAAAATGTCTTTGCCATACTCCTCCGACACCCTCCTGAAAGACAATATCGTCAAAGTAAATATCACCGGCAGCTATTCCTAAATCAAAAAGTAACGTACCATTTGTCCCTGTCCCTATAGCCTTCATTACGTAATAGTACTGCGTCCAATCAGTAAAAAAACGTATGTTATATGCAGCTTGCGCTAAATATTCCCATGCACCTCCTGCTCTTTGGATTCTTACCCCGTTATAACGCGAGGTGTTGGCTTTAGCTTTAAAACTTAACGTATAATACTTTCCCGCCTCAACTGAAACATAATTTTCTCTGAAAGTCACCCACCCACTTGATGCTCCTCCTATTTGAATGTGAGCAGAGCCGTTTTCTATATTATAGGTTGCTACAACAGTACTCCCGCTCGTACTTACAAACCAGGGACTAGTACCTGAAGAAAAGTTCCCGTTTACCACCTGATCGGGAGCAGTAATTTGGGAAATTAGCATCGGTGAGTCGATAGACTGTCCCAAGTATCCCAGCGACGAAACCTGACCTCGGGTACCGTATTCGTCATACCACCAGTTGGATCCCCACATATAGGGACCAAGATCATAATGATACATTCCTCCCGCCATCATGGTTGAAACCAACCCAAAGCGCATCCGGTTATAATCAGTGCCATATTCAACCATCATTTCAGGTTTTATTGCCGTCCAGATATTTTGGAAATTATATTTGCTTCTCATTGTGACGCTGTCGGGAGTGTTTAACACACTAGTAGTGTTGGGAGAAATTGTGTTTTTTGATGTCCATACGGAGAAATTATGGATTATTTCGGACCAAGGTCTACCGTAATCATTATCCAAATATCTTTTTATATCCATTTCAAATAATCGACCATTAATCCACTGGCTGAAATAAGGTGGAGAACCATTACAAAAAATAATCATGCCTGGGAAAGCAGCTCGGAGTCTTTGAAAAATATCAATTACACCTGAGGCATGATCGGCGTTTACAGTTGCTATATCATCGGGCACGCCATCAACATTCGCGTCAATATCATTGCCTAGTGTAATTGAAACTCCCGAATCATCAACCAAGTCAACTGTTATGCCATCAAAATGACCGCCACTTAAATTCCAACGATTTATAAGATAATTTACTATAGTATCTCTACAATAAGTGTTACCCAAATTGGCATAGGCAGCATTATATGTGACATCGCGTAAAATTGTCCCTACGGAATTTCGCAATATGCAAGCATAGTCTGGCGAACCAGGAGAAGCATTCCACCACTGAGGTTGGTTATCTAGACCTCTTCCCGGATCACTGGCAGTAATAATTGTAGCCGTAACTAAAACTTTCGTATTTGGATTTAGCGCATGAACAGCATCAGCCCGATCCTTAGATGATTGGCTTGTGCCTGCCGAAGCCATTGACCAAAGATTAAAACCTGCAAAATAATCAGCATTGGTATTCGTATTGTATCCGCCCCACCAATTTAATATACGTGGATAACCTGAATCAGCATAAACATTTTTAGCAAAGCCTAATAAGGCAACCAAACTGCAAACAAATACAAAGCACATCTTGGTTAGACTTGTTATCACAACCTCATTATACAATTCTTTTAAATGTCCAAATATGAAGTATATTATCGGTTTAAAACTTTGGTAGCGGTACTAATGAAGCTATGAACTATAATTGTTAACCCAAATAACATAATCCAAGCCATTAACCACACCATCAGAATTAAAATCTCCGTCCAACCTGCCCCAGGAGGTGTTTTGGTTAAAGTGAGAAAGCCAAATTACGTAATCAACTCCATCCACCCGACCGTCACTATTTGCGTCAGCCTGATTGTATGACGGAATCGGAGTGAATGTTGGAGTTGGAGTTCTTGTTGACGTTACCGTCTGAGTTGGTGTCGCGGTTATTTGTTGCTGTCCTGGGACCCAACCCGCAATCTGAGCAAGTAAAATCCAGTATGCTTTCGCCGATCTTATTAAACCGCCGCCCAATGTAAGGTGTCCGTTGTCTTGTTCAACAGTATAATTTTGGCAAATAGCCGGGTAATTTTGCCCATCATCAGGATAATTTTCTTGAAAGGTAGTCATGGGTGTGCAAGCCACACCTTCTTGTTTACGAACATAAGCCACCCCATCTCGGTTATCATAACAACTCACACCGCCTGGTGTATGAGAAATTATATCTGCAAAATCAAACAGTATTTTATGATTAGAACTGGCAAAGCTTCGCATCTGATTATTAAACACCTCTCCATCTTCAGCACCGATACTTCTCGCATAACTTGTAGTCCAATAAATAAAAGCTTTATTTATGTACTGACTTTCAAGCTCAGTAATTCGGCCAATATGCCAGGGTTCATAGCTGTCATGACAGCCTGCCCTGTTTTGGGTCACCATAAAACCACATAGCGGATTGGCAATATTTGGTTGTTCATTGGTATTTCCTCCAATGTTAAGGTAGCTAAATTGATAGGTAACAATGTCATAACTGGCGATATTTTGGGGAAATAATGTACTTATAAAATTATCAGTTAAACTGTACCAGGACCCCTCCCGAAAAAGATATACAATATTACTGCGGTTATATTTCGCAGGGTCCGGTGTAAATCTAATATCCTGCGGCACCACTCCATTATTCAAGTCTATCTGGTTATACATTCTACTGCACCATTGATTTGTATCAAAATAAGTTTTACGGCAGGAATTTGGTGACATTGCCCAACTTGTTGCTGTTAAACAGTCAAGTGACTCATTTATATTTTGACCAACGGAGCGGTCAGAGAAAAACACTCTGATATTTCTGGCGCGCTGCAAATAGTTTTCAGGGATTTGGTCAAATAAACCCAGTGAATTGTGATCGACTACGATTGGATTTGTCTGAAGGCGAGTTCTCAAGTTCGGGTCAACTTGAGCCTTCGTAATACTTGCAGATAATGAGAAAAAACACACCGCTAAAATTGATAAAAACAATAACTTGAACTCTTTTTTCATCTAATGGTTTTGAATAGGTTAATTAATTGTAATTTGTAAGCCAAATCACGTAATCTGCTCCGTTTACAACTCCATCGTTATTAAAGTCGCCACTGCTTGCTCCGCTAACATTCTGGCTAAAATGACTAAGCCATATTACATAATCTGCTCCGTCCACACGTCGGTCACCATTTGCATCCCCGGGAATATCTACTGGTGTAGGAGTTTGTGTTACCGTAGGAGTTGGGTCGCCGTTTGACGGTGCTTCAATTGCAGCCACCAAATTTTGGATATAAAACAAATCTCCCCTCTCGAAAGCAGGAACATCCAGATACTTGATTAATTCTTCCCTGGGTTCATTTAATATGTAAGCTTTAGCCAAGAAAAGGGCATGATAATTGTAAAGGGTTTGTGTGCCCGACTCGCCCATGTCATTTTCAAAACGGTTCACAAACCAGTATTGATTTAAATATTGGTATTCAGCCAAGGCTGTATTAACCTTAGCGGTAGCATTAGCGGCTAAATAATCACCCAACTCGGGCGTAAGCCATATAAAATTTCTCGCTGTATCGTATTTATGGCGGATAGAATCGGTGGGAAAAGAAAACGACTCCTTGGAAAAAGCCGACGCACGCCAGGTTAGAAGCCTGTTTAATTCATTAGTGACATTAGTCCGCAACGTTCCATCAGTTGAAACCATTCCGGCCAGAGTCTGCAACTGTAAAAAGCCGTTATAGCCGGCGATCTGGCTATTAATGTCATAAGGCGCGTTGGTCATAAAATAACTATCGCTAGTGGCCGGTACTTTTACTTTTGATTTAGCCAAATCATAAATTTGCCTGGTGGTTGGGCGGGCAGATTCGGGAATATTGGCCGCATATTTCCATAAGGCATAAAGATTATGCTGGGGATAATTCCAGGCATGACCATTGGAATAGAGTTGTTTGGGGTGGTTTTGGTAATCGCCAACTACCTCAGGCGGTCTTACCGCAGGATGTCTTTCTTCGCCCTCGGACCACCCTTGTTGGGAGTAAGCAATCGGTGAAAAATATTCTGGCCACACTAAATCCCGTAAGTATGTAGCCACACTAGTTTTATTAGTTTGATTAAGATGAGGATAGGCAAGAGTTAGCGCCATTAATGTGTCGCCGGGATTGATAAAATATGTGGGCAACATCCCATAAGTAGCTATATTACCTTGGCCCTGATTATAGTAACCGGGTTTGAGTAAACCAGCTGACACGATTTTTTGGATTTCATTGTCTAAAATGGAATTTAGGTTGGGAGTAGATACGGAGGTTTGGCTAGATTGGACTGGCAAATAGTTTTTTTTACCCTGCGAAGTTCCCGTGCCTAAAGCGATGATTGCATTAGACCTGTGGATAAACAACCTGCCGTTATGTGGGATGAACGGATTTTGAACACCGTGGCTATTGAAAACACCGTTGGAGGTTTTAATACCATCATCAGATGTGCTGTACCAATCGCGAGCGCCTACATAGGTTCCTTGGTGGCGGGAAATGGCTCCATCCCAGATATACCACATTTCATCATAACCGGGAGCCAGACGGGAAATGGCAGTGCCTGATGTAAGATATGGCCAGTATTCTATGCCCGCTGCTGTCCGGCTAGTACCATATGAAGCGGCTACCCTATCACAGCACAAACTGGTATAAATTCTGTTTCCTCCCATGGAGAGGGAAAGGGGTTCATCCCGGGCATAGTTACGGCTGCCGGCCATAGAAATTTTATTAGGGGAATCCAAATTCCAGCCGGCGATAATGCCTCGGATGGTAAAAGTTCCGATACCTTGGGGCACAGTATAAGAAGTTGTGATGTATAAAATGTTGTTACTGCCAACGGCTGGCGGGTACATTGGGCCGGATTCTACCCCCCACCAAATTACCGGAATAGATTCGCTCAGACCGTCATTATCGGAATCAAAAGTAAATTCCTGACCGTTTGATTGATTAATTACAAAATATTTCTTCCGCCAGGGTTTATGATTCGGGCGTAAAAGGCCAGCCGTGTCACCGATCTGTTCCTGGGCGTTTGGAGTTTCCAAATACTCGCGAATAACGGTTGGCTCGTAAACATCATATCCTCCTGACCAGGATTCGGGGCCAAGATTTACTCCTAAAACATTATCGGGTGCCACCTGATTAAAATCGTAAATTTCGGCGTGGATAAATTGAGTTTTGTTTTCCTGCATGTTCATTGACATAGTTCCGGGGTCATAACCATCGCGGTAAGGAGCAGAAAGGCCAAAAATAACTTTATCCCGCCAGACCACCGGCCAATAGGCACCAAAAGGCTCACCGATTTGGATACCTGTATTCCAAACAACGGCACCAGTACCGGCTCTGAGGGCATAAAAACGGTTATTCATGGCCGATGCATATACAATACCGTCTTTATACGCAGCTGATGTCTGGAATGAACTTTGATTTTGTGCCACGTACCTCCACACAACATTACCCTGACTTGGGTGACCCTGACCGCCTATGGCATAAAAATTTCCATCGCGGTTGCCGATCAAAACCAAAGTTTGATTATTAGTATAACTGTCTTTAATAACCAAAGGGTTGGCACTAAAGCCGGCGCCAGCTTCGTAGGACCAATATAACTGGCCGGTAGCTGCATTTAAGGCATAGAGTTTGTGATCGAAACCGCCGACATAGACGACATTTTCAAAAATAGTTGGGGAATGTCCGAGGGGCAACTGGGTATCAAAACGCCAGACAGTGTCGCCGTTAGTAGCATTAAGAGCATATAAACCCTTTCCCGTTGATACGTATATCATATTATTAAACGCCACCAACTGGACGTGCTGAGGGATGTAAGCTTCAATAGGTCTATACCATTCAACGTTCAAACTACCGGAAACTTCCTGGCTGACCCAGCTTGTTCTTGCTGGGTTTGCTCCTGCCATTGACCAATCCGAAGATGTCTGTGCATAAATCACACTAACCTTTCCACTAAAAAACAGAATTAAAAATAAAAATACGGAGAATATTCTTCTAACTTTTTTAAACATTAATAATTATATTAGATTATATAATTATTAACCCAGATTACATAGTCAGCTCCATCTACTCTTCCAGAGTTGTCAAAATCGCCATCACGAAAGCCTGTTGAAGTGTTTTGATTAAAATGGTTTAGCCAAATTATATAATCCGCTCCATCAACTCTTCCATCTCCGTTTGCGTCTCCTAGAATAACTACCGGAGTTGGTGTTTGGGTTACGGTAGGTGTGGACCCGCTGTTTGATGGCGCCTCAATCGCAGCTACCAAGTTTTGTATATAGTACATATCACCACGCTCCCATGCAGGAACATCTAGGTACTTAATTAATTCTTCCCTTGATTCATTTCTGATCCAGGCTTTGGCTAAAAATAAGGCGTGATAATTATGAAAGTGCTCTGTGCTTGATTCACCCATATCATTTTCAAAACGATTAACAAACCAATATTGGTTGAGGTATAAGTATTCGTCGAGGGCCTGATTAACCTTGGTGGAAATATTATTGGCCAGATAATCAGCCAATTCCGGGGTAAGCCAAAGGAAATTGGCCGAAGTGTCCATCTTGTGTTGGACTCTCATATCGGGGTAAGCATATGATTCTTTAGTAAAGGCCGATGCCCGCCAAGACAATAAGCGGTTGAGTTCTGTTTGAACACTGTTTCTGAATGTAGCGTCAGCGGGTGGTGATCCTGCCATTGTATATAGTCCCAAATAACCATAATATCCTGCTATCCAGGAATTAATGTTATAAGGCGTCGTCGTCATCACGTTGGTATCTGTTGTTGCCGGAACTTGTGTCTTACTCCGAGCCACTTGGTATAACTCCGAAATCGGGGGACGTGAACTTTCGGGAACATTTTGGGCATATTTCCAGATGCCATAAATACTATGTTGTGGATATTGCCAACTATGACCCGAGGCGGTTTGGCTTTTCCCAAAATTGGCATAATCGGCCGTAATTTCGGGGGGTAGGGAAATAGGTTGACGGTCAGCACCTTCGGCAAAGCCGCGAGTTGCGTATGCAGTAGGGTAAAAGTACATCGACCATTCTTCTCGAATATAATTTGCCAGGCTGGTTTTGGAGCCGGAGGAGAGATAAGGGTAGGCCTGAGCAAGGGCCAATAAAGTATCACCAGGGAAAGTAAAGTAATTAAAAATCTGACCCCATTGGGCTAATAATTGATTTTGGACATGGTAACCTGCTTTTAAATGACCAGCATTTATCATTTTCATAATTTCATTTTCCAAAAGAGCAGTAAGATTCGGTTGTACAACCGCCGACTGAGTATTTTGTATCGGTAAATATGTTTCCTTCCCTTGAGCAGTTCCCGGACCAAGGGCGATAATCGCATTTGAACGATGTATAAAAAGTCGTCCATTATGCGGAATAAGAGGATTTTGAACACCATGACTATTCATAGATGCATTTGTTGTTTTGACTCCATCATCCGCTGTTCCATACCAATCTTTAGCACCAACATAACTACTTTGGTGTCGGTCTATTGCTCCACTCATTACCCACCACATTTCATCATATCCAGGTGCTTTACCGCTGCCCGAGAGGGTATACCACCAATATCTGATACCCTGTTGGCCTGATGTTATAGGAAATGAAATAGCCGGACGGTCACAACATAAGCTCGTGTATACCCGATTCCCCGCCATTGAAATTGACAAAGGTTCATCTATGGCATATGAATTACCGTCACTAAAACTTAGTTGTGAGGGAAAATCCAAATTCCAACCCATAACTTGTCCGCGAGAAAATCTGGCCGTAAAATACGCTAAATTATTAGGTCCGATTGCTGGTGGAAACATTGGCCCTGATTCGGCTCTCCAGTACAAAAGTGGAATATATTCCCGCAAGCCGTCTCCATCAGAATCAAAAGTAAACTCCATACCATCATTCTGATTGATCACATAATATTCCCGTCTCCAAGGCTTGTGACCATATCTATTTCGACCAACGGGGTCATTTTGAATCTCCTCAGGTGTTGGCTGTTCTAAATATTCCCTTGCATACTGGGTATCAGTTACGCTGTATCCACCAGACCAGGATGTCGGAGGTAAAATTTCACCGACCGAGTCAACTCCTGATGTATTGTTACCAGGATTTATTGCGTTTATTGCAGCTCTTTCTGCCCCGTTGAAGTCGGTGTAACTTGTGCCATCAGGAGCAATTATTGAACTAGCTCCTGGACGGGAACCGTCCTTAATGTCTGAAGATTTAGAAACAATAATTTTGTCCCGATATATAACTGGCCAATAGGCCATGAAAGGATCACCTTGCCACTGGCCAGAAATCCAACGTGCTTGACCTTGAGTATTACTAGTATTCACATTTAAGGCATAGAGACGGTTGTTCATTGCAGTTGTATAAACCACTCCATCTTTATAGGCTGCTGACATAATGATTGAACTGTTATTTGGTATTGTATATTTCCAAATAACTCTTCCCTGTTGGGGGTGACCATGAGCACCAATCGCATAGAAATTTCCGTCTCTGTTACCTACCAAAATCACGGGTTGATTATTTGTATAACTGTCTTTAATCACAATTGGATTAACACTATATCCCGCCTGTGCATCATTAAAAGACCAAAGCATTTGGCCTGTAGCAGCATCCAAACAATAAAGTTTTTTGTCATGATTACCTACATAAACCTTTCCTTCAAATATAGTAGGAGAGTGTCCCATTGGAAGCCCCGTATCAAAATGCCAAACAGTACTGCCATTGGCGGCATTTAAAGCATATAAACCCTTCCCTGTAGAAACGTAGATAATATTATTATATGTGACCAACTGGACATGTTGAGGAATATAGGCTTCTATAGGCCTATACCATTCTACAATCAAATTACCATCGACTTGTGTATTTACCCAACTGGTACGTGACGGGTTTGCCCCCGCCATATACCAATCGGATGATGTTTGAGCCAAAGATTCGGCGGTTACTGTCAGCAATAAACAAAAAGAAACCAAAACTGACAGATACCATTTCTTAAACATAACCATTTATATCAAAATATGTGAGCTAAAGAAAGTAAAGATTACTATGAAGTGTAGTTTGTAATCCAAATTACATAATCAGCGCCATTTGTTACTCTATCGTTGTTAAAATCACCATCACGCGCTCCATTTCCCGTGTTTTGGTTAAAGTGAGAAAGCCAAATTACGTAGTCCACTCCATCAACGCGGCCGTCACTATTTGCGTCACCGGGTATAGGTATTGGAGTCGCTGTAGGTCCACCTGATGATGGAGCCTCAATTGCCGTAACAAGATTCTGAATGTAAAACAAGTCTCCCCGCTCAAATGCGGGTACGTCTAGGTATTTTACTAACTCCTCACGGCGTTCTTTTAATAACCAGGCTTTTGCTTGAAAAAGCGGTCCATAGTTCCAGAGGGTTGAGTGAGAAGATTCTCCCATGTCGTTTTCAAAACGCGAAACGAACCAATACTGGTTTAAATACTGAATTTCAGTCATAGCTTGATTTATCTTGTCGGGGATTTGTTGGACTAAATAATCTGCAAGTTCTTGAGTCATCCATATATAGTTTCGGGGTGTATCCAATTTATGTTGAACTGAACGATCATAGGCATATGAAGAGTCTTTTGAAAAGACTTGTGTGCGCATTGGCAGGATTCGGTCAAGATTTGTTCGTGCTGTTGTACAAGAAGTTTGCTCAGTTGATGGTAAGTCAGTACAAGCCGAATTAGAACCAAGATTGTAAGTTAATCTTTGAAGATTAAGATAACCAATATACCCTCCAATCCATCCATTATGTTCGTACGGAAACTGAGTAAAATACTCTTCCAGAGTTGCGTAATATTGAACAGGCGGGTTAGGAACCGCTCGTACTTTAGATTTCGCTATCTGGTAAAGCCGTTGGTTTGAAAGACGCTGGGACTCGGGAACATTTTGAGCGTATTTCCAGAGAGCATAAAGGTTTATTTGAGGATACTGCCACAAGGCCGCATTGGTATTTAAAACTTTAGGAAAATTTGTAAAATCCCTCTCAACTTCAGGGGCTTGTGGAACCGGATGACGGGATACACCTTCAGTCCACCCACGAGTGGAGTAAGCTGCAGAATCCCAGTAGGCTGTAACTTCTTGGGAGAGATATTGAGCAAGTTGGCTTTTAAGATTATCAGAAATATGCGGATAAGCCAGTGATAAAGCCAATAAAGTATCCCCTGGATTTTCAAAATATGTTGTAAGGTTTCCAAAAAGTGACAACGCAAACTGTCCCTGAACATGATATCCAGGTTTTAGTAATCCTGCTGATATCATTTTCTGCACCTCTTGATCTAATTTTGATGTCAAATTCGGAACCTTAACGCTTGAGGTAGCAGTGGTAACTGGTAGATATGGAATTTTACCTAAAGGGGTACTAGTCCCAAGGGCAACAATTGCATTTGATCGATGAATAAAAAGCTTCCCGCGATGGGGAACAAGCGAATTTTGTGAACCGTGACTATTATATGTAGCGTTCATGGTTTTAATTCCATCTGAAGAAGTTCCGTACCAATCAAGTGCTCCAACATAAGTAGATTGATGACGATCGATTGCAACAGGCATAACATACCACATTTCATCATATCCGGGAGCTTTGCCGCTTCCGCCTAATGTATATCGCCAAAAAGAAAATGGGCTAAACAAACTACCTAAACTGCGGTCTGTAGGAATAGAAAAAATTAGACGATCGCAACAAAGGCTGGTAAATAGTAGTCTCCCGCCCATGCTAATAGCATTGGGTTCATCACGCGCATAATTCTCGTTATCAGCATATGCCAACATATTTGGAAAACTTGGATTCCAAGCACTTACATAACCCCTAACGCTACCATTGGGGGGAGTACCAAAATAATTTGCCCCGGGTATATAAAGAAGTCCATTTCCACCAACGGCGGGTGGGTACATAGGACCAGACTCGGCTCTCCACAAAAGAACTGGTAAATATTCAGCTAATCCATCATTATCAGAATCCCATGTATATTCACTACCATCAGATTGATTAATAACAAAATATTGACGGCGCCAAGGTTTGTGACCATAACGATTCATCCCCGCCGGATCTGAAATACGCTCCGCTTCGGTTGGCTCCTCCAGATATTCTCGAGCATAGATCATATCAACAACACTATATCCCCCAGACCAGGATTGAGGACCTAGATTTGTTCCAAGGGTTCCATCCGGACTTAAACCCGCAACATCACGTCTCTCGGCATGGCCGGTTTGCTGACCTCCTGTAGCATTCAAAGACGCCGAACCTGGACGATTACCATCGCGGTATGACTCAGATTTCCCAAAAACAACTTTATCCCTGAATACCACAGGCCAATAAGAAGCATAAGGTTCTCCCAGCTGTGGCAAAGTGACCCAAACATCACGATCACTCGCTGACGGGCTCACTCTTAACGCATAAAACCGATTTAGTAAATCGGAAAAATAAATTATACCGTTGGCATATGCAGCCGAAGTCGTTAATGGACTACCCGCACTATATCTCCAAACCACCTGACCCGCTTGGGGATGTCCTTGTCCTCCAATAGCATAAAAATAGCCATCACGATTACCTACTAATACTAAAGTCTGGTTATTTGTATTTTGGTCACGAATAACAATAGGGTTTGCACTAAAACCTCCGTCAGCCTCATGGGACCACAATTTGACGCCACTGTTTGCATTGAGTGCGTAAAGCTGATGATCAAAACCACCAACATAAACTATCCCATCAAATACTGTTGGTGAATTACCTAATGGTAACTGAGTATTAAAAGTCCATACAGTTTGTCCGTTATTGGCATTTAGTGCGTATAGCCCTCGTCCCGTTGAGACATAAACAATATCATTAACCGTCACCAATTGAACATGTTGAGGAATATAAGCCTCGATCGGACGGTACCATAATACATAATTGCCATCAAAGTGGTTGGGGAAAGTGGGTTCTTCGCTAACCCAACTGGTTCTTGCCGGGTTTGCTCCAGCCATATACCAATCTGAGGATGTTTGGGCATACGAAGTATCAATTCCAAAAGCGGATAAAAAAGATAACAAACCAACTATGACAGAAAGCGCTATTTTCACCCTCATGTACATAATCTCACTTTACAATAATATGAAGCTGAATGAAATACCAAAAACTGCACTCATATATAATTGGTTAACCAAATAACATAGTCTGCACCGTCAACTCTCCCATTATTATTAAAATCACCATTACTTGCCCCCCCAACGTTTTGGTTGTAGTGGTTTAACCAAATAACATAGTCTGCACCGTCAACCTTTCCATCCCCGTTTGCGTCTCCGGGAAACACCGTCTGTGTGGGTGTGATTGTTTGAGTGGTAGTTGGGGTCGTAATGGAAATTGTGTGATTACCTTCTGCCACCCTTATTCTTACAAAACCATTACCAGACGTAAGAACTGTTGGACTCAAATTATCTATCAATAATCCCATAATTCCCGGATAGTATATAGTAATATCATTCTCACTCCCCGAATAAAATTTCCCATTAGTGCCTTTTAAGTGGATGCTTAAATCCTGAGTGGATTCAAAACCTATTCTTTCTGAGCCGTAAGAAAACGACCTTCCTTTCCTGACGAAATAAAAATTAAGCGACTGGTTATTTTTTCTGAAAATTGCTGCGGGTCCTTGAAAACTTGCTCCCTGATAAGTTATGAGGTTGTTTCCTTTTGATTCCAGAAGGAAATCATTGACTCCGCCTCCATGGATCAACTCTGCTCCACTATAATTATTACCCTGAAGTCTGTTCATTTGGGGTTTAAGATGGTTTGCATCTGTTGGAAAAAGGACAGTCACAATATTTTTCTTATTGTCCGAATCCAACTGATATGTTGAAAAGAGATATTTACCAATTATTGATTTTCTCTCGTCGTAATTATCCCAATGACATAAAACTCCATTTAAAATATCCACCTGTTGCGGTTGCGTTCCAAGAAATAACGAAATTCCTGCCATAGAATTATTAAACACGTTTGTTCCAAGCGGTGCCAAATATTCAGCTTTATCAGTTACAACAGAAGTGGTTTCTGAATTCGGGTGCAATACAATATTGGTAACTCCCGACGAGGTTGCAGTTACTTCATCAAATAATGCAAAATAACCGTTTTTTGAGTCCTGTGGATGAATAAAGACAAAATTTCTGATATGAGTACCATTTGGTAATGCGGATCCAGAATTTCCTGAAGCATAATCAAAAAGACCACCAGTAATTCCCTCAATAATCCCCAAACCGGATTTTCCCTGATGATCATTTACGTTACTAGGGTCGAGAGGGTTTCCTATTTGATAATTTATTAACGCAGTATTATTTGATACGGCTCTATGGCTTAGGTAATTAGGAGTATAACGCTGATTTTGTGGTAGGTAGTCCGGACAACTATCCGCTCCGGCGTTTGTGCTCGCACCACCAAATCCCCCATTCACCAACAATGGCTCTCCATAACCAGCAATATAAACTGAATTAATATCGTCATGCATATGAAACTCGGGGCTGTTCGGATTTGGGATGTTAACATTCCAAAGCACTCCATACAAACTACCATCAACAGAGTTAGATTCAAGAAAAAAGGATCCTCCGTTAGGGAAAATCCTGCTTTCCGGTTTTTGGGCAACAGAATTATCTCTTAACAAAACATAATTAATTAATCTACCCTTAAAACCCAAGTCTAAATCAGGTCGTAATCTACTAGCCGTTTGCCATTTCCAGTATGCATATTGTCCTGCGAGATTCGAATATTGATTAGCCCCCGCGATATGCGCACTCTCTATTAGCCTTGATCCATTGCCAAAAGACCATAGCGGATAATAGTCCGAAGTATCACCAAAAGATGCTTCAACAGCGAATGGTGTACTGGCATATCCATACAACCACTCATGCAGATTTTTAAATCTTGAATTGTTATAATATCTGTTATCGACACCCGTAAATTCCAATACATCTGGAAGCATTGTTCTCTCGTCTCGATTGTGTCCCCAGGCTACATATCCATACCCAGGACCTTCGTAGTAGACTCCATCCGGACTAATACGTGCGACCAACTCTGGCATAAATCCTGTAATCGGGCGACTATCTCCCGGACGTCTGCCTCCATTTAATAAAACCCGGATATATGGATCGTCTCCCTTTTTACCAAGATATAAGCTCCAAATAATTTGCGTACTTTCCCAAAGCGGGGGTTTATCTGAAAACGCGTTATAGTAATGATTGTATTCTTGGGTTAGCCAGTACTCACTGTCCAACAAATCCTGACTGTTAAGAGAATCATGTATTACATCCAAAGCTAAAATACTATGAAAGAACGCAGTGGCAGGATAAACATATGCGTCTTGAGAATAGACAATATTTCCATCTGGAGGGTGTTGGAAATTTAATATATCACTCCATTTTGGATAACTTTCCACCAGTTTTTGTTTATAAACTTCTTGATTATTTTGATCCAAAATAAAAGCCAAACTACAAGAACTCATAATATCTCGCATGGTAAAGCTTTTTTTACTTCCAATAGGAGGATTGGAAAGATCGTAAACAGTATTTTGACAAGTAGCTACGGCGTCATCCTTCATCTCTCTCCAAGGGGACTGTAAAGTTCGGTTTCTCAAAGATGCAAAATCACTCGCTTTAACAATTAAAAATGGGTGCTGAGTCTGTGCAAAAGCTTTCTGAGGGATTTTAACCAAAAAAATTGACGTTAAAATAATTGACAATAATAACTTACATGTCATCTTCACATTACTATTTTACAATGTTATATGAAAAATAAATAACTCTGTTTCCAACTAAGAGGTCAAAGGATTCACTGAATTCTTTACTTAAACTGTCTGGAAGTTGTTAAGCCAGATTATATAATCCGCTCCATCAACCACTCCAGAATTATTAAAGTCACCATTTGCAGGACCAGTGACATTTTGGTTGTAGTGCGTAAGCCAAATTACATAATCAGCTCCATCTACTTCTCCATCACCATTTGCATCCCCAGGGATAGGAAGTGGGGTAGGTGTTATCGTGGTAGGAGACTGATCCTGATAAGCACCAATTCCAAATTCCATTGGTGAAGTACCAGCTTCGTGAGCACCCATGTCAGGTGCTAAACCAGTGTATCCACCGTTGAAGTTTGGTAAAACTATCGCCTTATCATAACCGCCACTAGTCGGACTTAAATAAAATGATCCCAAACCGTTTGCCCGATCAAAATTCTGTGTCGCAAAATCGGGATCTGTGAATTTTAAACTATGCAATGGAACATAATCGACGTTATTAAGAATAATTTTGCCATTATAAAAATCGTAATCAATATCATAGTTTTGTATACCTCCACTATCCCGGATACTATTCCAATAAATACTTCTGATTTGAAAAATGTTGTTACGAGTAACTACATTGGACATATCGCCACCAGAGTCAAGAATACCACCAGTCACACCGTTCGGTTGCAAAGTGGTATTATGAAAAATATAAACTCTACCACCACCTTCACCACCCTTAGTAAAATTGTCTCCTCCAGTTTGTCCAGAACCTTTATCTGCGCTCCCGCTGACATTGCGGAAGATATAGAGTGGGCCAATATAGTTACCTGCATGAGAAATTTTGACGTAGGTCTTTTCAATATAATTTTCCCAAATTCTCACATTTCGCCCTTGTCCATCGGCCTCAATTGCGTCATCCCAACAATTTGCCAGATAGTTACCATAAATATCGGTATCAGGGCCGGGAAAACCAGTGCACTGCGACAAATTCCCACATTGTGTCTGAAAGTTTGCCCCCGCCCCTAAAATGTCATTATAATAGTTGCCATTATCCGAATATATTTCGTTATATCGAATAATATGATTACCTCCACTATTGAAAAGCACAATTCCCTGTGGTCCAGATGGATGCCCTGTCGACCAATCGTTTGAACTAAATCTTGGGTTAAATATTTTATTTCGCTGGATGATAATTCGTTTTAAATTAGGATTAGTCTGACTATAATTACCTCCACCGAAAATCGCACCCTGAAAATTTGCCCCTGTCCCCCAATTTGAAAGTTCGTTGTTCTCAATTACCACGTCATGAACATCGGGATTTAAATATACAACACCATAAATCCCTCCGACCAGTTTAAGACCTCTGATAATTACATAAGATGCATTAACATTAACTACATAATTTTGACTGTTCTGAACATCTATTGTAATAGATTTTCCAGGCTCGGGAGTATAAATAGAGTAACCATTCGAAGTACCCGAGTCGCTGACTGTTAAAGTATTTGAAGAACTAGCATCCAAATAATGTATTTTGTTTGGGTCAACTGGATAATTATCATTCCAAGTTGTAACTATCAGATTGGTTGAATCATTATCTGAGGCTAAATGAATTTCGTATGTCGTGTTTGGTATTAAATTAACCAAGCTACCTCGACATTCACCGTTTCGCGAGTCAAACCACAATGGATATCCTTCTTTCCAAGTTGAAGATCCCAGCATACGGTAATTGACCTCACAATCCCCAGTGCTACCTGAGGACCAATAAAGACTAATTGAATTAAAGGTAACTACAGAGTTTGCTGCTGCATATACTTCTGCGGGTCTTATTAGCTGAAAAACAGAACAAATGAAAACTAAAAATAAAAAATATTTTACGATTTTAACCATTATAGTTTGTTAACCATAAAATATAATCAGCTCCATCAACCACTCCCGAATTATTAAAATCGCCGTTTGAAGGTCCGCTTACGTTTTGGTTGTAGTGGTTAAGCCATATTACATAATCTAAACCATCAACTCTTCCATCCCCATTTGCATCACCAGGTGTAAAAATCGGAGTTGGTGTCTGATTATTAATTATTGGAAAAAAAGGATCAACATCCTGACCGAAATAATTAGTGAGGGCACTGGCAATACCGCAACCGGCAGGAGTTTTATTAGACTCAGTCAGATAGTTACTTTCAAACATACTAAATCCTTTAATCCCCAAATTTCTCATCTGGTCAATCTGGTTAGTCAATATTGGAAGTTGATTGCAGTCTGTAATATTTAACGGACCAAGCCCGGGGAAAACTCTTTCCTGATAGTTTCTAGATGTTATCCAATTTGTCAAAGCCGTAAATTTGGTGCTATCAAGCGTATATTCCATTGGAATTGCGTAGTCGAGATAATTATTGTCAATCCAAAGTGGCCAATTTTGGTGGACACCGATTTGTCGGCTATCTTGGGCCGGAAAAATTGCGGCGGAGATTTTCAAATTCGGTTTGATTTCCCGGATTTGACGGGCAACTTCGGCAACGACAGCGGTAATTCCTTCCTCCATATATAACTGCCATTTAGCTATGTAATCTGTTGCCTGCTCAATTGTAATCGGATTAGGGCTGGTTAAACCTGATACTAACCAGTGACTCTGGACAGAAGTAGGTATTGAAACAACACCGCTTTCCCGGCCACGGTTACCGATATATGAATCCGATCTGGTAGCCCCAATAATACTGCGGAATAGTGTTATCAGCGTATATCCGGTCCTGGTAGACGCGACTGCCGGCGTCGGCCCATCAATAAATATAACATTAGCACCTTTTTTTAGATACGTATCCAGCGCCAAAACGGTTTCGTCTGTGAAGTAATATATTTCCGGAATAACCAATGTGGAATTGGCTGGCAGAGCATTGATATTGGCCGCGGTAAAGTCGATTTTAGTAGAACTCACGCCAAGATACGACAGCCAGCTTGGAGTCTGTCTGATCGCATAATCGTTATAAGTACCGTTTTTCAGGATATAAACCGGTGCAGCATTGAAATAATTAATTGCTCTGGAGAAAACAGTATCCATAACCTTGAAGCTGATTTTTGACACCTGCCAGTTAAATGTCAGGACCTGACCGTGTTTGCCTGTTGTGTCACCGGTATAATTATTAAGAATTATTGCAGGTACATTATCATGAAACATAGCTATGGCTGTAGCAGTTGACGTGAGTCCAGAAACTCGGTTTCCCCAGACGGTTCCGAATGCTGGAAAATTGTCTCCCCTCATAATTGCCGGGTCAATACCATTTCTTTGAGAAAATTCGCTTAAATTATGATCGCTAAAAGAATAATTTCCTGAGTCATAACGGATATAATCATAGTGAATACCATCCGCGTTATAATTATTTGCCCAATCAACCATAACCTTAATCGAATTTTGCTGCACTTCCGGAATGCTAAAATCGATCCATCTTTGTCCCAAAACACCTGGGTAGTTAAGACCGCCACGAGTCATTCCATTTGGCAACTTGGCATCCCAAGTGTCTTTTCCGGAAGAAAAAGCAGCACAATCCCTCCAGTGACCTGCACAAAGATAAGCGTTTGCATCCCATAGGTGGATTTGCATACCTTTTGAATGAACCTTATCAATAATGGTCTGAAGACTTAAGCTTCTTGCTCCCCAGACGCCGAAATAAATAACATTAAAGTGCATATCCTTAAGCTTTTGTAGTTTATTATCCAAATCAACATCATCCTGAAGCCATACACCCCTATTTTCGGATTGTGATGTTTGCGCTAAAGTGGTTTTTACGTGTCCAATAAATAACGTTATAAGTAAACAAAATAATAGTAGTTTTTTATACATTATAATTGGTTAGCCAGATTACATAGTCAGCTCCGTCAACTACACCATCAGAATTAAAGTTACCATTTGACGGACCTGGGATGCTTTGATTATAGTGAATAAGCCAAATTACATAATCGGTCCCATCAACTCTCCCATCACCATTTGCGTCACCTGGTTTTAATATTGCGGGCGAAACGCAATTAGGTGAAAGCGTACCGATACAATCATCAGTAATTTTCTTAAGCATTGCCCAGCGGTCTTTTCCCTCCGGATCAAATTGTCCATTATGCAGCGTTTTGGTATAACCACTGTATGACCTGTCCCAATCGTACCAAATCATCATATCAACAACACCGGACCTGGCAACCCGACAGGCTTCTTCGTACATCTGATCAGCTGTTGGTACATGAGCATTATTGTAACCGACATTCTCAAAAGCTTGCAGAAGAACCCCGTAGTTGGCATTTTCACCGACAACAGCTCTATCCCTTTTCATCTTTTCCAGGCCATAACCGCAAGTTCCTTCAGGGCCATAGCATTTATTACTGCAAGAACTAGCCCACTGATTAAGGCAGCACGAAGGGTTGGATGAGTTTGCTATTTCACAGGTTAATGACTGGCAGGTGTTACCTCCGCTACCTTGATAAAAAGGTATACAGTGGGTCCAGGAAATCGGCCAATCAATAGCATCCGCCCCTATCGCCTGCCATTGCGCTTTGCTGCTAATTCCTGTATCAACAACGTTATCAATCCAATTGGCTATCGGCAAATTATATTCACTTTTGATTTTATTAGTAAGAGCAACCTGCTGAGCCAGTGTAATTCCATCGTTACGGGGTTCCTGAAAGGTGTTAATCCCTATAAGAAGATCTCTGCCACGTCCGGTTTGATACCACTCCCTTATACGGTTTAGAATGGGTTTTTCTGCCTCATCTATTACCCATACGCCGTTAACCAAATTCCAGGGTATGCAGTCAGACCCGCAAAAATGAGGGCCGTTTGGCCATATAATCAGATACATATTGGTCTCTTCAGCTTTTTGGATATAAGAATTGAGTTTATTTAGATCTCCTTCATTAACGATTGCCTGAACAAGGTTAATTCCATAGTTTCTGAGAACAGTAAAATCGTTGACATTACTAACATTATCGACTCCATGATAACAAACCTTACGAGTTGGTGTTTGAGCCAATAGGTTATCAGTAGCGACAAGTGCTATTACGAATATTACCAAGACAACGGATAAGATATACCTTAGCTTATACATTATAGCTTACTAGCCAGATAACATAGTCTACTCCGTTTACCGTTCCGTCTTCATTAAAATCACCATCTCTAACTCCATTTCCAGAATTTTGATTGTAATGATTAAGCCAAATTAAATAATCCACCCCGTCAACTTTTCCATCACCATTTGCATCCCCTGGAATCGTAGTCGGGGTTGGGGTTTGTTCAAAAACAAATTCATAAGCTCCGATATCAAAAGCCGACCCTTGAGGCCGTATGGTTCCAATATAATCATCCGTAATACCTATTGCCGATAAATCTGCTCCGGAATTGACAGCGAGTGAGCTTGTTTGCAGGGAATAATCATTTATTGCCGGGTTTGTAAATTTTACTTGGGAAATATTTAGTGTTGTTAAGTTATTTGAAACGAAAAACTCACTACTTTCGGCACTGGGAATATTAAAATACCCGGAGGACCCATAGCCAGGATTAATAATAATATTATTCTTTATCACATTTGCGTTTATACCGTTGTTGATTGCAAAAGTGATGCCATATCCAGCCGGATTAACTATAGTATTATTAACAACAATTGTGTTGCCGTTATGTTGGTAACCTGTTGGCTTTACATATACATATATTCCGTCATGCCAATAAGAACTGGCGGTATTATTGGCAATGACGTTATTATAAATTCTGCCCCCGTCACCTCCATAAGTAATTCCATGACCCTTGGTATTGGTAATTAAATTGTTGTAAATATCACAAACACTACCCGGGTTGATATTAATACCGTGAACATCTGTGGCTATGTCTTGCCCACCCTTATTTATCGAGTTGTTGTAAATATTGCAATCTTTTACGGCTGATCCAACTTGTAGTGTTTTGTCGCCAAGTGTATCAATAACATTGTTGTAAATATGGACACCTTCGATTACGGGATTGACTACAACAACACCTGTTGTTACTGATCCATCAGGGTTGTTACAACTTCTGGTATAGGGAATAGTAGAATAATTTGAATTCCCAATATAATATGCCAGTTGTAAGCTTGAGGTGTTGTCGGCTTTTGTAAATCCATGAAAGTAATTATCATGAAAAAACAAATTATGTTGTGTAAAATTATCACGACTAACTACATCCAACTCATTATATAAACCATCTCCATTGTAATCCCAATCGTCATTATTAAGGCGGATTGCCTCATTCGCTCTTGAAATCGCCGGACATGAAGCGTTTGTGATTGCGTGAACAGCAATGGTAGACCCGAGAAGTTCCGTAAATTCCAAATGGTCAATCTCAAAGTATTCGGATTTCAGTCCCAACAACAAACCAAAAGTCAGGGCTTTTTGAACAAAAATACCGTATTTAAAACCCGGACTTCCAGTTCCAGTTATTCGGAAATGTTTGGCATTGGCAATGAAAAATCCATATCCTGAAGAAGTATTGAATATTACTTGTCCTCCAGAATTAATAAAGGTTATTGGATTTGTTACTGTACCACTAATATTTTTAATAGTTAAAGTACCTCTAGTTCCTGAAGAAATACAGACAGTATCACCTGGCTGAACTTGATTGTATGGTGAAGACCTACCATCAAATACGGAAGTGGACACATTGACAGTAAAATCACAGTTTGGAGTTTGCGCCCATAAACCATCTACAGCAATCAACGAAATTGCATATAATATTAATGCGCTAAACACCGCATATCCTAATTTATACATTGTAGTTCGAAAGCCAGATAACATAGTCAGCTCCATCAACTTTTCCATCAGAATTTGCATCACCCGAAATAAGCGTAGGGGTTGGTGAACTCCCTGAAGAATTAAGCAGTACTATCGCGTCATTGGGTTGAAGAGTAATTGAGTTAACAGTACTGCCATCGTTATACCTTGCAGTACTTACAACCTTAATTGCATCGCCTATAACAACACCTGAACCCAAGGGTTTAACAACAACAGTTGCAGATTGGTTAAAATTATATTTTCCCAAACTATGCCAACCCAAAGCACCAACCGATTGGTCTAAGTTCACGTCTGCCCCATTTATATTGACCGTAACATTTTTACTATAACTCGCAGACGGTGCTACCCAAGCCAAGACTTCATATTCACCAGCATACGGTATTGTAAAATTATAAGTCAGAGTTGCGCTGGTATTTGGAGCTGTAATAGAGTGAACTTTTAAACCCCATTGATCAAAGCTTGCACTAGGATTAGTCCAAGAGCCAACAACCGTAGCCTGGTCATCATCAATTCTCTGAAAATAAAGCGGTGCCTGTGTGCCGTTAAGTTTTTGGTAAGTTTTGTCCAGTGTTACTGTTTGCTGCAATGGTCCTTCGTTTAATAAAACAGTTCCGTTATCAAAATGCCGCTGCCATACCCCTCCAACACCTTCTTGAAAGGCTATATCGTCAAAATAAATATCTCCTGCGTCAATGCCCAAATCAAATAGTAGCGTACCATTAGTGCCTGTACCTGTAGCTTTAAGTACATAATAATATTGATTCCATTCAGGGAAAAGACGTATATTATATGCCGCTTGTGCCAATGTTTCCCAAGCACCTCCGGCTCTTTGAACTCTTACCCCGCCATTACGGGAGGTGCTAGCTTTTGCACGGAAACTAACCGTATAATATTTTCCCGTCTCAACCGAAACATAATTTTCCCTAAAAACTGCCCAGCCGCTTGCCGCACCTCCAAGATGTATATGGGCTGAACCGTTTTCAACATTATAAGTTGCTATGACACTGCTTCCGCTTGTACTTGCAAACCAGGGGCTGGTTCCTGAGGAAAAATTTCCGTTTACCACTTGATCGGGAGAGGTAATTTGACTGACAAGCGTATGTGTATCGGTAGGTTGTCCAAGATATCCAAGTGTTGAAATCTGACCTCGAGTGCCGTATTCGTCATACCACCAGTTAGAATTGCCATACATATAGCTCCCTAAGTCATATGAATACATAACTCCAGCCATCATCGAAGAAACCAAACCGAAACGCATACGATCATAATCAGCGCCGTATTCGGCCATCATTTCCGGTTTTATCGCAGTCCAAATATTCTGGAAGTTATATTTTGTCTTTATCAAAATACCGTTGGGAGAGTTCATCAAACCTGTTGTGTTTGGGTTGATTGCAGTATTCTGAGCCCATACAGAAAAGCCATTAATAATTTCCGGCCAAGGTCTGCCGAAATCATTATCCAAATACCTTTTCATATCCATTTCGTATAAACGCCCGTTTACCCATTGACCATAATAAGGCGGAGAATCGTTTGCATGAATAATGATATTAGGAAATGCGGCTCTTAATCTTTGAAAAATATCAATCATGCCGGCAACATAATCTGCATCGACCGAAGTAAGATTGTCCGGTATTCCATCAACGTTGGTATCTATATTATTACCTAAAACCCAACTAACACCCCCGTCTCCGGCTTGATCTACCTGCCAGCCATCAAAATGACCGCCGCTGGCATTCCACTTTCCAATAAAATAATTTACTAAAACACCACGGCAATAACTATTTCCTAAATTATTGTAAGCGGCGTTGTAACTAACATCCCGCAATACTGCCCCTGAGGAGTTCCGCAAAATACATGCATAGTCAGGAGTACCGGGAGTGGCGCTCCACCATTGTGGTTGAACATCCAAACCACTCCCCGGGTCATGTGCCGGAATAATATCTGCAGTTACAAGTATTTTCGTATTAGGATTCAGAACATGTATCGCATCCGCACGACTTTTACTGGTGGAGTTGGATCCATCGCTGTACATTGCGTAGAGATTGAAACTTGCAAAGTACCCGTTGTCTACATTAGCTGTATAATTCCCCCACAAATTATATATTCGCGGATATCCACTGCTGTCTGCAAAGGTGTTTTTAGGATTTAATAAAAAAAATGCAAAAAACAAAAGCACCGTTGACAAGCGACAACTAACAATCAGTAATTTCTTACACCCCATAATTATTCAACCAAATCACATAGTCAGCCCCATCAACATTTCCTGAATTATTAAAGTCACCATTTGCAGGACCGGTGACATTTAGATTGTAGTGATTTAGCCAAATTACATAATCAGCTCCATCAACTCGTCCGTCGTTATTCGCATCTCCTAGGATTGGCGTTGGTGAGATTGTAGGAGTAATACTTATCGATTGATTATAATTCCCGATTTTTACTCCAACATCTGTTGTTACCGAAGCCAAATTATTTAGATTTATTATCAGTTCACCTTGATTGTTCGTTGGAATTTGTGAACTTGTTTTAGCTAAATTCGCACCATTGTCGAATTGCCAATATTCTACTGGCAGGGTTTCGTTTACAGAAAAACCTGAAATTGTAACACTCCCTGTTAATCTACCTAAATCCCAAGTCTGGGAACATCCGGATATTCCACCCACTACTGCGCACCATGTGTGTTTTTTATTTTGAATCCAAAGGTGCGCCAATTTCTTTTGTATATTTTTCTGACCAATAACCCGAATCGAATTATTATCATATCCCAAGGCTCCTATATCTGTATAACCTCCCTGATTTAAAGGAATATTTACTAAAAAGTCGGAAAGGGGTTTAAATCTATCCCGATGGTCAAACGTCAAAGGACAAGGAACAACTCCCCCGGGACAGTCATAAATATGAAAATTTTCAAACCAATAAGATTCAATTAATCCGCCAGAATTAAGTCCCGCCCAAAGAAAATTATGAAGCCAAACCCCATTAGTATCCTTTCTTATATCTGAATCCTGAACCAGGTTGTTATCAACCACAAAACCGGTTTCCCCCCTTACTGTCGGCCAGCGTGTGTTTGATTGCGTACCCCACTGCGAACTGGCATCAATAGTAGCTTGTGCCTCGTCATAAAAATCAGTCAATGGCACACAAGGATTTCCGGATCTTCTTATGTAGCAGTGAACATCAGCAAAATCAATACCGGGATAATTATTTAAATTCCAAGAGGATGTAGTCCCTGTCCAAACTGAAGTTGACACCATTTGATGCGGGGAAAATTGACCCATATATTCCCCCATCATATTAACCGAAATTCTGTGGCCAGAATAACCCGGATCACCCTCGTTCACATATTCCCAGGAATGTATATTTGTCGAATATCCCCAACGGGCCTCCAGATATCTCCACCAAGCTTTTTGTAACCACCTTGTTTTGGTAATGGAGGTGTCTGAGGGTCCATAAAAATAATAAGATACGGGGTTAAAATCACCTGTTGGATTCCCGCTATGGTCAATGTGTGTAAATGTCCACTCTCTGTGGTCTCCAATTACGGGACGAAGGTAAACACTGTTCTGTTTAGCCAACTCAACAACCTGATCAAAAGAAAAAGAATTTCGCTGGTCAAAATATCTATGGTGATCCATTTTAGGTTTTTGTAAAATATTTGCACCAACCGCAATATTGTTCTGTAATTCCTTTATTTCAACCTCGGAAACTCTGACACTTCCTGAAGTTATATTCTCGAGTTGTAAAAAAAGATGGTCTATGAAATCCTGATTTCCGGTCGTAAAAGTTCCCGTCAACCATTGCCAGGAAGCGTTTGCTCCCTGCCTTACATAAGGTGTAATTGCAGTTGCCGAATTACATCCCTGCCAAGTACCCAGTTTGGCTACAAATCCCCCCTCCCCAACAATATTATCAGGATAATAAAAAATTCTAATTTGGTAAGTAGTGTTTGGTTTTACAGCAATTGGAGCGTTTTGGTATGGGTCATGAAAAACACAAGGGTACACTGTTCCTACTTTTAACGCCAGTTCATGATCGCTTTCCAAATACTGATTAACGTTCGAGGTTAGAAGTTCCATCGGAGGATCGCCCCCTGTATTTCCAAATGCTTTCCATGGATTCCAACCTGCACCAAATATTGACCACTGAGACAGCCAAACGCGAATCAGTTGAACACCATTTTGTCCCATACTTTGAAAATTGGATTGATTTTGTGAAATCGGATTTACCCAGTTTACGTGGTTATAGTTCATGTTATATCCAAGACCGGCAAAATATGACCCATTATCAAATTCAAAATAGCGCTTATCACTTTGGGCAACTCTAATAAATCCCTTACTGCCTGATGCGACAACACTAAAGCCACTGATGTTTGAAGTTGAACTGCCTGATGCGTCTCGCACTTTTATTCTGTATTGCCAGTTTCCGACTTGGTTTGGTGCGTAACGAACTTTCCAGGAAAAATTTCCGTTTGGATATATCCAGTCTCTAGTCCCGTTGTTTTTGCTTAACATTGAAAAATCCTGATAATAAAAAGCTGGTTGCGTATAAGCATTGTTCCAGTCTGTTTCGCCTGGAGGAAGAAGCTCCGCGTCTACTGAAATTCCTAAATCGGCTTCTTTAAGGCCTGATGGCACAGGAGGTTCATAAGGAAGCTGTAAATTTTGTGCAACAGTATTTGCAACCTGAAAAGAAATTTCCAGCTTTTCGTATTTTGGAATTTGAGAACCCTGATACGATGACCTATTATCGGAAATACTATTTATCGTAGGTCCCTGCTGGGCAAAAATATTTCTTGGATACACCAAAAAAAATCCCAAACATAGAAATAGTGATGTTAGAATTAATAGTCTTCGCATACTACTTATCAGTATATCAGCCAACTGGACTCTCAATCCAGAAAAAAATTTGTGAATCTAATTAAATGCAGACTGAGTTTTTTCTTTTTTGGATAATCGGCCGAGGAGAAATGCAAAAACAGAGATCAAAAACATAACTACCGCGATCAAAATAAAGACAAAGTAATTGGTATGTTTTTGTAAGACCGGGATTTCAGTCGTCCCCTCTCCTAACACCTCCGGATTATTTTCGGAAATATTGCTTGGAAAAACAAATTTTTCTTCATTTGATTTGAGAGTTCTTTCTTCTTGATTCGATGCGAGGATCTTATCTACGGCTTTAGTTGGTTTGGGTTTTTCATTGTTTAAAATGGCATTGAGTGAACTTGCATTTGTAAGTGTCAAGCTATTTACGCTTTCCAAAACATCAATTCCGGCCTTATTTACAACATTTGTATCGTTTGTCATTCCGGCTTCATACGTAAAGGAAAAAACTGATTTCGAATTTTCCGATTTGCTTTTAAAATATATTGTTGTAAGTCTGGCGGTGCTACCCGAAAAGTATTTTCCAAAGTCGTTGGAAAAAGCAACCTTTAATTTTCCTGAATTGTTATCAATAATTTCTTTAGCTTTGTATGTTAAGAGTCCGTAATCGGATATGTTTGTCAGTTCGATATTATTTGGATCGAAACTCATTACCAGATCAACACCAACAATTTCTTCTTTCCCCGGGTTAAGATAGATATCGACTGAGCTGTTCGAGTCTTTTTTTAAAGAAATTGAATCGGGAGAAAAAGATAACGACGGAATGCTATCCGCTTTGACGGGTGAAACACATAACCAAAACAACAAAACCGCAATATTTATACTGAAAAATTTATTGAATTTACTTGCGAAATCTACGGACTTTAGTCTGTAGATGAAGCAAGAATCTAATCTTGTCGACAAAATACCATGGTCTTCAGCCTGTGGTAGTTTATTCATCTTCCCTGAAGAAATTATTGACTAAAATCCAAAAGTCGTAAGAATTTACAATTCCGTCTTTGTTGTAATCAGATGGTCCTGTCAAAAACCAATTCTGATACATTATTGCGACATCGATATTATTAACAATTCCGTCATCGTTTAGATCCCCTGCAACTAAATTTCCGAAATTCAAAACGTTTGTCCCCTCAAGAAGAGTCTGCGAAATTCTTCTCCTCAAAAATCCCGATGATTTAAGCCTAAAGAAAAGTTCAGAATTTAAATAGGTATAATCAAGTTGCCAAGTTTGTGAATTTCCGTCATTATCAGTTGTAAAATTTTGCAGCCAAGTGTCATCGACTATTTCCACCGACCCTGATGCAACGTGTCCAATTGCAAGATTTTCGGAAGGAGTCTTTAGGTTTAAATAAGCAAATACATCTAATCCCAAAATATCCAAAATTGCACCGTTTGTAGTTTGTAAGATATCCTCTCCGTTTGTTGCAATTACGTTACTTTCAGATTTATCACCGAGAGTAAAATTAAAATTAAGCTCGGTTAGTCCGATTATTTTTGGTTTAACTGTTATACTCGCAACAATACCTCCTGAATTTATACTTTGTTGAGGAGTTTGGGTTGCCGAAATTCTTAAAATTCCGGGGGAACTGTTATTAAAAATAAAATTTCCACTAAAAAGACCGCTACTTGAAACGTTTATAATATCAACAGCCAGCGGATCGTAATTAATAACCGCGTCAACTCCAATTATCGGTGAAGATATTAATAAACTCAGGTCAACTTGGGATTCTTTCGTTATTTTAAATTCCCCGTTCGGAAAAAGCGATAAAGTTGCAGGCTGATTTGCTATCGGAGTAGGAGTTGGGGTAACTGTCGCCGTGGGTGTTGGTGTTGGTGTCTCAGTTTGAGTTGGTGTAACCGTGGGTGTAAAAGTCGGTGTATTTGTTGGAGTAAGTGTTGGGGTAGGAGAATCAGTTGGTGTTAACGTTGCAGTCGGAGTTTGGGTCGGGGCGTCAAATGAAATGTCAAAGTTCTGACTCCCAACAGTTAATTGTTGGGCAGCCATGTTAACAACACTAAAATTTTGAGTATTGAAAGTCAAAGAAGTACCACCTGAAGGTGTTCCTGTTTTATTAAATTCCAAAGTTGCCAATTCAAACTCTCCGCTTGGAGGATTGGCAACGTCTGCCGGCGACAATCCCAATACTATTGTTACTACCCCATTTGCATTTGCATCGGCGACATTTGTAACAATTATTTGGTTTTTTAAAGGTCCTGTTGCCGCAACCGGTGCTGATAAACTCAGCTTAGTTTTGTCAAATGAAATTTCCACCGAAACAAATCCAATTAACTCGGAACCTGAATTAAGCATAATTTTGTAAGACCCACTTGTTAAAGTTGATAAATCATTTGGACCTGTAATAAAAAGATTCGCTTGCGGTGTTTGCGCAGAAGTATTGATAATTTTTGTAAGAATTACAATTAAGCCAACAAAAACCAGCGCATAAAATTTCTTACCATGTAAATTCTTCAAAAAATTCATTAATTATCGAAGGCAGTTTGGGGCAAGTACTATCCAAAATCCATAATAGCAGAAATATTATTCAGGTCAAGTTTTGGAATCTACACTCATATATGCTTTTGCCTGAAGATTAAAAAGTCTTGAATACTTTCCACCCCTTTTCATTAATTTATTGTGATCACCCTCCTCAATAATCTTTCCTCCGTCAATCACGATAATTTTATCTGCGTCTTTTACGGTCGAGAACCTGTGAGATATAAACAGTAAACTTTTATCCCGGTAAAGCTTGTGAATATTACTAAAAATTTGATGTTCTGCCTCCGCGTCAATTGCACTTGTCGGCTCGTCAAGAACTAAAATAGGAGCCCCTTCATAAAAAGCCCGTGCAATTGCCAATTTCTGCCATTGGCCTTGCGATAAATCAGTACCTTCCTCGTATTCTTTCCCCAATTGCTGGTCAAATTTTTTAGGAAATTTTTCTATAAATTCATAAGCTCCGCTTTTTTTCGCCGAGTCAATAAGTTTATCTTCATCAAATTTCGAGGGGTCTCCCAAAATAATATTTTCCTTAATCGTAAAACTGTATTTTTCAAAATCCTGGAAAAGTGTTCCCAGACGTCCGTACCAATCGCTTAATTTAACATCTTTAATATTTACTCCATTAATTAATATTTCGCCTTTGGTTACGTCGTAAAACCTGCAAAGAAGCTTAACAATTGTCGTCTTTCCGGCACCATTTTTTCCGACCAACGCAACATTTTCCTTTGAATTAACTTTAAACGAAATATTTTTTAAAACGCTTTTTCTCGCTCCCTGATATTTAAACCATACATTTTTAAATTCAATTTCCGGAGGATTCGGAGTGACCGGTAACAAGGTTGGTTTAACCTTCTCCTTAATAATCTTGGGCAAATTCAAAATTTCAAAAAAATGATTGACGTATAAATTGTTTTCATACATCCAACCAAGGTTTCCAACCATTCCGCCAACTGACTCTACAGTTCTACTTAGCATTTCAACGAAAAATGAAAAAGTACCAACGGTCATTGCTCCCGACAAAACGAGAGGAAGTTGTTTATATGCAAAGGTAAATATGACAACCGACTCAACCAGATTCGGCAATGAAGCAAGTGTCACATATTTTTCTATCGGCTTTTTATTTCGCTTATACAATTCCTCCTGAATACTTCTGTATTTCTCAAGAAGTGCTTTCCCTGACTGAAAAATTCTTGATTCGATAATTGACCTTTGCTGTTTAAGGAGCCATTGCAAATACCACAATTTACGGACATTCTCTGCACCGCTGCCCCAAATGGACCATTGCAAACTTCCCATTTTTGTCCGCAGATAAATTCTGGGTATAGCAAAAAAAGAAACAATTATCGGGTAATACCAACCAAATCCCAGAAGCAAAATAAAAGACGAGATAAAAGAAACAAAATTATTAAATAGATAAGAGAATGCCCTTAAAAAATCCGGTGGTCTCCAGGTCAATGTATCACTTGCTTTTGTAATTAAATTTTGCGTTTCAGAGTTTTCCAAATGTTGCAAGTCAAGATTGGACATTTTTTCCACAAAAATAATATTCAATTTGTTTTGCAATCGGTATCGAAGAAGATAATCAAAATAAGTTTCTTTTAAAACCCAACTGGTTAAGTCCCAACACCAATTCGAAACATATCGAAGTGCCAAAATCGAAATTAAAACCGTAGGTATACTGACTGCAATTCCTTGGTTAGAAACTACACCATCAATCAATAACTTAAAAATATAGCTGGCAATAATCGGAAAAAAAGCACTTAATCCGGCAGTCGCGTAGTACCCGACAGTCAAGAACTTATCGGCTCCATAAGAAAGTGAGAGCATTTTGTGTAAATTTTCCAAAACGTTTGTGATTGTTTGATACCATTTTTTGGTCGTCATACGACAAATTATAATTCAAATTATTAAACAGGTTAAGACCAAACAAATACTTCGGTAATTGTTCGGATTGTGTTAAAATCTTCTCATGCAAAAGCCACTTCCTGATTTACTTCGGCCAAACAAATTAAGTGATTTTATCGGGCAGGAACATTTGGTTGGAAAAGATGGAATTATTACTAAATTGCTAAACGACAAAGCAAACAATAATTTTGTTCCGTCAATGATTTTTTGGGGACCACCGGGAGTCGGGAAAACGACACTGGCAAGAATTATTGCCAACACCCTAAAGCGCGATTTTTACGAATTTTCGGCTGTTAACACTTCAAGTAAAGAAATCCAGAAAGTTGTTGACAAAATCCATGGAATCTCTCCATTTGTTTTTATTGACGAAATTCACAGATTTAATAAAGCCCAGCAGGACAGACTTCTTCCCCACGTCGAAAAAGGAAGCATTATTTTAATCGGTGCAACGACAGAAAATCCAAGTTTCGAAGTTATAGGACCGCTTCTTTCAAGAACCAGAGTCATCGTGCTTCATCAATTAGACGAAAATAATCTAAATAAAATTCTAAAAAAAGGGCTTGCGTACGTTAAGAAAACTATTGATAAAAAAGCTAATAATTTTTTGATTGAAGCCAGCAACGGTGATGCAAGAATTTTGTTAAACACACTTGAAATTGCGGCTTCGCTGTCAACAAATCGTCAGCTAACTACTTCAGATATTGAACTTGCCCTCCAAAGGCGATATTTATCGTTTGACAAGCAGGGTGAGGAGTTTTACAACGTAATTTCAGCTTTTATTAAATCAATGAGGGCTAGCGACGTTAACGCTGCGCTTTATTATTTGGCCCGGATGGTTGCGGCAGGGCAGGATCCTTTATACATTGCAAGAAGAATGGTTGTATTTGCGTCTGAGGATGTTGCCTCACCTACAGCTTTGGTTGTTGCAAATGCAGTGTTCCAAGCCTGCCAGCAAATTGGGTATCCGGAGTGTCAGGAAAATTTGGCAGCAGGAGTGGTTTATTTGACAACCGCAAAAAAGGACAGACGGGCATATGATGCATACATGACAGCCCTTGGTGATGTTCAAAAACTGGGAAATTTGCCCGTTCCCATGAACATCCGAAACGCTCCTACAAAATTAATGAAAGAGTTGGGATACGGAAAGGGATATGAAAAGTACACGAAGGAAAGCTTACTTCCGGATAAAATAAAGGGTAAAAAGTATTATATTATTGAAAAATAGCTAAAGTGAAAACTAAAAATAATACATTGGAATCTAGTATCCAAAAAATAAATGATTTCAATAAAGCCCGTGGTTGGAATCCCTTACCCTCCGATCTGGCAAAATCTATTGTTCTTGAAGCAGCAGAACTTCTCGAACATTTCCAATGGGATGACACAAATTCCAAATCAAAAAACGAAATTTTAAAAAATAAAAATTGGGAAGAGATCGGCGAGGAGGTTGCTGACGTATTTTGGTATTTAGTTAATTTTTGTAATAAGTCGGGTATCGATTTAAATAATGCAGTTTTGGATAAGCTTGAAAAAAACGAGATAAAATATCCGGCTAAAATGTTTAATGGCAAACACAACGAAAAATTCTATCGGGAACAAAAAAGAAAATATCGCGAGAAAAAGAAAAAATAAAGATAAAAAATTAAGGGTTCCAAAATTAATACTTTTGATATAAAATTACTAAATAATAATTTGTTTGGGTGTCAAACTTTCGGAAATAAAAACTTCTTTCGGATTTAGAAATAATTTAGATAACTAAAAAACCAAAAACCTTAAGACATCTTTACAAATCTGTTATATTCTCAAATATACATGGCTGATTCAATTGAAAATAAATTGGGTGAATTAAAAGAAGTAGCTGAGAAAATGTTTGGTGTTATTCCAACAGGCACTTACGTAGAAAGACGAGGATGCGGATTGAATCCAAAAGACTGTGGATTTCGAGGTCATTTGGTTGGAACCAGAAATCGGGGAGTATTCCCTACTTGCATATCTCATCTAAAAAACGGAAGCAACCGTGAAATCGTGACATTAATTGATTTAAATGGGTACGTAGTAACAAGACAGCAGGATATAGTTTTTTGTAGTGTGAAAAACGGCGAGGAAGCAAAAAATGAAGACTCTGATCCCCTCTTACGAAAGTTTAGAAAATATTTACCAAAACTGACTTCTGACTTCCAAGGTCTAACTTCCTACTTCAATTTTCTCTTTCCTTATTCATTTTCTTAATAACCATCACAATTAGGACTGGTAACCATGCTTATCAGCTGCACCCTTGTACCACTACCTAAACTAACCCTTTTTCCTCGACAATTTTTCACCAAAATTCGATTATTGGTTGATTGTTTTGTTCCTTCGGGATAATCCACAACTCGTCCATAAAACTCCTTATGGGGATGTGTACCACCTTTTGAACGAGAGTGAACAACAACTTCATCGCCAGGATACAATTCGCTCGCTTCAATTAAATTTACTTTTGCCATTAAAACTTCACCTCTTCTCTACAAACTATCTTGCTTTCTGACCTCAATCTTCTCTTTTCCAATCCATTTTCTCAAAACTTCGGGTACGGTTACTGAACCATCTTCGTTTTGATAATTTTCCAAAATTGCAATAACAATTCTGCCGATCGCAAAGGCGGTGGCATCGTTCATATACACAAACTCAGTTTTATCTCCCTTTCTAACCTTAGTATTCAATCTTCGTGATTGGTAATCTGTCATGTAATCAGAAGTATGAGTTTCTCTATATTTGTCTTGCCCGGGCAACCATGTTTCAATATCCATTTGTCGGTAATCCGGCCCACCCATATCCCCGGTACAAATTTCCACAACTTGATAGGGAAGCCTTTTGTATCTTTCCCGTAAGAGCCCGCTTCCCTTCTGAATGCCGTTGAAAAACCAATATATCGAATTGGTAAATCTTTTTCTAAAAGAGTTTCGTCCATGTGCAGTGGTCCTAATGTATGTTCAGCGCTTCCGATTAAATAGACGTCATCTGAGGGAATATAGTATCGTTCTTCTTTTGGATAAAGCCTACCCATCCGATCGAACACCTCAGGTTTAATCATTACAGGCGGAACGACAGGAATAAAAGGTTTAGGGTTATATCCTTCCTCAACCTTATTTGCAATTTCCCTCAGGGTGCTTTCATTTGTTAATGTTTCAAATACAAGTTGGACAATCGCGTATTCTATTAACACAGCCTCCCCCATTAGATATCCAAATCTCGTTCCGGTAATTTTTCCAGCTTTCTCAATATTTATTAGACCCAATTTTTCTCCAATTCCTACATGATCAAATGGTTTGAAATTAAATTTGGTCGGTTCACCCCATTTTCGAATTACTTTATTTTCGGTATCATCCTTCCCAATTTTTACATCATCAGCTGCAGGATTTGGTAATTTTTTCAGAATTTCAAAATACTCAGAGTCGATTTTTTCCAATTCCGGTTCCAACTTTTGCAGCTCAACCTTTAATCTTTTACCCGATTCAATGTCCTTATTTTTTGCCGCAGTGTTTCTGTCGGCTCTCAATTTTTCAACCTGACTTAAAAGCTCACGTTTCTTCCCATCCAATTCCAATACTTTATCAACTAAAGCAGGATCATAATTTTTATCAGTGACGCCTTTTTTTATTTTGTCCGGATTATCACGGATAATTTGTATATCTAACATATTTGTATTTTAACTCCTTTTGTTTCTAAATTCTTTATTAATTTGAGGCTACATTCTTTCAAGAGAAACTGAAGGTTCTCAAAGCCCTAAATACCCACTTATCCCCTGCATAGCGGTGAGTGCAATTTCTATAAATTCGGAAAGAGGAATTCCAAGTCTTTCACTGCAAAGCTCAATTTGTCTCCTATCAACACCTGCGCAAAAACTGGGGGAATTCCATTTTTTCATAACGGAATCGACAGTAACTGAAGCCAGTTTTTTATCGGGTTTAACAAGTGCTGTTGCAACTATCAATCCTGTCAATTCATCACAGGTATAAAGCGCCCACTGCATTGGTGTAACCGGCTCAGGTGCATTTTCCAAATATCCCCAGGCATGAGAGGCAATTGCGCTTGTAACATCTGAGTGAACATCAAACAGTCGGAGCCACTCCAGAATTTTTTTTGTGTGATCGGTTTTTGCTGTTTCTTTTGTAACTTCATAATCCGCATCATGCAAAAGTCCTGCAATTTTCCACCTCTCGCGTTCTTCATCTTTATTCTCGACATTAAGTCGGTCGTAAAGTGCCCCCATTACTGCCTCAACCGCATAGCAGTGCTTGCGCAGGTTTTGATTCCGCATATTCTCATGCAGTAATTTTATTGCTTGTTCTCTTGTCATTTTTTTACTTTAACAATTCTTTGCACAATATAAATGGTGACTGCCGACATCACAAATAGCACTGTAAACCAAACACCAGTGTTCACTATAGCATCTACCATATTACACGGAATCAACTTAGACGAGCACATGGACGAACAAACAACCTCGCCGTACTGATTTCCCCAACAATCACCACCCCATTCGAAAAATAATTTGTTTGGAAATTGCGTATAAATTCCAGTTGTATATGACAATATAAACAAAACAAAAACATAGCAAAAACCAAAAAGTATTTTAAATCGACTAGTTATTGTTTTCACCTTTCAATGAAAATACTTTATTCTTTGTTTCCAGGCTTTAAAGTCGGAAACAAAATTACCTCTTTAATCATCCAAGTATTTGTAAAAAACATAGTCAATCTGTCAATCCCAATTCCAATTCCCCCAATTGGCGGCATTCCGTATTCCATTGCCTCAATAAAATCCTCATCAACCTGCTGTGCTTCTTCTTTATCCTTGCGAGCCGCTTTGACATCGTCTTCAAATCTTTCTCTTTGGTCAATTGGGTCGGTTAATTCGCTCCATCCATCGCAAATTTCCTTTCCCCCAATATAACCCTCAAATCGCTCTACCCAATCACCCACCTCATCTTTAAGTTTGGAAAGAGGAGATACATCGCGTGGGTAATCGATTATCCAAGTAGGTTCCATCAAAGTTTTTGAAATTAGTTTATCAAAAATCAAAAATATAAGCTGACCTTTAGTTTCACCACCAACCAAATCTAATCTTTTATCTTTGCAATAACTATTCAATTCATCTAATGACATCGAATTAACATCTATCTCCAGATTATCTTTTACAATATCGACCATCGAAATTCTCGGCCAACTCTTTCCAATGTCAATCTCATTTTCATCAACCTTGATTTTCATTTCTCCAAAAAGTTTTTGAGCTAGGTGTTTAAATAACCCCTCAGTTACATCCATTACGTTTTGGTAGTCAGTATATGCGGCATAGTATTCAATCATTGTAAATTCCGGGCTGTGCACCTGGTCAATTCCCTCATTTCTGAAATCTTTACATATCTCATAGACTTTTTCATAACCGGCAACTATTAGCCTTTTAAGGTAAAGTTCGTCAGCAATTCTTAGATAAAATTCCGAATCGAGAGCATTATGGTAAGTTTTAAAGGGTTTGGCGTTTGCCCCACCATAAAGCGGTTGTAACGTTGGTGTTTCTACTTCGCTATACCCCAAATCGTCTAAATACCTCCTGATTTCTCGAACAAGTTTTACCCTTGTATCAAATCTTATTTTGACATCAGGATTAAACATAAGATCTAAGTAACGCTTACGATAACGTTCTTCTACATCTTTTAATCCATGCCAAGTTGACGGAAGCGGACGGATTGACTTTGAAAGAAGTTGATAATCGATTACATCTACAGTTGTCTCTCCCGCTTGGGTTTTGAAAACTTTACCTTTTGCGTACAAAAAATCACCCACATCCAGAAGTTTTAACGTTTTGAAATTGTCTTCAAGAGTTTTTTTCTGGAACAAAAGCTGAATTTTTCCGGATTCGTCTTTCAAATCGGCAAAAATTATATTTCCATGTTCACGATAGGACATTAAGCGTCCTGCAACCTCGACAAAGTCGTCCCGCGAAGCTTCAGCGAAGTGGGACTCTCTAATATTAACTATTGGTACGGTGGTTCCTTTAGTTTTTGAAGGATATGGGTTAATGCCCAAATCATGAAGCTTTTGAACTTTTTCCAATCTTATTTTTTTAATTTGTTCCAGTGTCTGCTCAGCCATACCTAGTGCAAGTTTATCAAAGAAGCATAGAGTAGTAAAATTTCCCTATAAATATAAGTCGAATATTTTTTAATAGGGAAATCTTTGGCTCTAAATTCAATCAATTCTCGCAATAATATTGCGCGCGTTTCTTGAAATTATAGTAAATTATTCAATCGACAATATTTCGTAAGATATTTTTCCAGCTGGAGCGTCCACCTCAACTTTATCGCCAATCTTTTTTCCAAAAAGTGCCTGACCAAGGGGAGATGTATGGGAAATCTTTTTCTTCATAGGATCAGCTTCCCAATCACCAACAATCTCATATACCAATTGGTTACCATTGAACTTAAGTGTCACATGCGTACCGAGGGCGATGCCTCCATTTTTTGCTCCCTGTTTAACCACGGTTGCGTATTTCAAAACATCTTCTAACTCCGATATTCTGCCGTCTAAAAATTCAAGTTCGTCCTTGGCATTATGGTAATCGCTGTTTTCCGACAAGTCTCCCTGCAGCCTTGCGTTGGAAAGTCTGTCAACAACTTTTGGTCTTTTGTTTTCAACTAAATCGTTAAGCTCTAACTTAAGAGCATCCAGACCTTTTTGTGTAATTTGTAATTGATTATTTTTCATATTTTTAATAATTAAATACCTAAAAAAACTCTCCTTCTTTATTTTAGTAGGAGAGTGTCATTTTTATTTCTCCCACCAAACTAGCGAACCTTAATGGAAAAGGTATTACAAACGCCAGAGTGGAGGTAGAAATGGAAACTCATGGAGGAAATTGTATATACGAATTAGTCCTTTGTCAAGCATAGTGAGAGCTTATGATAACTATTTCAAAATTTTATTGCATATCTCTTGCGAAATCCAAACTTGGCGACAAAAACTACGCACTTAAGTGCGTAGAAGTTTATTTTTTTTCAAGTATAATTGTCTGATGCGTAAGAAAATAACAGTGTTTACCCTACTTCTGCTGGGATTGTTTTTCATTTCTGTTTCTGCATCTTATCTTTTTTTTATATATAAAAAGGTTTATGTTGCTCCCGTTAGTCCTCCACCAAATGCAACCCCTACTCCAACGCCTGACCCAATGGCACCTAAAAATATACTGCTTTTAGGTTACGGTGGTGCGGGCCATGAAGGAGGCACTTTAACTGACACGATGATAGTTGCCCACTTAATTCCGAAAGAAAAAAAGGTATTTTTAATTTCAATTCCGCGTGACATTTGGGTACCGATCCCGATGAAAAACGGTACTCAAAATTTTAAAATTAACCATGCATTTTCAATCGGAGTTGACGAAAAACGTTTTCCCGAAAAACTTCCTCAATATACAGGAATTGCAGGAGCGGGTTTGTTATCCCGCGAAATGGTCGGGTTAGTAACCGGCCTTAAAATCGATAATTTTGTATCGGTAAACTTTGAGGGCTTTAAAAATATAGTAAATATTTTAGGAGGAATTAACATTTACGTTCCTTATTCATTTAAAGACGAATATTATCCGATTAAGGGTAAAGAAGATGACACTTGCGGGCTAACCGAAGAGCAATTGACAGCCATTCACGCGACACTTTCGGGACAGCTCTTAGAGCAGGAATTTAAATGTAGATTTGAAACCATAGAATTTACAAAGGGATTAATTTTGATGGACGGAGAAACTTCGCTTAAATTCGTCCGTTCAAGACATTCCGATATTAACGGGGGCGATTTTGGCCGATCGCTCCGACAACAGGCGTTTATCGTCGCTGTTAAAAATAAACTTCTAAGTTTTGGCAGTTTTACAAAATTAATCCCTGTAATAAACAGTATTTCAAAAAACACTCAAACAGATATCGATATTAAAAGTGCCCTTAATTTTGTTTCGTCAAATTTTGAAATCGGAGATTTTGAAATAAAAACAGTAACACTAACTACCGATAACGTATTAACAGATACAATTTCTTCCGATAAACAGTACATTTTGATTCCAAAAGCCGGTGAAGGAAATTGGGACGAAATTCATAAATTTATTTCTGACGCAGTAACTCAAAAACCTACTGTCACTCAAACTCCGAAAGTCACAAATTAAATTTAATTTAGTGTAAAATTTGATAGTATGAAGCTACTGAAAATCCACGTTTTAACCTTAGTACTTTGCATTTTTGCTGCACAATCGGCAGGACTTATCGGCGCTATATTTACATTTTCGGCAATTGATTCTTGGTATTTAGGTCTCAATAAACCGTTTTTCAATCCTCCCAACTGGATTTTTGGGCCGGTTTGGACTATATTGTATTCACTTATCGGTATATCTTTATACTTTGTAATAATCTCCAAAAACAAACTTCGGTCTAAAACTTTGAAATTATTTTTTATACATCTCGTATTAAACGGTTTGTGGTCAATAATATTTTTCGGATTGAAAAACCCCGCGGTTGCGCTTATGGAAATTCTAATTATGTGGACTACTTTAATTTATCTGATGTATTTATTTAATCGTTTTGAAAAAAGAGCATTTTATTTATTCATACCATATTTACTTTGGGTAACTTTTGCCTCTATTCTTAACTTATCGATTTGGTATTTAAATTGAAGTCTACTTCGTGGATTTAACAATACCTTCAATATAGCTTGGAGGGACCAATTTCTGAATCAAAGGAATGGAATCAACTGATAAAACGAATCGGTAAAATAAAGCAATTACCCCTCCGGCTACTAGTGTAGCTCCAATTGCGGTTCCGATTCCCTGTAGCAGGGATAACAAAAATGCTCTTTTAAAAGAATTTTGTTTTGAAAGTGTCTGGTTTAAAATTTGAATATTCTTATTGATTTCCGAAAAATCATTCATTATTTATTGTAACAGTGTTTTTTTAATTTATGAAAGTGTTACTATTAAATATGAAGTCAAGATCTAAGATAGAAACAGTTTCAATTGTTTTTATTTTGGTATTATTTTTTACTGCAGGTTTTTTAGTGTTTTCAGGTCTTTTAAATTTGTTCAAAGGTAAAGACAAGACTTCGCAAATTATCGCTGATTTGAAAAAACCTGAAATCACTATAAGCGGAATTATCTTCACAAGCGGTCTATCGGACGATGAAAAAAATACTTTTAAAATAAATAGTGATTATCAACTCATAAAGTCAGCTCCGGAAAATAGTTGGGAAGATCCTGTTAATACTTATTTTCTTTATGCGAATGGGTTGGATCTTTCGAAATATCTCGGTAAATGCGTTAATTTGACCGGGTACTTATATAGCGGTTGGGAAAATATTGACAAAAATAATTTTTTAGTTAACGGAAGATGGACCTACGACCGATCGGCATTTGCAATCGGTTCTGTAAGTGAGAAAGGGTTGACCGAGTGTATAAACGATTTTGACAATACTGTAAAACCTGCTGAAGGAGAAAAAATTAAACACCTAACTTTTACCGGAATATTAAATATTTCCAAGAGACCATCTCCGGATATAAACTATGATTTCCAGTTACAACTGGACAAACCGTTCATAGATGACGTAAACCCAACCGGAGAGTTGGTTGGACAAAATGAATTAGTTATACTACCTGCAACTGATGAATTATTAGTTGAGTTTTTGGGTAACGTTGAAAAACAGGTTGAGATTGGTGGCTATATGCAGTGGGGTTATTCCGAATCAAGGTTTTTAACGGTTGATAGTCTTAAATCGTTGTAGATTAGATTGGCATATGCCCACGAAGAAAAATTTATTTTATTTACAAACTTTACTTCTTTTCTCGGGCGTTGTTTTTTCCTGGGGAAATGTTTTAAAAGAATTTAAAATTTATTTTGCAGCGGGTGGACAAATACTTCAAACCGCAGGATGTCCGGTCACAAACCCGATTATAACTCCGTGTTTTTGGGGAGCAACGGCTTTCTTAATCGCCTTAATCTGGTCTTCATATATAATTCAGGCAAAATCCACAGGACAAATCTCAAATGAAATTAGATTGAAGTGGTTTTTGGTTGCATCTACAATTTTCGGTTGGGGAAATGTAGCCTTGGAATTTTATAAATATTACGCTTCAAAAATGCAACCGATTGTCTCCTGCACTGGAGTTATAAAAAGTCCAATCTATGCACCATGTTTTACTGGGTCAATAATTTTTCTTGCTTCACTTATTTTTACTTCAATAATTATTAAAAAGTTAAAGTGACCCCACCGGGATTCGTGTGCATGATGTGCAACACATTACTTGTTCGCTATCGATCCCGAGGTGGAACGAGCTGCAAGCGAGTGACCTCGCTGTCCAAGAAATGGAACACCTTACAAGATTACTTTTCTAAACTGTATTTTACCTTCCAAGAATTGAACCTACAACCTCAATTAGAAACCAACTTCGCTACAATCTAAACAGGGTTTTTCTATTAATTGCTACAACAACTTCAAGGAATAGCGGGTGGTGTGGGTAGTAAATTAACACCCCAACCTACAGAAAGAGCATTTATTGCTGCCCAAATAAGGAATACTAAAATTAAACCTAATAATCCTGCTGGTAACCCTCCAAATGATATCATCAACCACCTATTCAGCTTCTTGTTATCCTTATTCTTTTTTGTCAGTTTAATAATCAATAAAATTATCCCAACAGGAATAGATAAAATCATCCAAAGAAAAAAAGCAAGAGATAATATTATTAAAATAAGAGTAACAAGCACAGATATGATTTTTATAAGTATCACCCCCTTCTTAAACTTAAAAGTTTAACGAAATATTTACCTACCTATGATTTTACCAATGAAATTATGTACCCTTACAGTAGTATCTCCAATTTTTACTATTATATTTTCATTACAATTTGATTGAATTTTTAATTGATTACAGTAAAATTTATATACCTCTGATAACGAAAATGATAATAAAGAAAATCCTAACAAAAATGCCATAAGACCTCCCCATATCTCTGAGGTACGGGAAAGCTTATCAGTTCTCATTTTCAACTTAGACCAAAGAGTTCCTGTCATTTCAAACTTCCTCTCTGTAGCAGTTATAAATTTATTACCAGTTAAAAAACCTAATCCAAGAACAAGAAAAAAGATTGAGGCAAGTGGAATTGCAAGGACAATTGAGGTTAATATTGCAAAAATAAAAATAAATAAAAATGTTTCTGAAATGCTCTTAGGAAGAAAATCCAAATTATATTTATTAATATCTAACGACTTGAAAAATAGAAAAAATAGCAAATTAAAAATTACAAATATGATATTAGCCAAAAAGTAATAAATAGGATACCTGATTGACCGCTTGTTGTTCTTCCACAAATTCTTAAATAGAGCAATTGTGAAAATTAGGACTGGAATAATTATAATAATCAGATAGAGGAAGTTTTCTGATTGGTTAAATATAGTCCTCATAATTAAGAGTATATTAACTATAAGATATAGTACCACCCAAAGTAGAATCAAACATATTTAGCCTCAGTTTTGTACTAGAATTGGTAAATTTCGAAAACAGTCTCTAGTGACCCCACCGGGATTCGAACCCGAATTACTAGGATGAGAACCTAGCGTCCTAGCCATTAGACGATGGGGCCAATTACGAATATTTTATCACAAATCGAAGCTAATTTCTTATCCGGAGATTGGTAGAGGTTTTTTCAAAGCAGTTGCCAATACGTCATCAAGCCGATTGAAAAACAAAAATTTAATTTCTTTTTTGACCTTATCCGGAACGTCTTCCATGTCTTTTTCGTTATCGGCTGGAAGAATTATTGTCTTTAATCCAGCACGATGGCCAGCGATGACCTTTTCTTTAACTCCCCCTATTTCCATAACACGCCCACGAAGAGTAACTTCTCCAGTCATACCTACATATCGCTTAACGGGAATTTTGGTTAAAGCCGAAACGAGTGCTGTTGAAATTGCAATTCCTGCTGAAGGACCGTCTTTCGGAACCGCACCTTCGGGAACGTGTATATGAACATCCAAATTTCTTCCGAAATTTTCTTTTAATCCAAGCTGTTTCCAATGTGACCTTGCCCATGTAAACGCGGCTTGGGCAGATTCTTTCATTACATCACCCAATTGCCCTGTAAGCATAAGTCTCCCTTTACCGGGCATTAATGCCACTTCAATAAATAAAATTTCCCCACCGGCAGCTGTTACTGCAAGTCCTGTCGAAAGTCCTATTTCATCACTTTTTTCAGCAATCATTGAAGATACTTTTCTCGGACCTAAGAATTTCCTTATGTCATCTTCCTTTATTGTGGTGGGAAATTTTTTACCTTCCGCAACAAGTCTTGCTATTTTTCGCAAAGAAGATGCCAAATTCCTTTCCAAATTTCTAACACCTGCTTCTCTTGTATAATGCTCAATCACTTCCGTTAATGCACCCGATGAAAGCTTAATTTTTTTATTCTCAAGCCCATGAACCCTAAGCTGTTTTGGCCATAAAAACTTTTCTGCAATATTAAACTTTTCATCCTGGGTATATCCGGGGAAAGAAATTACCTCCATTCTATCCCGCAGTGGCCCGGGAATGTTTTCCAAAACGTTTCCTGTACAAATAAACATAACTTGGGATAAATCAAAAGGGGCTTCCAAATAATGATCCGAAAATTCTTTATTTTGTTCCGGGTCAAGTGCTTCCAATAAAGCGGAACTTGGATCTCCACGGAAATCTACTCCTAGTTTATCGATTTCATCAAGCATAAAAACGGGATTATTTGTTCCGGCATTTTTTATTCCTTGGATAACTCGACCCGGGAGCGCTCCCACATATGTTCGTCTGTGTCCACGAATTTCAGCTTCGTCCCTAATTCCTCCAAGGGAAACTCTTACAAATTTACGGCCTAAAGACCTCGCAATAGATTTTCCAATCGAAGTTTTTCCTACACCCGGAGGGCCGATAAAACAAAGAATGGTCGGCATTTGCTGAGATTCTTTTTCATCTTTTTTACTTTTTTGGGATTTCTTACCTTTAATTTTCATGACAGAAAGATACTCAAGAATTCTCTCTTTTGCTTTTTTAATTCCGTAATGATCATTTTCCAAAACTTTTGCAGCGTGTTTTATTGAAACATCATTAGGAGAACTTTTACTCCAAGGCATATCACAAAGCCAATCCAGGTAATTTCTGATGTATCCGCCTTCCGGATTGTTAGGAGACATTTGGGTCAGCCTTTTTAATTCCTTTTCTGCCTTCTCATGAACTTCTTTCGGCATACCCGCATCTTTAATTTTTTTCTTATATTCTTTCAGTTCTTCTCCGCTTAAATCCCCTTCTTCGATTTCTCCAAGCTCTTCTTCGATCGTTTTTTTCTTCTCGCGTAGCATCGCTTTGCGCATTTGATCCTCAAATCTTTTTTGGGTTTTTGAAGAAATCGTTTTTTCAAGCTCTAATATATTTACTTCTTTTGACAAATACTCATGGACTTTGTTAAGACGAAGCTTTAATCCGTGGGTTTCGAGAAGCTGTTGTTTTTCGAGAGTTTTGACCTCCAACAAAGATGCGACCTGGTCAGCAACTTCAATCGGCTCAATATTTCCCGAAACAAGTCTCATGACCGTCATTATTTCTGCCTGTTTTCCAAGATTCACCGATTTTTTAAAGAGGTCTACTAATTTATTGGAAAGAGCTGCCGCTTCCTCACTTTTATCAAGGTCGGGAGCAACTTCTTCAACCCTGCCGATTAAATAAGGATCAGTGGAAATAATTTCCAAAAGTTTTGCCCTGACCTGACCTTTGACAACCGCGTGAATTTCTCCCTCCGTTGACATCATCTGAGTAATCGTTGCAATGGTACCTAATTCATAAAGATCTTCTTTTCCGGGATCTGCGGTTTTGGGGTCTTTTTGTGTAAAAATAGCAACAATCCTATCCTGCTGGAAAGCGGCATTAACCGCCTCAACGCTTTTTTTTCTTCCGAATGACAAAACCGCGTCGGTATAAGGAAACACAACTGAGCCTCGAATAGCTACAATGGGGATTTGTCGTGTAACAATAGTGTCCTCTATTTTTTCTCCTTCCATGATATTTAAAAGCTTTAGCAGTCTATTGCAGCTAGTGCTAAATGTCAAGCACTAAATTATTGCATATCTCTAGCGAAATCCACAACTTTCAAGTTGTGGATGAAGCTAGAATCCAAACCTGGCGACAAAAACTACGCACTTTAGTGCGTAGCAGTTTATCTTAGAGCCTTAAATAAATGCAGCTTTTGAATTGTGTGTGCAACCGCGATCCCAATAAGGCTACCAACTATCACATCGGAAATCGAATGAACGTTACTGAAAATTCTTCCCGCTGATATTAAGATAGCGCAGGCTATAAAAAATAATCCGGCTTTTTTGTTATGCAAATATACGCTTACCGCCAAAGCAAACGAAATTGCAGCGTGGTTTGATGGAAATGAACCATCGCCGGGAATTGTTAATGTAAGTGGTGGTCTTCCGTCAAACTGAAATGGACGAAGTGTCGGAAAAAGCGTTTTTATTAGATAAACAATTGAACCGGCAATTATAATTGAAAATATTGCGTGAAGTGCTTGTTCTTTTTTTATTTTACCGTCAATAAACCATAATATCCCAACACCAATAAACATCAGCCAAATTAATAAACTTGCAACAAAAGTTACGAAAAAAGAATTTTGTGCTGATAGGACTTCTGGATTCATGATTTGTTAATTACAATTTTTGCTCAGAAATTATTTGTATCAGGATAAAAACTCTTACCCTTTCTCGTCTTTACATATATAGATTATATAGCCAACTCAAAATAAAATAACAGTTTTTCATATAAATGAGGCTATATATCAATGTTTACAAGTGGTTTCAAAACCTACTTGTACAGACATCTAGAACAGCCTGTAAAACAAAATAAAATCAAACATTTTGTTTTAAACTTGCTATAGCAGTGATAATATACATACAATGGGACTTAGGCACGATACTGCAAGAAGTTTTAAATATGCATTTTCCGGTATTAAAACCGCTTATAAAAATGAACCGAATTTAAGAATCCATACTTTTTTTGCCATATTTGCGATTTCTCTCGGAGCCGCACTTGGAGTCAGTATTATTGAATGGCTCCTTCTTACATTTACAATCTTTTACGTCATTACGCTTGAGCTTTTAAATACTGTCCTTGAGGCTATGGTAAATATGGTTAGCCCGGAAATTTCGCCTTATGCTCGGATTGCGAAAGATGTATCCGCGGCTTGTGTTCTTCTGGCGGCGTTCATGTCGGTTATTGTAGGATTTGTAATATTCCTCCCAAAAATAATCTCTCTTTTTTACTAAAGGGATAAAGCAATAACAATTATTCCAAGCACCAAAGAGTAAACGGCAAAAAACTTAAACCGTCCCTTTTTGATAAATTCCATAACCAGTTTTATTGCAAGTAATCCAAAAACAAAAGAAAAAACCAGACCGACCATATAATTTCCGTAATTTATTGAGCTGCTTCCGCCATATTTTAAAAGCTGCAGTAAATTTGCACCCATTACTGCAGGCAGTGACAAAATAAATGAAAATTCTGCAACTTTTTCCTTATCAATTCCCAGAACCGATCCAGCAAAAATTGTTGAGCCCGACCGGGAAATTCCGGGTGAGATTGCTATAGCTTGGGCAATACCAATTAAAAAAGAGTTTTTTAAATTTATTTTGACACCGCGGTTTTTTACAACAGAGATTATATAACTCATTGCCGCATTAACTAGAAATTCAAATCCTACATATAAAGTACTGGCAAAAAGTTTTTCAAAAATATTATCAAATAAAAGCCCGACAATTACGGCAGGAATTGTAGCAATAATTAGAAACCAAAAATTATCAAAGATTAAACTAACGAGTTTTTTTCTAAAGTAAATTACAACGGCAACAAGTGTTCCGAAATGAAGTACTACATCAAATAATATTCCCGGTTGGGAAAACCCGGGAAGTATTTTCTGGAAAATTACCAGATGACCGGATGAAGAAACCGGTAAAAATTCAGTCAGACCTTGAACAATACCCAAAATTGCCGAATTTACAATTTCCATCATGTTCTACTATATATCAAAAGCAAAACTCTTCCAATTCTCCGGATTTAATTCATTTAATAAAACAGCCTTTTTCAAATTATATTTCCCAACTTTAGTCCTTACCAAATCAGACAAATATGCACCAGTTCCGAGTTTTCTCCCTATATCTCGGGCCAAACTTCTTATATAAGTCCCGGATGAAACTTTAAATTTTACCGTGAGGATGGGAAAATTATATTCCATTAATTTTGTTTCATAAACCGTAATTTCTCTCGGTTTTAGCACTACGTCCTTCCCGGCCCTGGCTAATTTATACGCTTCTTTACCCCCTACCTTTATCGCAGAATATATTGGTGGTGTCTGCATTTGCTTCCCCATAAAACCCTTTAAAGTAGTACGTATTTTGGAAATTGGAATTTGGGATTCAATTAGAAATTCAGAATTAGAAATTAGTGATTTTCCGTCTGCATCCTCTGTATCCCTTTCTTCCCCTAAATAAATATCAGCTAAATACTCTTTATCCAACTTTAAAAACCTATCCAAATTTTTTGTTGATTCACGTCCAATTCCTAAAATTAATAGTCCCGTTGCGTTTGGGTCAAGAGTCCCCGCATGTCCGACCTTGATTCGCCGAAGCCTATGCAAAGGCGATTCATCCATAGAAATAATTTTTCTAACTTTCGCCACAACACCGTGCGAAGTAATCCCTTTCGGTTTATTAACTAAAATAAACATTAGCTATTTTAACAGATTCAAAAAGCTATTCCTCAAACACTATCGATTCTTGATTTGCTCCCAATTTTCCGAGAATTTCCTGCATACTCTCAACCATTTTCCACGGACCGCAAAGGTAAAAATTTTTGGAGAAATCATTAACGTGTTTTCTAAGTAAATTCTCGTTTATCCTTCCATACTCATAATCTTGCAATTTCTCCTGCGTCAAAACAAGGATCAAATTGCCTGTAGGAAATATTTTTCTTAACTCTTCTTCGTAAATAATATCTCCATGCGTTTTATTTGAAAAAACCAGTTTATTGTTTCCAACTTTTCCCTCAGTCTTAAGCTGCCTGAAAATTGAAATAAACGGAGTAATACCGGCCCCTCCTGCAATAAAAATACCTTCTTTCTTATAATGAATCGTTCCGAAAGACTCGCGAAGTATAAGCTCGTCTCCGACTTTTAATTTATGCAGTTCCTCTGTCACACCTTTATGATTCGGGTATTGGCTAACAGGGTAACCTTTAATCGTAAATTCCAGATTTTCCCACTGGGGTAAAGAAGTAAATGTAAATGGATTGTGCTTATCTCTAAAACCATCCTTGTTAATTGCCAGCTCAACCGCTTGACCTGGCGTAAATAAATAACCTGAAGGTTTCTCCACTAAAAACCGTTTTACATTATGAGTTACTTCGGTAATATCTAAAATCTTTACAACAGATTCCATTTTAAAACTAGTTGTGATGCTCTGTTTTTTCGGCGGTTTCCGCTTCCTCTTTTGTCGCGTGCACTGTCCCATCAGGGTGATTAGGTGGGGCGTAAACTGTATACAGTTTTAAATCGGCGTCGGGAAGAGCATTAACAACATTATGCGCAGATCCTGCAGGAACAATAACCACATTTTCCTGTCCAGCCTCAATTTCTTCACCATCGATAAAAAATTTTGCCAAACCCTCTTCAACTCTGAAAAATTGATCCACGCTGTCATGTACTTCCATCCCAATTTCCTCTCCGGGCTTTAGGCTCATTACAACCAATTGCAAATGTTTTCCTGTATATAAAACTTTTCTGAAGTTGGAATTTTTCTTTGTGTCATCTTCAATATTTGTATGAAATGAACTCATATAATCACCTCCACCTAAGAGATAACTCCGAAGGAGTATCTCATGGTGCTACATTTGATGGCATAGCCTATCAAATTGTAGCTCTCAACTTGGTTTTAACTAACCGAGACCTTCAAACATTATAGTACATATGCTAAATTAAAATATGGGACTTAAATTTCGTAAAAATAAAATCGCAAGTGCAAAACTCCCCAAAGACAAGCATATTTTTGTAATCCTATTTTTAATTGCTGCAATTGGAGCAATGTTATTTCTATATTATGGCAAAATTCAATCGCTACAGAGTAGCTTGTCCAGCGCATATTCCGAAAAAGATAAAAATTACCAAGAGCTCACAAAAATTGCTACTGACCTCGATACTCTAAAAAAAGAATATGACACCTTAAAAAACGAGGATCAGAAAAAGAAAAATGATGAACTTAAAAAAAATATAGATGAGATTGAAAAAACTTATGACAGGGCAGTTGGAATTTATGAAGATATTTTAGCTCTTAAAGAAAAGGGTGGAAAAACCACTGAGCTTGATAAATTATTTGCTGAGAGCTTAAAACAATTATCCGATCAAAAATATGCTGATGCAGATAAAACTTTAACTACACTCGCTACAAAAATAAAAGAGGAGGAAACAAAATTTGCGGCTACATTCACAATTCCTGCTAACGTTGCTGCAAGTAATACTCCTCCGGGAACGGGATATTCAAGGCAAACCGTTTCAACGGACTCGGGAAATTTTATGGTTTCAATGGTCGCAGGTGACTTGGGATCAACTAAAGTAATTGTCGATACCGCATCGGACTCAGACTGCAGCAATAATTGTCCTGTTCTTCCTTTAGCAACTTATGTTTCCAGAAGCGGTGCATACGCCGGAGTTAATGGGAGTTATTTCTGCCCGGCAAGTTATCCGACATGCGCCGGCAAAACCAATACTTACGACCTGCTTCTTATGAACAAAAACAAAAATTATTTTAATTCCGACAATAATGTTTACAGTAATAACCCCGCAGTAATTTTTGGTGGAAGTTATGTTAGATTTGTGGGTGCTGCTTCATCCTGGGGCAGGGATACGGGAATTGATAGTATGATTTCGAATTACCCACTCCTGGTGTCGGGGGGAAATATAGCCTCAGGAAGCGCAAGTGACCCGAAAATGACAAGTAAAGGAGCGAGAAGTTTTGTCGCCAATAAAGGAAATACTGTTTACATAGGTGTTGTTCATAGCGCAACAGTACCCGAATCGGCAAAAGCCCTAAAGGCCTTGGGTATGGAAAATGCCCTTAATTTGGACGACGGTGGTTCAACCGCTTTATGGTCAGGGGGTTACAAAGTTGGTCCCGGACGGGAACTTCCAAATGTAATACTTTTTATTAAGAGGTAGCGTGAGAGGAAAGATAAGCATCAACTTCTGCAACAATATCTTTTGGTTTATAGTTGGCTTTGAGTAAATATTCGTTTGCACCCGCTGCGACAACTTCATCGATAACCACTTTGTCATCATTGTTGGTTAAAATAAATACAGGTGTTGTAGTATTGTGATTTTGGGTTGAGCGGATCTTTTTTAAGATATCAACTCCACTCATGTCGGGTAGCATCATGTCCAATAAAATTACACTGAAGGGTTCTTTTTCAAGTAAGCTTTCTGCCAAGTTACCATTATCGGTTGTCGATACTTCGTATCCGGCGCCTTGAAAAGCTCCGTCGTAAAGCTTGCGGATAAAAAAATCGTCTTCAACTATAAGTACTTTTTTCACTCGTAGGTACATCATATTATTAATATTTTTGAAACACAAGAACAAGTTATTTGCATCCAAAGTAGTGATATAATTTGCTTTCGGATATGAAACAGGTTTTTTTCGATGTCGAAACAAAAAAATTATTTAACGAAATTCCCGACCAGGATCCGGGAAAACTTGAGGTTTCGGTAGTGTCTCTTTATTCAAGAACAGTGGATGAGGAGCAAAATGAAATTGAAGGAGAAATGCTGTCTTTTTGGGAGTCTGATTTTGATAAAATGTGGCCTTTTTTCCAAAACACCCAAAGAATTATCGGATTTAATTCATTGAATTTTGATGTCCCTGCACTTCAACCTTATGCAGCTTTTCCTTTCAAAAAACTTCCTCATTTTGACATTATGGAAAAGTTTAAAAATAAATTAGGGCATAGGATTAGTCTTGATGCTATCGCAAAAGAAACTTTAGATAGGCAAAAAATTGATTCGGGGTTGGACGCGGTTTATTACTGGCGCAAAGGTAATAAGGAAAGCTTAGATAAACTAAAGCGCTACTGTGAAGACGACGTAAAAATTACACGGGATATTTACGATTTTGTTGTAAAGAGAGGATATCTTCTTTTTAAAGATAAATGGAACACGCTTCAGAAAGCGGAATTGGATTTTAACATACCGAAAGATGATACTGCAGGAAATCAGGCGGGGCTTTTTTAATACTTCAGCCCCAAAATTCTGGTATAATTGAGCCTGAGAATATATATTGGGGATCGTCTTCCGATCTTCCGACATTAAGTCGGAAATCGTGAATACTCGATCAACTTTAGTTGGATCGGTATATGAGTTATTGTTATGTTTTGCAGTGCGTTTAAGAGATCATCGTAAAGGAAGAGTAAAATTTACAAAAGGAAAACGACCAGTTAAGATGATTTTTCTTAAAGAATTTGTAAATTACAGTCAAGCGTATCAATTTGAAAAGAAAATAAAGTCATGGAAGAAAAGAGTTTCGATCGAACGTATGCTTAGCAAGTCCGATAATATTGCAGATACAATCTAAATATAATTTTATTTTGGGGGATCGTCTAACGGTAGGACGACAGAATCTGGATCTGTTAATCGGGGTTCGAATCCCTGTCCCCCAGCCCAGATTCCAACGAGGTGATCGTGGTCTCTAGAAAAGCCCATGGTTACCTCATAAGTTTGAAATATTTCCTCTTAGATTCGTACCACACCCTCACTGTTCGGAAATTTACCCTCAAGAAAATAGTTCAACGAAGGATATGTTGAAAGAAATAAATTATCCCATTAGTGAGCCCGAAGCGAAGTTATATTCCCATTTTGGACAAATAGCGGAAAATTGAAAAGTTTGAATAGTTCCCTTTTTTCTTCCGCGTTTTTGTTTGAAAGTACATATTTTGCATAATCCCTGATGTCCCAAATTTTGGAATTAGGATTGATGTCTTGTTGCAGGAAAAGTGCTTCCCTCATGTTTTCAAATTCTTCTAAACCCTCCTGGATTTTGTCTGTTAAAAATAATTCTTGTGGATGAGCTATATACATAAAGTTTATGAGCTTAAGCAAACTTCTTTCCAATTCATCTTCGGAAATATAAGGTTCTTTGCAACTATTATCAACTTGTTTTGTGCAATGATAGTAAACATGATACCTCGGCTCTTTATTCAACCTTTCTCTATATCTATCCTCTCCAATAACACTAGCCTTACAATTAGCACATCGAAGAAGTCCTTTGTAGGTAAACACTTTTGATCCCCATTTGGATTTAAGTGGAACTACTAATTTTTCCTGCACTTTATTAAAAACATTCTTTGTAACAAGAGGAGGGTGTGATCCTTTATACCAACTACCGCTTCCAACCGGATACTCAAACTCCCCGTAATAAAATGGATTTTTAAGCATTAAATAAATTTGGCTAAGTGATACTTTCTTGCCTCCGCGCGTTGTGAGACAGGTGTCCAACCATATTTTTAGTTTTCTTCCGCTATCTCCGTTTTTTACCACCCTTTCAAACATTTCGGTTACTATATGTCCGCGATCAGGGTCAATGAT
>Ga0075720_107_pt1 | contig 73852 bp, 78 predicted proteins | sample RifGroB1_FD_67781 | JGI IMG/M metagenome (GOLD analysis project Ga0075720, IMG submission 67781) | Microgenomates (Woesebacteria) bacterium GW2011_GWB1_38_8b
GATTTATTTATTATAAAAATTCAAAAAGTAAGGTTCTCTCAAAAACTTCTGAAATTAGTTTAGTTGGAATGTCCCCAACTTCAACCGTTAGTCAGATCCTAACGCAAACACCATCACCATCTTTAACATCAACCCCAACTACCGTACCGACAAACACTCCAACACCTACACCCACTCACATTCCGCAACCGGTAGTTTCATCCGAGGAAATTCACAAACTAATGGAGCGGTTTGCAGGCCAATATGGGGTTGATGTAAATGTGCTTCGTCATATTGCGACGTGTGAATCAGGATTTAATCCTTCAGCGGTCAACAGCGGATATGTTGGTTTATATCAATTCAATAAAACCGCATGGATTAATAACCGTCGTCTTATGGGTGAAGATCAAAACCCAGACTTACGTTTTAATGCGGAAGAATCGGTTCAGACTGCAGCGTATCTGATTTCTAATGGAAAAAGGTCTTTGTGGCCAAACTGTTATCCTTAATCCGGATGTAGAAGTTTGAAGTAACCCCTAACTTGATTTGCCTTTCTGCCAAAGGGCATACATTGGTATCAAAATTCTCAATTGAATCTCAATCAGGGTTTTTCCGAGAGCCTGCTAGACAATTCACAGAGTAAACCCGATCCAAAATGGCTGATCCAATTTTTATTTCTCATAGATTCATGGTGATACTTTTTTGTGGACATTCCCGGCAGGACGTATCGAGCTTATAGTTTTTTTATTTAGATCTATTCGTAATTTACCTAGATCTTGTTGCAAAAAAAGGAAATCGACGGTATCCTCTGATTGGCCAAAATATAGCATTTGTTCACGTCGAAAATCTAGCACTTCCTTAACGGTAACTGTACCCCCCTCTTCGATCATTTTTAGAAGCCTTTGCCGAGACTGGCTTGGGCTAAGCCTCGATTTACTGATAACTTGGCTTGACATAGTCTCCCCCTTTTGATCTCCATAACCAGTATTTTTCAATTCTTTGTGCATAGTATTTTCATATCAACAGACTAAGGATTTATTACAAAACAGCTTCATTATATAAGTCCCTAAACAAATATGGCAATGTGAGCTTCCAATACATAAACAGTCAAAAGCCCCAAAAATTTAATTTAATTTGGTTTTCTGCCAAAGGGCATACATTGCAACTACCCAAATCCGCTCATCAGGCTCATTCCAACTACCGTCAGCTCCCTCGATATAATATTTAAATTTTCCGCCAAGCATTATTCGCTTTATTCGTGTAATTCTTCCTCCTCTGTCAATACCTTCAACAAATTCAGCACCTCGAACGAACCTACGCCTTAGGGCTTGTGATGCCCGTTCATATGCTGCTTCATTCTCAAGAAGCTCAAAGGCCACTTTATCTATAGCCTCGGCGGTGTTAATATCTATACTCGAAAGATAAGAGTATGATTTTGGAAACGGTGTCATAATAATAATGATATCTTATATTTTTAGAGAGTCAAATCAATATGGTATTAGTTTATCAAAGCAACGATAGTAAAAATAGTGAAGCTGAGAATGAAGCTCCTAAAAACGCTCCAATGAGAAATTCTCATATGACTCCTGTCTTCCGGGAACAATATAACGCAAAGGAACCAGTCGATATTATTGTAAACAGTACTTCTTTCAATGATGTTGCGACTAAGATCGTAGAAATACCTCAAATAGAAAATATAGTAACTAAACCCAACGGCAAAACTGTCAATGATTCCGATAACGAAACTCTTTCAATTTATATGAGGACATTTTTGAAAGAATTTGAAGAGGCGAATAAATTTAAGGGTACGGAATTTGAAGCAAATATAAATGTCAGTGATGTTTTGGGAGGTGTGGCTCGTTTTTATGAAAAAATAAGAACAACCGTTGAATATAAGGGTGAACATTTGCTTCGCAGAAACGCAATTGAGAGGATTTTAAAGCGCCTCATTTGGGAAAAAGATAAGCTTAAGCCAAATACTAATCAGGAAAAAATGGCAACGAGTCTTGTGAAGGAACTTATTTGGGCTAAATACATTCCCAATAATGAGATATCGACGGGAAAAGTAAATGATGTAAGAGCCACTATTGAAAAATATTTAAACATTCTGGAAGGATTGGATAATTATCCAGAAAAGGTGAGTGTAAACAAGGCAAGACTTTGGATAATGGGAGTTGCATCGAGTGAAATTGAAGATTTATTAGACCCATCCCAGCGTGATCTTTTTGTAAAGCTAATGTATTTATGGCTATGTGACCATTCTCAGTGGAATGATAAGGGAGTTCCCGACCATGAAAAAGAAACGCAAATTTATTTGGCAATTCACAGAGCTTTTACCCGCTCGGACGATCCAACCATGCGTTATTATCTACTTCTTCGGGAGATTCCGGATTGGAATGTTGGCGGATCTGAGGTAATTACAAAATTTGTGCTTAATTTCCCTAAGTACTATAACGAAATTGAAAGTCATTTAAATTTTAAGAACAAACTTACGCTTTATAGAAAAATATTAAAACACTCAAGCAGTTTTGAAATCCTTAGGCAGGTGGTTTTAAAAAATATAAACAACATAGATGAACTTTTAAAAGACGGGAAGAAATTTGATGGGGAAATAAGGGAGGTTTGTGAAGATAATTACAAAAAGATAACAAAACGGGTAAATACAGGAATTGTGCGAAGCATCGTTTATATTTTTATTACAAAAGTATTTTTGGCGCTTATGATGGAAGTTCCATTTGAGGTTTATCGCTACGGTGATATTAAATATATTCCACTGACTATAAATATAGTTTTTCCTTCTATCATGATGTTTCTGCAATCGTTTATACGGCCAAAGATACAAAAGCAAAAATTAATTTTGACTCGGCTACCGGCAGCGCTTTTGTAAAGACTTTCGGGATTATTTACATGATTATATTTACGATCGTATTTGGAGGAATTTCATCTCTATTATTTAAAATCGGTTATTCCCTTATCGGCGTTATGGTATTTTTCTTTTTCCTTTCTTTGGTTCTTCTTTTTGCTTTTCGGGTACGATATTATGCACAATCGTTGAAAGTTGAAGTCGAAAAAGAAGGAATACTGGGTCACCTTTTCAGTTATTTAAGTCTTCCGTTTCTGAACCTTGGTTTCATTCTATCTCGAGGCCTTGCTCAAATAAACGTTTTTACAGTTCTTCTTGACCTACTTATTGAAGCGCCACTTAAGAACATGATAGAGCTTTTTGAAGAGTGGATTGGATTTATCCGAGAAAAACGACAGGAAGTTATCGAAGTTCCTGAATGATTACTTCCGTACGACTCTGTAGTAAGTAGGGTGAAACAAAAAGCTTGCCGGTAAATCTTCAAGCAAAAATCTTTGAAAATCGAAATATATTTTTTTACGTTCTTCAAAGTTAACTGTAGATCTGCCGTCTTCCAATAGTTTATCTATCCTTGAATTTGAGAATTTAGAAATATTGCTGGTGGTTTGAGTCGAATGCCAAAGAGAATATTGATCCGGATCTATCGGAATATCATAAATCGTCTGCGATTGACAAAAGACTTGGAGAACTTACAAGATTGATCTTAAGTTCAGTTTTCATCGCCTTTTCAATTTCCGATATAGCCTTTTTCGCTTTTTCCAAATCGTAATCATATGATTTTATTTGAGGATTATAAGCCCATGAATTTGGTTGAATCGGGCTATATGCACGTTTTCCTAAAACCTCTTTGTTAATCGCGTATGCAAGTGCCTGACGTAATTCTTTTTCTGAAAGAAGCGGGCTTTTGGTATTATAAAAAAGCGTAACAACCTGCTTTTGCTGTGCATAGCTCTCAAGCTTAACTTGTCTCCACTTATCAAAAGGAGTTGGATCTAATAAATTCTCAATAATATCTACAGTTCCCAATTTAAAGGCTGTTTTTGTGCTTTCGGTAGTCGGGAAAAACCTGTAAATATTTTTTTGCTTTTTATTTTTAAGAACTAATTCTTGGACGTAAGCTCCTGAAAGTGTTAATTTATCAACTTTCCATTCCGTGACACCAACTAAACCCTTTTTGAAAGTTGGTTTTGAGACTACGGAAGGAAAAGGTGCAAAGTTATTTTCTATTATAAATTTTATAGTTTTATCATCAGGTGTTTCAATCTTTACATCAGAAAATTCATACATTAAATTCCTGCTAGTAATTGGGGTATTATCCTGCCAGGTTAATCCGTCCTTAATCTTAAAAACCCAAGTTTTTCCGTTATCTGTAGTTTCCCAAGATGAAGCAATACCCGGCTCGGGTATATTTTGGTTATTTATATTGGTTAAGCCGTAACTCATGTTAAGAAGTATTTCGGAAGGTAGTGAATCCGGGTGAAACCGCCCCGTTATTCCTATGATTTGTTGTTTTTGTAATTCAAATTTTGAAAACAAATTGAAAAACAAAAAGAAGAATAAAACACCAAATGAAATACTTAAAAAAAGCAGTAATCTGAACTTTAATAAAAACGCTCTGGATAAACGCAGATAATAACGGGTACTTCGCATTGTATTTTAAACAAAAAGAAGAGAGATAGATATAATTATAAAAAAGATAACGAGTACGAAACTGAGTTTAAATACAATTTGTTCAAGTCCCCTGCGTGTAAATGAAGCTCCGGATAAACTTCTTCCGAAACCGGTTCCTTTCGATTGTATTAATATAAAAACTACAATCGAAGCTGAAACTAAAATTTGTGTAAACAAAAGTATTTCTTTCATCGCACCTGTTATTATAGCAAACTCAAAACAAAATGACAGATTTACTTCTTTACATTTTGAGATTGATATAAAGTTCCAAGTTCACCTTGGTAGGAATTCTATGCTTGCCAAACAAAATGTCAAAAACTAACATTTTGTTTTAATATGACTATATACTTTAAAATAATCTAAATTGCATGGATTTTTAGTATCGAATTACTTTGTGAGCCAATAAAAGAATGAGGTTATGAGCGAAATAATAAAAGAAAATCCAACGTACGCATAAAACCCCGGTAGATTAATTTGAGGGATGTCTATCCAAACGTTGTTAAAACCGGAGAATAAAAATCCGGTAACCCGAAAATCTTTAATTATAAGAGTTACTATAAATAGAACTATTGCCGAAGACACCCAGCGAAAAAGACCAAATGTAACCAAGTTTAGCGGGAGAAGCAAAATATTTATGACTGGTTTCGCGAGAAGTGAAACCAAAGCCATTACAATACCTGTGAGAAACAAGGTTTTGTAATTATTCCCGAAAACCATACCGGTTGCCAGCTTTGATGCGATATATATTGCAAACGTATCAATTACGAAGTGTCGTAAAAGGCCTTTCATATATTTAATATAGCAAATTATAACAGTTTCGAGAAAACCACGGGTGGTAGCCCTTGGATGAATCGAACCTGATATGTCATCCTCCTTTGGAGGTTTCGTTCGCAGGAAGCGAACTGGAAACCACGTCTGGAAGGACGTGGAGGATGTCATTAGCTTATTTAATTATACCAACAAGATTCCGCTTTATTAAAATGTGATGGTAGCGTCGGGCAAATCTATGTGCTTCATTTCTTATTTTTTGTACAAAATTCAAAGCAGGACCTCTTTTTAGCTTCACTAAAACATATTCACTCTGATTTTTTATATCAGTTTCGAGAAAACCACGGGTGGTAGCCCTTGGATGAATCGAACCTGATATGTCATCCTCCTTTGGAGGTAGCGTTCGCTGAATGCGAACGGACGGTGAGGATGTCATAAAAACAAGAGTTTCTTCGCGTTTCGCGATTCCGACAACAGGAATGTTGTGGCTTTTAAAGACACTGTTAAATTTTGAAACTTGACCTTTTCCCCCATCTACAATAATTAGATCAGGTCTCCCCCACTTAGTAAGATAACGGACCCTTCTTTTTGCAACTTCTAAAAGAGAGTCGGTATCGCTGTTTCCTTTTGTCTGTCTTATCCTAAAATGCCGGTAAAAACTTTTATCTGCAACTCCGTTTATAAAAGTAACCATTGAAGCGGTTGGAAAATTTCCTGAAATATGAGCGATATCATAACACTCGATTCTTTTAAGATTGTCAATTTTGTAATAAATATTTACTAACTTCTGAAGCCGGTTTATTTCGTTATCAATTATATCTTCAATTAAATTTGGATTCTCAAAATATCCGGATGGCGCTTCGTGTGAGTGGATAATATAGTTTATTGCATCAATTTTTTCTTTATAAAACGAAGCGTTTTCAAAATCTTCTCTCTGAGATGTCTGTTTCATCTCTTTTTCAAACTCCAGCAGTAGATTATTAACCTTACCATTTAAAGCTTTTTTCAAATAATCAATATTTTTTTTATATTGCAATTCGAGTGTGTGTTTTTGTTTTTCATCAGTACATTTGGCTATATTACTTGGGCAAGGATTACAAAGTCCGATATGGGAGTAGAAGCATGGCCTGACATCTTGTTTGTGCACTGCATAGGGAAAAATTCTACGAAATGTTTTCAATACGATATGAACGTTTTTACCAGATAAAAAAGGACCGTAAGTAATGCCTTTTATATTTCCCAAATCACTTTTTCTTGCTGTTTTGACCCAGGGATATTTATCTTTGACTATCACAATATATAACGGAGTTTTATCGTCTTTAAGTTGAATGTTATATTTTGGCATATATTTTTTAACCAAAAATGATTCCAAAAGGAGGGACTCAATTTCGGAATTGACAACAATTATTCCGAAAGTTTTAGTGTTTCTAACAAGTTCAGTTGTTTTTGTTCCGAGATTTGTTCCTAAATAACTTTTCAGCCTGTTTTTTAAACTCCTGGATTTTCCGACGTACAAAACCAAACTATGGGAGTCATAAAACAAATAAATACCGGGAAGCTCAGGACACAAAGAGACGTTTTCGAGGTTAAATGATTTTTTCTTTAGAATGTTTTTTATAACTTCACTCATCGATGAAATTTTCGGTGCAGCGTAAAAAAGATACTTACAATTATAAATATTAATACAAGTAAAATTGCAATTTGGTTAATAATAGCGACTTCTTTTCCCGTATCAACCTCAATTGCCCTGTCACTACTTAAAATAAGGACTTTATCAGGAATATTTTTTGCAAGTAGTCCGTAATTAAGTTTTACTTGCATTTCAAATATTTCATAAGGTATTAAGGAGGGTAAGAAAACATTATCATTTGGGTTTTTATCATTAGATTTAACATGTAAATCAATATTATATTCGGCTGAATACCCTTTATTTATTAAAGTAACTAATAATGTTTTTCGAAGAGGGTTATAGCTTTTTTTTATTTCAGCCTTGGTTTCTATGTTTGGAGCAATCGAATCAGGTAATTTTCCGTAACTGACAAAAACATCTTTTTTGGGAACGCTTGAAAATTTGTATGAGCCGGCAGGCAAAGGCTCCGAGTCATTTACACCGTGAATGACAAATGCAAAATGGTTTAGATCAAATTTATTGAAATAGTCAAAGCCTGTTGTAGATTCCCAAGTTGGATCAACCGCAACCCAAGTTCTTCTGTCATTGTCCCAATACTCTGGCCATGCATGTAAAACATCCGAGACAAGCGACAACGGTTGTAGTTTATCATTTTCTGTGTAAGCATAACCCTGAATTTCACGCACAGGAATTCCCGCTGCTCTGGTGATTGCAATAAACAAATCGGTAAATTCCGTACATAGGGCACTATTATACTGCTGGAGAGCTTTGACGGATCCGAACCTTTCAGACTGAGGATTGACTCTGTTGAAATCATACTTAAGAGTTTTAACGACATATTTATATATTTCATCTACGGTTTTCAGCTCATTCGCTAAATCAGTAATTGCTTTATCATCAGTTTGCCAAAAACGCGTATCGCCTAAATTGTTTAAAATTGATTGAGGTGTGGGAAGTGTTAAAGATCTGGGGTCGGAAAATAATTGGACAAAACCGCTAACTACAACTGTTTTTTGCTCTAGTGGTTTTAATTTAAAAGATAAAAGCCAGTTGCCATCCTCGTCTTTTCTGGATTTAACGGGATCAGTCGAGAGTTTTGTCAGATAAACATTTTGGTACGGTGTATCGGGGGGAACGGCGATATCTAAATTTTGAGATTTTGTCGATTCGTTTTTTAGATTGTAATTAAGGTTAAATTCAAAAACCTGGAATTCTCCGAATGCAGCTTTTATTCCGCTATCGAAAGAATTCTGTCCTTTAAAAACAAATTCAATGTTTTCGCCATTTTCATTTCTCTCATATTTTGACGGCGTAACATAAGCGAGTGGACCCGTTGATGACGGAATAATAAGATGATTTTCAAAAACATCTATATCGATAGAATTTAACTTTGGAATCGAGATTTCCAATATATTCCCCGTTTTTTTTGCAATATTTTCTTCTGTGAAATTAATTTGGAAATTACGTGTTTTCCCCTGGCCGTATAAATCATCCTCAAAAATTATTTTGACATAGTAAGAGTTTTGTTCCTCGGTCAGGTTAAATTTTAATTCTTTTCCGTTTTGGGTGACACTAAGATTTTTGGGTTTTAGGTAAGTAAAATTTACATGAAATTCTTTAGCCAGTATTTCGGACTTTAGATTTTCTATCGTGTAATCAAAAGTAACGTTTGCAGAAGCTTGGGTACTAACTTCATATTTGGCAACAAGTGTAGTTTTAAAATCGTCTTTTGCAATTATATTTTTTGGGAAAATTAGTAGTAATAAAAATGATATTAGTGCAAATTTGATTATTTTTTTAAGTGACATTAAGGTGTTTTTTTAAATACTGCCCCGTGTATGAGTTTTTCTCTTTAATTATATCCGAAACGGTTCCGGCTGCTACAACATTTCCACCGTTTTCCCCGCCTCCGGGACCAAGGTCAATAATCCAATCGGCATTTTTAACGACGTCTAAATTATGCTCTATTACAAAAACACTGTTACCTCTTGATACCAAAACTTTAAGGACATAAAGAAGCTTTCGGATGTCGTCTAAGTGAAGTCCAGTAGTGGGTTCATCTAAGATGTAAACTGATTTACCAGCCTCTCTTTTTGATAATTCCGAAGACAGCTTGATTCTTTGGGCTTCTCCTCCGGAAAGAGTCGTCGCGGATTGTCCAAGCTGCATATATCCAAGCCCGACTTCCTTTAAAGTTTCGAGTTTTTTATAAACAGGTACAAAACTATGGAAAAACTCAAGCGCTTCATCGACTGTAAGCGCCAGAACTTCGGCGATATTCTTACCCCGATAAGATACTTCCAAAGTCTGTGAGTTATAACGCGTTCCTTTACAAACTTCGCATTTAACCCAAATGTCGCTCATAAACTGCATTTCAATTTTAGTTTCGCCCTGACCTTCACAGGCTTCACAGCGTCCCCCTTTTACGTTAAAAGAAAATCTTCCCTTCTTAAATCCAAGTGACCTTGCCTCTCTTGTTTCGGAATACAAATCGCGAATTAAATCAAAGACTTTAGTGTAAGTTGCGGGATTACTTCTAGGAGTCCTTCCGATAGGAGATTGGTCAATTAATATTACTTTCTCGATGAATTCGTTCCCATACAGTTCATTATATTTTGACTGCGTAATTCTTGAATTTTTATTAATGGTTTTAAATAATGCAGGATAAAGAGATTCGACTAAAAGCGTAGATTTTCCTGAACCGGATACACCCGTAATAACAACATATTTTGAAAGAGGGAAGCTTACATCGATATTTTTTAGATTATACTGCGAGCAGCCTGTAAGCGTAATTGAAGAGGGAGGTAAAAAATCGGTTGTTAAATTTTGATTTTTGTTATTTTCTGCATTTTTTATTTTACCTACTTCAACCTTCTTTTTCCCCGACAGATATTGTCCCGTAAGTGATTTGGGGTCTTTTTCTATTTCAAGAGCTGTCCCTTGTGAAACAACTTCTCCGCCGTATTTTCCCGCACCAGGCCCAAAATCAACAACGTGGTCAGCGTGGCGAATCATATCCTCATCGTGTTCAACTACTATAACCGTATTACCAAGTTCCTTTAACTTTTTTAAAGTGCTTATTAGTTTATCGTTATCTTTTTGATGAAGTCCTATGGTTGGCTCATCCAAAACGTACAATACACCTGTTAAACCCGAGCCTATTTGGCTTGCCAATCTGATTCTTTGTGCTTCTCCTCCAGACAGCGTTCCTGAAGTTCTTGAAAGAGATAAATAATCAAGTCCGACTTCGATTAAAAACAAGAGTCTGTCATGAATCTCTTTTAATATAAGTTTTCCGATTTCTTTTTCCCGCGAGTTAAGAATCGGTTTTTCTATAAGAGAATTAATCCAATCCAAAGTTTGTGATATTGAAACGACAGTTATGTCGTGAATAGAGCGGTTTTCTACAGTAATTCCCAAGATTTCCTTTTTAAGTCGTGTCCCTGCACATGTGGGGCAAATTATTTCTTTCATGTATTTAAGAGTTATTTCGCGCACCATCTCCGAGCTTGTAGTAGCATAGCGCTCTTCCAATACATTCAGAATTCCCTTAAATGGTTCATAAATTTGAGTTTCCCTACCGAATCGGTTTGTACCGTGAACCTCATAAATCCGATCCCCCGTACCATTTAGAAGCAATTTTATTTTTTCATCGTCGAGTGTTTTTAAAGGTACTCTTGTTTCAACTGAGTTTTCTTCGCAAAATGCCAAAATTAGCCTTGAAAACCAGGTTTCATGCTCAAACATATTTGAAAAAGGAAGAATTGCACCTTCTGTTATAGAAAGTTCCCATGAAAAAACGCTTTCTGGGTCGACTTTCAAAACATGACCGATACCCGAGCATTCGAAACAAGCTCCGTGGGGTGAATTAAAAGAAAAAGATCTCGGCTCTATTTCCGGAATTTGAACATTGTCTATCGGACAAGCAAATTTTTCACTGAATAAATGATCCTCAAATTCTTTCGGGGTTACGGGAATTTCTAAAGAATTATCTTTAATGTGAGAAATTATTGCCAGTCCGTCGGAAAGCTTAAGTGTTTGATCAAGCGTTTCGAGCAGTCTTGATTCCAGGTTTAACCTAAAAACTTCATTTTTAAAATCTTTTTTGGAAAGTGAAAATTTATCAATGACAACTTCAATTGAATGCTTATTGGTTTTTATTAAATACAAGTCTTCATTAAGCCCTCTAATCTGCCCGTCAACTCTTATTTGGGAATAACCTTTTGCTTTGAGATTAACTAGAAGCTGAGAAAACTCTCCTTTTTTATCTTTTACAATCGGAGACAGAACCAAAAACCTAATCGTAGGATTTAAATTTAGCTCTTTTTCTATAAGTTTTACTACCGAGATCTTGATTTCGTCAACAGTTTGAGTTGAAATTTCACGACCGCAAACAGGACAGTGTGGATGCCCTATTCTTGCAAACAAAAGCCTTAAATAATCGTAGATTTCCGTCACGGTTCCGACAGTTGAACGCGGATTTTTAGAAGTCGTTTTTTGATCGATAGAAATTGCCGGAGATAATCCTTCTATCGAATCAACATCTGGCTTTTCCATTATTCCCAAAAACTGTCTGGCATAAGTCGACAAGCTTTCTACATAGCGCCGTTGGCCTTCGGCATAAATAGTGTCGAATATCCAGATTAATGTTTTTTAAATTGTGCTGACGGGCACCTCTTATTTTTATTTGTTGATTTGCAATTTCCATTTTAGCGCATTAAAAACTAACCAGCGTTTCCCCTGGCGAAAATAATTATATCAGATAGATGAAGAATTCAGACTATACGAATTATACCCGAATGTCAATTAAACTGCTTAATTTTATCCCTAAATGCAATCGCAAGTTCAAAGTTCAAATCATCTGCGGCTGTGCGCATTTCCCGACGTAACTTTGCAATAAGCTTTTTCTGCTCCATTGGGGTTAAACTTGACGATTCAAAATCAAGCTTCCTGGTCGAAACTTTCAGTAACTTTATTTCTTAAGGGTTTTTGAATTGAAGTCGGAGTAATATTGTGAATTTTATTATATTCGACCTGATATGCTCGTCTTCTGTCTATTTCTGATAAAGCGGCTTCGATTGATTTCGTTCTTTTGTCTGCATATAAAATAACTTTGCCTTCAACGTGTCTGGCGGCGCGTCCCATTGTCTGGATTAAACTTACGCGGCTTCTTAAAAACCCTTCCTTGTCTGCATCTAAAATTGCAACCAAAGAAACTTCAGGAAGATCTAGTCCTTCACGGAGTAAATTAACTCCAACTATTACATCAAATTTACCTCTTCTTAAGTTATCCAGAATGTCTGTTCGTTCCAAGGTATCAATATCCGAGTGCAAATAATTTACTTTTATTCCTTGCCCCCCAAGATATTCTGATAAATCTTCTGCGGTTTTTTTTGTTAAGGTTGTTACCAAAGTTCTCTGACCTTTTTTTGTGATTTTTATTATTTCTTCTATAACATCTTTTACCTGATTTTTAATCGGTCTTATTTCAACCAACGGGTCCGGAATTCCGGTTGGCCTTACAAGTTGTTCGGTAACTCCATTTTCTTTTGGGTTATTGTTATATGCGTTGGCAGCCGACTGGTAAGCATTATTTAATTCCCATTCGTCGGGAGTTGCACTTGTGGCAATAAAACGTGGAATTCTTCTTATAAATTCCTCAAATTTTAAAGGGCGGTTGTCAATTGCAGCAGGAAGCCTGAAGCCGTAATCGATTAATGTTTTTTTACGAGATAAATCTCCTGCGTACATACCCCGTACTTGTGGAAAGGTAATATGACTCTCGTCGGCAACAAGTAGCCATTTATCTCCGAAAGACTTCTTAAAATAGTCCAGGAGCGAGTAAGGGGCATCTCCGGGGTTTCTTCCGTCGAAATATCTTGAGTAATTTTCAATACCTTTGACATAGCCTACTTCGGAAAGCATTTCAAGGTCATACTTTACGCGTTGAGAAATTCTTTGGGCTTCGATAAACTTTCCTTCCGAATTAAACAAATCTACCTGTCTTTGTAGATCGCTTTTAATATTTGCAATGGCGCCTTTATTTTGTAAAGGGTCAGTGATGAAGTGTTTAGCCGGGTACAAAACATAATTTGTTAATTTCCCCTTTGCCTTGGGTGCTGATGGAGTTAAAATTTTGGTTCCGAAAGATGAAATTAATCCAAAATATTATTATTTTCCCATTCGGTGTTGTGGTGAAAGGTAAAATGAGGGTAGTTTTTCTTAACCACATCAATTAAATATCCGCCAATAAAATGGATATCCTTTAAGCCGTTAACGGAAAAATTCTCCAAAGCCCGGTCCAGCATGCTTTTACCATTAACTTTAGTAAAACCTTTAGGAACCTTGGCAGAATAAGGCATTATCCTGTTTCCCCGCCCTGCTCCAATAATTATTATTAATAAATTTGTCGTTGCACCCAGCCTGAGTTTGTCTATTAAATCATTTATGTCGGAATCTTTTTCGATATAGGTATCGGTTGAAGGAATATAAGCTTCGGGCTGGTAATAATCATAGTACGAAACAAAATAACTGACAGCATTTTCAGGAAAAAAATCCCGGAATTCCTGGTAAAGTTGGGCGGCTAGGGTTTTATTGTGTGAAAGTATTAAAGTTGGAAGCTGCGTTCTTTCAATTACGTTTGCAATCGTAAAAGTTTTACCGGAACCCGTAACACCCAAAAGAACCTGATTATCAATACCCCGTGATATGTTTTTGGAAAGCTTTTCAACTGCATTTTTTTGGTCTTCAATAAGATCGTATTCAGATTTTATTTTAAATTTGTTCATGTAATAATTTTATATGATATAAAAATATAAGAATAATACCCAAAATTAGCTATTGACTTCTTCGGGTTATATTTGTATAAATATAGCATGGCTCCAATAATTTACAAGAAACAATCACAAATTCTCGATTACATAAAACAGCACATCCAATCAACAGGATCTGCACCAACACTGCGTGAAATTGCAATTGCAATTGGAGTAAGCTCCTTGGCAACTGTTCATGAACACTTAACAGCTCTTGAAGAAAAAAAGTTAATTAAAAGAAAAACAGGTAAAAACCGTTCTATTGAGTTGGTAAACGAAACTATTAATTTTGAGGAGAAAGGAATTGAAGTTCCTATTTTAGGCTTTATTGCGGCAGGTGCGCCAATTGAGCCTTTTACTGATCCGAATTCGTCGCTATCAATTCCAAGTGTATTTCTTTCCGGCAAAAAAAGAACTTATGTTTTAAAAGTTAAGGGCGAGTCGATGATCGATGAGCAAATCAGGGACGGCGATTATGTGATTATTGAGCAGTCTGAGATAGCTAATAACGGCGACATTGTCGTTGCGCTTTTGGATAACGGTATGGCTACATTGAAGCGTTTCCCGATATTTGTAAAAAATGTACGAATTCAGGGAAAAGTAGTAGGCCTTATACGGCGTTATTCGGCATAAATTATTTTTTTAGAAGTTTTTGATTTCTTTAAGCAGATCTCTCCCCGTCATTGACGCAGGAGCCTGTACTTCCAATAAACTAAGTACTGTCGGAGCAATATCTGCCAAAATACCTACTTTCAGCGTTTGCGAATGGTTTAACAGCGGACGAAAAACACAAACAAAAGGTACATTATTATTACTATGTTCTGTATCAATCTCACCGGTTTTTAAATTTATCATTTCTTCTGCATTGCCGTGATCAGCTGTAATTAGCAGTGCTCCTTCGTAAGCCAGTGCAAAATTAGCCAGTATTCCAAGCTGTTCGTCAACTTTTTCTACAGCTTTTACAGTAGGACCGATATTTCCTGTATGGCCTACCATATCCGCGTTGGGGTAATTAACTAACGCAAAACTGTAATCTCCATTTTTTAATTTTTCTACCAATACAGATGTTATTTCTTGAGCCATCATTTCGGGTTTTTGATCATAAGTAGGGACTTTGCTTGATGGAATAATTACTTTTTCTTCATTGGTGAAAGGCTTTTCGCGGAAACCGTTAAAGTAAAACGTTACGAATCTTTCTTTTTCGCTCTCTGTTACCTTAAGTTGTCTTAAATTGTTGTTTGAAATAACTGAGCTTAAAGGCATAGTTACAGTATCCGGTGGAAAAGCAACTTGTGTGCCTTCGTCAACTAAAGACCTGCTGTATTCGGTCATTGTGACGAAAAATAAATTTTCAATTCTTGCTCCCCTTTCAAAAAGTTTTATGCTACTTGGATCAGTAGGAGTTTTTTTATAAGGGTTACTGTCGTAATCAGATTTTGCAGATGCGAAATCTTTATAAACAAATGCTTTTGTAAGTTGCCTTGGCCTGTCAACTCTAAAGTTGAAAAATATTGCTGAGTCGTTTTTTGATATTAAATTTATTTTACCTTCTTTGTTTTTAATAAGAATCGGCTCTATGAATTCATCGGTAATGCCTTTTGAATACGAATCATCCATAGCTGTTGCAATATTGTCATAAATTTTTCCTGTGCCTTGTGTTAAGGCTTTATATGCTTTTTCGGTTCTGTCCCAACGCTGGTCGCGGTCCATTGCCCAATATCGCCCCATGATTGATGCAATAGATCCTACTTTCTCTTTATCCAAAAGTTTTTGAATGCCGGCTAGCACGGCTTTTGATGAAGTTTGGGGAGAATCGCGGCCATCAGTAAATAAATGAAGATAAAGACTGTTAAATTTATGTAGAGCTGCAAGATGAATTAATGCATATAAATGATTTAAGTTTGAATGAACGCCTCCCGTTCCGATTAGTCCCATTAAATGCAAATTTGAATTATTTTTTTTGGAATTCTCTATCGCGGAAAGAAGTATTTTATTTTCAAAAAAAGAGCCGTCCGAAATTGACATATTTATTCTTTCCAAATCTTGATAAATAATACTTCCGGCGCCCAAATTAATGTGTCCGGTTTCAGTATTTCCGTCTTCGCCTCGAGGTAAACCGACAGCTTGGCCTGCAGCCTCTAATTGTGTATGGGGGTAACTGGCTAAAAATTTATTAATATTTGGAGTATTAGACAAAGTGATTGCATTTCCAGCCCCGGGTGTTGCAATTCCCCAGCCATCAAGAATAACTAAAACGACAAACTTAGGTTTAGAATTTAATGACATAACTAATTAACTATATAACGAAGACGTGATTAACGTAATAAGAAGAGTCAAATTAGTTTATTTTGCTGAAGCAAGTTCAGCCTCAATACTTAAGAGTCGATTATATTTTGCGACACGTTCTCCTCTTGCCGGAGCACCGAATTTTACAAAATCGGATCCAATTCCCACCGCAAAATCAGCAATAAACCAGTCATTAGTTTCACCCGATCGGTGTGAAGTAATGACTTTCCAGTTTGCTTCGCGTGCACGCTTCACTACCAAAAGTGTTTCCCAAACAGTACCAACTTGGTTTGGTTTAACTAAAATTGCATCGCATGCTTTTTCTGCTATGGCTTTTTCAACTCGTTCGGTGTTTGTAACAAGCAGATCATCTCCTACAACCGTCAGTTGTCCCTGGAAAGATTCATATAACTTTTTCCAGCTTGCCCAAGCATCCTCATGCAGAGGATCTTCAATGTGAGACATGTGATACTGACTGTTTAAGTATTTGTAATAATCAATTAATGCGTCATCCGAAAGCGGTGTGGACTTATCACGGATTGTATAATTTCCGTTTTTGTAAAAAACTGATGCGGCGACATCCAGTCCCAAAAATACATCACGGCCGATTTGGTAAGTTGTTTCCTTAATTGATTCAAAAAGAACTTCCAACGCATCGGCGTTTGTAAACAAATTAGGAGCGTAGCCTCCTTCGTCGCCGACCGAGTGGATTGCACCTCTTCTCTCTAGGTTTTTTCCTAGTGTAATATAAACTTCAACACCAATCTTTAGTGCCTCCGAATAATTTTTGCTGGTTGCAGGAATAACATGGAACTCTTGAAAATCCAAATTTCCCGCTCCATGAAGACCTCCGTTTATCATGTTAAATACCGGGGTAGGCACCTTTAGGGCTGCATTTATACCTGCTCTTTTGGCAAGGGTATTTGTCCAAGCGTAAAGTGAGGTATTTTGTGCCATAGCGGCAGCTTTTGAATTGGCTGCAGATATTGAAAGTATTGCATTTGCACCAAATTTCGATTTATTTTTTGACCCATCAAGATCGATGAGCCTTTTATCAATAGCAGCCTGATCAGTTGAGTCTAATCCCCAAATTCCGGGTCCAAGTGTTTCATTTACATTTTTTACAGCCTTAGAAACTCCTTTTCCGTCATAGTTTGCAGGATCGTTGTCACGCAAATCAACACACTCATAGGTTCCTGTTGAAGTACCTCCGGGGACAGAAGCCACCGCAGTGTGACCGGTATCAAGCTGAACAACTGTCTCTACAGTCGGTAACCCCCTTGAATCAAGAATTTGCCTTGCCCAAACTTTTGATACTTTGCTCATATATTTATAATAGATCAAAATGTTATTTTAATAAATAACATTTTGATTAAAAAAAGTATTACTATATATCAAGCTCAAATATATTTATAACAGAGCTTGCTTTAATTTAAAATAACACAAAAAGTATTGTTTTGTCACTTCCTACCTTTACTTACAACCTCTTTCTCTGCTTCATAGATAACTGATCGTACCCGATCAATTGCATCGGGATTTACAGAAATACTTGTTACACCGTATTTTACTAGCTTAAATACAAGATCTTCATAAGTTGACGGTGCCTGACCGCAGATTGATGTTGTTACCCCGTGTTTTTTGCATTTTCTGATTACCCGGCGGAGTGACCAAAGGACAGAAGGAGAGCGTTCGTCGAATGCGCTTGCAACTTCTGCATTATCACGGTCTGTTCCTGTTGTTAACATTGTCAAATCGTTGCTTCCGATTGATACTCCGTCGATTCCTACCTTAATAAAATCTTCAATCTGAATTACGTTGACAGGGATCTCAACCATCATCCAAAGTTTAAAAGTAGGACTTTCGAGAAGTCCTTCAGTTGCTATCAATTTCTTAACTTTAGTCAGCTCCAAAGGAGATCGGACAAAAGGAATCATAAGCCATAAATTATTGTATTTTTCCCTGACATTTTTAATCGCCTGTAGCTCAAGATTAAAAACTTCAGGTGAAGAAATGTATCGGTAGGCTCCTCGGAAACCCAACATCGGATTTGCCTCAACAGGTTCCCATGTTGCCCCACCCGGCAAAGATCTGTATTCATTGGTTTTAAAATCCGTTGCACGGTAAACTACCGGCCTTGGATAAAATGCTTTGCAGAAAATACTCATGTCGGCTGAAAGCTTCTCAATAAATTCTCCCTGTTTCTTATTTTTAATTGCTTCTTTAGGGTGTATACCGATTCCGGCTATCATAAATTCCGCACGAAGTAGCCCTACCCCGTTAACATTTTTCTTAGCCATTTCATTGGCAAGCTCTTTCTCGGCTAAGTTCACGTATACTTTGGTTGCGGTCTTTAGATTTGTTTTGTAGTTCTTTTTTGCTTCTTCTGATTTTTCAAGTTTTACGTTACCACCAAGGTAAATAAAACCTTTGCTTCCATCAACCGTAACAACAGCGTCATCTTTAAGGAGTTTTGTTGCCTCTTTAGTTCCGACAACACAGGGAATACCAAGTTCGCGCGATACAATCGCTGCATGGGAAGTTTGACCTCCTTCATCGGTGATAATTGCATTAGCCCGCTTCATTGCGGGTACATAGTCCGGTGAAGTCATTGGGGCAACTAAAACATCTCCTTGTTTAACTTTTGAAATTTCTTTCGGGCTTTTAAGAATTTTTACCTGTCCTGTTCCTATTCCCGGACTTGCACCTGCTCCTGTGAGAATAGGTATTTCGGCTGTTTTATATCCTGCAGCTACTTTATTTTTACCTTCCTTAATTGTTGTAACAGGTCTGGTTTGAACTATAAAAAGATCGCTTCCTTCTTTCGCCCATTCAATATCCTGAGGAAAATAATAATGTTTTTGCAGTGCATCCGCGATTTTTGCAAGCTTTATTATTTCGGCATCTGTTAGTTTTTGTTTATCCCGTATTGACTTTGGAACTTCAAGCTCAGATGTAACAGTTCCTTTTTTGATTAATTGAATAGACTGATCGGAAATTTCCTTAGACAAAATATCAAAAGTTTCTTTTTGGACAACATATCGGTCAGGTACAACAGAACCCTGTACAATCATTTCGCCTAATCCCCAAACGGACTCAATAATTATACGCTCTTTATCGTTTGTGACAGGATCAATTGTAAACATTACTCCGCTTACGTTGGACTGAACCATTTTTTGAACAATCACGGAAATTTTTACTTTTTCGGTTTTTATATTATTTTGTGCACGGTAAAAAATCGCACGGGCTGTAAAAAGCGAAGCCCAGCAATCGCGAACGGCCAAAAGCAGGCTACTGTCGCCTTTGATGTTTAAGAACGTAGCCTGCTGGCCTGCGAAACTCATACCTGGAAGATCTTCTGCGGTTGCTGACGAGCGTACCGCTACGAGCGCCTTTTTAAATGCACCTGAAAGTTTCCAATAAGATTTTAGGACATCTTTTTTAACGCTTTCCGGGACTTCGGCTTTCGAAACTAGCTTCTGGACTTTTTCTGAAGCATTTTGAAGTTCGTCAGGATTGTCAACATTTACATCCTTTAGTAAATTATTAATTTGTTCTGAAATTTTATTTTCCTCCAAGAATATATCGTATGAAGCAACTGTTACGGCAAAACCGTTAGGAACAGGAAATTTAGCCTGAGTCATTTCGCCTAAATTTGCACCTTTTCCACCGACATCCGGTAAACTGTCCTTATCAATATCTCTGAAAAATAATGTAAGAGGTTTTTGGGCAGCCATACAATTATTTATACTAAAGGCTTATATGCGCTTGTGCAATAAGAAAAATTACTTAAGAAATTCTCTTTTTGAAATAATCAACCCAAGGGATAGGAGTAGGATCCTGATTATAAAGCATTGATAAATAGAAATTTAAAAATGAACCAAACTGAATAATCTCAAATACCTGCGATAAAATAGTTTCAGAGGTGGCTATATATTCGTATTTTTTCAATCCATTTTCTTCAATAACTTCAGTAGTTACTTCAAACCTTTTTTTAATATGGTCAGAATACAAATTGGAATTAAATAAATAGACGCAAACCTGATTTTTAACAAAGTCCGGGTTTTTTAGTCCTTCCATAAGGTGGTGATTAAGCTCAGGAATAACAAAATCAGCAGTTAAATTTTTACTGTTTTCATTAAACTGATTGTTAACTGTATGAGTAACGCCGACTAGATGTTCTGCGGAAAAAAATAAAATTATGTTATTTAATAGCTCAGATGCAGTTTTTTTGACAGGGTTTTGATCGAATACTACTTCAATTTTATATTTATCAATAACATCATCCAATATCGCAACAATTTTTTGTATTTCAGATTCGTCGAAATCAATAAGGCCGCATTTGGATGCTAAGACAAGCTGTCCAATTACAGAATAACCAATAGCCATTCTGGGTTGATTTGAAGGATTAAATTTCGGGTCAATGTTATAAAAAGGCAATTTAAATTCTTTTGCAAAGTCCAGAAGTTTTCCGGAGTCTGCAATCGCAATAACTTTGGCCCCTTTTTCGATAGCACGTCTCGCGTTTGAAATTGACTCTTCTGTATTTCCCGAATAACTTGAGACAAATACTAGTGTATGAAGGTCAACAAAACCCGGTAAATCATAATCATTTATCCTATATAAAGGTTTTCTCAACTGCTTTCTGTATGCCGACTCAATAATTCTTGCTCCCAACCCTGAACCTCCCATGCCGCACATAACAATATTTTCTACGTCATAATAGCTTTCAGGAACGACTACCTTTCTTGCTTCATCAAATGCATGAATACATTGTTTTGGAAGTTCAATTATTGAGCCATAAACATTACTCCTGTCAATATTTTTTATTTCTTCAATATTATCTAGACTATTCATCTGACTCATACCCAACCCAATTTTCCAGTGTGTGAAGTTACATTATTTCTATCAAGCTTGTCGCCAATTTCAGTATATTTATCTAAAGTATCCTGAATTATATTTTTAATATTAATTACTTCTTCATCTGATGAAGCTTCAACACGAACTGTCAGGTATGGTGAAGTGTTTGATGCTCTGCATAACGCCCAGCTTGTCGGAGAAAATACTACTCTTGCACCATCGATATCAATTACCTTGTTGGTTTTAGAAAAACTATCTTTTATTTCTTCAACTACTTTTTGTTTTATATCGTCTGCACAAGGAAGCTTTATTTCAGGTGTCATAGAAGTTATTGGAAATTCAGACATAAGCTCAGATAACTTTTTATTTTGATTTGAAATTAAAGTTAAAACTTTGGCTGCTGAATAGACACCATCGTCAATTTTAAAGTAGTCTTCAGCCCAATAAAAGTGACCTGATATTTCGCCCGCAAAAATTACCTCAGCATCTTTTCTCATAGTAGCCTTAATCGGTGCATGACCGGTAACATGCATGTAGGGTATTCCACCATATTTCGGAATTAAATCCTCAAGAAGTCTTGTGCATTTGACATCATACAAAATCTTTTTACCGGGATTTCTGGAAAGGATGTCTTTAGACAAAAGAAGTAGCATCCGATCCGCATAAACAAACTCACCTTTTTCATCTACACATCCAAATCTGTCACCGTCCGCGTCTAGTCCAATCCCGATGTCTGCCTTTTCTTCAATTACTTTTTTCGACAATTCTTTCATCGCGTCAACATCTTCCGGATCAGGAACATGATTTGGAAATGTTGCGTCTACTTCAGAATACATTTCGACGACTTCACAACCCAACTTCCGAAGAATACTGGGAGCGAACATTCCTGCACTACCATTACCGCAATCAAGTACTATTTTCAATTTACGGTTTAGTTTATTGTGTGTTAATAAATAATTTGTATATTCATCTATAACGCTCTTGTTGTTTAATTTTCCAGGCGAATCAATCGTATACTCGTCGCGACTGATAATATTTTTCATATCTTGAATTTCAGTACCAAATATTGGAAATACATTTTTAGCCATAATCTTAAAACCGTTGAAGAAATATACGTTATGACTTCCGGTTACGTTTACTCCGCCATCGTAATCAAAAAAGGCAGTTGAAAAATAAATTATTGGTGTTAATGAAACTCCGGCATCATCAACGTCACACCCTGTAGTTAAAATACCATTTATAAAATATTCCTTAAGTTCCTTTCCAAACTGTCTCTCTTCGTGTCCAATAATTATCTTTTTACCACCCTTTTGCCTTATTTTGGTGCCGTATGCTTTACCAAGAGCGGTTGCAATTTCTGGAGTGATTGTGATTCCGGGAAATTTTCCGTACCACTTCTCATATTCTTTTAAGGCTTTGTCAGAAAACTTTTCTCCCGCGATGCCTCTTATATCGTACTCTCTGAAAATTGAAGGGCTAACATTCATACTTCGAAATTCATTCTAACTGTGTGGCGATAAAGAAATCAAGAAGGGATCTTAAATCGCCCTTGCCGGTTTTTGCTTCAACATCAAGCTCTGATAATTTTTCTACCATAGCTTTAATATCATTTTCAGAGAAACCTTCAGCTTGTGATTGTAGTCGCGAATAAATCGCTGAGATAGTAAATGAAAAACAAGTTCAACAGGTTCAACTTTTACAACCTCGTTTAAAAGATCCATGGCATTTTTCGCATTTTTAGATTTTAGCGAATCCAAAAACTTCCATATTATTTTCGGTAAAGTGTAACTCTCAATTTTTAAGTCTTTTCCAAAATATTTTATTTTTGAAGCAGGAACTGCATTCTCGGTAATTACACATAGAACTAAATTATCATGGGTCAAGTTTTTATTTATAGAATCAAGATCTTTATTGGATAAAAGTGATAATTTTTCGATAAGTATAAACTTCTTGTTGAGAAAAAGATCATCAGCTCGGAGTTCGTTATCGATTTTTGTTGGTGAGTCTGATATTTTTGAAATAATGTAGGATTTTTCCTTCGCGCTGTCGATAAGCTTTTTAATTCTTAAACTGACTTTTTCCGAATCATCGCCAGTTATTAAAATTACTTTCATTTAACTCAATTTTGAAAATATGCTTGTAACTTTATCATGAAAATTTCTTTTTCCGCGTTTTTTAATATGCGGGATTAGGCTTCCTGAAAAATTTTTAGGAATATGGCTTAATTCGTGTGATAAGATTTCCTTTTTGTGACTAATATCTAAATTATCAAATCTTTCGGAAATTACTTCAATTATATATGACGGCTTAATTTTGAGTGCCTGCTGCCAAACACGACCCAATCCCCAAATCCGAGCATAAGCTCTCGCTTTTGAATTATATGATCGGAAATAATAAATATCGGCTTTAATTACCCAAGAAACTTTAGCTTCGACAATTATATTTTCGGTTAATTTTTTGATATCAGAAGCATTTTCCCAAACAACAGGTTTATTTTTTTTACGCATAATAAAGGCTATTTAATGAAGTATCAGTATACAATATAATTTTTAAAGTATATTAACTTACTTTAAAAACCTCTGCACCTTCTTTTACAGGCTCATCAACCTTAAGTCCGACAATGTCTCCTTTTTTTGCAGATTCTATTTTCTGATGTTCAACTTGGATGGAATCTACATTTTGCTCAAATAAAGTTTCACCGCCTCTTTCAAATTTGATTTTTTCTCCGACCGAAAGATCCCCAGTGAGTTCGATTATTGCAACACCAATTTTGTCAAAATAGTGGGTAACATTTCCAACCTTAAAATTTGCCATCGATTATCACCCCCTTACAATAAAATATTACGCTCTTATTTTATCACGATACCGGCAGATTGTATCGCATGCGTCATTGCAATAGCCAAGGCATCGGCAGCGTTATCAAAATGAGTTTTTTTATGTTTTTCACTTTTAATTTTATTACCTAAAAGCCTTCTGACAGCTTTTTGAACTTCTTTTTTATTTGCCCTTCCGCTTCCCGTAATTACTTTCTTTATCGTACCTGGTGCATATTCAACAACTTTTATTTTCATGGTTGATGCTGCAAGTAACATTACTCCTTGTGCCTGACCAACCGCTATTGCGGTTTTAGCATTAGTTGCAAAAAATATTTTTTCGATTACAAAAAGATCAGGTGAATATTTTTTAATAATCGTCAAAGTCTCTTCATAAATTACCTGAAGCCGGTTTTCCTTAAATCCATTTTTATCAGTCTCTATTAACCCCCATTTAATTACACTTGAGTCTCCATTATCGTTAATTTCAAGAAGTCCGTAACCCGTAGTTGCAGTTCCGGGGTCAATTCCGAGGATGATCATGAAAAGAGTATAACACCAATTTGCTCTTAGTAACTTACGAAGTAATTTATTTTATATTGAGCCTTCAGGTCAGTTAGATATTTTTCAATTTCTGTCTGAAATATTTGAGATTTTAACTGGGACTCTATTTGGGCTTTTAAATCTTCGTATTTTGCAGTTTTATCAAAAGTATCTTTGTTTTCGTCATAATACTTTCTGACATCATCCTCCGTAACTGCTGTCTTATCAGCCAAAAGAAGTTCCGCCGACTTTTGGAGTTTGATATTTGCCTTCAAGTCATTCATAGTCTGACCTTGTGTGGTAAGTGCCGCTTCCAAGGTTGTACCTTGTGCCTCTAACCCCTTTTTAATTTCGTCAATCTGTTTTTGAACATCTTCATCAGAAACTGTAATGTTTTTCTTCTTAACCTCCTGATTTATAAGCTCTTTTGTAACTATATTTTCCAACACTCTTTTACCGGATTCCTTTTCCAACTCTCTTATAATTTGAAATCTTGTAATTGGAAAGCCACCTACTGTCGCTACCACAAAAAGACCTCTTGCAAGATAAATTCCTCCTGCTAAAACCAACAAAAGAAGTATAACAAGGTATTTTCTACTTAATTTTAATTTTGAAGTTTTCAAATTAGTACTCTTTACTTCATCAAAACCCACCGGTTTGACCAGAATTTTTGATGCAGTTTTTTTAACCACGCTCTTTTTAGATTTAGTTGTTGCCATTAAAATAAGGTTTTGAAGATTATATATAACAAGATAGTCAAAAGTAAAGAGGAACTTATTGGGAAGTAAATATGAAGACCTTGTTTTTCAATATAAATATCACCGGGTAAGATTATTTCAAATTTCCCTTTAATCCTAATTGCATAAATAAAAGCCGTCGAAATTATATAGCAAAGTAGAAAAAGTTTAAAAGGACTCATGTCTATAATATTTCAAAACTTGTAAAAAATGTAAAGACGCAAAAAATTAACTGTTGAAATGTTTATTAATTTAGGGCAATAATAGATGTATGGAGGAACAGGAAGATATTCCAAATATTCCGGTGAACCCGGAGACGGTTGTTGAAAAAAAAGTTGAGACTCAGTCTGACTTGGGTCAGGTAATGCAAAATAACACCCCCGGTCCTCAATCTGTTATCTCATACAAGAAAAAGAAAGGTTTTATTGACTATTTTATTTATTTTGTTTCGATAGTTGCTTTTTTGGTTTGGGTAGCTGTAATAGCTCTATATTTTCTAAATAAAAACAAAAAAGAAGCAATTACTAATGTAGACACTTCAGAAGTTACACCAGTCGTAACTTTAGTACCAGAAAAAAAATATAATATTACGACAAAAAACGGAAATGTTATTAATATCAATGAAAAAGGTGAAGAGGAAATTGTAGTAAAAAAAGAAGATTATGAATTTACAGGAATTTCAGGTTTTATAAAAGTATCAGTTGCCCCGAATAAGAAAAAGTTATGCTTCGAATCTTGGCCACCATCTCCACAACCAGCTCTTTATGTTTCGGATATAGAAGGTACTGGAGTATTAAAAGTAAATACAAACAGAAGAAATTGTTATTGGTCCGGTGACAGTTTAAAGCTGGTTTATAACGATGTTAAAAGTGAAAAAGAAGCCACTAATCTTTATGTTTATGATGTCGAAGCCGCCTCGGAGACTTTGCTTACTGTACATACTGCAACCGAATCAGCTAAGCCTAAGCTACACACCGCATTGGGTTGGAGCTCTGATAATAAAAAGGTGTTATGTCAATACTCTTACCAAAAAACCCCTAAAGACGTAAGGGAATGTGAGGTTGACGTTGAATCAAAGTTTGTAAACTACTTTTAAAATATTTTCTTCATGGTGAAATTTAAAATAATATTTGTAATTTCACTTTTATTTTTATCTCTAAGCATAGGCTATTATTTATTTAATAATATTTCAACTAAAAATGTTAATATCGATCCATCGGCCTCTAATACTCCAACTTTAAAAAACCCTTACGAAAATATATTCAATGGGTACGAGATTGATTGGATTGAGATAAGAAATTTAGAAAGTATAAATTTAAACTCTAATTTGATTAAAAAACTTTCATCCGACGAAATTTATGAAAATAAAAAATGTAAATATTTAATCAGTGCCGGCTTTTATAACAAAAATGATGAACACATAGGTCTTTTTGTTGAACAGGGGAAATTAATCAGTGATTACATAAAAGACGATTTTTTTAATGGGTTTTTTTATTTAAAAGAAAATAAAGCGTATATTTCTTTAAATAACCCAAAGAACCCAACCATCGCTTTACAATCAGGTCCGGTTTTAATGTTAAATAACAGATATTTAATTAATAATTTTGTTAACGAGGAATTTGCAAGAAGAATTTTAGTTGGATTATCAAATTCGGGAAGTGTTATTTTTATAACAATATTTGCAGAGAATAAAATAAACGGTCCAAAACTTTCTGAGATTCAAGGTTTGTTTGAAAAGTTGGAAGAAAAAACACAAATAAATATAGTTGATTTGATCAATCTTGATGGAGGTAGTCACTCTGCTTTTTTTTCTGATACTAATAAAATAAGAGAACTTTCAACAATCGGAGGCTATTTTTGTATTTCCCGATAGGTTAAGATAACCCCACATTTTTTATATGATTCAAGGAAATATTACCCTGGTTCCCGGAAATTGCAATTACATCAATTCTAATTTTATTTTTACCTTCATTTAAACCGTGACTATATAAATAATAATCAATCGTTTTTATAATTCTTTTTAATTTCGTTTTTGTAATAGCTTCCTCCGGAGTACCAAATTTACTATTGATTCTTTTCTTAACTTCTATAAACACCAATGAGTTACCGTCTTTTGCAATGATATCGATTTCTCCGAATTTACCTCTAAAATTTTTATCTATTATTTTATAGCCAAGACTACTGATAAATTTAGCAGCAATCAACTCACCTAGATCTCCACTAGCTTTAGAGGTAACCATTCTTTAAATTATATAACTTTCAAAACTTAGGAGCGTTTGGTGTTTCTTGAATTTATTTTATCTATCTCGCGTCTGGATTTGTCGCGAACATAATATATTTTTGCGTGTTTCACTCCTTTGACATTACTTTTTACAACAACAATATTTGAAATTGTCGGAGTATTTAGTGGAAAAACTTTCTCAATTCCAACATTTTGTTCACCAATTTTTCTGACTGTAAAAGTTTTTACGGTAGGACTACCTTTTATGGCTATTACCATACCTTCAAAAATTTGGTTTCTGGTTTTTTCATGCTCCTTTATTGTCTGAAACACTTTAATTTTATCCCCGACTCCAAAGGTAATATCTTTATAAGTTAATGTAAGTGACATACTAAGTGGCTATTTTACACTAAAGTAGAACCAATATTCAACGACAATTAATTTGCGAGGTTTTCTAATATTTGCTCGATAGAATGGGCCATCTGGGTGTCCCAATTAATTTTTACGTTTAAATCGAGCTGTTTATTTATTTCTCCTTCAAAAACAAGGCAGACTTTATGATCACCCGGATTTTTTAATATCAATTCTTTAAGGCTGGATAATTTTTCCGTCCCAGTCCCTTTAGGGATTCTTATAAATAATTTATTATCTTCAGTAATTATTTCCTTTTCGTTTTTAATTGACTCAACTATAAGTGAAGGCTCTTCGTCACGAAAATCAATTTTTCCTGATAATAAATAAGGATTGCTGTCCGTAAGAATTTCTTTTGTTCCGCTAAAAATACTTGGGAAAATAACTACATTAATTGTTCCTGTTTCATCCTGAAATTTTGCAAAAGCCATTTCTTGTCCGCTTTTTTTTGTAATAATTACCCTCAAATCATTAATTATACCGGCGATGTTTACTTCCATTCCTTCTGATCCTGTTATGTGATTATCAAATATATCGCTTATTTTAAAGTTGGATAATTTATTAATGTTTTTCAGGATTTCACCGTTTGGATTTCTTCGTCGGTAAACTCGTCGATATCCTGACCCATCAAATTGTCAAACTTTAAAGAAGTTGAGTTTAAATCTGAAAGTGAAAACAGTTCATTTTGGTTTTCATTTTTGAGAGCTTTACCTGAATATTTTTTATACTCCTCAACCACTTTCAGAAGTTGTGATCTTTTACCAAAGTCCGATAAAGCACCTACTTTGATTAAACTTTCCAAAACCTTTTTGTTTACCCTTCTTCCATCTACTCTTTCCAAGAAGTCCAGGAAATTCTTAAATTTCTCTTTATTTCGTTCAGTTAATATAGCATCTATTGCAGCATTCCCTACGTTTTTAATAGCGCTTAAACCAAAGCGAATCCCTTTTTTATGACTTGAATCAACAGTTTCTTCAATATCAAACCCAACAGAACTTTTATTAATATCGGGTGATAAAACTTTTACGTCCATTCTTCGGCATTCATTTATGGCTTCGGTAATTTTATCAGTGTCATTGCTTTCTGCAGTCAAAAGCGCACACATGTACTCAACAGGATAGTTCGCCTTCATATAGGCGGTTTGGTACGCGACTAACCCGTAACTTGCAGCATGTGCTTTATTAAAGCCGTAAGATTGAAAAGGTTCAAATAATTTCCATAGATCTTCTGCAAATTTCCCGGTTTGTCCATTGTCAACTATACCTTTTATGAATTTTTCTTTCTGCGCCGCCATTTCTTCGGGAATTTTTTTACCTACCGCTTTTCTGAATTTGTCAGCTTCTTCCCAGGAATAACCTGCCAAATCAAGTGCACAGAACAATAGATCGTCCTGATAAACTAAAAGACCGTACGAAGCTCCTAAGAATTTTTCCATTCTCTTGTCTAAAAATTTTACGAGAGTTGGATCGTGCTTTCTTTTGATGTACTCAGGGATTTGTTGAATAGGCCCGGGGCGATAAAGCGCTACCATTGCCATTAAATCTTCAATTCGGGTTGGTTTTAACTCTTTTAAAAATTTTGTCATGCCTGAGCCTCCCAATTGAAAAGTGCCCATTGTTTCTCCTCGAGCTAGCATCTCATATGTTTTTTTATCGTCAAGGGGAATGTCATTAATTTTTATTTTTGTCCCGTACCTTTCTTCAACAATTTTTATGGCAGCCCCCAAAATAGATAAATTCCGGATTCCTAAAATATCAAATTTAATTAGTCCAACATCTTCACAGGTATGGAATTCATATTGAGTAATAATTTTGTCGCCTGATGGCTCAAGCTGTACTGGAGAATAATCGGTAATTTCAGTGGGTGCAACCACAACTCCTGCTGCGTGTACCGAGAGATGTCTTGCCGATCCTTCAAGCTGTATAGCTAAGTCTAAAATCTTTTTAACATCAGCATCACTTTTATACATATCGTTTAGTTCGCTAACTTCTTCCAGAGCTTTCGGAACTGTAATAGGGAAACCCTGTTTTGGCGGAGGGATGAGTTTTGCTACCTTGTCTCCTGTTGCATATGGATATCCTAAAACACGTGCCACATCACGTACAGCCGCTCGGGATAGCATCCTTCCGAATGTACAAATTTGTGCGACCTTGTCATGGCCGTATTTATCGGAAATATATTTTATGATTTCTTCTCGTCTGTCGTCGGCCACGTCGAAGTCAATATCCGGAGGAGAGGGTCTGTAAGGATTTAAAAAACGCTCAAACGGTAAATAATACAAAAGTGGATTTATTGTGGTTATTCCTAAAACAAAAGAGACGAGTGAGCCTGCCGCAGAACCCCTTGTATTTGTAATAATCCCCTGTTCGTTGCTCCACCTTGCGAGATCCATAACAATTAAAAAATATGGCGAGTAACCCTTTTGGCAAATTATATCTAGTTCGTAATTTAATCTTTCTTCTTCTTCTTTGCCTGATTTAGGAATTATAATTTTTAAGTTTTCGTGTGAAAGTCTTCTTAATTCCTCATCGGGTGTTTTCCCTTTGGGCAAACTGAATTTAGGAAAAAACCATTTGCCTAAAGTAATTTCCAGTTCGCACTTTTGGGCTATCTTTACGCTGTTTTCTATTGCATCCGGGATATCAGAAAATATTTTCTGCATTTCATCGGGTGTTTTTAAATAAAAGTCCGGATTATCTATATATCGTAAGCGCTTTATGTCGCCTACGTTTTTCCCTGTTGCAATGCAAACCAAAGCATCCTGAGCAGGAGCGTCTTCCTTTTTAATATAATGAGCATCGTTTGTTGCTACTAATGGAATACCGAATTCACGGCTTAATTTAATCACTCCATCTTCATACTTTTTACAATTATCAGCAACTCTCTCGAGATCAGATTTTAATTCAGGAATTTTTATATCTGGTAATATACTCTCGTAATTATGCCGTTGTATTTCCATATAAAAATCGTCTTTAAAAACATCTAAATAAAACTCTGCCAACTTTGATGCTTCCAGGTAGTTTTCATTTATAAGGCTTTGCGGTATTTGAGCGGCTGGACATCCTGAAAGACAAATTAAGCCTTCACTGTATTTTTTAAGGATTTCGTTGGTAAAGCGAGGTCTGTAATAAAATCCTTCAATATGTGCAATCGATGTAAGTTTCATCAGGTTTTTATATCCGGCTATATTTTTTGCTAAGAGAGTGAGGTGATAGTTGTCTTTAACCTTTTCGGTAAGAGACGTTGTTACATATCCTTCAAGTCCAATAATTGGCTTTATTCCTTGTTTAATCCCTTCTTTGTAGAACTCTATTGCACCATACAACTCTCCATGGTCAGTGATTGCAACGGCATCCATATTGTTTTCACCAATATGCTTAAAAAGCTTTTTTATATTGCTTAAGCCGTCAAGAAGAGAATACTCAGTATGAACGTGAAGATGTACAAATTTTGCGGACATAGGAAAAAACTATTTTGGACTTTTCAAGTTCAATATTAGCATATCCGTTATAACTTTTGGGTTGCCTTTTCCACCCAGTTTTTTCTGAACCATGCCTACCAAAAAGCCTATAACGGCTCCTTTTCCGCTATTGTAATCAGAAACTGCTTTTGGGAACTCGTGTAGAACTTCATACACGGCATTTGTGTTTTCGTCAGTCGTGGAATAATCTTTTTTTGTAATTTCCAAAAGTTTCTTAATAAATAATTCAGGTTCCGGGTATTCCTGATCCAGGTTTTTATTTACCATTAGATTTGCGATTGTATTTAAGCCTATGGAATATTTTTTATCCAGCTCGGCCAACTTATCAAAATACTCAGACCGTTTTTTGTCTGACAACAAAACCTCTATATAGTTTTGTGGGATTTTGTAATCATTTGCGAATCGTACACGCTTTTCTTGAGGCATTTCTCCTATTTCACTTTTTATTACGAAGATAAACTTATCTTCAAAGCGAAAAGGCGGAATATCGGGCTCAGGGAAATATCTATAATCTTGTGCTTCCTCCTTAATTCTTTGAGAAAAAGTTGTATTTTTAAGCTGGTCAAAGCCTCTTGTCTCCTGAGCAACTTTTACCCCTTTGTTTAAAAGATCTGCCTGTCTTTGAATTTCGTAATTTAGTGCCTTTTCCAAAAATCTGAATGAGTTTATATTTTTAAGTTCAATTTTATAATCAGGAAGAATTGAGTCTTTTTCAGGACGAAGAGATAAATTTGCCTCTAACCTCATTGACCCTTTTTCCATATCCGCTTGAGAAATTCCTAAATACCTTACGATAAGCTGAATTTCTTTTAAAAATTCAATTACATCGTCTACATTTTCAAAATCGGGTTCGGTTACCATTTCGCAAAGAGCAACGCCACTTCGATTAAAGTCAATTAAAGAGTACTGCCCGGTTTCGTCTTCGTAGTGCTGCAGCTTAGCTGTATCTTCTTCAAGATGTATTCGTCTTAAGTTAATAGTTTTACCGCTTTTTAAACTAATTTTACCGTTTATACAAAAAGGAAGATCATATTGGCTGATTTGGTAAGATTTCGGCAGATCCGGATACATATAATGTTTTCTATCGAATTTTGAAAATTTATTTACTTTTGAATTTGTTGCCAATCCGAATTTTAATACATCCTTTATTGCTATCTTGTTAGGATAAGGCATAGCACCGGGAAGTCCCAGGCATGTTGGACACACTTGCGTATTAGGTTCTTTTGCAAAATGAAGAGCACTGCAGGAACAAAACATTTTTGAAACTGTAGATAACTCAATATGCACCTCAAGACCAATCACGGGAATGTATTTATTCATTTTATTTACTTAAAGTTCGACATATAATTTACTTTGATTTTTCTTAATAAAAATCGTAATTGCCAAAAACATAAAGAACAATATTGTTAACAAAACTCTAATTCCAAATACCTCAGAAATTATACCCGAAAATAGAATCGGGAAAATATTAATCAGAGTTGTTACAAACCATAAGTTTCCAAGTACCCTACCCCTTAGTTTTACAGGCGATTCTTCTTGGATAAGTGTTTGTAAAGGAATAACAACACCAACGAAGCTATAGCCAAGTACTCCGAATGAAAGTACCTGTATTAATATTCTAATTGTTTGGTTGTTAATTTCTGGAAAAATAATAGCTAGGAAAAACAATACAAATACCAAAGTCATAAGGCTTTTATATATAATTTTTATCTTTCTTCTGTTCTTCAAAAGTAATTTTGGTATTAAGTAAGATGAGGCAATTGAACCGATTACCGTCGGCAGTACAATAAAAATGGAACCCAAATCCGAGTGCATTCGAAGAAGGGTTTTAGAAATCTCAGGAATATTTACAACTACAACAGTGAGTGACGCGGTCATAATAATTTGAAGTATATAAGAATACAAAAGTTTTTGATTACTCCTAATATAGTTATACCCTTCAAATATTTCTTTTATAAACTCCATCAAATTACTTTCTAAATTAAGAGCGGTTTTTTTAGTAACTGTACTAGGTAAAAATGTAACCGATACAAAAGCAATCAAAAGAAATATTGAAGAGATATATAGCGTTATACTAAATCCTAGGAATTTATTAAAAATACCGGCAATAAGAAAACCAAATATTATAGCGACCTGCGTACTAGTAAAAAAAACACCATTGGCAACAGATAAATCTTTCTTTTTAACAACTTCAGTTAAACTAACAGTTTCTGCCGGGACGTATAACTGATTTAGTGTTGAATAAAGAAAGACTACAAAATAAATTGTAAAAATCGACTTTCCAAATAAGAAAGATAATAAGAAAACAAGAACTGCTTGGAAAAGATTGGTGTAAATAAGAAGTTTACGCCTGTCAAAGAAATCAACAAGTGTTGCAGCAAACGGGCCGAATATAAGTGAAGGAAGGGCATAAAATATCCAGACTATCGATGTCGCTAAAGACGATCCTGTTTCACTGTATATTTTTAAAATAAATAGAAAATTTAAAAGTTGTATCGTCACCTGAGAAAGGTTTTGAGAAACAAATAAATAGAAAAAATTTCGGTTTGAAAATATTTTTTTCCACTCTTCCATATGAAAAATTAAAATTTAGGCGGCTCGAATTTATAATTTGTGAAACTTTCAAAATCCCGTGCCATTTTAAAAATAAGTTTTTCTGAAAATCGTGGTCCCATTAATTGAAAACCAAGCGATAAGCCGTTATGTATCCCAAAAGGGACCGAAAGTCCCGGTATACCTGCAATATTTGCGGGTACTGTTAACACATCAGAAAGATACATTTTTAGAGGGTCATTGACTTTTTCACCAAGTTTAAAGGGTTGTGACGGTGAAACAGGAGCAATTAATAGATCGACTTCATCGAACGCCTTATCTAATTCATTTATAATGAGCGTCCTAACTTGAGTTGCCTTTTTGTAATAGGCATCGTAATAGCCTGAAGATAACACAAAATTGCCTAGAATTATTCTTCTTTTTGCTTCAGCCCCAAATGAGTTTCTGGGATTTCCAAATCGTATTCCATCATATCTTCCGAGATTTGAGCAGACTTCAGCAGGTTGAATTATATAATAAACAGATATTGCATGTTTTGTGTTTGGAAGATTAACTTCCTTAAATTTATAATTGTTCTTCTCAAATATTTTTATAGCTTCGTGAACTTTATCGGAAACTACCTGATCAACACCTTTTTCGAAATATTGCTTAGGAATACCAACAGTAATATTATCTTTTTGCTTTTTGTCCTCGTCTTTAAGAGTTGCGTCGCATAAATCCACGCCAGATGATATCTTGAAAACATTTTCAATATCCGAAATATTGTTTCCAAAATGTCCTACAGTATCAAGTGATGATGCCATTGCAATAACTCCATATCTTGAAACCGATCCATATGTAGGCTTAAGTCCGTATATACCGCAAAAATTTGCCGGTTGTCTTATTGATCCCCCGGTATCTGTCCCAAAAGACACATGATTAAATCCGGCAGCTACTGATACTGCCGACCCACTTGAAGAACCCCCTGGTACATAAGCTTTATTCCAAGGATTAAGTGTCGGCCCAAAATCAGAGTTTTCTCCTGAAGCTCCATGTGCCCAAGCATCGCAATTAGTTTTACCGATAATTATTGCACCTGCCTTTTTTATTTTATCGACAACTTTCGCCGAATAAGGAGGGATGAATGAATCTAATACTTTAGATCCCGCAGTTGTTCTAAGGCCTTTTGTTAGAAATAAATCTTTAAAAGAAACAATGCATCCAAGCAATGGATATTTTTCAAAAATTTGGTCTGGGTTTTCTTTTAAAAGACCGTCGTATTTTTTTGCAAGTTCGTAAGATTCATCTTCGTTAAGTGTCAAAAAAACATTTAGATCTTTATTTTTCTCGTTTATTTTTGTTAAGAAATGTGAGACAACATCTCTTACAGATATCTTTTTATTTCTTAACGCATTTTGCGTAGTTCTAACAGAAGTAAACATCTTATTTTTTTAATATAATTGGTACTTTGAATAAATTATTTTTGTTATCATTTGCGTTATACATAACGTCTTCCAAGCTGAGTGTTTGATTTGTATCAATTTTGTCGGCACGGGTAATGTTTTCAAGCCCGGTTGTTTGGCTTGTTGGTAGGATATTTTTAGTGTTTGTTTCCTTTAATTCCTCAAAAAAAGTTATTACACTTGATAAATCGTAAGACAATTCTTTAACCTCTTTTTCAGTCAAAGTAAGCCCTGAAAGCTTAGCTAAGTGTAAAATATCAGATTTAGTTAAGTGAATCATATTAAGTAAATCTTCACTATTGTACAGCAAAAAGTTAGTGGTTAAAATGGATTTATATTAAGCTCAAAAAATTTTACATTTTAAGCTTGATATATAGGAATACAGTTTATAATCAAAATGTTAGTATTAAAATCTTACATTTTGATTTAATATGAATATATGGATAAGCCTCCTGCCTTGGTTAAGAAAGACAGATTTATTATTATATTTTACGTACTTTACTTCGGTTGGCTTCTTTTGACCACCTATTTAAGCCGAGACGATTTTTATAATAATTTACTCATATCTTTTGTAGTTATGATTTACTTTATATTTCTAAACGAAACTTTTGATCTGTTTTTGTTTTTGGGTATTACTCTCCTTTCATATTACTTGATGGGTAAGCTTTATGGTTATCCCGGTATCGTATTTACGCTAGAGTCTATAAAAACAATGCCTCTTTGGATTTATATTTCTTGGGGTTTTACAGCAGTTGCTCTTAAGAAACTTTTTTCAATGATTATAAGAAGGGTTGAAATATAAAAACTACTCCATTTTAGTTAATGCGGCAATTCTTTCTTCAACCGGAGGATGGGTATTGAACAAATTAGAAAATATCCCCACAGCACTTTTAGTTTTATTTTTAAAAGGATTTTCTATGTAGAGATGAGCTGTTGCTTTATTGGCAGCTTCCAGTGGTTCGGTGTCGGCGGCAATTTTTTTCAAAGCGGATATTAAACCATTTGGCTGCCTGGTTATCGCAACCGAAGTAGCATCTGCCGTAAACTCCCTGCGACGTGATATCGCCAACTGAATCAATTGTGCAATAATAGGAGAAAGTATTGCAAAAATAATTCCTAATATTAAAAAAATAGCACCGATCTGACCGTTGTCGTTGTCGTTGCTTCTGCCTCTTCCGCGAAAACCTATTCTTAAAAACCAATCTGCAAGAAGTGCTATAGATCCTACTAAAACAGAAACAACACTCATTAAACGAATGTCGTAATTTTTAATATGACCGTATTCGTGAGCTAAAACACCTTCAAGTTCTGTACGATTTAGTTTCGTAAGAAGTCCCGTTGTGGCACATATTACACCGTGATGCGGATCACGGCCCGTTGCAAATGCATTAGGTGCAGAGTCATCTATAACATAAAGCTTGGGTTTTGGTAATCCGGTTCCAATTGCTAGGTTTTCTGCGACTGTGTAGAAATCATAAAATTGTTTTCTATCGGCAGGTTTAGCACCGGAAATTCCCAAAACAATTTTATCAGAATAAAAGTAACTTCCAAAACTCATTAAACCTGAAATTATAAATGCCAAACCCAAAAATCCTAGACCACCGGGTTCATACCCGATGTAATATGAAAATGCGTTTGATAAAACGTAAAGTACTGAAGTTGTAAAAACAAAAAATACTATAACGATCAAAACACTTTTTCTTTTATTGCTGGCTACTGCTTCATAAATATTTTGCATATATTATTTTTACTTGATTCTACGCCACACAGAAAACCTGGCGCAGTACACCTTACTAACAACGCGTATTTATTTTAGGCAATTAATTTAATTTAACTTTAGGAGATTTCAACTCAGTCGCACTAACACTAACATGTTCTCCCTCAGTTGGTGTAATAAGTCCCGGTTGTTCCTCAAATTTAAAAATATTGGCAATGATACTTGATGGAAAACTTACTCTTTTGACATTAAAGTCAGCCGTTAAATCAATAACAAGTCTTCTGGCATACATTACTTTATCTGATGTATCCCGAAGCTCGTCCATCAACTTTGTAACCACTCCGTCAGCTTTTAATTCCGGATTACTTTCTACAAGAACTTGAATTCCGGGCAACACTGAAGCGAGTTTACTTCCTGCATCTGCCATTTTTTGCAGATTACCGCTTTTTACAGCTTCAGTAATTTGTTTTCTGGCATCAGTTAAATCTTTATAAATTCCTTTTTCGTGACTTAAATATCCTTTTGCAGATTCTTCCAAATTTGGAATTAAATCCGCCTGTCTTTTTAATTGATTTCCGATTTCCTGAACAGCAGCCTTGATTCTAGCCTTGCTTGCAACAAAAAAGTTATATAGTGAAATTACCCATGCAGCAATTGCTAATAGAACTAATAAAGGTATCAATAGAATTCCCATATTTATCACCACTTTCGTAAGCCAGAGGCTCTCAGAGACTAAGGTGGATTCTAAATTCACCCGTCTTCAGATTACTAAGCTTGGCAAATTATTCTAACACTTTTTTAAATTCATCAAAAGTCAAAGTATTGACTATATTATTTTTCTCAGCCCAACCCCGACGTGCGGTGTATATCCCGTAAATCATATTATCCATATGATCGATATGATGTGCATCTGTACCCAATGTAAGTTTTACACCATATTTTACGGCATCTTTCACAAGATAATCAGGTAAATCCAGTCTCATTGGGTCAGCATTAATTTCAATCCACTTATTGTATTTTAGAGCAAAATCAAATATTTTATCCCAGTCTAGTTCAACACCCTCTCTTTCATTCAATTTTCTACCGGTAGGATGAGCAAATATCCTTACTCTTGGATTTTCAAGAGCCGACATAACACGTTTTGTCATCTCAGCCTTTTTTAATCGAAAGCTGGAATGTATTGAAACTAGGGCAAAATCCAGCAACTCAAGACATTTATCTGGAACCGGTAATCTTCCGTCAGGCACTATATCTATCTCGAGAGAATTGAATACATGTTTTACTCGTTGATTATTTGTTAATGTGTTATTTATTTGTTCAACAATATATTTTTTCTTTTTCAATATTTCTATTATATCGTTATCGCTGTGGCCTTTTTGACTGGGATTGTGTTCTGTAAGAGCTATATATTCATAACCCAAATCATTTGCTTTAGCAATTATTTCTTCAATTGAAGATAAACCTAAATCATGACTTGTTTCGACATTAAAATCCGAGTGAATCTGTAAATCAGCTTTAACATCCCCTATATTAACTAATTTGGGTAATCCGGGTAGTTTACCCTGAGCGCTTCGTTGGGATGCTTCAATTTCTCCATTATCTTCTCTTATCTCTGGCGGAATCCAGTCCATTCCTAAAGCATTGTAAAAATCCCTTTCTGTTTTGTATTCATAAATTTTCAATTTAGAATTATAATTTTTGTTTTCCAATCTAAAATTCGGAACAGACTTCTTTAATGTTTTAATACCTTTTTCTGATAGTGATAACCCTTTTTTCAAAGCAAACTCACGAAGTTTAATGTTGTGATGTTTGCTGCCAGTAAAATGTTGTAAAAGCGCGCCAAACGAAGAAGGATTTTGGGTAATTAAGTCAACCTGTACACCGCTTGGTAGTAAAATCGACGCACTCGTCTCACCTTTTTCAACAATTCTACTTTTATTCGGATAATCGGTAAAATGCATAATAGATTTTTTCTTATCTTTTGTTGCAACTGCGATATCTATATCTCCTACTGTTGAAGCTTTTCGTCGTAAGCTTCCTAAAACTTCAACTGTTTCACACACTGCTTCACGCTTCATCCAATCTACTATTTGATCGGATATTTCAATTGCATAATTAAGTAAATGTCTGGTGCTGGTACCCTTGAAATCGTTTATTGCGTTAATAATTTCTTTTTCCGATTCAACTCCAAAATCAGATAGCTTAGAAATTTCTCCTTTTTTAGCATATCTTAATAAGCTTTTAATTGGATCTTTTTTATCTATTTTAAAGGCCTTTGAAAGTTTATCAGCAGTTTTAGGTCCAATTCCCGGAAGTTTTATAAGTTCATAAACGGAAGAGTCGATTCCACGAAAGACATCTTTAAAATGTTTGCTTTTACCGTTGAGAAAAATTTCCGACAAATTTTCCGAAATGCTTTTACCGACCCCAGGAATTTCGTCAAGTTTATTGTCGTCATATAAATCTTTAGCTTCACTTGATAGGTGCTCGATAGCATCTGCGGCGCGCTCGTACGCAATTATTCTGAATTTATTTTTATCTTTGTCTTTTATTTCGTATGCAGAAGCTACGGAACGTAGTAAATCAGCAATTTCAAGATTGTTTATGTCTTTTTTCATTCTATATCTCTGTTCTTATATAATAAACACACCTGTGCGAAAGTAAAGAGGTTATGAAAAAACTAAATATAATATTTAAAATAATTAAGATCGATGGGAGAAAGAGATGAAGATGGTTTTGACTTTAGATTAATGTTTGTAACTACAGCATTTGCTGCTGGCATAATTGTAATACTTTATGCAAATCAAAATAGAAGAAGAGATCTTAACTCTTTTAATCAACCCGTCATCCAATCAGTCTCCGAACCTCCTGATTATGGATTACAATGGAATTGGGATTGTACCAATATCGATCCCGAACACGGAAGACCTAATTTTTATAGGGCAGTATTGTTTGCGGGAGATCGTAGGATTGTTGAACCGGGACCATATAAATATTTTGCTGGACCAAATAACCCAAGTCCCGATAAAAGCGAAAAAACTATCTACGATATGAATCAAATGAAACTCGTATACCTTGATGACACAATCTGTGTCGATCCGTAAAGCTAGCGGGGCTGAAGGGACTCGAACCCTCGACCTTCCGCGTGACAGGCGGACGCTCTAACCAGCTGAGCTACAACCCCATACCAACACAGTGTTGGAAATTACAATAAACAAATTCCAAACAACAAATATTTGAAATTATTGTGCAATTATAAAACAATTAGCTTTATGAGGCAATCAGCTAAACTGATTTTCCGAAGTTATAGAAAAGGAAGCTGTAATCAATTATGTCAACAATTCCATCTCCATTAATATCTGCCCTCTCGTCGAATGGTGTTTTTGCAAAATTGTAAAACAGTATTCCGTAATCAACAATATCAACCCCACCATTGACGTCACAATCGCCAGGAAACGCAATTCTGACAACTCTATTAAGAGCAAAGCCAAGTCGGTCATTAGAAGCAGCGAGATTCCAGGTGAACGAAGAACTGTTCGTTACAGCAAAATCGCACGAATAGACATTATTAACATTTGCAGAATTATAAAAACATAATCTGCTCAAATTACCGTTAGCCAATTGAGAAAACTCTAAAGTTCTCTGTCCACCACAGTCCTTAAAATCAGCTACAGACGCTTGTAATCTAACGGTAGTCGTACGTGAATTAAATATTACCATGTCAGCAGGTAAAATAAGGTTGTTATTAAAGATTGGTGTACCTAATGCACAAGTCGGAGTTGGAGTAAAAGTAGAGGTAGGAGTTAAAGTGAAAGTAGGCGTAACGGTTGCTGTAGGAGTCGGAGTATTTGTCGGGGTATTAGTCGGTGTATTAGTCGGTGTATTGGTGGGTGTAGGCGAAGGTGTCCAGTTTCCAGTAGCTGTATCTTCATTGTTGGTTTCGTTGAGCTCGATAATAGTATTGGTATAATCTACATACGCCCGATAGTTATACCAACCATTAACTGTTCCATTGGGAACAGTCTGGGTGACTTGATAAGATTGATTTACACCAAGGCCAGTCGTTCTAGTATTTAATAATGCTAATGAATTATTCGGGTTAGTACATCCACTTGTCGTGCAGTAAGCTGTATGCAACCTAATAGAGGTACCAGAGGGAATTGCGGCTGTACCATTATTGCTTACTGTTGTTGTAAATGTGAAAAGGCTATTTCCTACAACTCCTGCGCTCGGAATAAAAACAGTCAAGTCAGGTCGTAAAGCTATAGTTGGGGTCGGTGTGTTTGTAAAAGTTGGAGTCGGAGTATTGGTAAATGTTGGAGTTGGTGTTCTAGTTGGGGTTGGAGTGCTGGTTGGTGTCGGTGTAGGTGTTCCAACAACTAAATTCAAATTAGTGGTATTTTGTAAAACATTATTCCCTGGGTCTTCCAAGGAAGCAACTAAAGTTCCGGTACCAAAAGTCACAGAGGTACTTGGAGAACTCGAAAAAGGTGCTGAAGCTATAATGGTTGCTACGAGACCAGGAGTAGTTGCATATACTCTTGTTGCAGGATTTATCCAAACAACGTAGAAAATTGTTCCGGCAACGTTATCAATTTCTTTTTTTACTACATCCACCTGACCCGGTAGAAATGTGCCTAAGGTGACATCGCTTACGTTAATATACCTGGGGTCGAAGTGAATATCCAACTGAACTCCAATAACCTGGTTATTTCCAGGCGTTGCGTTGACATCAATAGAAAAACTCTGTCCGGGGTGAATTAAAGTAGTATTAGTTGTCATGGAAAGGCTGGTAGAAGGAGCTGCCTCTTCTCTAATATCCTGGCTGGATCTTAAAAGGTAGATTCCTATAAATGCACCGACTGCAATAATTAACACCACTAAAAGTTGAAGCATTACCTTCTTTGACATACTTCATTATTGATTAAAAGATATTTAAAATGCAATAGTCAACTAAATGCCTATTGACAGCTTGTACTTTTTGAAATAAATTTACGCTTAATTTTCTGCCCCACATAATATATTTTTTTAATGCTTTCTTTAAAACTTAATCAAATATTAAAGCCTTTAAAATTTCATGAGAGTTCGTTAAGTGTAATTTTTGGTATAGTATTTATTGTAATAATAGGCATATTTGTAATAAATTATATTTCTAAAAATAAAGGCGAAATTACAATTCCAACAGTATCCGGAGAAAATTCCACTTCATTAAAAATTCATAAAGTCGAAAAAGGTGATGATCTTTGGAAAATTTCCGAAAAATACTATGGAACCGGATATAAGTGGGTCGAAATTGCAAAAGAAAACGAAATAAAGAATCCTGGATTAATAGAGGTAGGACAAGAAATTAAAATTCCTGAAACATCTCCTGCAGTTACTGTTACCGTTGCTCCACCTAAAACCGAAATACTAACTACAACCACATCTTTAGTAGCTACAGAAGTTGATAAAGCAGTTGTCAAGGCTGATGTAATCACATCTGAAACTTATGTAGTTGAAAAAGGAGACAATCTATGGAAAATTTGTGTCAGGGCATACTCCGACGGCTATAAATGGACAGATGTCGCCAAAGCAAATAAATTGAAAAATCCGAGTCTGATACTTCCAGGTATGAGCCTTACACTACCAAGGTAGCGCTAATATATTGTATAATTATTCCCGTGATATCAAATCGCGGGATTAGTTAAGCGGCCTAACGCTACCTTCCCAAGGTAGAGAAAGGGGTTCAACTCCCCTATCCCGCTCTAAATTTAGTTCGTTTATGAATAAAACAACTACATACACCCCCTATATTATCCCCGTTTCAGTGAAAGGTGTTGTGTTTGATGGAGGCAAGGTTTGGTTAAGGCAAAATGAACGAAACGAATGGGAATTACCAGGAGGTAAATTAGACGAGGGTGAGCAACCAGAACAAACGATAAAAAGAGAATTACAAGAAGAACTAGGTTTTGAAACAGATGTAAAAGATATTATTCAATCCTACTTGTATATTATAAAAACATCAAATGACGAGTCACGGGGTGTTTTAGTTATTTCATATCTATGCCAAATTTTAAAAAAGACTGGAAAATTCGAAATTAATAGTGAAGCTGGTCCGTCAAAATTTAAGCAGTTTAGTTTGGAAGAAATTAAGGATTTGAATATACCCGAGTTTTATAAAAAAGCAATTTTAAAAGCTTCTAAGTTGAATTGATGAAAAATAAAGAATTCCTACATGAAATTGCAATAACGGCCATTATCGTTAAGAAGGGAAAATATTTAATTACCAAACGCTCTTCAAATAAGAAAAGATTTCCAGGCAAATGGACTGTGCCGGGTGGAAAACTTGAAACTGATGATTACATAAATCTTCCAAAAGATACTGAATTTTATTGGTATAACGTATTGGAAAAAGTTTTACGAAGGGAGGTAATGGAAGAAGTTGGTGTTGAAATAACTAATATTGAGTATGTCACAAGTTTAGCTACAACACACAGTGATGGTAACCCCTCTTTGGTAATTTCATGTATGGCAGATTATGTTTCAGGGAAAGTCAAATTGCAAAAAGAGGAAGCCGATGAATATGGTTGGGTTAGTTTAGACGAAGCCAAAAATTATGATCTTATTGACGGCATTTATGATGAACTTGTAATGGCGGAAAACAAAATTAAAGGGGTAAAAAGCGAATGGAAAAGAAATTAAATATCTTATAACTTCAAAAGTATTTCAAATGCAATCCTATTTTTAAAACTGCTATAATATCACTTGTAGCCAGGGTATCAGAGAGAATCTGCCGGTGTGGCTCAATGGTAGAGCGATCCCTTCGTAAGGGATAGGTTAGAGGTTCAAGTCCTCTCATCGGCTCATGAGCCTATTGTTAAGTGTTTAGGTCCCGGGAGAGAAAGCGATTTTTATTTATGCGTGATTATATTTCAAGAAGACAAAAGGTTCAGCAGAAAAAAAACGTGAGATCGACTCTATTTTTTATAATCCTCACTATTTCCACTTTTTTTATATTGATATTTTTCGGAATTCCGCTTGTTGTTAAGTATGTAGGATTTTTAACAAACCTTAAAAAAAGTAATGATCAAATTGATCAGGAAGACACGACTCCTCCACCCCCTCCTACTTTTGAATATTTCCCTGAGAGTACGAAAGAATCTGATATCGAAATCAAAGGGTTTACTGAGCCCGGATCGATTGTTGTTCTTTATATTAATAATGAAGCTAATGAATTAGTTACTGACAATGAGGGCGGTTTTAGTTATAAATTGACCCTTACTGGGAACGAATATGTTGTCGAGGCAATTGCAAAAGATAAAAGCGGAAACGAAAGTAAGCGTGTAGTGGGAGGTAAAATCGTGATTGATAAAGAGCCACCTGAACTCACTATCAATAAACCAGCCGACAAAGAACAGTTTTTCGGTTCAACAAATAAACAAATCAGGATTGAGGGTACAACGGAAGCGGAATCTAAAGTAAATATAAACGGAAGAAACGTGATAGTTGATTCATCAGGAGCATTCACACATTCTATAACACTGAACGAAGGAGAAAACGCCTTTAGTATAACATCCGAGGATCAAGCAGGAAACAAAAACGAGAAGATTATAACTGTTTCATTCTCCTTCTAGAAATGTAAGCGTCTCCCATTATAACAAACGACTCAAGACTTTTTATAACACTATTTACGAACCCTTTTGTACCTTCTAAGATATTAAACTTTAGTAAGTAACTCCTTAAAAAAGTAGCAGCCGGGTTATTTAGGACAGTAAAAAAACTCGATTGACGCTGGTTCCTTTTTGATTTATTTATTATTTTGTTAACAGTCTGAGATAATTCCATTAGATAAAATAATCTAGTTATACAGTTCTCAAAATCAAATAAACAATAATTAAAAATAAAAATACATATACGGTTATATTATAGACGAACTTTGTAGGATCATTTTTTTCTTTTATAAGTTTCTGAAAACCCATGCCCAGTAGATAATAAATCACTAAGTTAACAAAAATTATTAAAATAAAACTAATAATTACAGGTAAAGTAAAAGGTAAATATTTTATAATACTTCCCAATACAATGTACCCGGGTAAGCTGGTCAAAGTATAAATATAAATTCCAGCGAGTGTACAGACTTGTCGACCACCCAAATTTATACAAAAAGTCGTATTAAAAGCCGGAATTATTTTATAAATTAAATAAAGAATCAACCCTAAAAATAAAGACAAAACATATGTTGTAGGTAGCAATAATTTATAATTATTTTTTAGTTTTGTTCTAAGTGTTTTAAAGTTTTTAATTTTTCCAACCATGTTTATATTATACATTCAAAACTTACTTTTAATTTTATTAATAAATATATTGGTTGCAATGAAAAAAACACAGTTATATAAAAACCCTGATACAATTAACTTTCCGGCTGAAAAAGAATAAATTGAATAAGGAATACCGACTGAGACTGGTGGGTTTTTCCAAAAGAAAATTGATAACACGAAATACTGTGCCACTGCAGTTACAAACACGATAAATAAAGAAATTACCAATGTTCTCAAAACACCTTCCTTCATAAAATCCATAACAAATCTTTTATCGGTTGAGAAATTTGCCAAGCCATAAAATATTATAATAGTTACACCTGCGAGAATAATTAAAATCTTTTCCCAAAAGCCAGGTGTCGGTCCGTTTGTGAAAAAAGCATAGTAAATTATGGCTAAAAAAATAGAAAATGGATATGAATTGCGTTTAAAAAGTCCAATTATATCTTTCCCCATATATAATATTCATCATATAATAATTTATGACTGATATTCCAGGCACAACATCAACTAAATCAAAAAAGGATATCGTAAAAGACGATAGCAGTATTCAGTTAAAAACGGTTATTAACATAAAAAGCATACTAACGGGGAAAATTAAACCTACCGCATTAAACTTTAATAATAAACAATTTAAAAATTGGGTAATAGTTTCTTCAGTTCTGACTTTAATTTTTGTTTTATTTTTATCGCTTACCAGTTACAAGTTTCTGATACTCGCTTTTTCCGGCCCAGGAATAGGGGTAGTGTCGTGCAGAGTTGCGTGTTTTCTTAGATATTGGATCTCCTCTACTTCATCGGGTGATTTAAATGTCAAAAATGCTTTTCCACCGGGTTTCAAAATTGTAAAAATATCTTGGAGAAGAAGCGCTGTTTCACTCTTGTCAAAATAATTAAGCGAAAGTCTTGAATACGCAATATCAACAGTAGCCGGCTTTAACGGAATTCTATGAAGACTAAAATCTACTTGTTTAATTATTAATTTACTTTCAAAACCTTTTTTCTTGGCATTCGCCATTGCAATACCAAGTGCGTATTGTGAAATATCCAAAATAATAACACTATGACCTTTTTCCAAAAAATACATAGCATCAGCACCAACTCCACCTCCCAAGTCAATAATTACGGAATTTCTGGGAAATAAAGCTTCTTTTTCCTGAGCATATTTTGATACAATCAATCCTCCGGTGGCAGTTTTCTGATGATATAAATCCCAAACCTTAGAATCTTTCTCAAAACTCATAATTCATGATACCACTTTTTGAAAAAATAATGAGCAAAAATGGTAAGCATAGCTTGGCCACGTTGAGCGTGGTAAAATATGTTTAAGGATGCATAGCTCAGCTGGTTAGAGCGTTCGATTCACATTCGAAAGGTCCCAGGTTCGAATCCTGGTGCGTCCACAACATTTTTTAATACTATGAAAGTGTATATAGTCAGACATGGTCTAAGTGTAGACATGGCTAACGGCATTTACCAGCGGCCTGATTCTCCACTTAACGGTGACGGAATAAAACAAGCTAACGCTGCAGCAGTTAGATTCAAAGATATTCCTATTGATATTATTTGGTCCAGTCCCCTTAGAAGATCTTTTGAAACAGCTCAAATAATAAATAAAATAATAAATAAAAAGCTAGTTCTCGAAAACCTTCTAGAAGAGGAACATAGACCTTCCGAAATAATCGGAAAAGAAAAAACCGATATCAAATCGATTGAAATTGTTAAAAAACTAAATCAAAATTACGGTAGAATAGGTTATAGATACTCTGACGAAGACACGTTTGAAAATTTAAAAACACGAGCGTCTGACATATTACAAAAATTAATTAAGCAAAAATACGATTCTATTCTTCTGGTAACACACGGAGATATTAGCAAAATGCTTTTAACAACTATTTTTTACCAGCTCAAATTCCCCGTTTCTAAATATATTCAAATTCAAAATTTATTTTCTTTGAGTAAAGGAGCATTAAGTTTGTTGGTATTTAACCCACAAATCGGATGGAAAATTGAGTTTTGGAATGATAAATCTCATCTCGAGAATTAAGCTAATGGTCTTCCCTGTTCGTTTGATCCATACCCGCTGACATGAATTAGATTTGCTTTTTTCAACTCACTAATTGAATGTGAACCTGTATAGCTCATTGCCGACCGTAGACCTCCAACATATTCCATTAAAAGTTCCTGAGTTGAACCTTGATATGGAGTAAAAGTTTCTCGGCCTTCCGGAGCGTAAACAGTGATGTTTGTCGAAGTGCTACTAATTTTCTTTCTGTCTTCCAAAACACCCTTTGACGCCATACCTCGAACTCTTTTCTGCAATGTCCCGTTAATTCTCACAGTATCCCCGGGGCTCATATCTGTTCCTGCAAACAAACTACCTATCATAACTGTATCCGCACCACAAGCTATAGCTTTAGAAGGATCACCCGGCTCGCGTACTCCACCATCCGATATAATTGGCAGCGCTTTCTTTATATTTTTTAAAGCCCTGCTAACTTCCAACACCGCTGTTATTTGAGGTACTCCCGTCCCTGCAACGTTTCTTGTTTTACAAACAAACCCGGGTCCAATTCCTACTTTAATTCCATCTGCACCCGCCTCGTAAGCAAAAAGCGCTCCGTCATAGGTTGCAATATTTCCAACAATAATAGGTATTTTAATATTTTCTTTAACTTTGAGCTTACGTATCATTTCTTTTGTATATACCGAATGACCGTGTGCTATATCCAAAAATATAACATCGACACCTGCCTCTACGACAAGTAAAGCTCTCTCCACATCCACTTCGTGCACACCTATAGCCGCCCCAACGATCAATCTTCCACGATTATCGGTTGCAGCATTAGGATATCTATTAATAAGTTCGTAATCTTTTAGTGTATAAACCCCTAAAAGTACATTTGCCTTATCAAGTACAGGAAGTTTTTCTATTCTGAAATCTCTCATTATTTTCACCGCCTGCGTCAAACTCGTTCCATCTTTTGCAGTAATCAATTTTCTTATACCGTTTCCGGTGACCGAAGTCATAACTTTGGAAATTAATGTTTCGTTGTTTCCAGCATTGAAATCCTTATTTGTTGCGATACCACAAATATTCCCTTCGAATTTATCCCCTTTAAAAACTAAAACATAACCACGGTTTCGTTTTTCCAACAAATTTAGCGCATCTGATATTTTTGCCTTAACAGAAACCATCGGGGGGTTTGTTTCTATAGTTCTCATTTTTTCCTTGACTATTCTAACCATTTCTGCCTGTTGTGATGGAGTATTATTACGGTGAATTTCACCTAATCCTCCGTTTAAAGACATCACTTCCGCCATTTTTTCACCTGTTACAGTATCCATTCCGGAAGATATAAACGGTATATTTAATTTCGGAGCTCCTTTTGCAACTTCGGTTGAAGTATCTATTTGATTACTGTAACGTGATTTGATATCGGAATAACTTGGCTTTAGGTATACATCAGAAAATGCCAAAGCTTCACCTTCATTATAAAAATTGATTTTTGGAAAGTTTTTCATTACACCCGACTATTATTGGTTATATAATTGTTTTAGTCAAATATTAAATTCCTTTACTTGTAATTTTTACTAAGTTTTAAATATAATATACATATGCTGCAAAGGTTGGGTGCTTTTTTTTTGGACATAATTGAAGTTGTTGTTTTTGCAATTGCAATATTTTTATTTATCTACCTTCTTATTATGCAGCCCCATAAAATAAAAGGGGATTCTATGCAACCAAATTACCCCGATGGGGAATATCTTCTTACTGATAAAATCTCATATAGATTCGGCGAACCCAAAAGAGGAGACGTTGTTGTTTTTGAAGCCCCGGGTACTAATGGAGATGAATATATAAAGCGTATAATCGGGCTTCCAGGAGAAAGTGTTAAAGTTGAAGGCGGTAAAGTATTCGTAAACGGCAAAAGTCTAAATGAAATGTATCTGACATCCACGCTTTATACAAGCTCGGGAGCTTTTTTGACTGAAGGCAAAGAAGTTACAGTTCCCACTGATAATTATATTGTTTTTGGTGATAACCGCTTGGCATCTTCGGATTCAAGAGCGTGGGGATTGGTTTCAAAAGACAAACTAAAAGGTAAGGCATTCTTTATCTATTGGCCGCCAAAAAGTTTTGGTATGACGGAAGTTGTAAATTATAATATCTAAGTATTTAGGAAGTTATAGATTTATAAATTTTCTGAAGCCTTTCCTCAGTATCCTCCAATCCGCCTTTAAACGTAAAAACTAGCCGTGTTTCACGGCGTGATCGTATGAGTTTTACAGAAGTTTGTTTTGTATCATCACCATTTCCGATTAAAGAAAGTGCATTTTGCAAATCACTTTGCATTTTATCTACATCTTCAGAAACAATTCTTAAATCAGTCTGTCTAACACTTGGCTTATGCATATTCTGGCCTGATTTAGCTTTCATTCTTCGTGCCAGCTCTTCTGCTCTTCGTACCGATCCGGACTCTCTTAAAATTATCTTATAGGCTTCTATCATCAGGTTTGTATCATCAACGGCTGCCAATGCCCGTGCATGACCCTCACTTATTAACCCGGACAAAAGCCCATCTTTAAGTGCATCCGGGAGTGATAATAATCTTATTGAGTTTGAAACGTATGCAACTGATTTTCCGATTCTTACTGCAATTTCAGAAGTTGAAAGCCCAAACTCACTTTGTAATCGTTCAAAACCTTTTGCGCGGTCGAGTGCATTAAGATCGATTCGCTGTACATTTTCAACTAAGGCCATCTCAAGCATTCCTTTTGGAGAAGTTTCACGAATAATTACAGGGACATGAGAAAGGCCTGCAAGTTTGGAGGCTCTCCAACGCCGCTCCCCAGCGATAATTTGAAAACCGGCCGGAGTTTTCGCAACTACAAGAGGCTCTAATATTCCGTGTTCTTTTATTGAATCAACAAGATCAACTAAACTTTCGGGAGTAATCGCACCGCGAGGCTGGAGAGGATTTGGTTGAAGTTCATCTATTTTTAATTGAACAATTTCTTCTGCCATATTTATTTTACTGAAACCAACGTTTTTCCAAGTCTTTTTGAAAATTTAACAACCCCTTCTTTAATTGAAAAAAGAGTATGATCACGGCCAACTTTTACATTTCCGCCTGCGTGATACTTTGTACCTCTTTGTTTAATTAAAATTGAACCTCCCGTTACTTTTTCCCCATCAGCTACTTTAACCCCCAAATATTTTGGCCGGGGTCTTTCCTGAATTCTTAATTTACCTGCTGCTTTATGCTTTGACATATTTTGTTAAAAAAACTATAAATTATATTTTCACGGTTGTCAAGATAGTATTATGATATATTGTGATATATAAGAAGAACTATTTTAAGGAAATGTTATCTACTTTTAATTTGGTAAATACAGGGCGGATTCCCAATTTTTTCCTATAACGGGATTTGGCTTTGTATTTTATAACCGTTACTTTATCTCCCTTAAATTTTTCATCAACAACACTGAATTTAACCGAAACATTATCAAGTTTTGGTGTTCCTATTATTACTTTACCGTCATTTGAGGCAAAAATTACATCCGTAGCTTTTGGATCAAACCCTTCCCCTTGTACCAATATTTCATCCCCTTCAGAAATTAAATATTGTTTTGATTTAATAATTACTGCGACGTATTTCATAAAATTAAATTTCTTAAATATAAGTTCATATTCTAGCTGTAAATTCAAAATATTACAAGGCTAACTTCATTTTTTGGCATTTAAAACCATTGCTGTTGATATTACTGTACCTATAAGAGCAGATCCTCCTGCAGAAACAAAAGGCAGTGGAACTCCTGTAATAGGCAGAAGTCCCATGTTCATCCCAATATGGATTACTGCTTCAGTTAATAAACTTAATAGAACTGCTGTAATAAAAGCCCTGGACTTGGGATCTTTTGCTCGGTCAATAAAAGATGACATAACAAAAAAATAAATAAATAGAAGTAATAAAATTGTAAATGTTCCTATCAATCCCAACTCCTCCCCTATAGATGCAAAAATAAAATCAGTGTGCCTTTCCGGTAAAAAGGCAAGCTGAGTTTGTATTCCTTTCCCCAACCCTTTCCCAAAAACCCCTCCCGAACCCACCGATATCATAGACTGAATGCTGTTGTAACCAACCCCTAATGGATCGCTGTTAGGATCTAGAAAACCGGTAATGCGGTTTTTTTGGTAAGGAGCAAGCAGTAACCAAATAAGAGGAAGTGTTGCAAGTCCTAACAAAATCACGGTAAATATTTGTTTTTTGTTAATACTTGATGATAAAAGCACTCCGAAAAATCCTACTCCAGTCAAAAGTGAAACACCAAGTGACGGTTGTACTAATATCAAGAAAAAGGGAATTAAAAATAATATTACGGATTTGACCAGGTGCTTAAAATCAATCTCATCCCGAATTAAATACTGGGCAAAAAACAAAAACAAAAAAGGTCTTACAATTTCCGACGGTTGAAAACTAAGCCCGAATAAAGGAATCCATCTGATAGCACCTCTGGTTACTTGTCCGATTATAAGAGGTAATATTAAAAGTAGTAATGATCCAATATACAAATGAAGCGAAAATATTTTCATAATTTCAGGATCAAGTCTCCAAAACATGATAAAGACAACCAGCGACGCTCCTAAATATATGTAATATGTAGGAAAAATACCCGGTGCGACAGTTCTCAAAACCAATGTACCAATTAGTATAAGAAGCGAAATTGACAATAATATGAGTCCATCTCTACCAAAAAGTTTAGTTACTTTCCCCATACTGAATCATTTGTTCTCTTTTTCTACTTTAAATTCTCCCACCACTACTTCATTAGCAAGGGTAATTCGTTTTATTAAACCAAGTAATTCCGAACTTTTGGGTAACCACTCTGATGTAACTTTTATTTTTTCTGATAGATCTACATTTAATTTTTTTCTCTGATGCTGGATATTTCTTATCAACGCACGTGTTTTTGCCTCCTCAAGAAGATCAGGGGTTATTGTCAAATCCAATTCTACTGAAATGTCTTTGGTATCTTTTGTATTTCCCCAGACTACATTTTTTACATTGACTTCGTCTTTAATGACATCTGCAATTTCTTTTCCCATTTCATAAATATTTGTAGTTAATTTATTTAGAGGTTGTCTTACGGCAATTTGTTTTTCTTTCCTTTGGGCATGAACCTCTTCGCAAATTTTCCTTGCTAAAAGCATATTAATTAATAGTTCCCCGTCCACGGTGAAATCAATTTCCGGCCATTCGGATAAATGAATACTTTTGGCTTTTGTTATGTTTTCATATATTTCATCCGATAAAAATGGAGTAAAAGGTGCCAGTATTTTAACTAAAGTGAGCAAGACAAAATATGTGGTCTCATAAAAATGATTTTTATCTGTATCCGAAATTGAAGTAAACCCCGTTCTTACTCGGGACCTTCTTATATACCAATTTGACAAATCATCAACAAATTCCTCCAAACAAACTGATGCTGTTTGCGAGTCAAATTTATCCAAAGCATCTTCTACCGAATTTAAGGTTTCTGTCAACCTAGTTAATATCCAGCGATCTAAAATATTTGTTGACCCTTCGATTAATTTCCCTTCTTTTAAAACACCGTCAGGAGACCAATTGTCCAAAGTCGCATACGTAACAAAATAATTATAAACATTCCAAATTTTTAAATGAAATCTTCGCCTTATTTCATCGCCTATTTTATATCCGAACAATAAATTATCCGATGGGTTTTGCCTTGTGTAAAGCCAGCGCATAACATCTACTCCGATTTTTCCTGCACCTTCATTAAATTCAATTGAATTACCTGTGCTTTTATGCATTGGTCGTCCATCTTCGGCAAGAAGTGTCGCAAATCCCAGTATTGTTTTTGCAGGCTCAATATTTTCCATTACAGTACTCATTGCAATGAGCGAATAAAACCAATTCTTAAACTGACCGGGGAAACTTTCCGTAATAAAATCAGCCGGGACCCATTTCTCCCATTCCTTTTTATCCTTTGTGTAAAGAGGTTCTTCATCGCTTTTTTCAAATAAAGTAGCACGATTATTCTCAGAGACCGTAGAATAAGCAACAATTCCTGCATCAAGCCAGGGGTTTCCAACCGGTTCAATTCGCGACATCAATTTGCCGCATTTATCACACTTTAATTTGAGAAAATCTATTTCAGGTTTATGTGGAGTTTTTCCTTCAAACTTATCCCATCCTTCAACAGTTTTATCCCGGAGCTCATCATAAGATCCGATAACCGCAAAGTTACCGCACTCGCATTCCCAAATTGGCAAAGCCAATCCCCAGTATCTGTTCTTTTTTGAAATAAGCCAGTCATGCATATTCTTAAGCCAATCCAGCTCCCTCTCCATCCCAAATCTCGGAATCCATTTAATATTTTTACTAACATCTATCATCCTTTCCCGTAAAGATTTACCTTTTACTTTGTCGTCCGGAAAGTTTGTGGTAGGTCGATCCATTGCGATATACCATTCTTTAGTTACTTTCCAAACCAATTCAGCTTTGCATCTCCAACATGCCGGGTATCTATGTTTATATGGAAGAATTTTAAACAGAAAATCTTTTTCCTCCAATTTTTCCAAAATTAATTCAGGTTTGTCTTTTGCATTAAGTCCTTCTAAATATCCAAAACCATCAAGATAATTTGCGGTATCGTCAATTGCGGGTATAACAGGAAGACCTAATTTAACCCCAAGTTTATGGTCTTCTTCCCCGGTTGAAGTTGAAGTGTGTACCAAGCCGGTTCCTTCTTCGATGGTTATTGGCATGATTAGAGTGTCTGTTGGAATTACCTTGTGAAACTTTTCTTTGTCTTCAGAGCCTAAACCGGCTACGTAAGGCAAATCGTCAAAAGCAGAGGTGTATTTTAATCCCAAAAGTTCTTCCCCTTTTGCTTCCTTTAACACTTTTACATCTTCCCCGAATATTTTTTTGGAAAGTTCTTTAACAACCCAATATTTTTTCCCTTCAAACTCGCACAACACATAAATAAAGCCTGCGTCCACTGCAACAGCTGTGTTTGCAGGAATTGTCCAAGGAGTTGTTGTCCAAACCAAAAGATATTCATTCTCCCGATCAATCAATGGCAATCTGAAATAAACAGATTTATGTGTTACCTCCTTATAGTCTTCAGTCAAAATCTCATGCTGAGAAATCGCAGTTTCGCATCTGGGGCACCAGGGTACGACATCGTTTCCGCTGTATATCCAGCCATTATCGTGACACACTTTCAAAAATTTCCAGATCATGTAATTATTGTTCTCCGATAACGTAAAATAGGAGTTATCCCAATCCATAAAATAGCCTAATCGTTTACTCTGCTGCGTTTGTATATCTGAATATTTTTTTACCCGTTCCCGGCAAAGAACAACGAACTTGGCAATTGATGCGTTCTTGTCCCCGGGGACAAGATTTTCTATGTCTTTTTTGCTTTTTAATCCCAATTCTTTTTCTACTTCTACCTCAACCCAAAGTCCCTGGCAATCAAAACCGTTTTGGAACCTTTGCCTGAATCCTCTCATGTTTTTATACCTTTGCCATAAATCTTTATATGTTCTTCCCCAAGCATGATGTACCCCCATTGGATTATTTGCGGTAATGGGTCCGTCTAAAAAAGAAAAGAATTTATCGGAATTATCGTTTTTATGAAGGTATTTATCTACAATCCCTTGTTCATACCACTTTTTCAAAAGCCTTTCTTCAATTTCAGGAAAATTAGGGTTCGGGTTTATTGGTTCAAAATATGGCTTTTTGGTAGTCTTTTTTACGATCATGAAGCAATTTTACACCGAGTCAAGATTATTGTGAACAATGAATCAATTTAAACTATGTAATTTTTCGCAAAAATGCAGGGATTTCAAACTTGTCTCCGAAAGGATCGTCGTCGTCCTTTTTACCTTCCTCGTCATCCTCGTCATCACTGACGGTATCTTCTTTTCTCTCCGGAGTTTCACTGACGACACCCTGAATTGGAGTGTTATGTATCAGGTTCATCTTACCAATTCGAGAGCGGGTTTCATCAAATCCTGTCGCGACAACAGTAATTTTAAGCTGGTCCGCTAATTCTTCTTTAATTACAGCTCCGAAAATTATATTCGCATCCCTATCTGCACTATTTGATATTATCTTAGCAGCCTCATCAACCTCAAACATTGTCAGATCAGATCCACCCGTGATGTTAAAAAGAACGCCTGTTGCACCTTCGATTGATAGATCCAGTAGAGGAGATGAAATTGCCGCACGAGCCGCCATTTGGGCACGGTTTTCTCCGACACCTGTTCCAATTCCCAAAAGAGCTGATCCCGTATTTTTCATAATTGTTTTAACGTCCGCAAAATCAACGTTTATAAGACCGGGAGTTGTTATTATATCTGCGATTCCGCCAACCGCCTGGGCAAGAACCGAATCGGCAACTTTAAAAGCCTCAAGAAGCGTCATTTTTCGGTCAATTACATCCATAAGCCTTTGGTTCGGAATTACAATAAGGGTATCAACACTGTCCCGCAGTTTTTCTATTCCGTCATCTGCGGCAACTGTTCTTCTCGTGCCTTCAAAATGAAAAGGCTTTGTAACAATACCAATTGTAAGAGCGCCTTGTTCTTTAGCAAGTTTTGCAATTACAGGTGAAGCACCCGTTCCTGTTCCTCCACCCATCCCCGCGGTTACAAATACCATATCAGAGTCGACCAAAAATTCCTTTATTTTTTCAATTGACTCCTCAGCAGCCTGCTCACCAATTGCAGGATCCCCTCCAACCCCTAATCCTTTAGTAAGTTTTTCACCGATTTGAAGTTTGGTCGGTGCTTTATTAGCAAGTAAAACTTGTGCGTCAGTATTTATTGCGATAAATTCAACACCGCGAATTGAATTATCTTCGATCATTGAAGATACTGCGTTGCCGCCACCGCCACCGACTCCAATAACTTTAATTTTTGCAATTCTTGCTGAGTCTGGTTTTACAAGTGCCATAAGTGCATTTAGCGCGATTATATAAGGGGCAGAAATAAATTACAAGCTACGGAAGTGCTTTCTAAATCGCATATTAATATAGCACAAATTATTTCGTACTATAAGTACAACATTTACACCACCGTCGGCTGTTTAAAAATTGCTATGGCAGAAGATCTTTAACCGTATTTATTAACTTTGAAAATATTCCCATTGATGGAAGCTTCAGTTTTTTTGAAAATGAAAAAGATTGAGGAACAACTTCTTTCGAATACCCGAACAAAATTAAACCGGCTGGAGTCGCAAACGAAGGAGTAACTACATCGTCAATTAATCCGCTTAAGCCTTTAGGTTTTCCGATACGCACAGGCAGTGCTAACATACGCCGAGCTGATTCGGTAATTCCGACAGTATCAGCGCCACCCCCGGTAATAATTGCACCTGAGGGAATCATATGAGATAAATTATCTTTATCAAGCTGAAGCTTAATCATAGAAAATATTTCGTTTAAGCGGGGTCTAATTATGCCCTCAACCAAAGTCTTTTTTGACACCTTTTTATTATCATTAACTCCCCACTCATTCAGATCAAGTTGGTCTTCATCCTCCTTTTTCTTAATTTGTTTCTTATCTTCTTTTGACAACATGACCTTTATTTTTTCTGCAGATTCCAGTGGAACCCGAAGTCCGATTGCCAAATCATTTGTAACATTTTTAGCCCCAATCGGCAGAACCGAAGAAAAAACCAAAGCTCCATCTACAAAAGCTGCAATAGAAGTTGTTCCGCCTCCAATATCAATCAGGACACAACCTAATTCTTTCTCCGTTTTAGTTAAGACCGCCTCCGCAGAAGCTAAACCCGAAAAAACCAATCCGTTAATTGCAACCCCTACCTCATTTATGGCTCTTTTAAGGTTCTTTATGGCTGGTCCTGATGCAGTGACCAGATGGGTCTCAACTTCAAGACGGATTCCGCTCATACCTACAGGATCTTTAACCCCGGCTTCCCCATCTACAATATATTCTCTCGGAAGAACGTGTATTATTTCCCGGGAAGAGGGGATTGAAACTGCGCTAGCGGCTTCGATTACCCGATCAACGTCGTCTGCAACTATTTCTTCGTTAGGGTTTGAAACGGCAACAACACCATGAGAATTTTGTGAGGATATATGTGCACCACCTAAAGAAATAAAAGCATTGTCAACATTATATCCGGCCATCCTTTCAGCAGCTTCAACGCTTTGTATGATTGCCTCAACCGCTTCTTCGATGTCGACAATTTGTCCCTTTTTAATTCCTCTTGATTCGATCGATGAAACTCCAACTATGTTCACACCTTCCATTAATCCGTCCTCATTTGCATTAACCTGTGCAATAAGTGTTGCAATTTTTGAAGACCCTATCTCGATGCCTGTTACAATCTTAGCCTTTGTCATATTTTTTATTTTTTTCGTATCACAGGATTTTTAAACCTGAAATCAATCTCTTTAATTTCACTTTTTTCAATTGTAGTTTCTTTATCGGGGTTATTCAAGCGTGAAACTATTAAGTTAATAGCACCGGTTAAATAATCACTATCTCCATCGAGAGGAAATATATACAATATACCAGTATTTTTTAAAATTAAATTTATACGATCGTCCTCTATTTTAAAACTCTCAATTTCAAGTATTTTACTTATTTTTTCATATAATAAGCATCCGAAATATATATTTTTTGGCACTTTTTCACCGATATTTGGAAGTCCTCCTTTAACTTCTAATTTTTTAATATTTGTGGATTCAGTTAATTCCAAAACTGTACCGTCTATATCTAAAAGTGCAAACCAATTACTATCTCCTTTTACAGCAATAACAGGTGATTTAAACTCAACATTAACTTTTACGGTACTGGGAAAGACATAACTGACCTTATAGCTTTTAAGTAAATCATTTTGCCTGAGCAGTTTTTTTATTCCGGAAATCGATTCTGTTGGAGAATTATTAAGATAAGCTCTAAAATTATCTCCAAAACCTTCCCTACAGGCAATATTACTTTCAAAACAATAAATATTTTTAACTAACAGCTGCTTCCAAGCAACTATCACAATTGGAAATATTAAAAAAGCAAATAAGAAGCCTACTATTATTTTTTTAATTACTTTCCCCGGTAAAATTCTAAATCTTTTACTCTTGTTTCTAAATTGCTTGTGGGCAAATAAAATATTCCTGACCATGACATTTATCAAAGCTGAGTTTATACCCTAAACAGTAAATCTACGAGTTTTTCAGAAGCATCCAAGTCGGGGGATTTTTTGTTACTCACGGATGAAGTAATTTCTTTCCAATTCTTAACTATATTTTTCAGCTCTTCTACTAAAAGCTCGGGTGTGGCGTCTTTCTGGGAAATTACTGTTGCAAGCCCAAAATCCTTAACGTAATCTGCGTTTATTTGTTGTTCGTTTAAATAAGAATAAGGGATTGGGATTAATATTGCAGGTTTTTTAATAATTGCCAACTGGTAAGTAAAGTTAGCGCCTGACCTGGCAACAAAAATGTCAGCCCAATCTAAATGTTCTCCCCACTTATCAGGATGAATTACACTCTCCACTTTATATCTCTCACTAAACTTTATTGGCAGCTCTACTTTTATACTGACAAACTTCTTATACTCTATATCTCCTGTCTGATGTATTACCTCGCAGGTATCGAGCAAGTTTAATAATGCAACCTGAACAAGTTTATTGATCATTGCTGAACCGCTAAATCCTCCCGTTACAAATATGTGTACGGGATTATGAATATTAGGCGTATTATCCGCTTTAACGTTTTTGGGAATTGGATTTCCAGTTACAACACACTTTTGCTTTGGAAAATATTTCATGCTGGACTCTCTGGCTAGAGCTATTTTTTTAGCCATACGTGATGAAGCTAGATTAGCTCTTCCGGCAACGCTTGTTTGTTCGTGTATAACAACCGGAATTCTTCTTATCCATGAAGCCAAAACAACAGGAAAACCTGCATATCCACCAAAAGACAAAATTATATCAGGATTTATTTTATTTATTATTACTAGTGATTGAAGAAGTCCCAAAGGAAGTTTTAATAAAGACATCCACGACCAAAAAGACCGCTTTATTGCAAGCCTTCCGGCATTAATACTATAAAGTTTTATCCCTATATCGGAAAATGCGATTTGTGCCAGTGTTCTTGATCGTTTGCCTTCAACCGATGTTTTTCCACCAATGAAAAAAAGTTTTATATCCGGATCTCTGCGTTTAATCTCCTCGAATACCGCTAAAGCGGTAGAACCTGCATGTCCTCCGGTTAATACTATTTTATTTATCTTGTTTTTTTGCATATTTACTTATGTTTAAAAGTATACCCGAAGAAGCCAATAACATCACAATCGAGGTTCCGCCGAACGAAATAAATGGAAGAGGAACTCCTGTAATTGGTGTAATTGAAAGCATTGAGCTTAAGTTTAAAACAGTCTGTAGTCCAATCCATGAAGTAATTCCTATAGCGAGAATCTTCCCAAACTTGTTTTCAGTTTGAAGAGCAACTTTATATCCTTCGAATACGAGCAAAAAGAATATTAAAAGAAGCAAACCCGACCTGATAAAACCTGCCTCTTCCGCAATTATTGCAAATATAGAATCTGAGGCTGATTCGGGGATAAATAAAAATTTTTGCCTTGACTGTCCCAGTCCTACACCAAACAATCCCCCCGATCCGATAGCAAGGAGAACTTGTCTGATATGATATGAGCTTTCGATATTTTGATTGTGATTAATAAAAGATATAAGGCGATCTCTTCTGTAATCCGAAGTAAATATGAGTGCAACCCCCGAAACGATACCTACCAAAACCATTCCGAAATAAGAAAATATGTTAACACCGGCAGCAAAAATTTGGATTAACCCGGCGCCCACCAATATCATGGCTGTACCCATATCCGGTTGTAGCATGACGAGTAAACTTACTATACCGAGTGGAATAAAATATGCCAGGATTTTTTTGTTTCCAACTGCAAGTTTTGCAATGTATATGGAAAGTGTTAGTTTTACCAGCTCCGATGGCTGAAAGTTTATTGGTCCTAACATGAGCCATCTTCTGGCACCCAAATATTTATTTCCGAATCCCGGAATTAAAACCAGTAACAATAATCCCAAAGATGCAAAAAATATAAGCACGGCATACTTTTCCCACAATTTATAATTTACAAAAGACAATATAAACATACATATTAATCCTATACCCACAACGTAGACTTGCTGCTTTATAAAGAAAAATTTATCGTCAAATTGTCTTATTGCTAGTGGAGCTGATGCGTCTGCAACAGCAATCAATCCAATTCCCGTAAGCGTCAAAACATAAATTAGTATTTTTCGATTGACATGAAGTTTGTTTGAGTTTTTGCTTTTTTTCACTACTTTAGATTGTAGCAAGCCATAGACCAAAAATAGCCAGAACAATTCCTGCAAGCCAGGCCCTTGTAACAATTTTTGGTTCTTCCCAACCCATCGCCAAATAAGTGTTATGAAGTGGTGCTAAAGGAAGTATCGGGCGTTTTAAGTACTTCCAACCTAAAATTTGTACAGCAGAAGATGCAACTTCCAATACAAATATTCCTCCAATAAATACAAGTGCGATAATGTTACCCGTAATTAAACCTATTATTCCAAGTGTTGCACCAAAAGATAGCGCACCGGCATCTCCCAACCAAATACGTGCAGGCCAAATGTTAAAGTAAAGAAAAGCTAAAAGAGATCCTGCCCAAAGAATCAGAAAAAGTGTTAACGGCATGTCAAGTGTTTTTGCAGCAATCACACCGAAAGCAATTATACAAATAAATAAAAGGCCGCTTGATAATCCGTCCAGTCCGTCAGTAATATTGAAAGCATTACTGAATGAAATTATAACAAAAGCCGCAAAAGGAATATAAAATACTCCCAAATTAATTGTTACATCAACAATCGGTATATGTAAAATACTTATTCCCAATACTCTATTTAAAAAATACCCAATCACTAAACCTAAAGTTAATTGAATTAAAAACTTCAGTTTTCGTGTCATACCAAACCAAAGTCCTAATGTTCCTTTTTGAGGCTTTCCGAACATTTTTTTAATATCATCCGAAACACCTAAAATCGCAAATGATAAAAAAGTAAAAATTATTATAAACACTTCCTTGTTAACCGAAAAGCTGCTTCTTATTGGAATACCCATGTGTTTAGTTAAAAACATCAGAACAAAAAATAAAACGGAAACAGAAGCGACTAATAAAATACCACCACCCACAGGAGTCCCTGCTTTTTTATCGTGCAGCTTATCAAATAGAGGAATTTTTCCCTTGGTTGGAGCTTCCTTACGTCGTAAAAACTTATATTTATACAAAAGATTAATAAAGGGAACTATCATCACACTATTGATTAAGAAAGAGAATAAAAAAACTCCGAGTATCAACGATGATCCGTTTTGTAAGTTCATATCTTTGTTAAAATTATAATAAAGTTACAACAGTGGTACAAGCTGCTCAAGATGTAAAGAGTGAGATCCTTTTATTAATATATCTGTATTTTTACCAAGATGCTTTTTAATTATTAATGGAATCCTATTTAAATCATTAAAAAAGTAGACGTTCGCCAGTTTTCTGGACGCAGCTTTGGCCGTATATTCACTTCTCTTTCCAACGCAAATTAAAGCATCCGGTTTGTATTCAGAAATAAAACTACCCATTTCGTCGTGGAATTTGATTTCATCAGCGCCTAACTCAAGCATATCACCAAAAACTATTATCTTGGAATTCTCCTTATTATTTTTCATAAAATTATCTATAGTTGTCTTTGCTGCCATGGGATTGTTGTTGTAAGCATCATCATATATTTTAACTCCACCACTTTTATTTAATATTTGCATTCTGTGTTTGGGGGGAGAAAAGTTCTTAAGACCAATTTCTATTTTAGTAAAATCGATATTTAAGTTTTTTGCACAAGTAATTGCCGCTAGGGCATTTTCAACATACTGCATCCCAATCATCGGGATTTCTATACCAATTTGATTATTTTCATATACTAAATTAAACTTTGTTTTACCCTCTTTCGTAACTTCAACTTTTGAAGAATATATTTCTGCTTTGGATCCATACCAAATTATTTCGGAGCTTAATTTATTTTTTAAGGTATTTAAAAACTTATCATTGGCATTTAATATTGCTTTGTCATCGGAAGTTAAAACTTCCACCAATTTTTTTTTCTCCTTAAAAACACCATGGACATTTTTAAAAAATTGGGTATGGGTTGGAAAAATATTAGTAATAATCCCAATATCAGGCTTCGCAAGCCACAAATAAAAATCCATTTCTCCCGGATACTCTACTCCCATTTCCAAAATCAAATATTTTGTACCTGGAACACATTTAAGTATGGTTGTCGGGATATTAAAAACAGAATCGATATTTTCATAACTTGCGACTGTTTTTTCACATAATCTTAAAATTCCCAAAAGCATTTCTTTTGTTGTAGTTTTTCCGGCACTTCCTGTAATTCCTATTACTTTTAATCCAAATGTTTTTCTTAATAAAACTAAATAATATTTAGCAATCCTACGTTTCAACGGATGAATAATTAGAAGACGTATAAGAACTCTTGCTTTTTCTGAGTTACTTTTAATACGCATTATTTTAGCCAAATCCCTATGCTCTTTTGGTAAATTCCCACCAGATATTTTTTTCAATAATTGATTATCCATTTTCTTAAATATTAAATTTATTCTAAATCGGATCCGACAAAATGTCGATTAAACTATCCAACGCTAATTTTTTCCGGCTTATCAATTTTATTTCCTAAAAATTTCTCCGCAACCTGTTTAAAACTTGGGGTGATATCTGTTACATATATTTTTAACCCGCCGTGACCGACCCCCAACATCTTATTTTTAGTTAAGTATAATTTTAATATCTTTGAGAGCTCTTCAGCTGGATCTATTATTATTACTTTATCTCCAATGGTCTTTTTAATTGAATTTCTAATAATTGGGTAATGAGTACAACCTAATATCAAGGTGTCAATTCCGGTTTCCTTAAACATTAATAGGTATTTTTTAACTACAGAATCTAATATATTGCCATTTATTAAACCTTCTTCAACTAAAGGTACAAGAAGAGGACAAGCTACCTGAAAAGTTATAATTTTGGAATTTAATTTGGCAATTTCTCTTATATAGCTCTTACTGTTTATTGTACCCCGTGTGCCAATAATTCCGATTTTTCCGTTAATAGTCGATTTTACAGCATCAGCGGACCCGGCTGTAATTACGTCAAATATAGGAATACTCGTAATTTGTCTTAAATTACTTGCAGCAAATGCTGATGCGGTATTACAGGCAATAACTACACATTTAACCTTATTCTTAAGCAAAAATGTTAAATCTTCTTTGGCAAACTTATTTACAATTTCCTTGCTTCTCGTACCATACGGAACTCTTGCAGTATCGCCTAAGTAGATTATATTTTCTTTAGGAAGAGCTTTTCTAATTTTGTTAACTACTGTCAAGCCTCCCAATCCGCTATCAAAAACTCCGATCGGCCGGTTATCCATGAAGCAATTATACAGTAAGTTACAGTTTATTGACCTCTTTCTTAAATTGATTACCTCTTTCTTTATAATTGGGAAACATATCAAAAGATGCAGTGGCCGGTGATAAAACCACAACACCACCTTTTGGAGTAAGTTCTAAACATTTTTTTACGATTTGCTTCATTTTAGGCTTGCCCATTTTGATTATATTTTTCGTGCAATTTGCCTTAAGTAAAGCGTTATAAATAATATCGGTAATATCTCCGATTAAAATAATATTTTCAATATTTTTTTTATTTGCAATTACCATCCCCATTTCGTTATATTCAAGTCCCTTATCAGACCCACCTAAAATCAGGGACATTGGTTCGGAAAATGAATTTATTGCTGCTATCGTAGTCTGTGGATTTGTAGAAAACGAATCATTGTAAAATTTAACACCTTTTACATCTCTAACTAATTCCAATCTGTGTTCTAAACCCTTAAATGAATATATTGTTTTTTTAATTGAACCGGGTTTTGCTCCTGCCAAAGACGCCGCGCAAATTGCCGCGGTAACATTTTCCCAATTATGTTCACCTTTTAGAAGCAAATCACCGGTTCTCCCTATTTCTATTTTCTTCCCATCAGTGTCCAAATAAATTGTCCCATGATTTACGTAGCTACCTTTTACGATCTTGTTTTTGCTGAAATAATATTTTTTTGCACCCGTTAATTTTTCGAACCGTTTACTGGATGAATAGTCAGCGTTAATGACAGCCAGGTTGTTTGTGTTTTGATGTGAAACTATGCTTTCTTTTGCTCTTACATATTCTGTGCTTCCTTGATGCCAATCCATATGATCAAGTGTGATATTAAGTACAACACCAATATGGGGGCTTTTTGTCAAATCTATTAATTGAAAGGATGATAATTCTAAAACCACTAATGATTTTTTAGTTAGTTTTGGAAGCAGATTTAAAACCGGATCACCAATATTTCCTGCTAAGTACACATCTTTACCCTGGTTTTTTAAAATTTCATAGATTAAAGTGCTCGTTGTTCCTTTGCCTTTAGTTCCGGTTACACCAATTATTTTTCCAGGGCATAAATCACAAAAAAGTTTTAGTACAGAGGTAACTATAACTCCGCTTCTTTCTGCATCGACCAGTTCGGGGAGATATCGATAAACCGCAGGAGCTCTAAAAATATAATTATATTTCTTAAGACCTCGAAGGTAATTGACTCCTTTAATAAAATTTATTTTAGCTTTATTTACTTCTGTAATCTTTAAATTAGGATTTCGATCCAAAACCGTTACGTTTGCACTGTGAGAGAGTAAATATTTCGCTGCGTCAACCCCATTTATTCCCCATCCCAAAACCGCTACATTCTTACCTTTGAAATTTTCCACGATATGTTATTTTATCACGATCAGACGAAGTAGTATAATGTTGAAAATGCTAAGAATTTTTAAAAAGTACAATCTTAAAAAGCAAAACGCATTTAAACTTGATGTAATTGCTGAATATTTTGTATCAGTAACACAGAAGAAAGATTTAAAAAAACTCGCTAAGAGAATTGATTTAAAAACCAACAAACATTTTATACTAGGGTCGGGATTTAACACTTTATTTACCGGAAACTTTAACGGACTGATCATCCACCCAAACATTGGTGGGATTGTTAAATTAAAAGAAAACAAATCACACGTGTGGTTTAAAGTTGGCGCGGGTGTTGATTGGACTAATTTTGTAAAATTTGCGGTAAGTAAAAACTTAAGCGGTATTGAAAACCTGAATCTTATTCCCGGCTCTGTTGGCGCTGCACCAGTTCAAAACATCGCAGCATACGGTCAGAATTTTGAAGATGTATTCGTTAGTCTTACTTCATACGATATTATAGAAAATAAATTTGTGAAGTTTAATAAATCAAAGTGCAAATTTGCCTACCGCGATAGTTTTTTCAAAAGGGAAAGCAACGGAAGGTATGTAATAATTGATGTAACAATTAAGCTCTCAAAAATTGCAAACATCGATACATCGTATCACTCACGATATGGCGGGATAGTCGATGAACTCAATAAATTTACAAAGCCACCTTACAATGTTTCTGTTATTGCAAAAGCGGTAGGAAGAATTAGACGAAGAAAGTTTCCGAATTGGAATAAATTTGGTACTGCGGGAAGCTTTTTTTTAAACCCATTTGTAAGCAAAGAAAAGCTTTCGGAAATTCAGAAAATTGCACCGGGTGTTCAGTTTTACCCGATTGAAAAAACAACTTATCCCCCTACTGATGATCATTATCTTAAGCATAGCAGTTATGTAAAAATTGCGGCTGGTTGGCTCTTGGAAGAAATAGGTTGGCGCGGGAAAAGAATAGGCAATGTGTCAACTTCACCTAATCAAGCGCTCGTTGTAATAAGCCATGGAAAAACGAGTCCAAATGAAATATTATCATTCACTAAAAGAATGCAAGATGATTTCGAAAAAGCATACGGAATTAAATTAGAACCGGAAGTAAACATTATTTAATCGTTATTTTATCTCCCGGGTTAATTTTGTATTTTTGAATAAATCCTGATTGTACTTCAATCACTCTAATATATTTAGGGCTCCAGAAAAATATCCGATTGGGTTTAACATTTGCAAATTTACGTACTATGAAGTCTTTATCCAAAACCAGAACGTCAATCGGTTTTTTAACGAAAAAAGTATGTATTCCAAAATGTGTTTCAAAATATATCGGCTCGGATAAATCACTAAACATCAACCCTACAAACTTATTAATACCGAAAAGTTTTTTGACTTTAATTACCACTTAAAAATTAATAGTATCCTTTTCACTTACGTTTTCATGAGTAAAATCTTCCCCCAAATGTCTATATTGACACCATTTACAGGCTTTACTTTCCTGAGGCAGTGGGGATTTAAGTAACTCATCAATATCTTTCATTAACTCCAAAAAGCTTTTGTCGTCGATCGGGATTTCCAACCATTTCGGAGGAAAACTTACCATAGCTGAATTATCGGTAAAATTTACTGTATCGGGATAAAAAATTAAAAGGGCAAGTTTTGTAATTTTATAAGAATTTCCATTTTTAGGATTTTCCAAAGCAAATTTATAAGCTCCAAGCTGAGTTTTATATTTTTCTATTTTATCAATATTTGGGGAACTTATTTTTAAATCAACCAGTGTGTGAGAATTATCCGGATTTTTAACGAGCAAATCATATTTTCCCTTAATAAAAACAGACGTTTCGGGAACGAGAATAGAATCTACCCAACCTTCCTGATTTACAACTTCCCCATCCGGTAAATCATCGGACAAGGTTTTAAGGTTCTTTCCGACCAGACTTCCCTGAATCCTTGTATTTATTGCCGAAAAAACACCCGGCATCGGCATTGAAGGTTGAGTAATTCCCTTTTTCACTTTAAGGCAGTAACAAAGTTTACATTCCTCATAAAGATAAGCGAAATCGGACGGAGACAATTTAAACATGTCCATATTCTACACCCGGGACAATATATTTATAAACCACAAATGTATAAATTCAAAAAAATCAAAGAGGATTTTAAGCCGAGGCTATTTTAGCTGTAAGCTTTTTATTACTGATCGGGCTACTTCAGAATCAATACTTAATGTTTTTTCCACTTCTCCCCCCGTGTAAAATCCAAGTAAACATATCGTATCATTTTTGGTAAAAATAAATCGGGTTTCAGAAGTTCCACTTGGAAATTCCCAGGGTTTATTGTTCTCAAATACCAAAGATGTATTACCCCCAATTTCCACATCTTCGAGGCGTTTGTAAGTAAACCATTGGTTAAGATTAGGCTGATTTTTATCTCCAAGTGAAATACTTTCTCCAACTTTTAATTTTATCAAAGCCTGATAGTTTTTTTCATTGAAGTTGTAGATCTCCCCCTCCTCCGATTTATTGTCAGCGGTAATAACTGAAATATAAATAAAATTAGTGCCTCCTTTACCACTTTCTTTCCCTTCAGGTTTAACTAAGATACTATAATCTCCGGAGTTTTCTACTTTAAAGCCTTCAGGAAGCTTAAGGGTAAACTTTAATTTATCGTTTTTATAATTTGATTCATCAACGGGCCAACCTGTAACAGCTGCGTTTTGTGCGTCCTTCGGAACTTGTGGTTTCGGTTCGTTTTTCCAAGTAAAATTAAACCAAAACAAAGCCAAAAGAAGAATAATAAAGACAGAAAATGTAATTATTCGCTTAGTCATATTTATATTCTTACCGTTAAATATTACCACGTATATCAAAAATAAATCACGCATAATAATTTATTAAAAATAAGTAAAAATAATGTTTAGGATACGCTCGAAAGGCAACAGTTAAAAGAAATATTTGAGACCTTCAAGTTCGATTGATGTACCGATATTACCTAATTTCGACCTCATAAACTGTTGTATTATTAAATTATGAAGAAAAATATTGGAACTACCGATAGAATAGTCCGTTTGGGAATTGGGATTATTCTGATAGTTTCTTCGGTACTTCAGAAAAGTGGTTTGTCTGCAATATTCGGAATATTTTCAATTTACGAGGCTGTTGCCGGATGGTGTATTTTTTATCAAATTCTGGGTAGAAATACTTGTCCTATAAAGTACACGGGATCAGGGGTGCCAATATTTAAAAGTTTATTAACAGGATTTTTAATCTTATTTACAGCAATTATCCTAAATTTAGTCGCAGGATATTTTGGCTGGATTACATGGTATGACCTGATACGAAACTATCCGGAAGTTTTGTCAAAGTTAAACCTCGATAATTTTTTATTTCTTTTTGTTCTTTACCCTTTTTGTTTGGGCTGGGTTGGTTTAATAAAAATAAATATTTAGATACTTATTTATCCGGTTTAGAAGTATAACTATCTTTTTTCGACACAGGATGCTAATAGACCTTAGGTTACAGGGATGTTGTAAAGCGTTAATAAATTCACAATTTGTCCTCGGGTACATTCCAAGGTCATATTATCGAGATAATATCATAAAACTTTTCATTACCTTAACTTAAAAGTTTTCTAACATTTGCAGTTGATCATTTACCTGCGTGTTTACCGTTTTTAACAAATCCAATGTTATTATTGTGCAAATTACTAGGGACAAAATCGTAAGTACAACTGCGGCAATACCAACGGCTTTTGATTTATAATCACTTTGGCGCAAATAACGAAACCCAATAAATATTCCGAATGGCGGCAGGAATATACTTTCCAAATAAACAATTATTTGTTGTTGTAAGCTTGTGGAAGGAGGCTTTGGTTTTAAGTTTTTACCGCAGTTATAGCAAAAATAATCACCCGGTCGTACATCAGTGTGGCACGTTGGGCATTTTACTGGCTCATCCATACAGTAATACTATTCTAAAAACCTAAATAATAATAGCTTTATGATTTTGATAAGAGCTAAATATATTAGCTGACACAAACAGTCGTACTAGTGTTACTCAGTTACATTTTTCTTTAATCTACGTAGTTTATCATTATAACTACGCACTAAATCTCCAGCTATGGGGCAATTATCTGATAACACTTTCCAAGTAGAAGCTAGCTCGTCAGCATACGCTGCATCTTCTATATAACTTCTTAGAGCACAATTCTCAGAACCGCCACATATTCCATTTCTGCAAGGAAAAGTTTTGTGTTCTTTACTTTTTTTCAATCTGTATATTGTAACTTATTTTATTATTTTTACGAAAATAAACGATGCTGACAAAAGTATAATAAAACTTGCTATAAACCAGCTTACCAAAATTCCTACCGGAATATTAAACATTAAATACGCAGGAAGTGTAAAAAATAAAAAAGACATTGCAACCATTAGGTCGGCAAAATAAAATATCCTTTGCTTTTTATTCTCCGGCAAATGCTTCCGCAGGTAATAATAAATTAAAGCTAGTGATACGCCCGTCACAAAAGTAAAAACTAGTGATGTAATCATGAATTCCGCAGGTGGGGGACCATTACTTGGCATCATTAATTTACTCCAAAGTCCGAAATATTGCGGGTCAGTATAATAACCCATTGTCAAAAGAGCCTCAACTTGTCTTATGACAAATGAAATTACAGTAAAAATTGCTCCGCTCAAAATTACTTTTTTCCAGGAGATTTCTTTAATCCAAAAAACCATGTTTTTCACCACCTTTCCAATAAACTATTTTTTTCTAAATAAATCTTCATCTTCGGGAGTTTGTTTTCCTAATGCAAATCTTAATCTTGCTTTACCTGTTTCAATCATTTCATTGTCACCTGTAGCTTTGCCAGATTCTATTAATCTCCTTGCATCTGTAATATCCTGAGCTTTCAACCAAGCTTCGTTACCTACAACTGACATTTTTTGCTCTCCCTGTGTTGGAGAAACACCTATTCCTAATCTTTCCCACCATTTGCTCATAAAATTTTAAATTGTTCTAATACTTGTTTATCCACTAACATTATTAAATAAAATTATACATCAATAATAATCAACTTCGCAGTTCAACAACTTTTAAAGAAGATGTAAGACCTTTTACAATTCTTAAATTGTATGGCTTAACGCTGAAATAATTCGCCAAGACCGAAATTACTTCTTTATTTGCCATACCTTTGTAAGGAGGTGCCTTTACCCAAACTTCATAATTCCCAAAACCTTTCTTAATTACGTTAGTTTTTTCTTTTCTTGTCTTAACACTCACATCCATCCTCATTTAAAAAATTATACAATTACATTCTCAGAAATACTAATTGCGTCGAGTCAAATTTCTATAAATTTATACCTCTCTCGCTTCCAAACACAGCTTTATTGATTCTTCCCTTATATGTTCTGTAAAATCTTTTCTCAATCTGGATCTGTTTCCTGCTGCAACCGGCGCTTCAATTGCCTTACCAAAAGAAACCTTTACAATACGCTTTTCTCCGTTTTCACGAAAACTTGGCAATGCTCTGCCTTTAGGCAAAACTTGCTCAAGACCTACCAACGCAACTGGTATAATTGGTCTTCCGGATCTGATCGCCAACTCCGCTCCACCTGTATGAAATTGTCTTCTGTCGTTTGGAAGATTAGACCGCGTTCCTTCAAAAGACATCACCAACGAGTATCGTTGCAAGAAATTTTGCGCAATATCCAAGCTTTCATAAATACCGCTTGTACTGCCGCTTCCTCTTTGCATTGGGAAATTTGGTACCGCCAGTGAACTCATCACACCCATCACGTATCCAATCAGTCCCCCTTTATACCAATAATCAGCAGCCGCAGGATAAATAAGATTTATTCGCAGATCTGCCGGTATTGCCCATCTTACAACTGGGGAGTCCACGTGTGTTGTGTGCGGGAAAAATGCAAAAATAGCGGTTTCTCTGGCTGTTTGTTCGGGATTTCGTAAAAATTGCAGATTTTCTTGCCCGATTACATTGAATTGCATTCTATCCAAAAGTTTTCCGAAAGTATTCCGTGCGATTTCTTGATAGGGTTTATGAAATTCGTCTTCCGTTCTCACGCGCATATTCTAACTATACGAACGAAAAGTAGCAATATGTGGAGTCAAATTTGATGAAATATATCTGTTAAGACGTTTCTTCTTTTTTTACCACTTTCATTCTCCTCGATAATACCTGAAGAACCATTGCACGGTCTATTTCAAATCCGGGAAGCATAGAGATTCTGTAGCCTTTACCACCTTGCTCAAAACCGTTAAAAGCAGATTGCATGAATGTCCAAAGTGCAAAATTCATTGCAACTTGACTAGCTAAACCTCCAAGATCAGAAGTTTGTGCTTCCGTACCACGAGAGATAATAGAAATATATACATGTGTATAACTCAAATAATTACTTATTGCGTTTATGTAAATGGTAAATATTTTTTGGACATTACTCTCAAGAGCAAACAGATGCTTCTTACCTTCATTCCGGATAGCTGTTTTTAATATTCCATCTATTTCGGAAGCCCATGTTCCAGTTTCTTTCAGATTCGCACCGTTTCCAATTATTTTTCTACCTACAGCATCCATATTAACTTTCAATCTTAAATTCATCCAGTCTGAATTATGTAGGGTATGGTATTGTCCCGATCTTTCATCCGCCTCTGTTCTATACAACTCTATCTTTCTCAAACCGGACTTCCCAGCCAAAGCACTACCGTCCGAATTAATTCCGACAATTTGTACCTCTGAGGCACCAGCATCTCTCTCATGATAACCAACAACCCTTGTGCGAGAAATGCCTCCCAATTGCATTAATGCTTCAACCCGACGTGTGTTAATACGAATTTCCTCTTCATTAATCCATGACGGAAAAGGTAATTCAATTTTTAAACGATCCGAGTGAAAGTGGCTATTGTTTAATGCAAACCAATTATTATCCCGCTCAGCCATAACGGAGCAATTATATTGGTATAGGCCACTAAAATCAATTATTTGGGGTTAACTTGGGAGAAATTAATTTTTTATTAGATTTGTTTCCAGTTTTGTAACTCTTTTTTCCAATTTATCGAATTCTTCAATAGTTGGTGCATCTTCCTCAAGAAATGCAAGTTGCTTTCCTATTTTGTTAATTCTTTTTGTTAATCGTTCTTCGACACCATCGATTTTCTCATCTAACTTATCGATTTTATTACTTAAACCATTTACTTTGTTATCAACTTTCTTAATTTCACCAAGTAATTCCTGCTTCATGGCAGACTGTCCATTTACAATTGTCCGAAACATTTTCTTTACATCGTCCATGTTTACATTTAACTCTGTGAAAGACTTTAGGTCAATATTTAAAAATTAACAATAGTGGTCAAATTGGGAGAAATTAATTTAGATTCGGATTAATAAATTTGATATCTTCCATGGCGGTAGACTTTCCGTGGTGAAAGTAATTAAGTAAGTCAGGATCCTTTAACGCATTTAGATCTCGTACAGATACAGGAATTCCTAAACTTACTCCATTATACCCAAGTTTAAATGCCCAGTCTTGTTTTGCAAATCTTTCCCTTTGTTCCGGTGTTAATTCAGAAAAACAATACCTTTTTCCATCCACGATAAAATCTCCTAACTCATCTTGGGAAAATTCTATACTCATTTAGAGAAATTATACATTTTGTACTCACTAGAGGCAATTATATTACAATCCTGACAATTGTGGTGAGTTCAATCGAACCAGTAAAATCGAAGGATTACAATCCTGAGTGAAATCTAAGGACTGCGAAGCTAACCAAAAGTCGAAAAAACATATAGATGATTATTATGTATAAAACAATTCAATTTCCCGGGGTTGAAAGTTCAAAAATATTTATTCCAAGTTTTGCTGATATCTTTTGTTTCATTTTGTAAATATCCTTATCAAGAAAATTAAAGAACTTGTCAATTTTTCTATCCATTTTTATAACTCTTTTTTCTAGTGGGTCTATTCTTTTAGCGACAATGTTATCAATTGCCTCCAAATCAGAAGTCGTTAATGCCATATCTCTATTTAACTCCATGAAACAAACCCTGTCAACGCGAAACAAATATGTGTGAAGCTATCCAAAAGTCGAGAAATTATGGGGTCAAATTTGAAAATATTAAGATCTTTTTAACTTCCTGAAGGTTGATTCCCTTTTCCTATATTTTTTAAAATATTTCTTAACACTCCTGCTTCTCTCTAGTTTTCTGATTCGTCCTGATAAAATATTTACTGTATCCTTTTCGGATGGTAAATCACCTTCAGACATATAACTATTATGTAAGTTTTAAATGATGAAGTCAAATTTGAAGTTTTATTTACAAATTAAGCATTTGGAAAACTTTGTAAACTATAACTGCCGGCCAGAAGATAGATTTCACAATTCCCAGCAAAACCGCAGCAAAAGAGGTTGCGGTTTGCATGAAATAAATAAATGCACCGAATATTCCGATTCCGTAAAGTGCACCGCCTCCGGCGTTACATTTCATATTATTTCCGGACATCATTAAATTATTAAATCAAAATTTAAAAAAGTCAACAAGCCACAGGATCAAATTCATAAGTTTACTTTAAATGCTTGGTTTTCAAGGCTTCTTCAAAGGAATGCTTGTATTAGGTGTTTTTTGGAACTGAGATGAATCAGGACACGTTCTTCTCCCACAATCGATTTTAAGTTCCCTATAATATTTTCCATCCTTTCTTATTGTAACTGTTCTACACGGACGAACCAAACCCCCGTTGTATTCTCCGTAGAAATCCGACACTTCTGAAGTAAAATATGGAGGTGTTAAGTACAACTAAGATAACAATGGCTTGGGAATTGTTTGAAGCTG
>Ga0075720_118_pt1 | contig 51584 bp, 46 predicted proteins | sample RifGroB1_FD_67781 | JGI IMG/M metagenome (GOLD analysis project Ga0075720, IMG submission 67781) | Microgenomates (Woesebacteria) bacterium GW2011_GWB1_38_8b
AATATTTTGAGGGTTATTTAACTCACCCGCTATTTTATCCAATTTTTCCTGCGTCCTGGCAACTGCAATTATTTTTGCACCTTTTTCATTAAAAGCCTTGCAGAGCTCATATCCAATTCCCCCCGTCGCACCCGTTATTAAAACAATTTTATCTTTTAAATTCATGTGCTTATAATTTACACCAAATTTACACTTAAAGCACTTACAAATCCTGTGTATGGTTACTTCAGTTTCGATTGATAATATTTGAAATAAGTGATTGGAAAATGAAGTGAGGAAAAAACTGACCACAAAAATCCTTGCCTTCCATCCAAAATACCTTTATGCCTAAAGTAGAGCTTTAAAAAATTAACAGATGGCACAATAAATGAATATTTAAACAGATTCCAATTGGTTGCAGGAATTTTTTTCGTCTCAAACTCTTTTGCCTGCAAATCCGTGTAGCGATTCATACGGTCCAAATACCTTTTTAAAGTAGGGGAGTCGTGGTGCTCCAAATCGTTAAAAAGCCAACCGACTTCCCCATCAATTTCCATCAACTCATGAACCGATTTCGCTGGAAGTCTGGCTTTTCCGTTTTTAATAAGCCTTATTACCCCATCCGGGTAAACTCCCGCGTGGATTAAAGGTCTTCCTAAAAAGAAATTTCGTCGGGTGATAAAAAAGGCGACAACTTCGCCTGTTTTTTTGCCAAGGTGACCTTCCCTTTGCTCGATCAGTTTTTGGTGACGAAGAAATAATTTCAGGTGTTTGGAGGATAGTGTGTTGTGAACTGTGGAACTAGAAGAAAGCACCCTAGATTGATTTTCTTTATCTGAAAAATTAACAACTTCTTTAATTTCATCCGCCAGCTCTTTGGTCACACGCTCATCCGCATCAAGCTGCAAAACCCAATCCCCTTTCGCCCTTTCAATAGCAAATTGTTTTGTTTCATGGAAATTGTTTTTATGAACAAAACTAAAAACTTTTGCGCCATGTTTTTTAGCGATTTCTACAGTTTTATCGCTAGAACCATCATCTACCACAATCATTTCATCGGCGATTTGTTTTACCGAATCCAAGCAAGCACCAATGTTTTCTTCTTCATTTTTAACTGCCAAGACAACTGATAATTTCATATTAATGCGATATTATTTTTGCAACTTTCTGTCCTAGTTCAACTGCATAGTTCGTTCCCCTGTCCCAAGGATACACCTGCTGAATATTGGCAAGGTATAACCCATCAATTGGTGTTTTAATACTGGGAATCTTGTTAGAGTAATTAAGAGGAACTATCGGTTGGGCAAAAAATGCTTTAAAAATGTATGAGTCGATTATCCAGGATTTATTGAATTTCGGATTAATCTCACGAAGGGCGGGTAAAAATAGATTTACGAGTTCTGTCTCAGACTTAACAAAATAATCATGTCCGGCAGGCAAGTAGTTGCCGATATAAATAATGTTTTCATTGTTGTAGTATTTTTTATCTACCAAGTTCGTGTGTTCAACAAGGGCCAAAAACGGATACTTCCTGTTGTTAATATTGAGCCAGTAAGTTCCATCTTCAAAAAAGCTTTTGTTAAGAGATAAAACCAAAGTTACTGCCCCAAGACCTTCGAGTTTTTTTAAAGTGTTCAAGTAAACATCAGGAAGCCCTTTAGTTATTTTTGTGAAAATAGTTGTCGGTAGTGTGCAAATAACTTTATCAAATTCAAATCTGCTCTTATCGCTTAATCGCAAAGTAAATAATTCCTTTTTTTCTATTGATATCACTTGTTTTCTATACAAAACTACTCCTCCCAACTTTTGTATCTGTTCGGACAAAGTTTGAGCAAGATCTTCAAAACCCCTTACCGGATACCCAAGTGACGCACTTCTTTTTTTGATCCTTGCCCAAAACCAAGAGGCAGGAATTTTATCTGCAAAATTACCAAATTTCCCAACGAATAATGGCTCCCACAATACTTTCCAGGCAGAATTTCCCATTGTACGAATTAAGTAATCTCTCGCAGTTAGAGTTTCCAAACTTTTCCAGTTGTTGGCCAGCTTCAAATATAACAACGACGCTCCGGCCCGTACCCGCGAAAAAAATGGTATGTGGGGAAATATTAATAAGCTAAGCGGTGAATCAAGTTGATAAATTTTGTTCCCTATCAAAATTGATGTTTTTGGACGGGAAAAATTTATTTCGTGATTTATTTCTTCGGCCAAAATTCTTATTGCATTGTCACTAACAAATAGATGGTGATAATGTTGTTCTATCGCCCACTCCCAATTCTTTGCACGAAAACCACCCGCCAATCCACCTGGTTTGTTTGCAGACTCAAAAACTGTAACTTGGTGTCCTTTTTTTACAAGGACATATGCTGCCGACAATCCGGTAAATCCTGCACCAATAATTCCAATTTTCATATTTATAGACTTTGACAAGTATGACTCAATCGTTAATTTGCGACAACTTCAAAATACAATTGTCCATTGCTACCATAAATACGCTTAATTATATTTGCTTCGTTCGGAATTTCGCCGTCAGTTCCGGCTAATAAATAATTTGGATATTTTCCTTTGTCGCGATCAAAGTTAATACTACTGAATTCATATTTATCAAAAGCTGGGACTGTCGAAAAACCAAACCTGTCCCGGCCTAAAAGTACATGGTTATTTTGAAATTTTTCCGGAGGATATTTTAGGTAAAACAAAAATAAAATATATGGCTGGTCGTACCTGTCTGTAACTAAGACTTTCTTATCGCTACCTATACTTACTAAAAAGCTTGCAAGCTCTTTTACTCCGTATTGTGATGAATATTTATACTCTTTCGACATATGCACCCAATACATATGCTCATAACGTACAAATTGTAAAACTATAACTGAGGTTATTAGAATACAGATCCCATATAGAGTATATTTATTCTTCAATGTTTTTAAAAACCATGAAAGCATCTGTGAAATACCTATTGCACAAATTATTATGAGCGGAATCACCATATTTTGTGAACGAAGTGCGTGAGGAGATTGAAAAGTGAGTGCAGCAGCAGCTGGTGCAATCACTAACCACCATAAAAGAAGTTTTGTTTCTTTATTTAAATTTCTAATAAACCAACACAAACCAATAATTAACCAAAAGAAGTCTAAAATATACATCTGACCTGTTTCCGGTACCCTGTTTCGTTCAATCACATCTCCCGATAAAAACAAGAACTCTCCATGGAAATGTTTTACCCAATTATCCAAGAAAGCCAAGCCATAATTTACCGGTTTATTATGATAAAGTTTTGCAATTAAACCGTTGTATTTATCATGCTCTCCTCTTTGTTCATTGACACGCGAGAGTGGACCCGGATCGGCAAATAAACCAACACCAACAGCCCTGGAAGCTACATCGCCTTTGATAAAATCATTTGCCAATGGCAGGAGCATGAATAAACAAAGTACCAAAACCCAAATTATTTTTTTAAGGTTTATCTTAATTGTGTCAAAATAGATGATAAAAATACCTAATCCCAGAAGGGGAACAACGATTCGTGCAGCATGGTAAGTATAGAGTGATATTACAAAAAACATTCCGCTTAATATTAGATTGAATATCTTTTTGTTATCCCTAAATTGTAAAAAAAACAATAGTCCTGCCATGATAAAGAAGGTTGCCGTATTTACTTCCCAACCTCCACGGCTAAAGTGTATATGCCAAGGAGAAATGGCAAGCATAAATGAAGCAATAATTCCAAACTCTTTATTTGGATAAAGTTTCTCAACCAGCAAATATATTAAATACACGCAAAGTGCTCCCAATATTGCATTCGGAAGTCTAACTGACCACTCATTAAGTCCGAAGAATTTAACGAAAGGTAAAACAATATAAAAATAAAGCCCTGGTTTATAATCGTTAAATGACTGAAAATGTATTGGCCAAGGATTTCCGTGTTCATCCTTACCTGTTTCTAAAAGCGAATATGCATTATATCCAATTGCTAATTGCTGCTTCGTCAGCATTAAAGGAGGGATAACTTCCCAACTTCCATAATCGAAGTGTGCCAGCCAAAATTATTATGAGGGTTAATATAACAAATTTGATTTTATTACTCATATTTTCGATTCTAAAACTTTATAAATTACGTCCCCGTTTGGGTATTTAATATCTTTTATCAAATTGTAATCGTTTGGGTTATACGAAGTAATCACAACCGGCGTTCCTACAACCAAAGTTTTCGTTTTTAGTGGGATTGGCCAACTAAAAAAAGAAAAGGCGATGTTGTCAAGATTATCAACCAAACCAACGTCGGGTCCTAAGTAATTAGTAAGTTTTGCCTGGTCTTGATATTTTTTGGGATCATACTTTTCGTAAAAAAGAAAATAAATATATGGTTGCGCATAAGATTGTTGAATTATTACCTGCGAATAATTGTTTCTGATAGGCGAAACAGTTTGAACAATTTGTTTCATTCCATATTCCCAATATTTTGCATTATGAGTCGGTACATGAACAAGATATGAGTCTAAATAATACAAAAATGAGGCTGAGAAAATCGCTATAACCACAAACATCAATGGTATTTTAAATATAGGATGTTTGATTGTATTTACAAATTCAATTAAGTAAACTATACCAAAAGCAGAAATTATAACAAATGGCACAAGCATGTTGTATGATCGAACTGCCTGCACAGCATCACGCGACATCGCAGCAGGGAGTGGTGCAAGTAACAACCAAAGCAATATAAATTTCCCAATATTTTTATAATTTGTTCTGATTAGACCCATAACGCCCAACGGTAACAAAAGTAAATCAAATAATAATAATGTTCCATGATTAGGTGGAGTGTGACGCGGATTTGCCCAATCGCCTTCGAAGAATAAAAACCTTCCGGAGAGATGATTAAACCATCGTCCCATTACTCCACGAGTAAAATTAAGAGTTTCAGAATGAAATAAATAATAACTTAATGTACCGTATTTTTCACTTCCTTCATCAAGAAAGTTCTGCAGATAGTCGCGTGGTCTTGGATATGAGAAAACACTAAACACTTCAAGTCTACCTGCAGCACCAGTAAAAATACTAAATATTATCGGAGTTGAAATTAATAAGCCAAGAATTAGTGACTTAACAACATCAATTTTATCCGTTTTTATAATCTCGATAATCTCTTTGTAAAAAGCAACGCAAAGACAAAGTACAACAATTGCTGTTGATAATTTTGCCCCCTGGTACGTTAATAGTGTCGCTGCAAAAGCAATCACAGAAATTTTCAGATATTTAATTTGTGTGAGCGACTGCAGAAAATAATATATTCCGAGAAGTGTCAGAGTTAAGGCAACATTTACTTCCCAAGCCCCTCTTGAAAATTGTATATGCCAAGGTGATATTGCAAGTAAAAAAGCCGACCAAATCCCTAACTCTTTTTTATTTGTCAACTTATATAAAATTAAATATAGCAAAAATACACTAAATACTCCCGAAAGGGCAGAAGGTAGTCGAACTGACCATTCGTTAAGCCCAAAAACTGCGACAAAGGGAGCGGTTAAATAAACGTAAAATCCGGGTTTATAATCACCAAACGATTTAAAAATTACGGGAAGGAATTTTCCGTACTCGTCTCTACCTGTTTTTAAAATCGAATACGCGTTATATCCGAGCGCCGCTTCATCGGGAGTTAGTCCTGGGGGGATTTTGTTTAAATTCCAAATTCTCAAAAACGCTGACAAAACAATTATCAAAAGCAGTATTATATTGATTTTTGATTTCATTTTATTAAACATGCTAAATATTTGAGTAAATCGTAAACGCGGTTGTTCCGTCCAGATAAACAATTTCTTTAAGCTTGTTCCAAGTCTTTGGAACGCTATCTGAATCTGAAAACAATAAGCATTTTTGGGTTGTGCAGTCAGTTAACGCACCTTTCTCTGTTACAAAAGGTTGCCACTCTTCGGTTGGAATGTCCCACTCATTTACAAAAATAAATTTATAAAAGGAATCCACCCAATTCCATTCAGACTGATTATAACGTACTAAACCCGGGTCATTAATATACTTTGCAGGATCCCACTTAAGATAAAATAGCAAAAACTCGTGAGGCTCTCCATATTTTTTGGTAAATATAATTTTGTCATAATTATGATAATTTCCCTGAATATAGTCAGTGGCTTCTCTGTATCCGTATTGCCAACTCCATGAGTAATTTTGTCTATACTCGTTGAAATATTTTGTCATATATTTGCTCGCAGAGATGATAAGTAAAATGAGGAAAGCAAAATATAAAGCTTTCTTTGTTGATATCCACCAACCCGCCAACCAGCTTATACTCATTTTCTCGCCAAGAGTATTATGTGACCATTCAATAAATATTACCAAACCAACAGAAGTCAAAATCATAGGAACCGGAAGCAAGGTAATTGTACGAAGTACATGAGGAGCCTCGCGGGTTAAACTACCTGCTATCGGAGCAAGGAAAATCCACAATAATATCAAACGGGATTTTTTAAAGTTCTTTAGAATAAAGAGTAAGCCCAATAACAAAAATGGTAAATCGATTAAATATAACAATCCGGTTTTCGGAATACTAAATTGATAATTATCCCCTCCTTCTATAAATAAAAACTTAGGGGAGTATGTTGATACCCAATTTTTGGCAAATTGCATTGAAACGTAAGAATATTTATTAATAATCAGCCGTTCGATATTGGGATTGAAATTAAAATTTTGTCTCGCTGCGACAATTTTCCCAATAGCCCCTTCGTCAATAATTGAAACTTTTGAGAATCGGGCGGTTCCGGATGATTGTAAAAGCTGTATAAGCATGGGAACAAATAAAACTGTGACAATTAATGTTGAAGCAAACGCAATAGTTTTATTGTTTTGCATTACATTAATAAACTTCTGTCTATACATTATTAATATTGAAATCAGCATTAGTGGTGTAAAAATCCGATTCGAATTATAAGTCCATACAGAAAGACCCAATAAAAGTAGCGAAAGAGGTAAATACTTGTACTTTTCCGACGATTTCAGGAGTAAATAATATCCGGTTACAAAAAATGCCAAAGCCAAATTTGCTTCAAAAGCAGGTCTCGACAGAAACAAGCTCCATGGCTCAACTGCCACTAATAATGATGACAACAATCCCACAAAAACCAAAGAAGTCGCGTTTTTAAAAACACCTCGTAACAATTCTTTTGACAAAAAAAAGGAAATAATTATTGTTATTGTTCCCGCAATAACACTTGGTAGTCTCACAGCAAATCCATTGAGGCCAAAAAACAGCTCTGATAGTGAGGTTAAATATATATAAACGGGTAGTTTGTAATCACCGTAAGCTTTAAATATTATCGGAAATTTAACCCCCCATTCGTCAGCACCTGTTTTAAGAATTGCGTAAGCATTATACCCATGACTTATTTCATCCCAATTAAGACTTGGTGGATTATCGGATAGCTTATAAATACGAAGACAAAATCCAAAAAGTGAAATTAAAAATAGTATAACCAGTGGGTTAATCTTTTGATTCTTTAGCATAATAGGACGACCCTGTGTCGACAATATAAATTAAGTCTTCCCCGCTGGGTGTCGCAAATTTCTTTATGGGTATTATGTTTTCGGGAAATTCCTCTGGTTTTCCGATTAAAATTACATCTTTTCCCTTCCATTCTTCATAATAAATATTTTTAAATAAATAATTACCTAGACGATATTCTCCCATTTGATCTACCCAACCTAATCCCTTTTCTTTAAAATTCCAATTCTTCGAATTAAGCTGATAATCTTTAGGATTGGTCTTGTTCACAAACGCCACGTAAATATGTGGCTCTGATAATTTCCTACTCACAACGATTTGCCCATCATAACCAGCCACATATTTAAGACTTTCTAAATTTCCGGAAAGCATATCTTTAGCGATTTTACTTGGTGCTACAAAAAAATAGTTTTCCAAAAAGGAGACTACAAATACTGTAGAAAGTAGTGCGTAAAACAGAATAAAATATTTTTGATCTAGTTTAAATTTTACAAAATCTACTTTTAATTTCGACAATTCATAGGCTCCGATTGCCAAAAATAGATATACAGAAGGAAGCATCACCACTGCCCTATTTGCTGCAAATCCTGGTCCGATTGCAAGAGAAGCCGGGATAGGGGATACTAAAAACCAAAAAACAAATAGCCCCATCGATTTCCCAATCTTTTGTTTTACCAAAAATCGTAGAAATAGTATCAAAAGCGGCAGTTCAAACCAATAAAGCACTCCCCGATCATCGGACATTCCGTAAGTCTTCTCCCCTGCCCCCCGCACAAAAAGAAATTGCGGAGAAAGATAACTCAAATAATTCGAGGTACCTGTCTTCCCGAAAACCTGATATTTATTATGAAACGCTCTTGCTATCGCATCGGGTAAGCCATTATTGTAGGCACGGATTCGCTCAACCGAGGCTTGATTAAGAGATAATTTATAGATTGATACATCTGCCAGCCTTGCTCCGGCGCCTTGTAAAAATGTATAAGCCGTAAGAAGCAAAAAAACCAAAAATATAAAGACAGATTTTGCTAACGTCTTTTTATCTCTAATCACGTCTTTGAAAAAAATCAAAGCAAGTGCCGCCATAACTAAACCTGTAACTAGTTTTGCTGAATGATAAGTAAATAAATTCAAACCAAACCCCAACGAAGACAAATATAAAAAGTTAGGTTTTTTTGAGTTTAAATATTTAAAAAACAAGAAGAGAGAAAGAGGAATAAAAAATGTGGTTAGATTCGCTTCGAATGCTCCCCTACTCATTGCTATATGCCACGGCGAAATTGAAAACAAAATTGCCCCCAGCGTTGCTACAAATTCTTTTTTGGATTTAAAGTCTGCCCTAAACCAAGAGTTGCCGCTTCTTTCTTCATAATCAAATACTTCTTTTATTAAAAAATAAAAAACCAGTACAGCAAATGAGCCTAAAATCGCATTCGGGAGTCGCACAGAGGTGGGATTTAATCCATTTATCCAGACAAACGGTATTGCAAGATAAGAATAAAGCGGCGCCTTATAATCTCCAAAAGACTCTAAAACCAGTGGAAACTTCTTACCCCACTGATCAGCACCTGTTTTTAATATCGTGTATGCATCATACCCGAAAGAGGCTTCATCGGGATTAAACCCAATCGGGGCTTTGGAAATCTGTATTGTTCTTAGAAACAAAGCCAGAATAAATACGAGGATTATTCTTTTCACAAGATAATTATAGCAATTTCAAACCAATATGTCGTTCCCTCTTTCGTTATGAAATTGATATATAGTTACAATCGCTTCAAAGCAGGGGTTTTAAGTCTATGTCAATTTTTCTTCAACAATTTGCGAGTGATGTTTGTTTTTGACAAAAAATACCAAAGCAGTCCAACAAAAGCCAATAAATTTACTACTGATAACACTTTAGGAACAAACTCGGTCTCAAGCAAACTTCGAATTAAAGGAAGTTCAGGAATCCAGAAAAGGTTAAACATGTTAAGAAGAAATGTTGCAGAAAGTATGGCATAGATGTAAATTAGCTTCGGATAGTAAAGTAATAAAATTGTCGCCACAGGGAAGAAAGGATACATGTATCGCTCATGAATTCGTGTCATAAACAAAAATGCACTGATGGCAGTAATTGCGAGAGAAAATACAATGTTGGCGTTCGTGGTATTCCTAAAAGACTTATACGAAACCAAAATCGTGCTGACTACAAAAATCAGTACACCCCAAATTCGGTAAGGAACCCTCATAAAAACATTTGAATCGAGATATTTTCCCGGGTTTATCAGCCACCAAAAATTGAAAGCGTTTGCCGTTAAGTAACCAATTTCCCCAGGGATAAACCTTGTTGAATAGAGGTTAAATAACCAGGAAAACAAGTCAATCCCGGGGTGAAACCAAAGGGAAACTAAAACTACAGTAAATGAAGCATAAATGAAAGTATTTAACCAAACCTTAAGACTGTACTTTTGTAAAAGTGCAACCAAGAATAAAAATGGTACAAAAATTGCCAATGAACCTTTAAACAAAAGCGATAAAGTAAATAACACTCCAAATTTCGTTAATTTTTTATTTAGAAGAGAAAATATTGCGGCTAACCCCAATAAATTTACAATCGGATCCGTTTGCCCCCAAACAGAGCTGTTATACCATGAAATAGGGTTGAACAACCAAAGAATTGTCAGAAGCATTACTGATTTTTTGTTATGGCTTTTTTCTAGTAAACCATCTTTTAGGAAACGGTATATCACCCAACCAATACCTAAATCAGCCAAAAGGCTAGGAAGTTTAATCAAAATTATCATCCCCCATTTTCCCCAAAACCAAACGAAAGGAGACGGAAATATTCCTATATTATTATTTAAAAACCATACCAGATCCGTTATTATTTTCCACAAATAAGAAATTGCATAAAATAAAAGTATTGTTAAGGGTGGCTGATTCGGAGCTGAGAAAGGCCAGTTACCGCTTTCGTAAAACCCGCGCAAACCCCTCTCTAGCGAAAGAAGCCCCCATGATATATTGTTATTCAAATCCCCATGATACCCAACAAAAATCATACAAATTCGCAAAAATAGTGCTGTGACAAAAACAACTAGAATCAGCTTATGTTCTCGAAATAATTTTTTCATTTCATCCGTTAAGATATTTTACTCTGAGTCTTTCCAAATAAAAAAACGTAAACAGGTTTAAGAGACAAAATCCAATCTCTACGTTTCGAGCGCTTAGTATATATTTAAATAAATCCCCTCCCGGTACCCACCAAAAATGATAAAGGTTTATTGAAAATATAATTGTAGCTAATATCAAAACAAACGCAGTCCTTTTATATAGGCTACCAAGTATTACCAAAAGTATAAATGTTAAATAGAAATAACGCTCATGCATTCGTGTTAGAAACAAAAATGCCGAATAACTAATAAGTGAAGTGGTTAAAAGTTTTAACTCTAACTTCTTTTCTTTAAAAATAAGTACCGAATAGTAAATCCAAAACACCAAAGTAAATAGTGCTCCTAAATAAAAAGATTTTATGCCAAACCAAAGAGTCTGATCAGAAATCGTACCGAAACCGAAAATAATACCCCACAAATTAAAGGTATTACTTGTTACGTATCCCTGAATTTCCCGTATATTGTAAACATAAAAATTAATAATTTGTGACGGCACCGGCAATATCCCGAATGGTAGGCCAACAGCAAAAAGCAAAATAATTGAGAGTATTACTCCCTTAAATAAATCTTTATTTACGCCGTCAACTAATGATGTTAAATAAATTGGCGCCAGTAAAACCGCTGTCGGTTTTATTAAAAAAGAAATTGTAAATAATAATATTGACAAGGTAATTTTTTTATCAAAAAAAAGAAAATAAAATGAAACCAGCAATGGCAAAAGATATATGCTGTCTGTCTGTCCCCAAACGCTGCTTAAATACCAGGAAGGGGGTAAAAATAAAAACAACGATAATGCTATGGCCGCACTTTTATTGTCTCGTAATTTTAATACTGCCAAATAAATTAGATAGCCAATTGCTAAATCACAAAATATTGGTAGTAATTTATTAAAGGCGATTCTTCCCCTGTTACTTTCATACCATAGATAAAATTGGGACGGGAATATTTTTACTTTAGTATTAATTCCCCACATCACATTTCGGCTCAACAGGTAAACAGAATTATTCGCGTAAATTGTTAGGAAGTATAGAGGAGGATAATTAGGGTCTCCTGCGTCGGGAATATCGCGATCATAAAACCCTATGAGACCGTTTCTCTCTAAATCCTTAGCCCAATTGAGCTGATCAAATACGTCCTTGTGAAATACAACCGGAACAAAAATCAAACGTAAAACAAAAGCGAGAATTAAAATTATAATTAGTTTCGTTTTCACTTATATTCTAAGATATCAATCGGATTACAATCAAAAACTTCACTATTTGCTTTTTTCAAAAAGATAAGCAGAGCTTGTCATTTTTCGCTTCGCTCAAAAAGATAATAAGCGGGCTCGCCAGAAGGGTAAGCAATTGCTTTAATTAAGTGAAGACCTGCCGGTACTTTATTTGGCTCCATTATTAAATTAGTACCGACTTCTCTGTGCACTGCAATATACAGCGTTTTATCATCCAAAATCCTCGGTAGTGCATAAAACCCTTCCTTTCCTACTTGACCGAAATAGTATTTGCCGGTGTGTTTAAGTGTTTCAAAACCGGCAATGTATTCGTCCTGCAAACCTTTTTGATAAATTTCAGGAGGATACTGGTTCCATGCCAAGAAAAAGATCAGAGGCGGTTCATTGGCGTTTGAAATAATTATTTTGTCGTACTTGTCCTGCACCTCACGCATTGCTTCAAATGTTTCTTTAAATCCTGAGTGCCACCACCTCTCACTATACCAGGGGTTATGGACCCAATAATTATGTTGATAAAAGGTAAAATTAATACTCATAAGTACAAAAACGGTGAGTGCAAAAATATATTTCCAACGACCCGCTAAAACTTTATAAAAAACAACCAAACCGTACGATATTAAAAATATTAACGGTGGTAAAATTAAAATCAATCTCGTTGCATGAGTTCCTCCATCCCGTGTTATTGAAGCCGGAATTACTCCTAATAATATCCACAAAGCCATGACTGCAATAATTCTTTTATTTTTATGAAGAAAGAAAAACAGACCAATTCCCAATAAAAGCCCGATTGCATCAGCTTTATACAACTGTCCCACTCCTTCAACAGAATGCCTAAGATTAATATCCCCTTTATTAAAAAGAAAATCAGATGAAAACGGAGCGAACATGTTATCAATTACTTTTTCACCCCAAAAAGTATATTTATTATGAGCCGCTCTAGCCATAGCTTTTTCAATAATTCCCCCGCCGTATTTTTGAACCATTTTCGCGTCATTAAGCCGCGCAAAACCTACGTCTCCTTCCATAGTCGGATCTGTAAAAACGCTCAAATAATTGAAACGCTGTGCTCCTCCTCCGAAAATTGTACTGTATGCAATCGGAATACCAAGAATAAGTCCTACAAGACATGTTTTTAATAAATCTTTTTTAGGTATTCGTATAATTTCTTTTCTGAAAAGAACTAAAAGCACGAGCATAAAGAGAGGCATAAATAATTTTGCGGTGCTATAAATCCAGGGGGTTAAAACAAAAAACGCAATAGCAATCCAAAGGTATTTACCACTGTCCTTTCGAAGTGACTTAAAAAAGAAATACAAACCGAAAAGTAGAAATGCCAGAAGCATTGTAACTTCAAATGCAGCCCGACTGTACTGTATATGCCACGGTGAAATTGTCAGCAGGAAAGCAGCAAGTAGTGCCCTGGGGTGATTTTTTTGATATTCGACTCCGTAACTTAAAATTTCTTTTACAGCCAAATACATCGCCCAAACCCCAAGTACACCAAAGATCATTGCGGGTAAGCGTACGCCAAGAGGACTTATTCCAAAAATCGCGACTGTGGGGACTTATTCCAAAAATCGCGACTGTGGGGACGGAAGAATATAAATACAAAGGAGTCCTCCACTCTGCAAGTGAATGAAAATGCATAGGCCAAGAATTTCCCGAATAATCTTTACCTGTTTTTAAAATCGAGTAAGCCTGATACCCAACGTCCAATTCGTCTCCAAAAAGTGAAACCGGCACTTCATTTATTTTCCAAAAACGAAGAAATGAAGCTAAAAGAAGTATTACTATTAATATTTTTTTGTTTTTATCCATAATTAATTTTCTAAACCATTATAGTCTCTGACAATATGTTGTCATACTATTAATATAAAGTAACTACTTTATTGGTGTACTAGTTGCGTACATTGTACCAATCTTTTCCCTTAAGAAACCTAACTATTTTTTGTAACTTTGTTGTAGTCCAGATTATAAAAGTAATTGCAGAGTGGTTTACCAAACCATGGTAAATTTTACTTGAAGTAATCAATCGCCTCCATTGATTTTGACCATCTGCGATGTTTTTTCCACTTTCACCATGATAGTGTATGACTCGAGAGTTAGGTAAATAAAATACTTTTAGTCCGTTTTTCCAAACACGCCTACAATAATCCAAATCCTCGTAATACATAAAATAACGCTCATCAAAAAATCCAATTTTTTCTAATGCCTTGGGTGTAATTAAAAAACTTGCTCCTACCACTGCATCCACCACTTGAGGGTTCTCACCGGATGGTGCATATTTATCTAAAATATTTTTATGTCCCAACCAAAATTGCTCTATCGTACGAATAAGAGTCGGAAATCTAAAACACGAAGCTTGAACACTCCCATCCTTATTTAAAAGCTGTGAACCTATAACTCCTTCATCGGGATTACTTTCAGCAAAATCCAACAGCAAATCAATTGCGCCTTCTTTTACTAAAGTGTCGGAATTCAATATTAGTTTATATTTTCCCCCAGCTTTTTTTATTCCTAAATTACAAGCTTTTGAAAAACCAAGATTTTCTTTATTTTCAATAACGATAGTGTCCTTGTGGAAATTATTTTTTAAAGCCTTTACGCTACCGTCAGTTGAAGCATTATCAATTACAATAATTTCAAAGCTTGATTTCGGTCTACTTTTTTTAATTGATGCGACACAATCAAGTACTAATTTTTTAGTGTTGAAGTTCGGTATTATTATCGAAACATCCATAAAACAAAAGTTACTATGAAAAGCTAGAAAATATTGCTTCGTCAGAGATTTTACTCTCTTTAACTTCCTTCCTCCTTCTTTTAAGTACAATGGGAAGTTTGTAAATTCCCATTACCAAAATTAGTATATAACCGGGGTGTTTTATTATTCTCTTTACCAAACCAATTAAATGTTTGCGCATATATACTTTTGAAGTTAAATTTTTCCAAATAAATAAAAGTTGGTTTCTTTCCAAAATCCGTTCTTTGTATTTTTTTGAAATTTTACTTGTTGTTGATTCATGAATATGTGTAACGTGTGACTGTGGATTCCAAAGGATTATAAACCCCCGCTTTTGTGCCCGGTATGAAAGATCTAAATCCTCCCAATAATAAGGACTCAAAAGTTGTTCGTCAAAACTCCCCAACTCCAAAAATACTTTTCGCCGCATTATGCAGCTTCCCCCGTTTGCCCAAAATGTTTTTACTACATTTTGCGTTTCTTTTTGTCCAATGTGAACAACAAAACCGTCCATAAATTTTCCGTGACTTCCTCCATACCCTTTTTCATGAAATGATACTGCAAACACCTCTTTTTGTTCAAAAAGTTTCAATGAGGATTCTATAAAGTCTATATCAACCGAGACGTCGTTATTTAAAAGAGAAATGAATTCTCCTTTAGCCATTCTTACTCCTGTATTGATGGCTGAAGAAAAACCACGGTTCACTGTATGTTTGATTGTCCGTATTTTGGGAAAATTCTTTTTTAGATAATCTATGGTTTTGTCCGTTGAACCATCATCAATCACTATTACTTCCAGGATATTATTCTTTGAATTTTCACAAGCACTCAAAATACTACCCAAATATTTTTCTAACAACTCTTTCCCGTTAAATGTCGGGATTAATATTGATACTTTTTCGTTCATATACCCATAATCCAATCAGTAAGCTAACGGTAATTATACAGGACACTATACCTATTTTATACGACATTGATTTGTATTGAAAACTAACTAAATGTTCACCTTTTGGGATAAAAATTGATTGAAATAAATAGTTTGCGACAAATATTTCGGAATCTTTTCCATCAACGTAAGCCTTCCAACCTGGATAATATGATTCGGATAAAAACAAAAGCGAATCTTCATCCGAAGACGTATTAAATTTAATTTCATTATATCCTTTAACAATTTCTGTAACGCTGTACTTGGGGTTATTTTTCCCCAAGATTTCACGAGGTGTTTTATTAAGCAGCAGTATTGGATAATCGGACTTGATCATTTTATTTACCGAATCATTAATATTTTCAGCTACAAAATAATTATTTGTTAACCAAACATAAGGAAGAGCTTTCTTGTTTTCAAATATAGTTATTTCACCTTCTCTAAATACTTCGAGGTATCGCAGGGAATCAACGCCCTTGTAGAAATCTCCCTTACTATTTATTTGACCATGAATGTCTTTTTTATAATCAACAATGTATTTAACAGCCGCATAGTTAATCGCTGACGATTCAAAATAGTGTATTATCCCGTATCTTCCACCTAAATTATCAGTGTTACCCCAATCAACAATCGAATACCACCTCGAGTTTTTTTCAGGATATAACGGATCATATCCTTCCGCCGAATACAGCTTGTAAGGCATAAACAAATTAGTTGGAATTCCGCCTGCAATTCGTGAAGTTCCGCTATTGTTACTTAAATAGTTGGTTATTTCTGTCTCGGGAAACAAGAACTTTATCGGTCCAAAAGCTGTATTTTTCCAGGCAAATCTTAGAATATCGGCAAGAGATAAAAGCATCATCAATACAACCGTAAGGTAAAGGAAATAATTTTCGATCTTTCTACCTCCAAATACCAATTTAGCTTTGTAAAACACTGTTAAAACACACAAAAAGAATATCAATAAAACTGTTTGAGGAATCATGTTTCGAAAAGAAACACTTAAGTTAGATATTGTTGGATAAGTAAAGTTTGTATATTGACTATTAAGCATTATCAATCTCAATAACCCCATACTTATACAGCACAGTACCGTTATTAAAAATGTAATTTTTAATAACTTAGTGTCTTTTGATTTCAACCATTTGTCTATCCCATAAGCAGTTAGCGCTGCCAAACTAAAATCAACTAAATAAATAATCCTGCTTGCAGAACTTGTACTTAATCCGGGAATTTGTAATTTATAAGGTAATAGGCCAAAAGGAGTCGGAAATAAAAATATTAAACTTATAAATAACAGGAACCAAAAAAATTTCTCTAATATTGCTTTTTTAACAATAAACGAATAAAAAACATAAACTAAGGGAATTATTCCCACGTAACTTATATATTCGTGAAAACCATATTTACCCCAATAATTTCTGGTAACAATATTTCCGAAGAAATCAGGCCAAATAAAATTTGTTATTTTTTCCCAACCCATCAAACCATAAAAATATTCTTTTATATATGGGTCATACTGTCTAACAGATTAGATATATCAAGTTCTTCAAGCTTTCTTTTTTTTGTTTTATTTCGAAGTAAATCAAATAAGCTCCAAACAATAAATAAGTAATACTTATAAACAGTGGGACTTGAAAATCTCCCGCAGTAAAAATCATAAAATATGTGGCGACTACTGCAATAACGTAAATTGCTTTTTTTTCTAAAAGCATTTTTCTTTCAAAATATAACAAAAGTGGTAACCAAAGTCCTGCATGACCACCTGTCGCAAATTCGAGCCAAGCAACCATATATCCTGAAAAAGCAAAAGTTATTCCACCCATAAGTGAGGCTATATTTCTTAAATTTAGACTTCTAAGAAAGACGTACATAAAAATCCCGGAAAGAAGTATTTGCGAGAAAACCAGGCTACTCCAGGCAATATAGTCATTAAAAAATACGTAAAGCAAATTCAGAGGATAGAGAGCAGCGGAATGAAGTGTAGCTAAAAAAGGAGTTCCATTAAACATGTATGGATTCCACAATGGGACTTTTCCAGCTCTCCAAAATTCACCGACCAACTTTCGCCATGGGTAAAACTGGGATATTGCGTCTGTAATTTCCTGATTTTTAATCGGTACTCCAGCTGGATAACCTTTCCATTTAACTTCAGACCATGGTATGTGAGCCCCGACCAAAGCATCTGTCGGTAGAGGTATTTTGTTTTCTAAAAATACGGGGTAAAAAAATAAGAGTGAAATTAGAATAAATATAAAGATCGGCCAATATTTTTTAAAGAATTGAAACAATCTTTTTTTCAAACTGAAGTAAACTGAACTTTTGACAGTCTTCGATTGTTTTTTCTGATAATTTTTGAAGTTTTTCTTTGTCATTTATTAGCTCTACTGTTTTTTTAACAAGTTCATTTGTATTATGCCACAAATAACCGTTCACTTCATTTTGGATAGTTTCTTTATGGCCTCCTGCATTATAGACAAGTGGAACACACCCACCGGCCATAGACTCAACTGTACTGATTCCAAAATGTTCAACTTTCATAGGATCTTTTAATTCATCTATTTCAAAACCGCTTGCCGACCAAAATAATTTTGATTTTCCATACAGACTATAAAGTGTTTTTACATCCGGGCTCTCAATAATTTCAATGTTTAAATCTTTAATCATATTTTTTAAGCTTTTAATATATTCATGCGCGCCAACTTCAGTTCCTCCAGCCAATATTAATTTCCAATTTTTGATTCCCTTTTTAACAAGTTTTTGAAATGCACTTATCAAAACGTCCTGTCTTTTTGCCTGAGTGAGTTGAGAAAATCTTCCGACCGACAAAATAACATTCTGTTTATTAAGAGTTCTGATTTTATCGACATCTACAGGCGGATAAATTACCTCGGAGTTAACACCATACTCTTTATCTATGAAATTTTTTGTAAACAAACTGTTAACAACAATATGGTTTATTCTATAAAGCTTCATTTTGTTTAGTAGGCTTCTTCCGGATACATTCTGGAAAGGAAATTGAAAATGTAAAATATTATTTCGCGAATGAAGAATCGGAATGCTGCCATCCGATACCCAAAAACACAAGTCATATCCTTCACCTTTTTTTATATCGTCAATTGTATTTAGTCCGTTTAACGTTATACCGAATCTTTTCTCAAATTTATCTAAAATTGATGAGTCCTTCCAAAATATGTTCACGTCAAAACCGTTATTAAGTAAGACTTTCGCAAAAGACAAAGTGTATCGTTCTCCTCCACCCAATGTATCCAAATATGGATTGTAAATAGCCGCTCTCATTATATTTTTAATTTGTTTTCCTGCATTTCCCAAAGTTTAGCGTAAGATATAGACTTAGAATACATTTGATAGATAGAATAAATTATACCCTCCTGTCCGTCTAAATAACCTTTTTCGACGAACAGTCTTTTCCAAAGTTCCCTACTCATCGCAGTAATAAATCGTACGGTATTCATCTTAGGATGATTTGCCTTAAACATTAATTGTGCCTCAACTGCAGACCATGTATTAGTTTTTTCCAACATATCAGTTAAATTATTGTGTTTTAAATGTATTAGCGGATTTTCTAAATATCCTAATTTACCGAGGTATATTGGTTCTTCATGCAAATCCCCAGTCCATTTTTTCAAATGATTTTTTTTATAAAGTCTTTTAACGTAATCCGGCCACCAGCCACCGTGTTTCATTAACCTACCCAAAATAATATTTTGCCGAGGGATTACAAATAATGAATACTTTGTTTCCGAGTTGATTACTTCTAAAATTTCATTTTTCAATTTGTCGGAACATCTTTCATCGCAATCAATATAAATAATCCAGTCAGTTTTTGCTTTTTCCAAACCTAAATTACGCCAATCTGAATAATTACCTCCTTTAGTTTTGTAAATAGTATTCGTAAATTTTTCTGCAATCTTAACAGTTTTGTCAGTTGAATCGGTGTCTACAACAACAATTTCATCACACCACGTAACCGACTTTAAACAATCGTCTATATTTTTCTCTTCATTTTTTGCAATTATTACCGCGCTTATCGTTTTTTTATTCATTATTACCAACTTCCTTTTCCAAACCTGAACAAATAAAAATCTCTAATCCCCATACGCTGCCATTTACGTCCACCACTTAAGAGTTTTACGCTTTCTTTAACTAATGCCGCCTTTGTCCTAATACTGGCATACTTTAACCCAAACAGCATTCTGTTTCTCGAAATGTAATAATCATTTAATTCGCTACCAATTCGACTACTTTGTGATACTTTATGCCATAATCGTGCCTCTGGAATATAAACGACTTCAAATCCGTTTTTTTTCATCCGAATAGATAAGTCTGCATCTTCCAAGTACATATAATATTTCTCATCAAACATTCCTGTTTTTTTAATGGCATCACTTTTAATAAACATTGCAGCTCCGGTTGCAAAATCTACCGGCTGCTGTGTATTGTATTGTCCGCGATCAGGCTCATCAACACCAATATTTTTCCCGTAAACATTATCCCAATCGATTTCTCCTCCCGCGTACCACAATATTTTCCCCGTTTCTTCTTTTTTGTAATTATTTTTATGAAATTCAAAACCTTTAGCAAAATATATCTTCGGAGTAAGAATTCCGGCTTGCGGATGTTCCAAACTCGCCTTTAGAAGATTCTCAATTAAATCTTCGTGGACTACAGTATCGTTATTTAATATAAAAATGTATTTTGAATCGTGGTTTAGGGCATGTTTAATACCAACGTTATTGCCTGCCGCAAACCCCAAATTTTTTCCGGTAGGAATTACTTCATAAGAAAAACCGTTGGTTTTGATTTTTTTTAGTTCCTCTTCAGAACCATCAGTTGAACCGTTGTCGACAACAATTATTTCGATTTCGTCCTTTTTTAAATTTGATTTAAGAAGTGAATCTACACACTCTTTTGTATCTCCTTTTCTATTCCAGTTTAAAATAACTACAGATAATTTCATAAAAACTACACCTTCAATTTTCGCCTTATTCGATAAACCAGTCCGCCATTTTCCTTTACCATTGAGTCTGCCTCCCAAAAGTGAAAATCTTTTTCAATAATTTTCAAAGTTGTAAGAACATTCGAAAGTGGAGTGTTTTGTTTTTCAAATTTATTTATCTCCCAAATCTTTAAAAATACTATTAACTCACTGAACCCCTGAAGAAGAGATAAAGCTAACCCATGTGCTCCATCTTTGTATCCCTGACCTAAAAAGTACCTGCTTAAAAATTCATTTGAAGGTTTTATCAATAAATCTTTCCACGAAAATTTTTCTCCTTTTTTCACCCGCTCAGCCGATTGAGCATTCGTATAGCGGTTCAGACGTTCCAAATACTGCGAAATGGAATCATAATGGTGATGAATTATTGCATTATCTTCCCTTTCGTCGACATCCGCTCCTCGTCCGGTAGTAATCGGAACCGAATGTATCATTTCGCTCCATTCAACTGACCCTTTCTTAAAAAATCGGATATTATAGTCCGGCCACCACCGTGAGTATTTAAGCCACTTATTAAAAACAATATTTTTACGAGGAATTCGAAAATAATCCGCAGTATTATTTTTTACTTCTTCTTTAAGTTTTACCGAAAGTGAGGGACACAACTGCTCATCAGGGTCCAGAATCAAAATCCAATCTCCACTGGCTTTCGAAATTCCAAAATTCCTAGCCAATTCGACATAATCCATCCGTTTATGTGTAAATACTTTTGCACCCAAGTCTTTAGCTATCTCAACGCTCCTGTCATCCGACTCCATATCGATGACAACTATCTCGTCTGCAAACTTCTTAACCGATGAAATTGCATCAGCTAAACGCGCACTCTCATTTAATGTGTTAATTACTACCGAAATCATTTTTTACTTTTGGACTTTGTAAATAGTTACGTACTCGTTTTCAAATATCATATTGAGTCCCAGTTGTGACTCACCCAATCTGGCCCGTTGACCTTTAAGCCAATACACATAGTTTATATCATTCGATAATAAAAATTCACGAACGAAACCGTGATCTAAACTATCATAAAAATAAAGCTCCTCATCGCGCCGTGTTTTCCAATCATATCCAGTGATATCCAAATTTACTTCATCCTCAAGATAAATGTCCTTTTTTGAATAAGCTGAAACATATGCTGTTGAGTCATATAAGTAAAGCGGTCTTGGAGGATTTATCGCTGCCTCTTTTGCTTTATTTATATCAAACGGGTATGTAAGCACAAAACCGTCTGTTTGTTTTGCTAAAAATTTCAAAGCCTCCAGCTCCTCCTTCGAAATTTTTGCGGGTGGGCGAATTGGTAAATAATGGTGCGTTAGTGTTGCAATGGAAGTTGGAATCGTGATAAGTATAATTAAAGAGGCAACGATGCTTGCAACCACGCTCTTCTTTGAGTTTAACCATTCACCAATTACAATCCCCGACAAAACTCCTGAAAATATAAGCGAATAATAAATAAACTGTATAGTATTCCAAGGACTTCCGGATTGAACAACAAACATCGGAATTATAACTCCTGCAATTACCATTGACCCAAATAATAATTCAACAAAGTTGACTTCTTTATACTTAACTATTTTTTTAATAAACCAAATAAGAGAAATAAACCTCGTTCCAAAATTTCCTATTACAAAAATCGCAAATGCGGCAGAATAAGCAACAATTGCTTTCAGGTAAATATGACCGAACCTGTAAGTTGTCATTGCGGAATGAAATTTTAGCCAACCTAGTCTGTCTGTTAATGCCATCATGTTTTCCAAAAACCAAAAAGGCTGCCAGATTATTTGACTCGAAGCAGTTGTGTTTAATGGAAAAAATACCAAAATTGATATAATTAGTGCACCCGTAAATATCTTAAGTAAAGTAAAATTTTGTTTTTTAAAAACTTCCCAGATTGATGAGCAAAACAAACTTCCTAAAATTAAAAGTCCTGCATATACTTTAACCTGTATCAAAACTCCAAAAAGAAAAGTTGCGATCATAAGTTTCTTTTTGTCATTTTCTTTTTTTCCTTCAGTTAAATATATTAACGCGACAAATATAATAAGAATTGATAATGCAAATGGAGGATTAACTAATGTAGAAATAGATTGTGCAGACCAAAATAGCGACTCCCCGTCAAAATTACCATAACGGATTAAATTGGCCAACCATCCAAAACTTCCTCCAAAATAAACAAAAAATGTTGACCAAAACGCACTCTTGGGTGAACCGGTCCAAAGAGATACAAACTTATAACAGTAAAATCCTATTAATAATGCCAAGACAACGGGAAGTATTTGAAAGTATAAAACTGGTACTGGGATAAAGGTTAACTTATGAATTATTGCGGTTATTAAATCAAAACCCACATGATAGTTTCTAAATGTATCTCCCGCAAAAACAGGCATTCCCCAACTTCCGCGGGCAAGACTTTCGATAACAGCAATATGCCAAATACCATCATGTCCGTTCGGTCCCCAAAAACCTACTCCATAATCTCTTAAAATACCGCTTTTTACCATAGTTAGTGACCAGGTTAATGTTCCGATAAATATAATTGCGATTAAATAAATGTTACTTTTTGACAAAAGGCGTAATAATTTTTTTAACATCTTCGATAAGTTTTTTCCCTTCCAGTAAATAAAGACTCGACGCATAAATAACCGATCCGAAAATAATCAAAACAAAAAACACCAACAGAGAACTCTTGTTTATCAATCCTTTTAACAAAAATAGACCGAGTCCCATACATAATGATGCAATTAGAGGCGTTACTACACTGCCGTAGATCGACCAATTAAGCGCTTTTTTAACAATGTAAAAAACCACAAACGAGCTTGCACTTACTAAAGCGTAGGCCAAAGACGCTCCGTTTAAACCGTATTTGATAGATAACATCGGAACTAAAATCCAGGTTAGTGTTGTCCACATAACCATCAATTTCATTGTCGTTTTAATCTTTCCGGTTGAATTAAGAAGGTTGGTAAGTTGGGTAGTTGCTGCGGCGATGAGCGTATTGGCCGACAGCAGTATTATTGGAATATATGCAGGCTCCCACTTTTTATATTTTGGTATTACTTCAATTAAAACCGGAAAAAGAACAATTAAACCGATAATACTGGGAAAAACCAAAGCGCAAATAAAAAATATCGAGCGGGTAAGTGACCTCTCTAGGTCAGCCTTATCGTCCTGCATTCTTGAGAACGCCGGGAAAGTAACTTTTGTTACATTATCCATAAAAAATCGTAAAGGATATTGGACTAGTTTTTGGGCAGTACCTAAAATTCCCAATCCGTACGAACCCAGAATTCCTCCAACGACAATTGTCATACCGTCATCCTTAACTGTAGCCAGTAAATTATTTATCTGATAAGGTATACCGAATTTCAGAAGGGATTTAAGCGAACTTTTAGAAAGGGCGAAACCAGGCTTCCACGGCTGTACTACATACATTGCAATTACCCCCAAAACCCCGCGAACCAAAACAGCATAAGTAAAGCTTGTTATTCCAAATCCTCGCCAGGCAAAATAAACTAATGTCACGTTATAAATCACATTCTCCAAAACTTGAGGTACTACAAATTTTACAAAATCCAATTTTCTCTCCAATATTATTGACGGGATATTCTTAAGTGATGCTAGGAAAAAAGAAATATTTAGGGCATACAAAAGCATTAATCCCTGGTGGCTAAGTGAGTGAGTCCTGGAAATAATCGGGCTGATTGCGAATACAACCAGACAAATTGTTACGACTAGAATCTCCTGAACTGCAAATACGGTTTTGTAATCGGAAGATTCAGGCTTTTCTTTTTTTTGAATAAGCGCCGCCCCAAGACCGATATCAGCGAAATAGCTTAAAAAATTAATGGTTGCAGAAACCAATAAAAATACACCGAATTCTCCCGGTTCAATAAATAACCACAAAAGGCCTTGTGCAACAAAAGAAATTACATTAAGGATTAGGGTTCTCCCCGTGAGCACTGCTACTCCCGAAACAGCACGTTTTTTTACATTATCAAGTGTAATTTCGTTTGTCGGATCCAAGTGACCGGAATTTTCATCCATGAATCTATTTTACCAATATTATGGTTAAAGGGGAATTAAATGTTCTTTGGTTTATTTCTACGAAGGTAAAGTACAATAAAAAAGAGTGAGAATGACCCCAAACTAATAATATTTGATATCGTTCTGACAGGTGTATTATACAGTTTGGCGTAAATCTCATGATCTCCCATTGGAAGGTCAATCCAGAATCTGCCGAACATCTCTTCCTCAGGAATATATTTTTTAAGCTCAATACCGTTTGCAAAAACTCTCCAATTGGGAAAATCAAGCGTATTAATTCTTACTTTGGAATCCTCGGATAATACTTTAGCTTTAAATCTTATCCAATTGGTTCCTTCAGACGGCTCACTAATTTCAACTTTTCCGTCCATTATTTCAGCAATTACCCTTTTGGGTCCGTTGGGAGCAATCTTTGCTTGTATGGGTAAATAATCATAAATTCCGGCTGTCTGCTGCAAATCCCAAGCTACACCGGAAAACTTTCCCTCATCTGTCACTGGTCCTATTGTTTCAACTTTAAAATAATTCCAATTAAAAACAATTAAAAGTAAAGTTAATAATAATAATATTGCACTTGAAAAAATTTTAAGTGAAAATTTTATAAGCCAGCTTCTTCCTTCAAAAAACTTTAATATAATATAGGGAATAAAACCTGCGATAAAAGAGAAGGAGAAAATTGTAATTGTTATAAATCTCCAGGGAAATTGTAAATATCGAAGTTGTTCAATGGCAGACCATATAATGGCCGATTTTTGATGCACAAAAAATGCACTAACCCAACCAACACAAAACAAAAATCCTGTAAGAAATAGTGTATCATTTTCTTTTATGATTATTATCAATTTATCTCTCTTTTTGATAAGGTAAGCAGCTAACAAAAATATTACGATAATTGAGGCAATCCAATGAAAATGTCCAACCGGAAAAGCCATACGGTCCGCTTCGATTCCCCAGACAGAAGGCCCGAACCCCCAAAATCTGGAAAAAAGAAGCTGATAAATACTTACAAAATGTGCAGAATAATCATAATATCCCTGAAGCTGAGATTTCACTTGTGTAAATTTATTTTCCAACAAAGCCGGTAATGTAAAAAAAGATGCCATTCCAAGTCCCAATAGCCCATAAAATAGATATTCAAAAATTTTACTGGTTATAGCTTTTTCGATAAACAAACGCAAAAAAAGCCAGACCATCACAATTGGAATAAATATCAAAACCATCAAATTGTGTGTTGTCAAAAGACAAAATAATGATACCGAAAAAACCAATCCCCACCCGTTTTCAAGAAATTTCTTTTTGGTTTTTAACATTTCGTACGAGGACAAGAATATCAAAGGAAACCAAACCAAAGCCCAACTTTCATTCATTGCACCTCTAACATAAACATCTACAGCATGATACGGAGCCCAGACATAAAAAACTGATGAAATAAATCCTCCAAACTTTCCAAAAAATCTTCGGGAAAATAAATACATCGTTATCCCTGAAAGGATTATCGAAAGCGCAAAGGTATATTTTGCAGTATCTGTAAAAGGCAACCCCATTGTTCTAAATACCTGTCCGATTAAATATGGAAGCGGAGGATAATAATTAAAAAGCGGAAATCCATAGCCGTACGCCATATCAGGAACCCAGCGGCAGGGAATTTGCCCATCCTTAAAGCACTTTTCCAACTGAAGTTGTCTCATCATTTGCAAATCATCATGCATTGGAAAATAACCGAACCTAAATAAATCCCTTGAGGCCAATATTCCAACAACCAATATCAAAAATATTACTAGGGAATTTTTAATTTTATTTATCATTTATTAATATTTTATCCTCTTTGGATAGTAGATACAGATAGAAAATTGAGGCACCTGCAAATATGCTTCTGACAAGACTTTTTAGCAGATTCACATCAAAATATCTCTGGATATAACTCGACAGCGGAGCAACATAACTTAAAGATTCGTTTAAGGGATTAAATAGACCAATATTTAAAGTTTGATCAAACATCATAACCATTGGGGATGATAATGTGTAATCGAAAATATTAAAAGCAAAATAAAGATAAAAATATTATTAATCTCATATTTATTTTTAAGATAATATAAATAAAAATAAAATAAACACAATAATATCACAAAAGGAAACAAGACCTCAGCTCCGGATACAGGAAAACCCATAAATAACATTTTTTGGCTTTTGGGAGAAAACAATACCATTTGACGAAATACACTTGACCCAATAAAAGGAAGGATAATCAAAACGAAAGGTAGAAACCCGGAAATTGTATATTTTATCCTTTGTTTAACATTAGAAGTTAATACAAATGCCAATGGCAAAATGAACAATAAAGGAAACATTTTATAAGAGCCTCCAATTCCCAAAGACAACATTGCCAAATAAGGTTTATTTTTAGCTACAAGAAAGTATGACAAAACTACAAAAAATACAGGTAAAATATCAAATTGCCCTATCATGAAAGTAGCATAAAGAGTTACAGGATTAAGAATCCAAAGGATGAGAGCTTTTTTCTTTTTAACAATATCCGTAAAAAAATTTGAAATCATAAATCCCAAACCTAAATCAAAAAAAATATATGGCAGCTTATAAAGAAAAATATTTAATTTCAAATCGTTTCTTGAGTAAAGGTCGGCCATGTGCGACATCACAAAAGGAACAAAGTTTGGATCAACAAAAGGTTTTATCGCTAAGCGGAAAAATCCTAAAGAAAAATAAGCTAAGGGCGGATATATAAAAATATCATTTATTGAAAAAGTAGTCAGAATTGGATGATCTTTGGGAAGATTAACCATATATTCGTAAACATTAAGCTTTCCCTCGTAGGCAAAAAAATAAGCAGTAAAGGTGTGTCCCCATAAATCGGGATGAAGGGTAATTGGCATTAGAATTACACGGATTAATAAACCCAATATTAGAATTTTTAAATACCACTTGCCGGAAAGCTTGGAAAGCATAATCAATATCAATTATATTACAATATTGTACATTTACGAAAACAAAACCCACTCACGCCTTCCTGAAGAGATCGGGTTCATATTCTTAATCTTAATCAGGTACAAAGTATCTCTCGGACCATGAAGCGTGTATTCGTGAACAAATTGTGGCCGGAATGCTTTTGGGAAAGATGCAACAATTTCAAATTCAGGTGAATCCAGTGGCATTTTAAGCCGTGAACTGTTAATAACTAAATATGTACTGTTTCCAAATTCGACAGATTCATTTAAGTTTCTTGGTATCTCGTGTAAATCAATCCCAACTCCGATAACTGAAATCGGATAGGCGGCGGTATACATCTGAAAACCGTCGGGTAAGGTTCCAAAATATCCTTCTGTTCCTACAACTATTTTTTTGGAAGGATTTTTCATATACTCCCCAACAATAATATCTGTCGATTCTTTTATCCCAATCCCCGATGTCCATTCTTCAAAAAATCCAGACCTGTCCGTTCGTGCTAATGGGGTTTTTTGTAGATTTGTTTGAAATATAAAGAAGAAATATATTGACTGGACAGCAAATAATACCATAAGTACGCCTTTTATTTTTGCGTATGTTTTTTTAAAATCAAAATCTTTAAATGCTATTCCACAAAGGATTGCATAATAAGGAAATGTAAAAAAAACATATCTTGTCGTAAATGCTTTTGCAAACATCGACTGCACTAAAATTGGAATAATAAATAAGCCGATAAGTACGAGTACCTCTTTCCAATACTTTTTTATATTTGCCAAACCAAATAGGAATAATCCCACCAACCACCAGGATCCATAAATTACATACCACTCTCTTGCCCTGTCGAAATGAAAAATAAAAGGATCTTTCGGATTTTGCCAAAGATGAGAAATTGGAAAAACATAATCCAAATTTCGAAGACCAATCATGTGGAAATTCGGGCCCAATCGGAGGATAAAATTGTACGAAAAATACGCAATAAAGTATGAAATGAAAAATAACAACAATATTTTTAGTATTTTTCCTAAGTTTGGGTTTTTGGATTTAGTGAACTTTACCAATAAAGAAGTAGTCGGTATTAAAAGGGAGAAAAACAAAGCCGGAGATTTGGTTAAAAGTGCCCCTCCTAATAAAAACCCAAGAATCATTGCTAAATCCAGACGTTGTAGTTTTACTAACAAGATTGCCACAATTACACTCCAAATCCCGAAAAACGATAATAACGAATCGGCCATTGCAAGCCGGTCAAAGAAAAATCCAAACGGGGCAATCATATAAATAAACATAGAGGCAAGAGAAACATTTTTTGATTTAAGAAGTAAATATGAAAGTACAAATATTCCAATTCCGGTTCCTAACCCGGTTAAAACACTTACCATTCTTCCGGCAACCAGAGGGTCACTAAATATTTTTAAAAAGGGCATCATAACCCACATAAAAAGGGGTTGCTTTCCGTCCGATAGAGGTAAAAACCGAAGTGTCGGTTCATTTCTCATGATCTGCGCCCAACGGATATAAATTGCCTCATCACCAAATACCGGTAGATGAGTTAAATTAAAAGTTCGGAGAAATGTTCCGATTAAAAGGATTATTAAACCAATAAATATTGTAATTTTCCAATCTTTGAATAGTTTCTTTAGCAGAATTTTTTGATCCATACTTTTTGCTTACTACCTACTTCTTACAACTTACATCCTATTTATATTCCCCTTTTAAAGCGTTCATTCTCACCCTTACTAAATCACGAAATCCTTCCCAGGAATCCTTAATCGGACTCACTTCCCGCCGTTCATTAAACTCAAACCATTCAACGGGAACTTCGGCTACTTTATAACCTAATTTTCTAGCTATATATAAAACTTCCAAATCGAATCCTGCCGTAACCGAAGCCCCGCTTGCCCGCACTCTTTCGCTATATACTCGCATTTTTTTAAATATCGTCTCTGCTGCTTCTTTTTTAAATAATTTAAACCCACACTGGGTATCCTTGTATGGAAGTCTTAGTATTAAACTTCTTAACACTACCCACCCCGCAGCCATAATTTTTCTCTCAATTGTCTGACCGGGACGTCCGCTTCTTGACCCAATCACTATATCGTATCCTTTTTCAACTTTCGGTAAAAACTTTTCCAGTTGGTTCAATGGGGTTGATTGGTCCATGTCAGAAAACAAAACGTATTTACCCCGGGCTTTTAGGATCCCTGCAATTATCGCTCCTCCTTTTCCTCTATGAGGTTCTTTCATCAATTTAATGCCACGATTATCTTTCATAAATTTTTCTATTATTTTTACAGTATCATCACTGGAACCATCATCTACAAAAATTACTTCCCAACTAAACTTTTGGGTTTTCAAATAATCAACAATTTTTCCCAAAACTCCTCTTTTAAGATTTTTGGCTTCGTTATATGCAGGTGTTACTATTGATAAAAATATTTTATTTTCCATATTTTTTGTAATAATTACTCAGGAAATCCCCACATCGGCTCACTAAGATTATAGTCGACCCCGTCACATTTTTCATTTATCAAATCGCTCTTGTAATGTTTGTAGTCGGGATAGATTAAACCTATTGCACCTCTTGTTTGATCTGTTCTAAAAATATCTTTTAGTGGATAAACAATCGTATAGACCGGAACAAAATCTGAAATTGGCTTTAACTTTAATCCCTGTCTATAAAAAAGATATCTATAGCCCAAATTATATCCTGGGTCGGCAATATAGGAAATCGAAACACATGGATAACCCCGCATAGTCGAATCTCTTTTTATCTCAGTTATTATTTCGTTTCTGGCGACGTACCCGCTTTTATTAATCGGGGTAATCACAAAGTTTCTAATACCAAAAACAACTGATAAATTTATCAAAATTAACGATATATGCCTCCATTTTTCCGATTCGTAAAGCTTTGAAAGTGTAATTGCGCAAACTACTAAAAACACCAAAAGGCAACCGTTTAGATAATACTCGGATACAATTTTTGAATATGTCGAAAAGAAAAACCAAAAAGTCATAACCCAAACGGAAAACATTATCGCCCATTTATAGGAAATTAATTTTTTTATGACCAAAATTATTAGAGCTCCAGTAAGTACGTAAACAACCCACTCAAATTTAATTCCCGGATAAGACCCCACTAATAACCCGTGTACATTTTTTGATATTAGTAATAACGTCCTTTCAAATTTATATAAACCACTAATCACATCCTGCTGAGGAGTGGTAAGTGAAACTAATAATGATTTTGTTTGACTAAACCCATGCCGAAACTCAAAAAGAAATAAAGGTAATGACAATACCAAAAATAGCACCGCCGATCTTATAACAGCACCTAATTCAAATTTCTTTTTCGACAAAATCATTGCAACAATTACCAGAGGAAGCGTCAAAACAAGCGCGAAGTTCATATGCCAAATCAAAGTCGCCAATATTGCAACTAAAATAAGGCCTTTTTTCCAATTTTTATTAAGGATTAAATGTAAGCTGTACAAAAACCATATGGTCCAAATAATAACTGGCATTGTGGGAACAACTTCGCGATCGTTCATGACCATGTAGAAAGAAAGCGAATATATTAACAAAGCAAAAACCGCTGTTGTTTTACCAAATATCTTATTTACAACAAAATACAAGCTCAATATACCAAATAATGATATTGTAAGTATTAAATATGCTCCCCCGATAGGGTCCATCCCGAAAATCTTATAAAACAAAGTCATCAAATAGTAATAAATCGGACCAATAAATATTCCGGTTGTTGAAGTTTCCTGTCCAATTAATCGGAAGTGGTGATTGACTAGGATGTCTTTGACAAACCAAGATGCCAAATCCTGATCGTGTCCGTAAGAAAAGCGGTCAAAAAGTTGATAGAAACGCAAAAACATTCCAACCGCAATTATTAAGATAACTAGCCAGTTATTTTTTACAAATTCCGTAAATTTTTTATACATATAACTCCAATAATTAAAGCCGTTTTCGCCTTTGCACAGTTATTTGGCCAAATTTTGATTCTTCTAAAACTTCACCGATTCCCTTTTGTCTTTCCAGCCAAGCTTGCAGTCTTTGAGGGTTGGGGGGGTCTGCTTCAAAAAGTGTATACAAAACCGGTAAGTTTTCAGTTTTTACTAGACCACACAAAGTTGGTTTACAGCTCTGAGCTTGTCGAAGGGTTCCCTGCCATAAAAACAGATAATCGTAGGAGTGGGGGATAACGGGAGGGACATAAACATCAACATTAAACTTCTGACTGTATTTTTGGGCATCATCATAAACCCAATTCACAGCTTGAAGTTGATCTTCGATTGCAATTGGCCTTGTCGCAACAGTTGCCGTTAAATAATTCTTAATAGGTACTAAGTTTAAATTTGCAAAGTAATAAAAATACAAAGCAACAATTATAAAACCACCCCAATGTTTCGTCAGCTCTCCCATACCAAGTGCAAAAAATAAAATAAGCGGCATAAAATAACCTATCGTGTAATAATCGTAAATATTTCCGTAATTCCCCTGAAAAAGTGTGTAGCCGACAATCGGCGTTATAAAGAAAATTGCAAACAGAATTAAATGTTTTTTAAATTTAGGTAAATATCCAAATAACATTGAAGCGGAAATTGTTGCAAGAGTAGTGATTAACACTCCGGTTCCTAAAAATATTTTTCCGGAATAAACACCCCAAAAATATTTGGCTCTTTCCTCTAATATAAACTTTGTAATACCGCGGAATGCTTTTTCGCCAAGCAGTAAATCCAAAAAATTTTTAAATAGTAAGTTGTCGTGGCGGAAATTAAATAAAATCTGGGGAGCCAGTGTTGCCAAAAAAAACATCCCAGCAATTAAAATATATTTAAAAGGCGGTAATTTTTTTCGCTGCCAGATGCTAAACACAAAAAACAAAGGTATATAAAAGACAGCACTTGCCGATTCAAAGTGAAGTGATACTCCGATTGTTAGAACTGCTAAAACCCAAAATAAATATATTTTCTTTTTCTCACCTATTGTAATTTCCCATAAAAACCAAAAGAGTAGTGTGGAAAGAAGAAGCATCGGAGTAGGGTTTGAAAGCCAACGGGAAAGTGTAAAAATATTATAAGAAAACGCGGCAATTGTGGCAGCGATAAGACCGGTAATTCTAGAGTGCATCTTGGTGCCCAAGACGTAAAGCATAAATATAGCCATTACCGTTGTAAACGAAAGAAATACCGCCGGGTAAGCAGGATTTCCGCGGCCGATTAAATAAAAAGGTGCGATTAGGTAATAATAAAACGGTCCTAAAAATATTCCCTTAAGTCCTGTAATCGGACCGATTAAAAAGGGTTTATGATTATGCCATAAATCCAAAATTGCACAAAGTAAAATATAGATTAAAGGATGGGTAAAAACTTCCTTTCTAATTTTCCCATAAACATCTGAGGCAAATTTCTTCATAATTCTTTTTTATTTGAAGATTCTTCGATATATTCTTTTGCATATTTTCTGGCAGTTACTAAGACTTTTTCGACAGCCTCGTCAAAGTTTTCAAAATCAAACCAAGCTCCTGCGGAAGCTTTGTGTCCAGAACCTCCGAACTCCTGCGCAATTTTAGAAACATCAAAATTCGTCCTAGATCGTAAACTCATATTTAAAACATTTGGCCTTTGTTCTACTATTACAATTCCAAAGTCGGTGTTTTTTACCGTTCTGAAAATTACACTTGCCGCTAATGACTTCGCTTCTCCAGGCTTACCGAATTCCAGAAATTTATCGTATGGAACCGCAGTCCAAACAAATCTATACTCTGAATCAATATTCATGTTTTTCAGCATCTCACCCCAAAATTTAAGCAGTTTATATTCATTTGAGTGAAATAAATTTAAAATTATGTCTTTAGTATTTGCACCTAACTTTACAAGTTCGCCTGAAACTATAAACGTACTAGAGTATGTTTTGTCTGTTTGAAACGAAACCGAATCTGCATAAATTCCTGTTAAAAGAGTTGTTGCCAAATTCTTTGTGATTTTAATACCCCAATCGTGGAAAACCTTATATAAAACTTCGCACGTAGAACTTGTTACTTCCAAAAGATTAATTTCTCCATATTTTTCATTTGTAGAATGATGATCGATTGTAACCATGGAGATATTTGGCATTTTTAAATCTTTTATTCCAACTAATTGATCATATGATGAGGAATCTAGCGCAATAAACAAGTCATAATCGCTGTAATCAAATTTTGTAATATCAACTTTTATTATTTTATCGAAATAAGGTACAAAATTATAAGCCGAATGTACAGTATCAGGAGAAATTACATCAATCAACTTTTTCATACCTGTCAAAACTTGATACATTGCGAGGTTACTTGCAATACTATCCGGGTCAGGGCTTTTGTGACAACTTAAAAGTATTTTCTTGGCTTTTTTTATTTTATCTAAAATATCCTTTGACTCTTTGTAATTCATTGCGTGTGTATTAACTTATAAACTATAACACCTCCAACTTCCCACTCCCCATCAATTTTACTCCAACCAAAATTGGCAATTTCGGCTTTCGGAGAATGAGTTGGATCGCATTCAATTTTTGGCATTTCGCAAACTACAAACAATTGGTTAGCAACCGTATCAGAAAGCGTAAGCGGATCAATGTCGAAAACGGGTTGTCTTTCTTTTTCAAGAAAATATTGGTATCCGTCTTCGTAATTTTGTTTTGCAATAACTGCTAAATTAAATTTTTCATTTCCTGATTCCGATTTAATTTTATCCGCAACAATTTGCGCTCTTTTCATCTGCATATTCGGTCGGTATTTAAGCGGATTCTCCCGCAAGTTAACACAAATTAAATACGCAAAAACCAAAATCAACAAAGCTTTTACCCAAACTCCGTACTTTTCCCACAGATGAGAATAAAATCCTCCGAACAAAATAAAAGGTGCCGCAAAAATAAAACCAAAATAATGATCATAAATATGTTGTTTATAAAGCCCAAGACCCAAAATTGCAAAAAATAACCAGACAGTCAGTATAAATAATGAGGAAATAAAATTGTTGTCGGAGATTTCTTTATCATCACCACGTAATATTTTAAATAGGTTTTTCCAAAATTTAAGAAGATAAAGAATAATCAAATCAAAAATTCCGAAGGCAATCCAAAGTCCCGCAGTTGCATTCTTCCCCCCAACAATTCTTGTTATGAAATCGTCTTTCCAGATTGGAAACATGTTAGGAATGGATTTCCAGGGTTTTATTGAAACGGTAGTTTGACGCTCACTAAAAAATTTTGAAATTGCTCCGAAATTCTGCCAACCATGACGAGCGTCAAAAATGACCAATGGAGACATAAGAAATAGAAACACTACAGTACCTATTAACGAATACTTTATAAAATTAGAAAGTTGAGATTTGTTATTTAGGCTTTTTCCGGAATTACCAATTACTAATTTATAATTCCTAACTAATTTCAAAATAACTATGAACCAAAAAATAAATATTGTCGGCAGTAGAAGAAGCCCTAAGTAGTGGGACTGAAGTACAAACGAAAAAGAAATTCCCAATACTACCAACCATTTATAATTTGCTTTTTCCCAGACTTGCCAAAGGCTGTAAATACATAAAAGTGAAAAAAACGGCATGATGTTTGGGTTCCAGGAAGATTTTGAGTAAATAATCACAACCGGGGATATTGCATAAAGTGTTGCAGCCGCGAGTGCCCCATAATGGATATTTTTTACATTTCTCGAAGCAAACCATTCACGGGTTATAAACCAGACCATAAACACGGTAACAGTTCCCATAAGCGCAATCAAAATTGCCGGACCAACAGGAGAAAAGTTCGAAAGAAGAAGTGCGGGAGCCATTAAGTAGTAATACAGCGGACCCAAATACATGTTTCCGATTGATGTTCCGGGCCCAATTAAAATCGGGTCAAAATTTACAAGCAACCTTCGGACAACGATAGCATCCCGTCCCTCGTCTCCCAAAAAAGTCATGTAATCGCCAATTTTATAAAGCCGGAGAAACGCGCTGATTAGTAAAATAATTGCAAGAAGTACTGTCTCTTTCTTATGCTCAATAATCCAAGTCTTAATACTCAATGCATAAATTTCTAATTTTTTCATCTTATCTGCCACCAAAGTTTTAACAAATCACGAAGACTTCGAAGAATTACTTTCAAATCCGCTCCGGTTTGGTGTCCAAATTTTCTAGGATAATGATTTACTTTCACTTCCGCAAATTTAAATCCGTGCCGCTGCGCCTTAACCAGCATCTCAATTTGGGTAACTTTCTCCTCCCCCACCAATGGCAATACTTTTTTATATACTTCTTTTTTAATAAGTTTAAATCCGCAGGAGTAATCAGTTACCCGAAGACCCAAAAGTATTCTTGGCAGAATTTTTGACCAAACCAGCGTAAAAAGTTTGCGAATGAACGGATCTGCCCTGTTACCCCTAATTCCCAAAACCAAGTCTGCGTCAGTTTCTTTTTGTTTTTCTATAAACAATTTTATTTCCGAGAAATCAAATTGTCCGTCGGCGTCGGCAAATGCAACCCATTTAAATTCTGAGTTTTCATAACCGGACTTAAGTGCCCCACCATAGCCTCTGTTTGGGCTGTGGTGAATAACTTTTATCCTTTTATCGGCTTTTGCTAAACCATCGGAAATTATTCCTGTTTTGTCGCGTGATCCGTCATCAACAATAATTATTTCCCATTTCGAAGAAATTTCCTCAAGCACTTTTTTTGCGTCACCAATCGTCTTTTTAATATTTTTTTCTTCGTTATACGCCGGAAAGAAAGCTGAGATTTCGTCAATTAATTTCGCCATATTAACCCCAAGTCTAACATAAAGAAGGCTGACGTTTCCACAAAAACTTTATCCTTGTCAATTCAGGCTCAAAGGGTTATCATCAAAAGTAAATGAAGAAATTTTTTAAAGATCTTCCTCCTGTTCTGTTTTTTTCAATTATCCCAATAGTTTTAGTTTGGATTCCATTTATTTTTAGGCTTGATTCATTTTGGAATATACCTCTTACAAAAAATGGCTTGGCAACAATTGTCGCTAATTACGACGGACCGCTTTATTTAATTATTGCGAAAACTTTGTATAACACGGAAAGCATTAAAACCATGTTCTCTGTTCCCCTTCCGGTTGAATATTACGCGGCACATTTTCCACTATTTCCAATCCTAATTAGATTATTTTCGTTTATCGGAAATTACCCTTATGCAATGCTCACGGCTACCGTGCTTTCATCGGTTTATGCAATGTACTTTTTCAAAAAATTAATTTCCCAATTTGTACGTGAAGAAAATATAGTCTGGATGATGCTTATTTTTGCAATCCTTCCCGCCAGGTGGCTAATTGTACGATCTGTCGGATCCCCCGAGCCGCTTTTTGTCGGAAGTATAATAGCATCACTTTTTTATTTTAAGAATAAAAAATATCTTCTGGCCGGTATATTCGGCGCAATTGCACAGATTACAAAATCCCCAGGGATATTACTTTTTGCAGGATACATTGGATTCTTTATTTTTGAAGCAATTTACAACGCATCGATAAGTCACAAAACCGTAAATTTTAACTTCGTTCGCAAACTACCGCTTTTTTTGATTCCCTTATCGCTTTTGGGGGTGTTTTTTCTCTATTCAAAAGTATACGGGAATTTTTATGCATATTTTGACTCAGGCGACAACATCCACCTTTTCTTCCCACCGTTTCAGATTTTTAATTACAGCCAGCCGTGGGTAAATACTTTTTGGTTGGAGGAAGTAGTTTTAGTCTACATCATCGCACTCTTGGGAATTTTCAAGCTTTTTGAGAAAAAAGAATTTGAGTACGCCATATTTACAGCCGTATTTTTTACAACCATTATATTTGTTTCACACCGCGACATTATCCGCTATGCATTACCGATTGTTCCCTTTATACTAGCCGGGTTCTCAGAAACTCTCACGAAAAAATCATTCAGATTGTTACTTTTAATAGTAGCTTTACCGATTTATTTATTTTCCCTAGCCTACATTTCCCAAAATGTAATGCCAATCTCCAACTGGGCTCCTTTCCTTTGAGCTTCGAGACCCCCTGAAAAGATAAGTCGGATACACTTTTTATATGATTGCAGACAGAATTGCTGAAAAATTAGAGAGTCTGCTGGAAAGATCCGGAGTCCTACCTCCACTGCAACCTATACAAATACACTTGAGACCACACCTAAGTTCAAACGACTTACTTTTTCTTAGCCAAGCCAAGAGAACTATCGATGGAAATCCTGGTCCTGTTGTAGAAGCTTCAATCCACCACCCAAGGTCAAAACTACGGAGAGCTGAAATGCAAACACACCTAGATGAAACATTTTAATATATATGGCGCAATCTGGAGTTAGTACTACTATATCAAGACGTTGGAGAAATAAAGAGTCATATACGGAATTTACCGGAAGCAAGTGTGGCAATTGTGGCGACAGAAGAATTCCAGCAAGAGATGTGTGTCCGAATTGCGGAAACGACAAAATAATCAGGGACAGAGTTCTAGAAAGAGAATCTAGGTTTGCTACTCAACCTCCTGTGCAAAGTGGTAGTTAATTTCGGATTTTACCTGAAGCGGATTAAATGCTACATTTTTTCGCTTTAACTCCAAATACTTTTCGTAACCGGTTAATGCCTCGTAAACACCTGCTCTAAATTCTTTTTTGTCTTTTACCAAACCGAACTTTTCCAAATCCAGAAATTCATAATCCTGGAGTTTATAGCTTTGGAAATTATCTAACTTCGACAATTTTTGGGGCAATTTAATCTGAAATACTTCAACCCGAACATCTGCAATGTCCAAATACATAAATGGTTTTGGCCGTGTTGGAATTAATGAAAGAGGTAAATTTCTGTCAATCGCAAGCTCAGTAAATACTTCCTGCTGTAAAATCCTTAAAATCCCATCTTCGCGCTTTTCATTAATTTTTGAAAAACCCATAGGAATAGAAATTGAAGAAAATGGTTTTCCGTAATAAGACCTTGGTGTTGAAACATCACGGCCTGTTAATACCATTTTCTGGCTATTAAAAGGCGTAATAATCAATCCCGTCCCAAGCCTCCTTGTAACCCCTTCCTTGATGTAAGAAAGCACACGGTAAAGAGTAACCGCAGAAGTTATAAAACTGGGTGGCATTTTTTTATAGAGTTTATCCAAAGGGATGTCCTCGTGAACCATCTTGGCCAAAAAATTAACAACCTCACTTAATTTACTGTTTGGTCCGGCAGCTTTTATAATTCCCCACTTATCCAAAATTCTTTGGTATTGGGCGTAAGATATAGGAATGTCGAGATGATGATATCTGAAAACTTCATCTACCGATCCAAGCTTAAGGTATTCGCGAACAAGAAATTTATTAAATTCAATCTCATTGTTTACAGGAAATTTTGCTGTCATATTGTATTATATTATTAATCATTCCCTTTTGTCATTCTGAGCAAAGCGAAGAATCTATTGTGTATTACGTGTACATACTAACAAACAAGTACAATAATGTCCTATACACGGGTGTTACTAACAATATAGTTCGAAGGGTATATGAACATAAGAAGAAATACATTAAAGGGTTTACGAGCAAATATAATGTTAATAAATTAATATATTTTGAAATATTTAGCTCCAGTATCGAAGCAATCAGTCGCGAAAAACAGATCAAAGGTTGGACAAGAATAAGAAAAATTAACCTAATTTTAAAAAATAATCCCAACTTTGAAGATCTGTATAGTGATTTAATCAAATAACTAGATCCTTCGTTATACTCAGGATGACTATGTCACTTTTTGCTCCAGGGAAGTTTCCAGGTCTTCCAGATTACCGCGTTATACATGAAATAGTTATACGGAAGTACTAATAACAAAATAATAATGGGCAGAAGCAGTTGTCTTTTGTCCGCACCCAGGAAATAAACACCTATTGTTCCGAAAACCGCCTGAATTGCGAGGGCTCCGAGTGACGTTCCGTTAAACTGCAGGAATTTTGAAAGTAATTTTCCGACTCCTGTTATTTTCTCCGACTTAAAAGTCCAGAGATTATTTAAAATAAAATTAGAAATTATCGCCATTTCTGTCGCCGCCGCCCAGATTCCCCATTCGGGAAATGCAGTCCGGCCAAAAAGCTCCAGTCCTAGCGCATTAACGACGTAACCAATAAAGCCTACAGTACCAAATTTTATAAATCTGGCTTTATCTTTTATACCCAAATAAGTTGCCAACTTGAGTGATGCCAATGTTTCCGCTTGGTTAAATTTAGACTTGTCAGTAATTCTGGGACGAAATTCTAAAGGGACTTCAACGGTTTTCTTGGAATTTTTAATACTTTGATAAATTAGATCAATTTTGTACGCAAACCGCGTTGGCTCTTTTAGGTTATCTAAATCAATTTTGTCTAAAACACCTTTGACTTTTGTAAGTCTAAAACCCGTTGTTAAATCATGAATTCCCGGTTTAAGAAGTACTATTCTTATATAAAGATTTCCAAAATAACTTACAGCTTTTCTGAAAAGCGCCCACTCTTTCGGAATTGAGCCACCTTTTACATAACGCGACCCGATAACATATTCTGCGCCAGCTAAATATGCATCCACCATCGGCTTTACAAATTCAGGCGGATGTTGACCGTCAGCATCCATTTCCATCACGGCATCAGCTTCCAATTTATCAACGGCATATTTAAATCCGGAGATATAAGCATTTCCCAATCCTTTGCCTGTTTGTTGGACAATATGAAGGTTTTTTCTTTCCTTCATTTCTTCTTCGATTATTTCGGTCATACCGTCCGTGGATTTGTTGTCGGCAACAAGAAGATGCATGTCTGCATCTATTTTTGGAAATACTTCGTCAAACAAAGTATTGACCATCTTTTTAATATTTTCCGCCTCATTCCAAGCGGCCATAACAATCACTACTTTATCCATATGCTAATGTTAACTAAGAATTAGTATAAATACAAGAAATAAGTATTAAGTTGTGGTTTTTGTATTATTTTCAATAAATGCCAAGAGTTCGGTTGAATTACTGGGAACAAACATTCGGTTTCTGAGAATGTGTTCTTTATCCGGAGTAGCCACGAGGTCGCCCCTAAGTGTGCATCGTTTATAAAGTGGACAACCCAGCTCCCTGCAGAACCCAGTATCATCTCCAATATGAGAATCACGACCATCAAATTGTATTTTTGCATACCCATTATTTTTACGGGCTACTTTTAAAACCTTGCATACCGTATTTTCTATCATTTCTAAATTTTCAAAATTAACTACTCACACCGAATAGCCTCAATACTTCGACAGGTTCAACATTCCGGCTATTCGTAACGAATTGCCTCAATTGGGGACAGTTTTGCCGCACGGCGAGCAGGAAAAACTCCGAAGAAAACTCCGATTGCCGAAGGGACAATAAACGAAACCAGGACGGCAAGTAAATTAACACTTGCCGGAAAAAAAGTCCTGATTGCAAAAACTGAGAGCGATGCGAAAAGAAGTCCCAAGATTCCGCCAAAAATTGAAAGCATAAGCGATTCAGTTAAAAACTGTTGTAAAATATCATTTTGAGTGGCACCAACTGCACGTCTTATACCGATTTCTTTCGTTCGCTCCGTAACTGTTGCATACATGATGTTCATAATTCCTACTCCTCCAACCAAAAGTGAAATTGATCCAATTGCAATTAAAACCATATTTATTATTCCGAAAATCTGATTTATAGAATTTAAAAGCTCGGACTGCTCAGTCACCGCAAAATCATCCGCTTTATAACGCTTCAGCAAAGCTTCCTCGGCTTTTGCTTTTACCGTCGGCAAAATATCATCGGATTTTATTCCAAGATAAATTGCCCAAAATTTCTTGTCGGGATTAATACTTGCGTACGTTGTCCGAAACGGAACATATAACGCCCCATCAGCTTGTTGGTCACCTTTTTTCTTTGCTACCCCCACAATCTTAAATCTTTGATCATTTACCCGTACTGTTTTCCCCAATGCATCAGACGGATTTCCGTACAATTTTTCAGCCAATGTATATCCAATTACAGATACTTTAGTTGCGGCCTGAATATCTGTTTTTGTAAACTCCGTACCGTATTCCATCTCAACATTCATCAGCTTAAAAGCATCATCATTTATTCCCATTACATATCCGAACTTTTTATCGCTATCTCCCTCAATTGAAGCACCTTTCATAACTATCGGTACTATATAATCAATCTCGGAAATACGCTCCAAGGTGTTTAAATCCCTTTCGTCAAAACTGACACCCCCGACCGTTCCTTGTCCGCCAAATCCTGCTCCTCCTTCACCTGTAAATCCGCTTCCGGGTAAAATCATAATTAAATTTGCCCCCATGCTATTAAATTGTCCTTCAATATAATTTTTTAAGCCTAATCCCAATGCAATAAGTAACACCACCGAGTAAACTCCTATCATAATTCCCAAAGAAGTTAAAATTGTTCTAACTTTGTTTCTTCGGAAATCGGATAAGGCAGTTTTAACTAAATGAACGTAGCCGTTTTGTATTTTCATAAATATTTCTCTACGACTTTTCCGTCTTTTATATAAATTTGTCTTTTTGTTTTTGCCGCAATATCGTGTTCATGAGTAACTAAAATTACAGTAACGCCGAATTCTTTATTCAAATTCTTTAATATATCCAAAATTTCATCACCTGTTTTGCTATCAAGATTTCCCGTCGGTTCGTCCGCCAGAATAATTTTCGGATTCATAATCAACGCTCTTGCAATTGCAACCCTTTGCTGCTGTCCACCGGAAATCTTATTAGGGTAAAAATTTCTTCGCTCTAATATTCCGAATCTTTTAAGTAGTTCCATTGCTTTTTCCGTAAAATCCTGAGGTGTTCGTTCTTTTGAATATTTTGTCGGAAGAAGTACGTTTTCCAAAACCGTAAATCGGTTTATCAAATTAAACGATTGGAAGACAAATCCGACTGTTTTATTTCTGATTTTAGAAAGCTCCGCATCGGTAAGTTTTGATATATCTTTTCCATCCAAAATTATTTTACCTGAAGTAGGCAGTTCCAAAAGTCCGATAATATGCATTAAAGTTGATTTTCCGGATCCGGACGAGCCTAAAATACCAATGAACTCCTTTTCCTTTATTTCAAGGTTTATATCAACAACCGCGTTTACAATATCTTCTCCCAAAGAATAAATTTTACTGACGTTTTGAAGACTAATCATAAGTAGAGCTTGTGATTAACTTTTTGTTAATCAAAAACAGTTTGTCCTTCGTTAACACCACTTTTAATTTCTATCGCATCTTCGCCCTCCAAACCTGTTTCAACGTAAACCTTACTCTTTTTACGGTCTAGTTTGACGTATTTTCCCTTACTGTCTGTCTTTACATATTTCGGAGGCAAATACAAAACGTCACTGACTTTAGACATTATGAATTTTGCATCACCGCCTAAGCCAATTCTGAATTTTTCGATGTCGGTATTTAAACTATCTGCAAATTTAATTTTAACTTTGTAGGCTGTTCCTGTGTCACCAATTCGGGGGGTATACGAAACAAAAGTTACAATCCCATCGTAAGTATCATTTGGGTAGGAATCAATTACAATTCTTACCGTCTGACCAACTTTAATATTTATAACTTCTGTCTGGTCTGCGCTGACATTAAAATACATTGTTTGGGGGTTTATAACTTCAAACTGAGTCTGTGCATAAATTACATTAATTCCGGAAAACGGTGCTGTAACTGAAGTAACTACTCCCTCAAACGGAGAGTGCAGTGTTGCATTTTTTAAATTGTCTTCTGCGATTTTAACTGCTTCATAAGCGCGATCTTTTGTAACTTCAGCTGTGGTTCTTGTGTCTTTTTGAACGAAGGTTTCATCACCTGAATGATCTTTAACTTGGTTATGAATGTTTTCGACAGTTGCATCAGCGGCACGTAGAGCGGAAAGCGCTTGCTGATACGCGGCATTAAGCGAAGTTGTGTCCAGCTTTCCCAAAGCCTGTCCTTTTTTTACTTTATCTCCTTCTTTCACTCCAACCCAGGAAACTTTTCCGCTCACCGGATAAGAAAGTGCAACATACTCGTCCGCGTCAATTTTTCCTGATAAAATCAACTCTTCTCGTACTTCACCCCGCTTTACCTCTGTGGACTGGCTCCCGTTTTTACCATTTTTCGACGCCACTCCTCTATAAACAAAAAACCCGATTGCCAAAATAATAAACAGGGCTACAAGTAGTTTTTTTCTTTTAAGGATTTTATTAATAAGAGACTCTTTTTCTTTTGAATTTTCTTTATCTTTCATTTTTTGATTCACCCTGCATTTATTTGGCAGTGTACATCTACAAATAAAGCTATCAGGGAAAACTACAAAGCAATTCTACATCAAATGACGCATAGTAAGCAAGCTCGGTCATGATACATAATAAAGAAATTTAGCCGGAATTCTTTAGGGGCTTTTTGTAGTCACGGCAAACGCAATCACTAACCATATTACAATTATGCTTAGAAAAAAAGTTGGGCTTTCTAAATTCTGCTTCGCAAAACCTGAAAACCTCGATAATAAAATGGCAACCAAGAAACCGTACGGTAGCATAAAGATTGGTACGATAAAAATCTTTTTGAAATTGTGCCTTTCCAAGCCTGCGTTAAAAAAGTAAAAAGAGAGTAAATTGGGGTGTAGCATAGATACAAATATTCCTTTACTGTAAATTTCTGTTTTTTTCAACCTTTCCATATTAATTCCGCTTTTTGTCGAAATCCAACTCCCCACCAAATAATTAATAATCGAGGTGATCGTCAAAGCAAGATCCACGACCAAAGTAATAATTGCAAGCGAGGAAAAACTGCCATCAGAAAAAAATACAGCTAAAGCAATTATAAAAGAGCCCGGAATGTATAAACCTAAATATGCGATACTCTCCAAGAAAGTGGCTATGAATAAGCCAAAATAGCCATATACTTGATACAGGTTTTCCAAATACCTCAATATATCCTGAGGAGTCGGTATTATTTTTATGGACCATAACGCCAATATTCCCAGATAAAAAAGGAGTGCCGTCAGAGGCAACTTGGGAATATTCTTAAGAATTCTGAAGGTCATACATTAACTATACCAAACCGACAACGCATGCAAATCTGCCTTGCTTATCATGTGGCAATATATTCTGACGGTAATGGGAAAAAAAGCGGTTGTCGGTAACTGTATCAATTCCGGAGTCGTAAATATTACTATTTAAAACACCCGAATCAAGAAGTTGATGTCTGCAAAACCCCGAAACATCTACCTTAAACTTTCCATCGCCAACTTCCTCCAAAAAATCTTTCCATCTAACATCGTTTATTTGACCGGGGTTTTCTTTTATGTAATTTTCTTTCCTGGCAGATGGCCCAAATCCAACAATTAAATCTTTGGGATCCGTCCTATATACTTCTTCCATGCGATTTAAAGTCTTTTTAACAATTTCCAAATCCGCCCCGCGCCAACCTACATGAACAATTCCCAATGCTTTATTCTTTGGGTCGAATAATATTACTTGCAAACAATCAGCAATAAGAAGAAATAAAAATAAATTTCTTTGTTTTGTAATTAACGCGTCACAGCGAACCGCGTGTTCTTTATCCGTCATGCTTATTCCGGCTTGCATTGGGTCGGCAACCAAAACCCGATCTTCTCCTTCAACCCAAATTCCGATTGTTTTATTTATATCTATACCAATTTTTTCAAAAAACTTTTTTCTATTTTCGGATACTTTATCTTTGTCAGCTGCCTGACCGTTAAAAAAATAAGATAAATTCCCGTCCTTTGCGTCCGATATTGTATGGAATAAGTTTGGATATTTTAAAAGATTTGGAATTTGTACCATCACATAAAGTATAATAGAGTAAATGAAAATTGATATTATTACAATTTTTCCCTCAATGTTTACCGGACCTTTTGATACCTCGATGTTAAAAAAGGCAAAAGATAAAGGAGCCGTCGAAATTAACATTCATGATTTGCGTCGCTGGAGCAGTGATAAACATAAAACAGTAGATGACAGACCGTTTGGAGGCGGCATGGGAATGGTACTGAAAGTGGAGCCGATTTACAAAGCACTCGAAGATTTAAAGTTAAAAAGGAAAAAAGGTAAATGCAAAGTAGTTTTGCTCTCTCCTGCAGGTACAACTTTTAATCAACATAAAGCAGTCGATTTCTCAGGGCTTGACCATTTAATTTTTATCTGCGGACACTATGAAGGAGTTGATCAAAGAGTTGCTGACAATTTGGTTGATGAATCGGTTTCGATCGGAGACTATGTTTTGACCGGAGGAGAAATCCCTACAATGGCAATCGTCGATTCTGTAGTTAGGTTACTACCAGGAGTATTAGAGATCGAAGCAACATTAAAAGAGTCTTTTTCGTCCACAGAAACCCAAAAACCTACAACTTACCACTTACACCCCACAACTTATTTGGATTACCCCGTCTATACCCGCCCGGCAAAATTTAAAAACTGGGGAGTTCCGGAAATTTTACTTAAAGGAAATCATAAAGAAATTGAGGGTTGGCGCCACAGTGAAGCGCATAGGTTAACCAAAAAAATCAGGCCTGATTTAATTAAAGATAATTAACTTTGCACAATATCGACTTCTGGACGATTTAGTACCACCCGCAACCCACCTCGAATTAATCTACTGTATCTTCCACTTTTTAAATCACCTACTCCATGCTTCTCACTTTCAATTCTTCTTTGCATTTCTACTGATTCAATGGCTGGCATAATTTCGCTATCATAAATAGCAGGAAGTGAATTTTTAATTACATCTTCCGCTGGAATTAGATTAATGTTAATTTTACCCCTTCTTAGCTTTTCCATCCCTTCTAAAAAGTCTGGGTCTCTTTCATCGTCAAATATCAACCACTCCAAATTATTTATAATTGCGTCAATTCTTGGAATATGATATTCATTAGTTAATACTCCCACATCCGTACAATCGCTAAGTTGGGCAACTTTTATTAAACCGATAATTTCTGAAATCGTGTCTAGCGTGTTCGGATCACTTATTATATTGTTACGCTCTACACCTGCATATTGAAGTTCAGCAGCTATAACTTCTGCAGGAGCTTTCTTTTCATCTTTAGGATATTTACCGCCAACAACTACTTGTAAATCCGAATTACTTTTTGAAATAACCGTCGCTGCTGCAACTCTCATTATTCCCCCCCCAGCCATACCATGTTCTAAACCCAGATAACCTGGAGACCCATAAGCAATTTTATCTTCACTCTCGCTAACTTCCACAGAGCCGCCTGCCAGAACCCGAACCATTTGCATATTTTCAAATTTCTTCAAATATTCATTTGGCTCTTTCACAGAATATTCTTTTGCCGCTTTCAGTATCGGGTTTTCTATTACCTTTAGGTCTTCAGTTTCCATAGAAGTAATTATATTAGAAATGACTTAAGAAGTAATTCCCTGCGCAATCAGTGTGTCAATAATTTTTCTCCATGGACTAAAATTTATCCCTAATTTTGCCTGGGTTTTTCTGACAGTTAAACCTCCAAATTTTGGATACCGCAAAGGGGAGCTGCCTGTATTTTTAATAAATTCATCTAGTAAGATTGGCTTAACGGCATTTTTTACTCCTCTTGTCTTTTCTAATAAATAATTTACAATCTCAAACGGCGTTCCCGTGTCTGAAGAGCTCACATGATAAATACCAAACAACTTAAGATTAATTATCTTGTCCAGTGCTTTTGCTACTTCATCAATAAAAGAGATCGAGATTGTTTGATCCGAAAATATCGGGTACAACTTTCCCTCATCGAAAAGCTTTAAGGGTTTTCGTAAATAATCAGTTTTGATTGAAAACTTTGCACGGACAGGGTAAATCATACGGACTATTGTTGCAGAATCCTGCATTTCCTCCATAACCTGTCTTTCTGCCTCAGCCTTAGTAAAACCATACCAAGTTAATTTATCCGTAGGAATACGAGGAGTTAAAGTTTCCTCATATGGACCTTTCATTTCCATGCTTCCCGGAAAAACCATATCTGTCGAAATCTGAATAAATTGTATTTTTCCTGCTAAAGGTTTAACTGCATTCAATAAATTTTTAACGCCAACAACATTTACCTGATATGCCAAACCTTCCTTTTTATTCCGCTGTTTTTCTGCCTCACCCACATCTGTAAATGCGGCAAAATTAACTACTGCCCGAAACTCATAACTTTGAAATAAATTATAAATGTCACCTGTGTTTGTTAAATCGAGGTCCACTTGGGCAGGTGTATGAAGATAATCACGGTTTTCGGAAAGCTCCAAAAATCGTGAACCCACAAGTCCATCCGACCCTGTTACTAAAATTCTTCCGTTATTTTTATCCATTATTGGGTTCCCAAACTTCTTCTGAAATACAATTCCATTTAAACTTAAATTCATCAGAAGGATCAAAAACATCAGTTTGAAAATTTAAAACATCAATTGAAGGCGGAGTCAAAGCTTTCCAGCCGTGCATTATCCCGGGTGGAATTCTAAGAAGCCTAGGTTTATTAACATTAAAAAAAACGCAGTTTATATGTCCGAATGTTTTGGATTTTTTTCTTACATCAATTAAATTTACCTGTAATTTCCCACTAAAACAGCACAACTGGTCAGTGTGCTTTGCATGTAAATGCCAACATTTTACGACATGAAAATCAGTGCCGCTTTTATAAATGTGTTTTGGGTAGTCAAAACCCTCATTTTTTACCCAGGGTTCGCTCCAAAGCTCAATTATATCGCCTCTTCCGTCGGGAATTACATTGAGATCTTTTAAAATTACGCCAGTTATAGTTGGAGTTTTATAAATATTTTGACGAAGGAACAATCCCTTTTTTTCACTCTTTTTCAGCCAATCTTCAGTCACATAACTAATATCTTCAGTTTGATTAAGTTTCATTATTCGTCAATCAGAGACTATCTACTTTATACCACCCCAATCCTTGTTTTGCAAAAATATCACAACAAGATTGTTTGTAACGGCAGTTGTCTTCACTGAAACCATAATAGAGTTCCCGGTTTAACTAGTGTTTGCAACTTACTACTTACTTCTTACAACCTACTTCCTATCTATGTATGCTTGTCGGCCACACTTGAAGCTCCCCATGAATCAGGTTTTGTTTTCGCAGTAAATCCGTTCCCTGTTACCAATCCAACTACTTCCCGAATCATTTCGCGTGTCGGGCCAAGTGACCCTACATCAATGTGAATTTCTAGGTCATATTTTGCAGGTGAAATTCTCTTTCTAATGTCAGGAACTATAACTTGTGCCAAGTTAAGGCTCATCATTGTCTCCGTATAAATTTTATCGCGAAGTACAGGTACTTTTCCAATCCGCTTAACTTTTCTGTAAAAATAGCGCGCACCTTTTCCGATACGGTGCACAACAACAGCAGTAACAAAATCAACTTCAGAATCTCCATTATCCCGTCTTGCCTGACTGTCTGATCCAATTACAAGTCTGTAAAAACTACTTGGATCTTCATCAACAAATTTTGCAATCTCGCCTACCATCAGATCCAAACCAAGCTTTAACCCGGAAGGGCTTGTAAAAATTACATTTTTCGCATCAATTTCGCTTATATCCGATTTCATTGGGCAAATTATACCCTTAAATTTACACAGCTTCCAATAAGTACTTGATTAGAACCAGTGAATAGACAATAATCACCAACATGCCTCTGGAAGTTGAACATGGTGAATCCGACCAAAGAAAATTTGTATTAAAAGGCGGATACAGTTATGCCGGAAGTCTTAAAATAAACTATGACGGAGACAGAACCGGAGAAGTTTCGATCGTCGATGAGTCCCAAAAACCACCCAAGGTTGTTGGGCTTGTCTTACTAAGAAGAAGGGGCCAACAACACACTTTTACTATCAGACTAAATGTAACTAGTGTTTTCAGCGGAAATTACGCTCAACAAACTATTACTCGAATTGATGTAAAGAGAATTTAAGCACTTGATAATCTTTAAAATGGGAATAAAATGCTTTTACGTGTCCGATAAGAATAGATGTAACAGAAATTCAGTGGGAAAAACCACCGCATCAGTATAAAATCGGACCGAATAGTGGAATTCAATATGTGGGTGGAGGATTAGCTATTGATTATGAGGGTGATAATAAAGGGAAGGTAACATTAAGAGATTCAGACACTAATAAAGACGGATCTTATAGAACTCATTCAAGCGCTAGATTACTTATTAGAGGAGAAGCATGCAAATTATTTGCCCCCGCAGACAAATTAGGACAATATCAGGTTCCTATTTTGGTAACAAGAATATAACTAGTTCTTTGTAAAAGCACTTGATGTAAATACCTCAAACAATTTATAATTTAGTCCTCTGTGAAAACACGAAAAAAAATAACTAAAGCCGTAATTGCAGTCGCGGGCTATGGCACCCGCTTTTTACCCGCGACAAAAAACCAACCAAAACAAATGCTTCCGATAATTGATAAGCCAATTATTCACTATGTCGTTGAAGAGGCGGTTAATTCCGGAATAGAGCAAATTATTCTGGTAACCCAAGCCGGTCAGCACATTATGGAAGATTATTTCGACAGCAGTTTCGAAATCGAACAAACCTTAGAAAGAAGCGGTAAACTCGACTATTTGAAAATCGTTCAGGATATTCCTCTCATGGCAAATTTTATTTATATGCGGCAAAAGAAAAATCTACCCTATGGTAACGCCACACCTCTTCTTGTTGCAAAAGATTTAATCGACAAAGATGAAGCGTTTTTGTACATGTTCGGCGATGACATGACGCTTTCTCACAATCATAAACCAATTTCGAAGCAACTCATTGACGTATTTAATCAATATCATCCATCGGCAGTAGTCGGAGTCCAAGCAGTTCCCTGGGATCAGGTCCACCGCTATGGTACGACAAAATATAAAAAAGACTCAATAATTCCAAATGAGATGGAAAAGGGTGTCGAAAAAGTTTCCCGCGAAAATGCCCCTTCAAATATGGCGCAGTTCGGAAGATATGTACTAAGCTATGATGCAATAAAAATCGCAGAAGAAACTAAAATAGGAAAAGGGAATGAGTTATGGATTGTTGACATTTTAAATAACCTTGTTAAATCGGGAAAAAAGGTAATCGCCCAACCGATTGACGGTGAATGGTTAACGACAGGAGATCCGCTTACATATATGCAGGCGCAAGTAAGATTTACATTGGAGAGAAAAGATATAGGCGAAGAATTCAAAAGGTACATCAAGAGCCTCAAGCTGTAGAAATTCTTTCAGAATTTGTAGCATCCTAAAGTTGTAGAAATTCTTTCAGAATTTGTGGCATCCTAGAATTACCTATTAAAGGACTAGGCTGTGAATATCAGCGACAAACCGACAATCAACCCCAATGCCGCAATCGAAATGTATTCGACAATGATTGATAAATGAAGCTCATCGTGTTGGTGGTGATGAATAAGTCCCCAGACAACGTAGGATGCCGAAGCGGCAAAAATAATTACTGCCTGAAACGCTCTGTCATACCAAAAAATTAGGTAGCCGACAAAACTTATTGCCAAAATTCCAAAAAGGGGTGTGTAGTGTGCAATGTGTTTTGATATTTTTTTAAGCATAATTTATTTTACTCTCAAAGGATTTTTCCAACTTGGCTCAAAATTGCCATTAAAAGAATTGTTCCTAAAAATGCCAAATGGGCAGCGGTTCTCTACCCGACAATCTTGGAATTTTCTTTTTATAAACCACAACCGCATCAATTATCATAATTACCGACAAAAAGATTATTGTCAAAAGCGATACTGTTCTTGTTGTATCAAACGGCGAAACCAAAATTCCCAGTGGTGAGCGATTTTCGGGAGCCGCCTCTGTTACCATACCTCCTCCAACTTTTATTGTGCTGGGTGTCGGAGTCAAAATAGGACTTGGCAACGCTGTTTCTGTTGGCACTTCGGTGCCTGTTGGGACAATAGTTGTAACTAAAGCTAAAGCAGGAGGTCTGGTCGGTGCCGGGGTTGGAGTCGACTGCGTAAACGCCTTAGCCACAGGGACCTGGTCGCTCGTACCCGACGGCGCGCCG
>Ga0075720_111_pt1 | contig 42272 bp, 45 predicted proteins | sample RifGroB1_FD_67781 | JGI IMG/M metagenome (GOLD analysis project Ga0075720, IMG submission 67781) | Microgenomates (Woesebacteria) bacterium GW2011_GWB1_38_8b
AGGTGGAAAAATGTCCCGGTATTAGTGGCATCAAACTTGAGTCAGAGTGAAGATATAGTAAAAGCAACAAAAATGGGTGCCGATGATTATATTATTAAATCAGGCCTGTCGATGAAAGATTTGGGTAATAAAATTAAAACGCTACTTCTACCCAAAACAAATACACCCTAACATATTTGGGATTTATTTTTGAAAATTATGTCCTTAGGCTCGTTTTTTTTAGATTTTCTGATGGAATTAGGTTCTATTAGTTGGTAATATTGAAAGTGTATGATATTTAATTACGAGGAATTTAAAAAAACACTAAACGAATATGGAATTGCTTCAAACGAAGCGTTTGAGGAATTACAAAAAAAGAGTCAAGAAACGGGAGTCGATTTTAATAAATTGTTAGTTGAAGAAAATTTGATTTCTGAAGACGATCTTGGAAAGATAATTGCGGATCAGTTAGACTGGCCATTTATAATACTTGGTAATTTGACAATAGATGTCAAAATTCTTCAAATAATTCCGGAGATTGTTGCTAAGAATAATAAAGTTGTTGCTTTTAAAAAGGACAAAGAGGGACTACATGTTGCAACCTGCAATTTTGAAAATGAACAGATAATTAGCTTTATTGAAAAAAAGACAGGCGAGTCGGTAATTGTGCATTATGCAACAGAAAAAGATATTATCGATGCTCTTAATAACTATACTAAAGACATCACCCTTGCGTACCAGAAAATACTGGATGAAAGTATATCAACTGCTAAAAAAACAGAAAAAAACGAACTCTCGATTATTAAAATAGTGGATATTACAGTTTCGTACGCATATAAAAATAAATCGTCGGATATTCATATAGAGCCCTATGAGGATAAGTCATTAGTAAGGTTTAGAATTGATGGAATCTTACATGACATAGTATCTCTACCTAAAGAAATTCAGGAACAAGTGGTTACCCGTGTAAAAGTCATGGCAAAATTAAGAACCGACGAGCACCAAACCCCACAGGACGGAAAAATTTCTTACAAACTGGAAGACGGCACGATTGATATCAGAGTATCAATAATTCCCATAACGGCTGGAGAAAAAGTTGTTATGAGGCTTTTGTCTGATAAGTCCCGCCGGTATTCACTGAGCGATTTAGGTTTATCTGAAAGTGATACGAAGAAATTAGTCGATGCTTATAATAAACCACATGGAATGATTTTAGCCACTGGTCCGACCGGTTCGGGAAAAACAACAACTTTATATGCAATTCTTAAGATTTTAAATAAAAGAGAAGTTAACATTATGACCATCGAGGATCCGGTTGAATATGAAATAGAAGGGGTCAATCAGGTCCAAGTAAACGAAAAGACAAATCTTACTTTTGCCAATGGACTAAAGTCTTTAGTAAGGCAGGACCCGGATATTATGCTGGTAGGGGAAATCAGGGATACAGAAACTGCTGGAATTTCAGTAAACGCAGCCCTGACAGGACATCTTGTATTGTCAACTCTTCATACTAATGACGCGGCAACATCAATTCCTAGACTTCTTGATTTAGGAGTCGAGCCTTTTTTAATAAGCTCAACTGTAAATGTAATAATTGCTCAAAGGCTGGTCAGAAAAATTTGTCTAAAATGTAGGTTTTCAAGAGAACTGGATATAGAAAAGGAAAATTTTAGTGATCAGTTATCACAAAATTTGGATTTAAGCACTCTTAAACCACTTTTTAAACGATACGCTAAAGGCACAAAAACCAGAGTTTATAAAGGAAAAGGATGTGATGTTTGCCACGATACCGGTTATGTAGGTAGAATCGGAATTTTTGAAGTGTTATTGGTAAATGACGAAATTAAAAAGGCAATAAATGAAAAGAAAAATGCATCAGATATTGCTAAAATTGCCGTTAAAAACGGAATGACGCCAATGTTTGAGGACGGTGTCAAAAAAATGATTGAAGGAGTTACGACTCTTGAAGAAATTTTGAGAGTCACTAAGCAATAATTATGTTTACACCTGCCGTAGGTAAAAATACCAAAATATCTAACCAGGAAAAAGTTCTTTTTACGAAGCACCTTTCTACAATGTTTAAAGCAGGGATTCCTCTTCCCGAAAGTATTGAAACTTTAATCTTGCAGACAAAATCACAATCCTTTAAGTTAGTTTTGAAAAAGGTATTGAGTGAAGTAGACAACGGACAAACACTGTCAAAGTCACTTTCGCATTTCCCAAAAATATTTGACCAATTTTATATAAGTTTGATTCAAATTTCCGAAGAGTCGGGTACTTTGGAACAGAATCTTGAATTTTTGACGCTTCAGATGACGAAAGATTATAATCTCCGAAAAAAAGTTAAAGCTGCGCTATTGTATCCGGGGATTATTTTGACCGCAATGCTTGTTCTGGGTGTGTTTTTGAGTATTTTTATATTACCGAGACTTGTTGAATTTTTTGAATCGTTTGACATCGAGCTACCGGTGACAACCAAAATATTACTTTGGTTTGCACGGCTTATGCAAAGCCACGGAGTGATTATATTTGTCCTAATCGGAGTATTAATGGTTTTAGTGAAATTTTTAGTACGGATTGAAAGAATCCGGTTTTATTGGCATATACTGCTTATTAAATTACCCGTTGTAGGTATTTTAGTTTCATACTCCCAAAACGCCAGGTTTACCCGTAATCTTGGTACTTTAATTAAAAGCGGAGTGCCAATTGTAAAAAGTATGGAAATTACCGCTGATACTTTATCCAATGATAAGTTTAAAAAGGATTTATACGAAATTTCTAAAATCCTAAATAAAGGCAGGTCGATAGGATTTGCGATGGAGAATAAAAAATATTGGGAATACCCAGTGATTGTTTCAAAGATGATTTCTGTCGGTGAAAAATCAGGGAAATTGGATGACGTTTTATTATATTTGGGAGAATTTTATGAAGACGAAATTGATGATTTGAGTAAAAATTTGTCAACCGTACTCGAGCCGATACTACTTATAGTTATGGGAATTGCTGTTGGATTTGTAGCTTTATCGATTATCACTCCGATATATGAGCTGACCGGATCTATCAGAAAATAAAAAGTTTAGATAATAAAGTATTTATGAATCCAAAGAGACGAGGAATTAAGGAAGACTTCGCTTGTTTTAATTTACGTTCGGGCTTTACTTTGATCGAGATAATTTTGGTTGTTGCGATAATGACAATAATTTTGACTATTTCAGCACCCTTTTTATCTCGTTTTTATGCTCAAAATACTTTGGAGGTTTCGTCAAATAAAGTTGTTTCAACTCTTCGAAAAGCGCAATCGTACGCAATGAGCAATAAAGACAATTCGGTATGGGGGGTTTGCAAATCAGGCAGCAGCATCAGACTTTTCAGAGGAACTTGTTCTACCCCTGATTATTTTGAGGATTTTGATTTGTCAAAGGTTTCAGTTACCGGATTAACAGAATTGTCTTTTACTGGAGCTAGCGGTAAACGGGGTGAACCGAGTTCATCAGCAACTATTACGATAACAAACGATATTGGAACAACTTCTGTCGGCATAAATAATACAGGTGGTATAGATATTAATTAGTGAAATAGTATGAAAAAAAATACTTCCGGATTCAGTCTAGTCGAAATAATATTGGCGTTAGGCATTTTTGTAATTCTGGCAACTTCAGGTGTGACAACAGTACTTCATAGTTTTTCGGTAAATAAACTAGGGGAGGAGCAGTCAAACGCCGAACTGTATACTCAAGAAGGTCTGGAAGCAGTCAGATCAATTAAGAATCAGGGGTGGTCAAATTTATCAGCGGGTACATTTGGCCTGACAACATCTGGTGGTAATTGGGACTTTTCAGGCAGTAGTGACGCAAAAGATAAATATACTCGTCAAATTACAATTTCAGGAGTAAACAGAGATGTCAGCGGAAATATTGTCGAAAGTGGAGGAAGCGTAGACACCGATACTTTAAAAGTTACATCAAGCGTTTCATGGAATTTTTCAGGACCCCGAAATGACACAATTTCTTTTTCGACTTATTTAACAAATTTTAGAAAGGCGATTGTAACCGGCGGTCCGATTATGATGGCTTATTCAAAAACTACCAGCACGCCTTATTATCGCTTGTGGAATGGTTCTGTTTGGAGTAGTGAGGTTTCTGCACAAGCCGTCGGTGGTAATATAAATTATATAGTTCTAAAAAGTTCCCGCACCAGAAATGAGGCTATTCTCGGAACACTCGCTGCAAACGGAAATATGTATGCTCAGGTTTGGAACGGATCTACCTGGGGTACACCGACTCTTATGGCAACAGGCCTTGCGGCGTATCGTGGGTTTGATATTGAATATGAAAAAAGCGGTGACAGGGCAGTTTTTGCGTACATTCCCAATACAACTTCCACTGATTTTGCTTATCGGGTTTGGGATGGAAATACCTGGTCGACTTCCACAACAGTTACAGCCCCTCCGACTACGGGAATAGTTCGCTGGATCGAGTTGGCACAAAACCCTGGTAGTACAAGTAACGAAATTTCAATGATAATGCTTGATGCAAACATAGACGTTTATGGTATGGCATGGAACGGTAGCAGTTGGGTAAATATGGGTACATCCACTGTTTGGGATGCATCGGCGGCAATTGCAACTGAAAAAGTTATAGACGTGGCGTATGAACAGACATCAGGTCGTGCTATGTTTATTTGGGGTGACGCAACCGCCACAGATCAATATTACCGGATTTGGAACGGTTCTACTTTAACTTCAGCAACTCTTTTAGACATTACCACATCGGGTGGTGTAGCTAATTGGATAGAATTGGTTTCAAGACCTAGTTCAAATGAAATTATGTACGGAGTGTTAGATGGAGGATCAGATTTAAATACCCGTAAGTGGTCCGGTAGCGCTTGGGATACGGTAACCCAACATCCCGAACACACAGCCGGGGCAGAAAATAATTCCTCAATGGTGTTTGATTTAATCTGGGAGACACACCCATCAAACCCCGGAAAAGCATGGCTATTATGGGGGAACGGTAGTGCGATTTCTTATAAACTTTGGTCGGGGACGGCTTGGGGAAGTGCCACTACATTGACGGGTAGTGACGACACTTCATTTATAAGACTGAAAGCAGATCCCAACTCGGGAGCAATTTTTGCCGGTATTTATGAAGATCCCGCTTCGTCCACGGATGATATTTGGGAGTCTCACCTAACTGGTGGCGGAGCTACTTGGAGCGGAAAAAATATTATTTGGGGAGGTGCAACAGCTACATCGCCAGTGTTTTTTCGTATTGATATAGCGACTCCCTAACATATACTAATGAAAAAAAATAAACAACCTAAAAGTTTGCAAAATATGAACAGCGGTTTTACTTTGGTGGAAATGATTCTCTATATTGCCATTGTTGCAATATTTATGACAGGGTTAGTTTATTTTACACTCGATATAGTTTATGGGAGAGAAAAATCTTATGTACATCAGGAAGTTAATCAAAACACCCGGTTTGCGGCGAAAAGAATTGCCTACGAAATTAAAAACGCAAAATCTATTATCAGTCCGTTGTCGGGGTCATCAAGTTCGATAAGTCTGGAATACGCCGATGCCAACAGAAACCCTACTGTCATAAATATTAGTGGCGACGGCCGTATAACAATAGGATACGGAAGTTCCGGAAATTGCCCAACATCAAGCCCCTGTTTTTTGACTGGGAATAAGGTTAACGTAACTGCTATTAATTTTACGAATCTTTCTTCAGGCAACTCAACAAATGTTAAGTTTTCTTTGACAATTGAAGGTGTTGGGGACGCAATCGAAAACCAAAAAATTGAGAATTTTGAAACATCGGTTGAATTAAGATCCAAATAAAAAATCACTAATGAAAAAAATAAAAAATCAAAAAGGATACATTGCACTTTCGAGTGTGCTGATTGTTTCAGCTTTAGTTATTTTAATTGGTGTTTCTACATCGCTCTTGTCGGTAAACGATCTTCTCTCTTCATTTTCTAATAAAAAATCAAACGAAGTAGTAGATTTAACAGAAAGCTGTGTGGAAGATGTGTTATTGAAACTGAACGAAGAGAATGTAATAAATAACGGCACAATCAATTTGCCGGGGCAAGTGTGTAATGTTACGATTAACTCACACACAGGGAATGACTGGGATTTTACCGTAGACGCAAATAAAGAAAGTTTTTATCAAAGTGTCAGAGTATCAGCAACTAGAGGATCTACAGTTACAATTTCCAGTTGGTTAGATAATTAAAATATGATTAATCCGAAAAAAGCGATAATATTTATTGATAAACAAAAACTTGTAGGAGTAGTTGTCAACTGCCGTAATTACAAATTTTCCAACACCATTGAGGTTGGATGGGATGAGAATACGTTTGAAATATCTCTTGCAAAAATTATTGAAAAGCTAAAATCCAAGAAGGTACGGATTCTTTTGAATGATGTATTTTCATATGTGATTCGGCTTAAAGTTCCCGTTGGAATGAATAAAGCTGAAGAGAGGATTTTTGTATCCGGTGAAATATCGGAAAAAATACCCGAGTTTTTGAACGATCGTGATTGGGATTACAAAGAAATTAATTTTAACATGACGTCAAAAAGCGGAGTTGAAGAAAGCGTTAAAGACGTTTTGGTTTTTTCTCCTGTAAAATATCTATTGGATTTATTATCTAAGGTTGTAAATAAAACCGGTATTGAAGTAGAGGCGGTAGAACCGGTTGAAATTGCAATAACCAGAAATTCAAACCCAATAATTGGACTTGCTTTAAAAGATGACTTGAATAGAGAAGACAAGGAAGAATTAAATATTTATATAACCCGATCGAAAAAAGAACCGGAGTTAAAAGAAATTATTAAATCTGAAAACAGTGAACTACAGACAGACTCTGTAATTGTACCAAATACCGAATCCAAGCCTGAAGTTGTTCCAAAGAAAAATCATAATTTAATAATTCTTATTATCTTGGTGGTATTTGCACTTGTTTCTGCTTTAGCCGGAATATATCTTTTTATTTTTAATAATCGAAATAAACTAACTGAAACTCAAATTATTCAAACTTCAACGCCGGCTCAAAGTCCAACAAGTAGCCCGACACCCAGTGAAATGCAGGTTGATCTTTCAGTTTATAAAGTTGAGGTTTTAAACGGAACAGGTGTTTCGGGTGAAGCGGCTTATGTTGCGCAACTGCTTCAGGGAGCTGGTTTCGAGAATGTTAAAACTGCTGACGCATCCTCGAAAGGAAACAAGAAAACTCAAATAGAGGTAAAACAGGAAATTCTATCAGGGATCGTCGATGCAATTGTTGGTGCTTTGAGTAGTGAGTTTGATGTTGCGACCCAAAGTGCGGTTTTGAAAGTTTCAGAATTTGATATAAGGATTATTGTAGGATCGCGCAAATAATTTATTTAATATACCAATGGTTGTTGCATTGCTTTTAGATTTCTGGTTATACTGAATATAATTTCGGATTGGGGGTGAATATTTGATGAAACTGCCTAATAAAAATAAAGGTTTTACTTTGATTGAAATTCTTCTTGTCGTCGCAATACTTTCTGTTTTACTCGTTGTTGTTTTTGCATCTCTAAATCCGGCACAAAGGTTAATAGATGCGAGAAATGCAAGAAGGTGGAATGATGTGAATCAGGTACTGACAGCAATTCACGAGTGTATTATTGATAATAATTTGGCTACTTGCGGACTTGGTACGACAGTTGCACTTAGTCAAATAGGTAGCTGTCCATCTGGGCAGGGAGCTGTTCCTTGTACTGGAGCTGCAACGGCTTGTTTGGATTTAGACGCTGACACAGATCTTAATCCTTATATTGCAGGTTTTCCAACAGACCCAACTGATCCCGGAACCGGGAAAACTGGGTATGCGATACAAGTTGCAAGCGGCATAGTAACTATATCCGCCTGCAGTGCGGAGGACGCTGAAACAATATCTGTTTCAAGATAAGTTTTTTTGTTTAATGTAGGGTAAAGAAAAAATTACCGAATTGACGGTAGTTTTTTCTTTGTGTAGTAGTTTTTTCTTTGGGATGCTTCATAGACAAGGGATAATAATTTGTGTAACTTTAATTTAGACTGGTAATGCAAAATACTTACAAAGTCACATTAGAAGAAAGTTAAAAAATCGTGCGTGATATTGAAAAAGTTTTGTAAAGAGTTTAAATTTAATTAATAGGAGGGGGTGAGAAAATTGAAAAATAACGAAACCCAAAAAGAGAACTTAGAAGATCCCAAAAAGACAGCGCTACATTATATGACAACGCTTGTTGAAGTTGCCAGAGAGGCATTCTTAATTATGGATGCTGACCTTCGAGTGATTTCGGCAAATGATGTTTTCTATCATATATTTCGGGTTGAGCCGTCGCAAACCGAGGGTAAGCTTCTTTATGAATTGGGAAATGGCCAGTGGGATATCCCTGAATTTAGGAGATTACTGGAAGAAATATTACCTCTGAAAAAAGTGGTAAAAGATTTTGAGGTTAAGCATATTTTTGAAACAATCGGGAAAAAAACCATAGAGCTTAATGCAAGACAAATAGATACGGTACAATTGATTATTCTCGCGCTGGAAGACATTACAGAATCAAAAAATATAGCGGAAAAATTTGAAGAATATACAGACGGTCAAATGAGCGCGTGGAACACTGTGGAAGAACCAACAATTAAGCGAGCATTAACGAGATGTCTAAAAGACAGGTTTGCGTGGTTGAGAAACAGTGACAACAGATTAATCCCGGCGATTACCACAACACTGGGTCCGATGATACCTGACGATTACCGGGTTTTGGATTTAGGAACTGCAACAGGTCATGTCCCGAAGATGATGATTGAAATTGGAGTAAAACCTGAAAATATCGTGGGAGTTGATATAAACCATGACATGCTTTCTGTTGCTAGTTTTCCTAATGGAGTAAACAAAGTTTGTGCAAATGCGACAAAATTAGAAGAGGCTCTAAAAAAACAATTGTCTGGGTTTGGAAATTTTGATTTGGTAATAGTTAATATGATGTTTCACCTCCTAAGTTATAAGGATTATGTTGCGGTATTAAGACAAATCAGGAAAGTCGTAACAGATCGTGCCGATTTGTACACTATGGTACCTCATCCCGTAAGGGATTACATGAATTCAATACCAGGGTATGATAGACGCAGGATGGTGGAAGAGCGAGCTCCGTGGGGAGATACTGTTGAATACAGGGTTAAACCAATTTCAGATTATGCAAGAGGATTGCATCAAGCAGGATTTCGGGGTTGGGCAATGGGCACGGCAGGATTGGATGTTAGACCGGAGCATAAAATAATACTTGATGATGAAACAGCTTGGGAGAGGATACATTCTAGTAAGACGAGGTACGACGGGGGAAAACTTCCACGCCATTTTCGTTTGTGGCACTTGGCTTACCCTGCATGAAGTATCATCGAAATAAATGCTAAAATACACCCATAACAGACTAAGTCTGATATAATCTTCGATTATGAGTTTATCTGTTGGAATTGTTGGATTACCAAATGTGGGGAAGTCGACGCTTTTTAATGCACTTTTGAAGCGTCAGCAAGCGTATGTAGCCAATTTTCCTTTTGCTACGATTGAGCCGAATGTCGGAGCTGTTCCGGTTCCCGACAAAAGACTAAAAAAACTTTCAGAAGTAGTAAAAGAATCCGAAAACTTGGATTTTTTACCGCCTGAAATTCCTGCAACTGTTGAGTTTTTAGATATAGCAGGACTCATTGCGGGAGCACACAAAGGGGAGGGATTGGGAAATAAATTCTTAAGCCATATTCGTGAAACCGATGCCATTTGCCATGTTGTCCGCGCTTTTTCCGACCCCGACATTATAAAAGAAGGAGTGTCTGATCCGAAAACCGATTTGGAAACAATAGAAACCGAACTTGCACTGGCTGATTTACAAACCCTGGAAAAGCAGCACGACCCTGGAAATACACCCGACAAAGAACTTCAGAAATGGTGGGCTGTTGTTCTCAAGTTGAAGTCTGCATTATCAGACGGAAAACCAGCGAGAAGCGTTGATTTAAATGAAGAGGAGACAAAACTTGCAAAACAATTATCGCTTTTGACCGCGAAGCCGATTTTGGTAGTTTTAAATGTTAACGAGGAAGATTTGCATGACGGTAATAAATTGGAAATTGAATTTGCAAAAGAAGCAAACCTTCAAGCGTCACAAGTAATTGCTATATCTGCAAAAGTCGAATCAGAGCTTTCGGTTTTGGATGAAGGTGATCAGCAAAATTATCTTGATGATTTAGGAGTTCATGAATCAGGCCTTGAGCGGTTAATTAAAAAAGCATTCTCAACGCTCGGGCTTATTACATTTTTAACCGCGGGTGAAAAAGAAGTCCGTGCATGGACTATTAAAGATGGATTTCTTGCTCCGGAAGCGGCAGGAGTAATTCATACCGATTTCGAAAAGAAATTTATAAAAGCAGACGTTGTGGATTTTAATAAATTTATTGAGGCACCAGGTTGGAAAGCGTCAAGGGAAAAAGGGTTTGTCCGAATTGAAGGAAAAAAATATAAAATGTGCGATGGAGATGTTGTTGAATTTAAAATAGGATCATGAAACAGCCACTGGTTTCGTTTGTAATTCGAACAAAAAACGAGCAGAAATACATCGCAAAGGTAGTCAATCTTTTGTATAGTCAAAGTTATGAAAACATTGAAATTATAGTTGTTGATTCCGGTTCAAAGGATGAAACCATACCAATAGTTAAAAAACTTCCAGTTAAATTAATCCAGATTAAGCCAGAAGAATTTACTTACGGTCATGCATTGAATGTCGGCATTGATGAGGCGAAAGGGAAAACAATTGGAATCGTCAGTGGACACTCAATTCCGATTAATAATGAATGGTTGGAAAATGGTTTAAAGCATTTTGACAACGTAAAAGTTGCCGCAGTTACTGGTCCCTATTCTGAAAATCCTTTGGGTTATGAAAATCAGACTGCATATAAAAATGACCCGGCATTAGTAGGTAGAATACAACATCGTTATAAATATTTGACAAATACTAACTCGCTAATCAGAAAATCATTGTGGAATGATTATAAATTTGATGAGAAGTTGGCAGAGTGTGAAGATTATGATTGGGCAGCCGAAATGCTATCAAGAGGGTTTGATGTTGTAAAAGACCCTAAATTTGGGGTTTTCCATTGTCATTCTTTGTTAGGTCGACCCGGATATTGGGAACGAATTAAAGGTTGGGATAAAATCACGAAAGAAATTGATTTAAAGAGAAGTAAACTCAAGTAGTAATTTATATTTTTAAATATTTTTCCCCTTTGTTAAAAAAGAACTCGTTTGATATAATCTTTACCGTATGAACACATATGAATTAACTTTAGTATTACCTCAAAATACTACGGCTGCAAAGAAAAAAGCGGTTGGGGATACAATTGATAAAATAGTGAAGATGAACAAAGGTGAAATCAAAAAAACCGAAGATTGGGGAGAAAAAGATTTGGCATATCCGATTGAAAAAAACACCTCTGGCTCATTTTTGCATTTCGAACTGGAATTGGAAAATCAGTCCGTTAAAGCATTAAGTGATAAACTACGAATGGAAGATGGTATCATAAGAAATCTTTTGGTAAGAAAAGGAGAATAAATATGGCAAGAAGTTTAAATAAGCCAAGCTTGTTTAAACCTTTTTATTAATAATATATGGCAAGAAGTTTAAATAAAGCTATTTTAATCGGAAATTTAACCCGCGATCCTGAGCTCCGATATACACCATCTGGAGCAGCTGTGTGTACTTTTGGACTTGCGACTAACCGTCAGTGGACAACTGATAGCGGTGAGAAAAAGGAAGACGCGGAATTTCATAGAATTGTTGCCTGGAATAAATTAGCCGAACTTTGTGCACAGCTTTTGAAAAAAGGTCGAAAAGTCTATCTTGAAGGAAGACTTCAAACCAGAAAATGGACAGGTCAGGATAGTGTGGAGCACACGACTACCGAAATTGTAATTTCCGATATGTTGATTTTGGACTCAAGAAGTTCAAGTGGAGAATCCGATTTTAACGTTCCGGATGATTTGGGCGGCGATTTGCCGGATGGTTTGGGAGAAGCCGAAACGAGCGCTGATGCAAAGGCAGAGAAAGAACCCAAAAAGCAGGAAAAATCAAAAAGAGAAGAGAAATCTCAAGAAGACGACGATATCCCTTTTTGAGAAATTTATATCATTTTTCGCGAATTAGATTCGCGACGTAGTTTTGAAACAAAATGATATAATAGGTTCAATTCCTCCGTCAATTAAATAGACGGTTTCCTTGAAACTATTATGAAAAAAAGAAGAACAATTTTTATTCAGGAGAGAGTGCCGGTAAATTGCCCGTTTTGTAAGGAAGGGTATGAACCATCCTATAAAAAATATAATGATCTAAAAAAATACATGACCGAACGCGCAAAAATTTTAGGGCGGGCAAGAACCGGAATATGCGCGAAACACCAAAGAAGGTTGACTGTAGCAATTAAGCACGCAAGGCATCTTGGTCTTCTTCCTTTTGTTCCTTCCGTTTGATTTTTAGGTAGTTCAAAATTGGATGTCGTGTGTGTACAATTATCTCTGCGTATTTAAATGCAAAAAGCTAAATATTCTAAATTTAAATTAGTGCGGAATTTGCTCCTTTTTTGTCTTTTATTTTCTTTTATTTTTACAGGCGGATATTCTATTGGCCGGAATGGTTTTATTGCCGATTTTAAAAGTTTTCCGAAAGCCACAATCAGCCGTAACGTTCCTCCCGACAAACAAAACGTTGACTTCGAACTTTTTTGGAAAGTCTGGGATACGTTGGACTTGAGGTATTTTGATAAAAGTAAATTAGTACCAGGAAAAATGGTATACGGGGCAATTAGCGGAATGGTGGCTGCAGTCGGAGACCCTTATACCGTATTTTTGCCGCCGGATGGAAACAAGTTGGTTCAGGAAGATCTTAAAGGGAATTTTGACGGGATAGGAATTCAGATTGGTTATATCGGGACACTACTTGCCGTAATCGCGCCCCTTCCGGGATCTCCTGCGGAAGAAGCGGGTGTTAAACCTGGTGATTTGATAGCCGTAATTAAAGATGCTGAAAAAGGTATTGAAGTGGGAACCGGAGGCATGTCAATTCCTGACGCTGTTGGACTTATTCGCGGGTCTGCTGGCACTAAAGTTGAGCTCACGCTTCTTCGCGAAGGAACAAAGGAGCCAATTAAAGTCGAAATCGTGAGAAAAACAATTGATGTGCCGAGCGTAACATTGGAATTTAAGCCCGGTGTTTCGGGAGGAACGGATAAATCGATTGCAGTAATAAGAGTTACAAAATTTGGAGGAGAGACTCTTTCCGAGTGGAATGAGAAAGTTGCCGAAATTTTAAATGAAGCTGATACAAAGATGATTATTGTGGATGTCAGAAATAATCCGGGGGGTTATTTGCAGGGAGCAGTTGATTTGGCTAGCGAATTTTTGGAAACCGGAGAAACGGTTGTAATTGAGGAAAACGGTAAGGGGGAACGGGAAGAATCTAAAGTTGTGAGGATTGGGAGACTTAGAAATTTCAAAACTGTTGTTTTAATGAATAAAGGCTCCGCTTCAGCTTCGGAAATTTTAGCGGGTGCTCTCCGCGACCAGAAAAAAATTAAACTTATCGGTGATACCAGTTTTGGTAAAGGTACAATTCAGGAACCGCAGCAAATAAACGGCGGGTCGGGCCTGCATATTACAATTGCGAAATGGTTAACTCCAAAAGGAACTTGGGTTCATGAGAAGGGACTGGAACCGGACGTAAAGGTAGAAGACAAAGAAGACACGAAGGAAGACGATCAATTGCAAACGGCAATTGATGAAGTTCAGAAACTTTAAGCTTTTTTTAAGTTTTTCATTTCTATACTCATAGGTGTAAATTAGAGATATGGAACCAACAAATTCAGGACGCCTTAATAGAATAAAGGGATTCTTAATTGGGATATTTGTTGGGTTTGTTCTTCTTACTGCTGCAATCGGCGGGGCTGTTGCAGACAGACTGTTTGTTTTTAAGCCACTCAACTTCTTGGCAGGAAGAGCCGGGAACGAACTCAAACTTGGAGGCCGAACAGAGACATCAAGAGTTGTAAATGAAGAATCGGCTGTAATTGATGTGACGGATAAAGTAAGCCCCTCTGTTGTGACTGTTTCAATCCAGACCAAGAGCCGACGAGTTTTGGAGTTTGACCCATTTAGCGGTTTCCGCTCGAGGGTTGATGGCGGAATAAATCAGGATATAGGAAGCGGTTTTATTGTTTCAGCTGACGGACTTGTAGTTACAAATAAACACGTAGTTTCCGATACCGAGTCGCAGTACAAAGTAATAACTAAAGACGGGAAAGAATACGAAGTTAAAAAAATAAGTCGCGATCCGTCAAACGATTTGGCAGTTTTAAAAATTGACCCTTCGGCAGGCTCAGGGCTAACTCCGGTTGAACTAGGAGATTCAGGAAACTTAAAGGTCGGACAGTTTGTTATTGCAATCGGAACAGCACTCGGGGAATTTCGACATACCGTTACGACTGGCGTTATTTCAGGACTCGGTCGGGGAATTGATGCAGGTAACCCTTACGAAGGCTATGCAGAGAGGCTTGATGATGTAATTCAAACCGATGCGGCGATTAATCCCGGGAATTCCGGCGGACCGCTTCTTAATTTTGCTGGACAAGTTGTAGGGGTAAACGTAGCCGTTGCATCGGGCGCACAAAATATTGGCTTTGCTCTTCCAGTAAATGTCTTAAAAGACGCTCTTGGCACATTTAATCAAACAGGAAGTTTTGCCAGTAAGCCTTTCCTGGGAGTTGAATATCAAATGATTAGTAAACAAGCCGCACTTTTGAATGAAGTTCCGCAGGGCGCTTTAATATCAACAGTAGTTACAGGATCGCCGGCTGAGAAAGCAGGAGTAAAAGAGGGAGATATTATAGTAAAAATTGACGGTGAGAGCTTAAATAGCGACAAAGGATTGTCGGATATAATTTCGAAGAAAAAAGCGGGACAAGAAGTCGAGTTGGAAATTTATCGTGACAATCAAACCCTCAAACTTAAAGCCACACTTTCAAAGACGGAAGAGTAAAATTAAAAAGTTAAGGAGTTTATTGGATAAGTTTAACCTTTATTAAGTCACCTTTTAATTAGCACTTATTTGTCCTCTCAAATTCCATTCAACAAGCGAGTATATAGATTTTTTCAATAGTTGTTGTGAGGTAGGTAAATCTGAAGATTCTATACTTATAATAGGTAGCTTTTCGTTTCTACTGGGTAACATACTTGCAAGTCTTTCAGGCAGCCGCCGAAAACCATGCTCGAGTTGTCTGAGAATTTCTACGGGGGTTTGGCTTCCGTGCTGAACTGCCTCTTCGACTGTGGAATTACAAATAACAACACCTTTAAATAAATGCAGAAAATGTCTGTGATAGTTTACAAAATCATCGATTAAAATTTTGCGCCTTTTAATAACTTCGGGTATTTGTTTTCCTGTGTCCCAAAATTTGTCTAACGCTTCAAGATATGCTAATTGGTCAACAAAACCTCGCTCAAAAACACACACGCTATCTTCATCGTTTTTAAGAAACGATAACAATTTGTATAAACCATTTGCTGCTAAGCCAAAATTTAAATGAAGCAGGTCGTAATCATCGAGCATGAAGTTATCGGGTTTGCGAGACAAGAATATTTCTTTTTCTACAGTCAATGGAAAACCAGTATTAGAAGTTTGGTTTTGTACGGCTTGAAGGGTAGTTGTTTTACCTGTATCTGGCATTCCAGTCACTAAAATTGCAAAACGAGTCGAACGGTCGAAATCTATAGTATCGGCAGGTTGAATTGTGTAAACGCGTCCGTTACCAACAATTCTTAGGTTTTGGACAACTTGAGCCGGAGAGAGAGTTTCAAAGTTTCCATGGTCAAATATTCTTTCAAGGCTTTCTGGTTGATTTAGAATACGATCGGGGGACATTTGCCGCAATTGTAACACAACCAGTGATATAATCGCCTCACAATGACGGCGGAAAAACCTTCAGAATACTTCACAGTTTTAAATCCTTATACATTGTTTTTTAAAATCTTATGGATTAATATAAATTTATGAAAGTTCAAAATGTTACAAAGAGCATGCTTGACGAGGCGGTTGAGGCAATTCTTGAGGGAGTGGGGAAATTAATTGAGCAAGTAAAAAATGAATTGAGGACGGAAATATCAAGCCTGAGAAGTGAGCTCAAATCCGATATTAGAGATACAAGGTCTGAACTGAAAAGCGAAATTGGTTTTGTTAAGGATGAAATAAATGGTTTAAAAGCTGAGTTTTCGACTACTCCTTCGAGAAAGGAATTTGAAGAAGTAAAAAGAAAGGTAAACGACCTTAATTAATTGACCCGTAATTTCAAAGATTTAATATACCTTGCGATTTTTTTCTTCAATCCTAGTTTTTGTGCAAGTGATATAATCGGCTTCAAATGAGTCCGGAGAACAAGCCAGAATATTTTAATAACTTTGAACCAAGCAATTTACCGGAAATTTCCTGGCAAGAAATGTTTCAAGAAAAAAAGACTTTTTCTCCGGGGTTAGTTTTGAATGCACTTAGGGAGGCTGAACTTTATTTAACAACGGCTCCGGGATCAAATTTGGAAAGACGTAAAGTGCTTGCACCCGAGTGGTTCGGTCACTGGAAAGATTTACTTCAAAGAACGGGAATCGATACAAAAGATGATTTTATAGCCGCAGGAGACAAATTTGTCGAATATATGAATTTAAAAAATTTACTTTGGAATAAATATAGAGGCAAAAAAACCGGTATAACAAATGTTGCTGGTGCAGAGGGGCATAAAGGTCATGTTTTTGCAGCAAAATACATGTCTGATGTTGTCCCTGTTGTGATTTGGGCGTTTGAGCAAGAATCGTATATGGCTAAAAAGACTCGTGAGGGGTCGTTTTTGAAGTTGCCACTCAGATTGGGAATGTGGTTCTTCGAGAGTTCATTAACTCACCTAACGGTATTGCCGGAAATTCTGCCGGGTGTTACAGAAAACGATCATTATAACAGTCTGTTTGTTCAAAGCGGAGCCAATTATTTCTTTGTTCACGAAGAAGATCCAAATATTGAACAAAAATTGCAGAGGGGGGAACAGGATTTGGATCGCACTATTCGCCACCCATTTGCTGATCAAACTACAACCAGTATGGTGGAGCGGTTTATGCCCGACCTAAGTATTAGTCAAATTTATGCTATGTATGCCAGAGTAATTTACGCATTATTCCGACGATACCTGTTCCATCAACATCAGATAGAGTAAGTTACCTCCAAAGGCCATTAGATCCCGAAAATGAATTCGGAATCCAATTTATTACTCCCAACAGACGGAATCTTGAAGAGATATTCTTGGATTATTATTTTCATAATGCCCAGCAGTCCGGTTTGGAAGATTTAGAAAAGCTTTTTGTAGTTTAATAATTTAAATGTTTGACGTGGCACTAATTATTTTCTCCAAATCTCCACCCACTATACTTTCCAAATTTCCCCAGCTTTTTCCAATTCTGTGGTCGGTAACGCGATTTTGGGGGAAATTGTACGTTCTTATCTTTTCTGCTCTCATGCCGCGACCTATTGAAGATCTGTATCCTGCCATAGTTCTTTCTTTCTCGGCTTCTTCACGTTCCCAAAGTCGCGAGCGAAGAAGTGACATTGCAATTTGGCGGTTGGCTTCCTGAAAACGTTCTTCAGACGCAGTAACTACAATTCCGGATGGTTTATGAGTAAGTCTTACTGCGGTTGAAACTTTATTAACATTTTGACCGCCATGACCTCCCGAGCGGTAAAATTGGATTTCCAAATCTTCCGATCGAACATGGATTTCGGTTTCTTTTATTTCGGGCAATACGACAACTGTTGCGGTTGAAGTGTGAATCCGGCCTCGTTTTTCCGTTGTCGGAACCCGTTGTACACGATGGACTCCTGTTTCGTTTTTAAGTAAATCAAAAACCCCAACCCCGCTAACCAAAAGTGTAAGTTCTGATACTTGGCTGACTTTCCAGTTTTTTTTCGCAGCAAAACGCGCGTACATACGAAGTAAATCCGCGCCCCATATTTTTGCTTCATCTCCGCCGGTTGCTCCACGGACTTCGATGTAAATTTTTTGAGCTATATTTGAATTTGCGTTGTAGCTCTGGTTGAAATTTTGTTGATTGTCCATTGAAGTAGTACTTCTTATCAAAAGACTTTACTTCTTTGCTTTTTTAGCCTGTTTTCGGAGTTGTTCAAGAGTATCGGGGCGCTCTAACTCTTTTTGGATTTTCTTTTCGCGCTTCAAAGCTCTTTTAGCAGTCTTTGATACGACTTTTGTTTGAGCTCTGGATAATTTAGTCTTAAATGCATCGACACGTCCTGCGGTATCAACATATTTCATCTGACCTGTATAAAAAGGATGGCAATTATAACAAACCTCAACTTTGATTTCGGGAACGGTTGCTCCCAACACAAAAGCATTCCCGCAAGCACAGGTTACTTTTGCTTCCTCAAACCATTTTGGGTGAATTGCAGCTTTCATAAAAATAGAAATTAAAAATTGGTAACTAGAAATTAAGTGACATGTAATTTAATTGTCACGACTGGTATTATATCAATCCGCCTTGTTAATCGCAACGCTCGGTTTAGTTTCAGCGTAAATTACTCCAATTGCAATAATTGCGGCACCTACCAAAAATAGAGGAGTAATTTTCTCGTGAAGAAAAAGCACAGCAATGGGTGTTGTGATAATTTGTGTTAAATAGCTAAAAAGTCCGGCTTCTCCGACCTCAACAGTTTTTTGTCCTTTGTTACGGAAGTAGTACGCAATTGTGCCTGAAAATACCGCCATATAAATTACCCCTAAGTGATACTTTAACGGAAGAGCAAGAACTGTTTTTACTATGCTTCCTCCCATAAAAAATATTGTGAAAGGAAGTAGTGTCAAAAATCCGACTGTAAAAGATGTATGAGTTAAAGCCTCAACATCGATATTCTTCTTAAGAAGTTTTTTCAAAATTATCACTCCGCCTATATCTGAAGCTAAATAAAGTAGAATCAGAATGTTTCCGGTGAGTTCGCCGAAACCGCTACTGCTATTGAAAAGGGGTTCGAATACAGTAAACAGCGTGCCGATGAGGGCTATAAAAGTTCCAATTTTTTCGCGTTTGGTTAAATGCTCTTTTAGAAAAATTACTCCGGCGTATTCCGTGACTAGTGGAGCCGCTAAAGTGATTAAAACGAGATTTAAGACTGTTGATTTATCTAAGCCTAGGAATAAAAACCCAAGCGATAATGTTGTTGCAAGTACGCTATGAATTATTATTTCGAGGCCGCTGTCTGGATTGCCTTTAATTAGTTTTATGATTTTCGGTAAATAAAAACAGGCAATAATGGCCGAAATAAAAAACCTATAACTTAAAAAAGGAAGGGGATCAATACCGGTTAGTGTGAATTTAATTACAACTCCTGCAATTCCCCAAATTACAGTAGCACCAAAAAGGTAAATATATGCTTTTGCCCGATATTTACTCATGTAAATAGTGTAACCTGGTTAGACAGCGGTGAAAAGTGGGTTAGCTGATTTTCTCAGGCAAGTCACTGAGTTTTTCTTCGGTTTGCTTGCCCGTATTTAAATTTTTAAGCACAACTTTGTTTTTATTAACTTCTTCCGGTCCGACTACAACCAGCCAGGGAATTTGTTTTTTGTCAGCGTACTTGAGCTGCTTTTCCAGTTTTACCTCATATGATGGAAATATTTCGGTTTCAATTCCGTTTCCGCGTAAGTTTGCCGCGACCATTGCCGCTTCATCTGCAAGATCTTTATTGAAAACACTAACCAGAACTTTTGTATAAGTTTTTTCTTTAGGGAACAGCCCAAACATATCCAGGGCTTCAATTGTTCTGTCAAAGCCAAGTGCGAACCCAACTGCCGGGATATCAACACTGCAAAGCGTATCTATAAGATTGTCATATCTGCCCCCACCCAGGACTGAGCCCGCAGGATAATCATCGATTTTAACCTCAAAAATCGTGCTGGTGTAATAATCGAGGCCCCGCGCCAGTCTTGGCTCAAAAAACAACCTTTCTTTGTTAACACCCAAGTTTTGGGACAAGTCCAAAACCTCTTGCAACTTTTGGGTCGGTTTGACCGTTTTTAGGTGCTCGAAAAGGTGCTTTACTGTGTTTGTGTCAATTCCTTTTGCGATTAATTCCGAGGCAACCTCCTCTTCACTTTTACGGTCCAATTTATCGATTGATGCAATCACGCTAAATTGAAGTTCTGGCGGGATTTTAACAAATCCGATTACATCGAACAAAATATTGCGGTCGTTTATGTAAATTTTAAAATCGCGGAAACCCAAATTTTGAAATAATGCATTGGCAAGAGCTACTATTTCAGCATCGGCTAGAGGAGAAGTTGTGCCGTAGATATCAGCGTCACATTGAAAAAACTCGCGGAAACGCCCGCGCTGTGGTTTTTCTGCACGCCAAACAGGTTGGATTTGATAACGCTTCCAAGGCATCGGGAGCTGTTGTTTATAGCTTGCGAGAATTCTGGCAGTCGGAACAGTTTGATCGTAACGAAGAGCGACACGGCGCCCGCCTTCATCCTCAAACCTATAAATTAATTTGTCGGCCTCATCACCGTATTTTCCCAAAAGTAGGCTCTCGTATTCGAGTGCGGGAGTCTCAAGCGGTTCAAATCCATAAAGCTCGAAAGTGCTTTTGATGTTATCAATTGCAAAACTTCTTTTTTTTGCATCCTCCGGCAAAAAATCCCGAAAACCTTTAAGTGGTTGTAATAAATTATTGTCCATAGAATTATTATTTCATTGATATCCTGTATTATCAACGCCAAATGGGTAGATAACTGGTAGTCGGTCGGAAAATGTTTTTGTAATTAATGGCTGGTACATTTTGGTTCTTAGAAGTGATGGTTTTTCATTTTGTAAAAGTATTGAATTTGGGAGAAACAAATAAATAAAAAAACCTTGTATCGTGTACTCGGTAAATTTTCTTTTTATCCAGACTTTTAGTACTTTATCGGAAGGCGGTTTTATGCATTTAAAATATTTATCTTTTCCGAATGCCTCTCTGAGGCGATTTAATTCAATTTTAAAGTCGTTTTTATTAAAATAATTATTAATAATGGGAAGACTTAGGTTAAAAAGTTGACAAAATTCAATACCTTTTTCTGACAATATTTGATTTTCAATTTCGTACCAGCTGACTAGATTATAATTTTGAAGATTTTGCGATTTTAGATACGAGTCTAAATTTGTTTTATAAGCTCGCCATCTTTGTGCAAATTTACTCCATAACTTTGAGTAGGATAGTTTTTTGTATATTCCGAAATTTTCTGAATATATATAAAAAGGGTCAGTGTTCCCAATAATAACGGTTAATTCAGTAGGATAGGCTTTGTTTAATTCGTTGAGTAATAGAATTAGAGTTGGAACATCTGGTTCTAGATTATTACCTTTGGGATTTAAGTTGACATATCTCCACGGAGATGTCTGGCTGAACAAGTATTTATCATTAATTGTTGAACAAGTAAAACAGACAAGACGTATGGGTTGATTATTCATTAAGAAAGAATTTATGCGACGTTTGATAATTGGAATATCAACATTATTGTCGAATTTGTCGAACACCTTCACAATTTTAGTAATTTTATTTTGTAATAATTGATTCATGATCTAATAAATATTTCTTCTTTCATTAAACGGATAAATGTATGGAATTGTTTCTTGAGCCTCGGCTTTCAAACCCGCGTTAATCATTAATGTTCGCAGTAATGCAGGTGATTCATTTTGAATCCCAATTGCGTTCGGAAATAATTTTTTAAGTGTGTTGCCTTGCCGTGTATAAGTTTGCATTTTCAGTCTAGCCATTTGTATAAGTTGCTGGGGGTTTGGTTCGGGTAATCCGTCGTAATATCCACCTGGCTTAAAAAAATCTTTCATTCTTCTGGACTCGTCGACAATAAAAGACAGGCTTGGTAATTTATCTAGAACTATCAAGCCAGAATTTGCAATTTCCGACCAGCTAAGAATTTGCAAATTTGTGCCAGGGTAAGTTTTTGCTATTAAACTTTTAAAACTTTGGAGATACTCCGACCTCCTTTCGGTAAGGCGTTGAACATCAACTCCGAAGTTTCCTAAAACAGGAAATATATAACTTTCTTCATCAAGCTCGCCAACAACGATGTTCAATCTTGATGAAATATCTAAAGCACCGAGAATTCTTGATAGCTGGTTTATAGGTTTCGGGTCGACAGTTGCAGTATTAACTTTTGCCTCGGTATTAATAAATGAATCGGGTTCATCTGTATTTAGCCAAAATGCTTTTATTTCAGGGCAAGAAAACATCAGTAGTTCCATTTGTCCACTTTCTCTTAGCGTATTTGAAATTGAAGTAAATATGATTGTTTTATCGGGGTTTGGGGTTGTAGGTGAAAATTTGTCGATTGATAATATTGCACCTGCACCTAATAGTGCTGCTTGGTTAGCCTCACAGTATTCGATTCCAATTTCACTTGCAACCTTGGTAGCTAATTCTGTTTTTGCGACTTCTAAATCAGTAACAATTGGCTTTAATGAATTAATAAGTCGACGTGCTCGATTTACCTCTAAAGCCCTAGGTTTAACTTCTAAATTGTCCCAGCTTATTTTCCAGTTTTCTACTAAGTTTTCTGCCTGGTTTAGAGCTAAAGGTGGTTTAATACCACTCAAACCCTTCTGATTTAGCCGCCTTTTAGCTTCAGATTCTAAATATATTATTTGTTCAAAGTCTTTCATATGGGTGGGTGAGGGGAGTCGGACCCCCGTTTCCAGCTCCACAGGCTGGCGTGATACCGTTTCACTACACCCACCAAAAACCTCCCGTTCATTTCCCGCCAACGATGACGAAAAAGGAACGAGAGGTTAATCCATTAAAAAAGGACCTCCCGCGGTCCCATCCTTATTTTCTATAAGACTTATTGATTTGTCTTAAAGACTCTTGGTCCAACTCCGCTAGGCGACATTGGTTGTTGTATTTTTACGCTTCAACTTGCGGCTGGTATTTGGCCAGCTCCTTTTGGATCGTGACTCCAATGCAAACGGATTTATTCAAATGTATTTAGAATTATATCAAGAAAAAGTTAGGTGTCAAATTTTGAAGATACTACGGAGAGTTAGAATGCTTCCTTCAATTTCCCCAACGACAACTATTTTGTCACCTTGGGTAAGCTCTTTAATTTCTGGTCCCTGCCATTTTTTTGGAAATTTTAGCTCGTAAGAAACACCTTCGCTTTCAATTGTGACCTTTTTATTTACAATACTTACAACGCTTCCGCCTACAATTTTTCTTTTAGGAGCTTCAGGGGCGGGGGTAATGAGTACTCTTTTTGCATTTAAAATATCGTTTCCGTTTTTAAATCCCATTGCGATGATAAAATCTCCGATTGCGACGTCGTCAAATTTTGCCACGACAGTTTTTGTGCCCACTTTTACGAAAGTTGTAGCGGCCAAATCAATCGAAATTAACTTAATTTCTCCTTTGGCTGTTTTTAACTGGAGAGTGTTTTGTGACTTGTCAGTTATTGTCCCGACATACGCTTTTGGAGAGTTTTTGACATCCTCAATTTTTTCCAGAACCCTGTCTTTTATGGCCTGACCCGAGCTTGTTGCGGATTGGGCAAAAATCTCTCGGGTTCCAAATGAAATTAGTGTAAAAAATAAGAACAATATAATAGCTTTTCTCATAAAATTATTTTAATTCCTCCGAATAAACCAGGTTCAATATTTTTGGCTCTGCTGTGTTTTCGGGATTAGTAATTAGTATCTGATTTAATCCGGGGGACAATTGGACTTCTGCCGTAAAGTCACCTCCAGGTTTTGATGTAACAATATAATCTTTTACCTCAGTTGAAATTATTACATTTGTATTGCCTGTAGTAAGGCCGGTAATTACTACCGGATTTTGGGTTAACACGTCATATTCAAGGGGTGCGCTTACAACCAGATCTTTACTTTCGGTTTGTGTCGGTTCTTGGATTTTGGTGTCGGTTGTTTTTTCGTCGTAGTTTGAAGTCGATTCGGTTGAAATCTGGTCTTTGTTTATCGCAGAATTGGCTCTCCAGATACCAAATCCGATAATCAGGCCAAATAAAAGCCCGACAACAATTGCTATAAGAAGCTCTTTACGCATAATACCTGCTAGTTTAGAAAAACCTTCTTCGTAATATATACCGATATTTATTAATATGCAAATTACGCATATGCATATTTTACAACAGGGTTGTCAAAACAGCATATCTTTGGTAGGATTCTTTTAGGCTGTATGGATATTAGTTATTTTGGTCATTCATCATTTAAGATAAAAGGTAAATCGGGAAGTGTGGTTACTGACCCATTTAATCCTCACGAGGTCGGATTTAAGTTTAGCGGAATTTCGGCGGATTTGGTTACAATTTCCCATGATCACGGAGATCACAACCGTGCGGAATTGGTTTTGGATTCACCTTTCGTAATAAACGGCCCGGGTGAGTACGAGGTTGCGGATATTTCCGTGATCGGATACCAGACTTTTCATGATGATAAAAATGGGAGTGAGCGGGGGAATAACACAATTTACGTTTATGAAGTTGATGATTTTCGTTTGGCACATTTAGGTGATTTGGGACATAAGTTAAGTGATAAATTGGTCGAGGACTTGGGGGATATTGATGTTTTGTTTGTTCCTGTTGGTGGTTATTTTACAATTGATGCCCAGACTGCCGTAACTGTTGTCCAGAGCATTGAGCCTACGCTTATTATTCCCATGCATTACAAATATAAAGGAATTAATGAAGAGGCTTTTGGAAAATTGACTGAGGTTGATGTTTTTGTTAAAGCAATGGGACTTCCAAGCGAAAACTTGCCAAAGCTTTCTATTAAAAAATCAGAACTTGCTGAAGACCAAAAAATTGTAATTTTGGAAATTAGAAGCTAATTCAAAACCTGGCGGTTTTGAACGCTTAGCGAGCTTGTAGCATCTCAGTTCAAAACTCCTGCCGAATTTGGTACAAATTCTTGCAGATTTTGAAATGAGCTGTAAATCTTCCTAAATTATTTTACTTCTTCATTCTTTACAGAAATTGCATAAAATGATAAAACTGCCATACGGGCATGGCGACTCAAAATCTAAGAATTCCTCCACACTCAATCGAAGCAGAAGAATCAGTACTGGGTGCACTTCTTATTGATAAAGATGCAATTATAGCAATTGCGGAATTTTTAAAGCCCGATGACTTTTACGACGAGCGACACAAAGACATTTTTGAAGCCGCGGTTACACTCTACGATGAAAGAATTCCACTGGACGTTCATATTTGGCAAGCCTTGCCAATAAAGTACCTACTGCCGCGCATGTTGAGCATTACGGAAAAATAGTGAAAGACGCAGCGACAAAACGGGCTTTGATGAAAGCTGCAGCTACTTTAGTTGATTTATCGATGGACGAGGGTATCGGATCTGAAGAACTTTTGGATCGTGCTGAATCGGAAGTGTTTTCAATTACACAAAAAAATCTTGCAAAAGTTTTCGTGCCTGTCCGTGAAGCTTTAGCTGATTCTTTTGACCGCCTCGACGAGCTTCATAAACAGACAGAAGGAATAAGAGGAATCCCGACAGGTTTCTCGGATTTGGATGATACGTTGGCGGGATTTCAGCGGTCAAACTTAATTATCTTAGCCGCCCGACCTGGAGTCGGAAAAACTTCCCTCGCACTAAACATCGCACAAAATGTTGCGTTTAAATACAAAAGACCGGTCGGATTTTTCTCACTCGAAATGAGCCGCGAGGAATTAGTTGACCGCCTTCTGGTGGCTCAGGCGGATATTGATGCATGGAGATTAAAAACGGGGAAACTTTCCGAAGATGATTTTACAAAACTGTCAAACGCAATGGGGGAGCTGGCGGAAGTTCCGATTTTTATTGACGATACTCCCGGGCTTTCTATTTTAGAAATGCGAACGAAAGCCAGACGTCTTCAGGTTGAGGCAGGAGTCGACCTTATTGTTGTTGATTATTTGCAGCTTGCAAGGAGCCGTCAGCTGGAAAATCGTGTACAGGAGGTGTCGGAGATTTCCCAGGGGCTTAAGAATCTGGCTCGTGAGCTTAAGGTGCCGGTTCTGGCGATCTCTCAGCTATCACGGGCGGTTGAGCAAAGAGGGGATAAAAGACCTCAACTTGCAGATCTCCGTGAATCGGGTTCGATTGAGCAGGATGCAGATGTTGTTATGTTTTTGTGGAGGGAAAATGATGACGATGCACAAAACTACCACCTGGAAATTGCAAAACACAGAAACGGTCCGCTTCGACAAATTAACCTATTCTTCAAAGGGGATAGGATAAAGTTCTACGATGCCGAAACTAAGAGGAAATAATTTTGAAATTCTGTGCCGAGAGAGGGAGTCGACAATTTAAACGCAAATTGCTTCTTCCCGAACAAGATTTGAGTCTCGTCCTGTTAGATTATTATTGTGGCCGGGGAGGGAGTCGAACCCACACGATATTCTCATATCACTAGTTTTTGAGACTAGCCTGTCTACCATTTCAGCACCCGGCCGAATTTATCTAACGCGACGTAGTTTGCCATTCTCCTCTTTCGTCCCGATCAATCGGGACTTCAGAAGGACGCTGCGCCACCTCGGCAATATGTGTATTTTACTATACAAGCTTGAATATAACAAAAATATTCATATAATTGCATAATGAGTTTGATTGATTTCAGGGTTGAGAAAACGGCAGAAATATTGGTAAATCACTCCACTTGCTTTAAAAAAGGGGAGAGGGCTTTAATTGTTGCGGATTGGCAAGCTAGGCCGTTGGTTTTGGAATTATATAAAAAGTTAATTCAAAAGGGAGCGTCTGAAGTATTGGTTCATTTTGACGTTGACGAACAAGTGATATCGCGCAGTTACAATGAATTTGGGGAAATTTATTTAAAAAATGCTTCGGCAGGACAAATTAAAGATTACCCCAAAATTGCAGACTATATTGTTGCCAATGTCGATTGCTGGTATAGAATTTATGCCCAGTCAAATACGAGAGGTTTTTCAAATCTTGATCCGAAAATTATATCGCTGCGATCTAAAACTGTTCACCCACTGATTGAAAAGCGGGTCCTCAAAACCCGTTGGGTAATTGCGAATTTTCCGACAGAAGCGGGAGCTCAGGAAGCAGGAATGAGTCTTTCTGAATACGAGACTCATGTATTTTCTGCAGTCAATGATGTTGACTGGAAAAGAACATTTAAAAGTCAGGAAAAACTGCGAAAACTTGTGGATAAAACAAAAAAAGTGAAAGTAGTTGATAAAGATACAGATTTAAGTTTTAGTATTGCGGGTAGAGTGGCTGTGAACTGTGCGGGAGAATTTAATATGCCAGATGGGGAAGTTTTTACATCTGTAGTTGAGGATTCAACAGAAGGATTTATTACATACTCGTTTCCTGCAATTTATATGGGTAAAGAATTTCATAATGTACAGCTTGAATTCAAAAAAGGAAAAGTTGTAAAAGCTACTGCAGACAAAGGCGAAAATGATTTAAACAAAATTCTGGATGTAGATTCGGGTGGGCGGACGATAGGGGAGTTCGGAATCGGAAACAATTATTCTATAAAAATATTTACTAAAGATATTTTGTTCGATGAAAAAATCGGAGGATCTATTCATTTAGCCTTGGGTTCAGGATACAAAGAAACAAAAAGCAAAAATGAATCTGCGCTTCATTGGGACATGATAAAAGACCTTCGGAAAAATGGTGAATTGTACTTTGATGGAAAGCTAGTACAAAAGAACGGAAAGAGGCTGGTTTGATACTCTTCACCTGGAGAATTCTCCTTTACGGCAGTATAATACAGAAGTCTCAAAAATTTAAAAATTATGATTGCATCAACCAGCCTGCGTGCAGGAGTGACATTTTTGGCAAACGATAAGCCTTACCGGGTTATTAAATATTTATTGGTCAAACAGGGTAGAGGTGGGGCTACAGTGCGAGTAACTGTTAGAAACCTTGAAAGCGGTGGAGTTGAAGAAAAAACTTACAGCAGCAATGTCAAGGTCGAGGATATTTCAACCCAAAAGCGTCAGCTTCAATATTTGTACAGTGACGGTTCAAACGTTATGTTTATGGATCCGAGAAGTTATGATCAGGTCGAAGTACCCCTCAAAACTATTGAGGATGATATCAAATATATTAAAGAAGGGCAAACGGTTTCCGTTTTGTTTTGGGAAGAAAAAGCATTAGGGATTGAAATCCAGCCAAAAATAATTTTGGAAATTACAGATACACCACCGGGGGTTAAAGGAAATTCAGCCAGTAATATTTATAAAACTGCAAAACTTGAAAACGGTATAACTACAAAAGTTCCTCTTTTTATAAATACAGGTGAAAAAATTGTGGTAGATACGAGAACAGGGGAATACGTTGAGAGGGCAAAATAAAGAATTAGCTTACAATCCACAGAAGCGCGACTGCTACAACCACAATCTGAGTAACAATTCCGATTACGGGGGTGGTATCCACCTGCAAAGATTTTTTGAACGGAATCCAATACTTTGTAATAAAATCGCTTGTAATATTAAGCATATAATAAGGAGCTTCAATTAAATCAGGTAATACTCCCATAAAACACGCAGCCATTACAACTAAAAATCCCCGGTAATCGGGGATTTGTCTTGAGGCTATTGCCGTCCCAATAATTAGGGATAGAGCCGAATCTGCGATAATTATGTACATAGAATTTTTTGTAATATGGCCGTACTTTTTTTTCTCAGTGTTGATATGGGGATTCCAATGGGGAATTTTTTCAAACAAAAAATGACTCCCGAATGCGAGTGGGAGAGATAAAAAGACTTTTCATTGGGTTCACAAAGTACTTTTTCTTTAGTATTATCTTGATGTGAGATTATTAATAAATACACTTATTTCAGTTCCGTTTTTTTTGACTTCACTTTTTATATTATGGAAAAAATTACGGGACGATTATATCGCAAGTCAGATTTTTAGTTTGGGATTTGGAATATATTTTTCTTTGGTTGCCGGATTTCTGTTGTTTCATTTTTTCAAATTTTCTTATTCGGAGTGGTTCATTGTTGCGGCACCCGTTGTGGTTGTTTTATATCTTTCAAACAGGGGCAGAATGAGGCTGAATGAACTCGTGAATGCTTTGGCACCCTTACTTTATGTTTCAAATATTTACTATTATCTAATGCTTGTTATCCTTAGGAATAATTATTTTGGATTGATAGGTGTGTTTTTGTCGGTCTTTTTTTTAGTTATTTATTTTTTACTCGAGAAAAATTACAAGAAGCTGCAGTGGTATAAATCCGGGAAGATTGGGTTTTCAGGACTTTTTGTGTTAAGCGTTTATTTTTTCATGAATTCTGCTTTGGCGATTTTGATTCCCGATATGGTGTTTTTTTCGGGGAAAATTAATGCTATCATATCAATGTTACTTGGTTTGATTTTTGCTTTTGCACTTACCAGACTTTCAAAAAAAGTTTCATGAAAAAAACTAAGAAAAAAAATAATTTTTTTGGCTCGATGATGGGAGTCGGCAAGGGGATTGTGGCATTCCCTTCGAAATTGGTTGTTCCTATTGGTGATTTCTTACAAGATAAACTTGCGCAGCTTGAGAAACGAAAAAAACAAATTGAAAAAGAGGATCCGTTTGAAGATTCGTCCCGGCTAATGGATAATGCTTCCCCTGACGCGGATGCGGAAGAACAATTTGGACATGCAAGATCGGCTGCGATAAAAGAAGAGCTTGATAGAAAAATTACTTAACCAGAATAAAAATTGGAAAATACGGTATTTGTGAGGATTGCGGTGAAATGATTGATACAGACAGACTTATAATTTACCCGGAGGCAACGCTTTGTGCTAAGTGTCAGAAAAAGAGGGAAAAGTAACAGGTGTTTATTCGATTTGTCGTTGTAGAAAATTTAACTCGCGGAATTTGCGAGTTTTTTGGTGGTAAACTTAAAAAATATGGAACCTACAATTATTTTTCAGGACAGTGATTTATTGGTAATTGAAAAACCTGCCGGTTGGATTACAAACGAGGCTGATACTACACGCAATGTTCCGGTTTTACAAAAATGGCTGAAGGAAAATCTTCAATATGAAATCTCAAAAAACAATGAACTTCGAAGCGGAATTGTACACAGACTTGATAAAGACACGAGCGGAATTTTATTGGTTGCTAAAAACGAAGAATTTATGAAGTTTCTTCAGGCACAATTTAAGGATAGGAAAGTTGAAAAAAGCTATACTGCACTTTTGCATGGAAAAGTTGAACCAAATAGCGGAAATATTGATGCTCCGGTTGGAAGACTTCCGTGGAACCGTGAGAGATTCGGAGTTTTATCGGGTGGAAGAACCGCACAGAGCGGATATGAAGTCCAGGATTATTATCAAAAAGATAAGGATTTATTTTCATTAGTTAGATTTTTCCCAAAAACCGGTCGAACTCATCAGCTTAGGATTCACGCAAAACACATAGGACATCCAATCGTATCCGATAATTTTTATGCAGGGAGAAAGACTGCAAGAAACGACAAAAAATGGTGTCCCAGACTTTTTTTACACGCAGGAAATATTGCGTTTAATAAACCCAATGGTGAAAGAGTGGAGTTTGAAAGTAAATTGCCTAACGATTTGATGTCGGTTTTGAATGATTTGAAAAAAGTTTAGAAATGAAAAAAGGAGATCCACTGTTATGTCCGAACGAGCCAAAGCACATCCAGCATATACTACTGATTGGGAAGATGAAATTGTTAATGTTCTTCAAATCAAACCACCAACTGGCTTGACACATACAGATGCAAACATGATGTGTGATTCTTGTGCGTATCACCAATCAAACCCCGGCCCCTACTGTGGTGGATTCCAATATGGAAATGGTGGAAATTTGAATTCAGCTGCAATAAGTTCAGAACAACCACTAAGAAAAAAAGAATGGAAAATATTACTTACGACAGCGGGTTGCAAAGCGGAAACATAGAACCTGTTTCAAAACTTGCCTTTCAGACCTGTTTTGATGTCGTCCGACAAGGTTATATGAAGTGTTTTGAAACCACTTCATAGGGTGAAAGATTTTCTTTACTTCTAGTGTGATTTACGCTTAAATTAATACACCAATGGATTTTTCACAAATATCAATTCTTTTCGTTGTAGCAAGCGCTTTTGCCTTAATCGCCAGATATTTTAAGCAACCACTTATAGTCGGATATCTATTTGCGGGGATTTTTTTAAATCTGACAGGAATAATTAAAGAGCCGGCAACACTGAAAAGCTTTAGTCAGATTGGAGTTGCGCTTCTTCTTTTTCTTCTTGGCCTAGAGGTCAAATTATCTGAGTTTTCGGCGATTGGGAAACACGCATTGTATGTTGGAGTAGGGCAGATATTTATAACATCATTTATCGGTATATTGTTTTGTTTGGTATTAGGCTTTTCACTTTCATCTTCTTTTTTTATCGCAATTGCACTAACGTTTTCCTCAACTATAGTTTTGGTTAAACTTCTTTCCGAAAAAAAAGACTTATCAAGTTTGTACGGACGAATGGCAGTTGGAATAATGCTGATACAGGATTTTTTTGCGATTGCGGCACTTATCTTTTTGACCTCGCAAGCCGGCAAAATGACAACACTACAGTATTTTCTTCTCCCGTTAAAGTTTGTAATTTTAATTTTTGTTGTTTTTTATCTTTCAAAAAAAATAATCCCATTTTTATTCGAAAAAGTTGCACAAAACTCATCCGAGCTTTTATTTGTTATAAGCATTTCCTGGGCGCTGGGTTTTTCGGCTTTGGTTGCATATCCATTAGGGTTGTCGCTTGAAGTTGGGGGGTTTTTGGCCGGGCTTGCACTTTCAAACCTTCCCGAAAATATGCAGATTGGCTCCCGTGCCAGGCCATTAAAAGACTTCTTTTTGATATTGTTTTTTTTGAATTTAGGGATGGTATTTGCTTTTGATAGGGGAGTATTGGGTGAAATAGCCTTTCCTGCACTCATCCTATCTGTCTTTGTTCTGATTGGCAGTCCGATAATCATCATGAGTCTAATGGGTATACTTGGCTATAAAAAACGGACTTCGTTTTTAACCGGAATTTCGATTGCACAAATTTCAGAATTCTCGCTCATTTTAGTTGCAATTGCTCAGGGAATGGGGAAGCTTAGCGATACTGTTGTGTCGCTTGTTTTATTAGTTGGAATTATTACCATGACTACTTCAACTTACGCTATTATGCACGCAGAAAAATTATTTAAGGCAATCTCTTCGTTTTTGAATATTTTTGAGAGAAAAAATGTAAAGGAGCGGGCACTTTTGAAGAAGTCGCTTCTTTCAAAGCATATTATTTTAATTGGTTGTCATAGAACAGGGTCGGCTATTGCCCGGTTTTTAATTAAGAAAAGCGTTGAATTTGTTATAGTTGATTTCGACCCTAAGGTATATGCAAAAATGTCTGCAGACGGAGTTGCGGTTGTACTAGGTGACGTCTCAGACCCTGAAATATTGGAAGCAGCAAATGCCGAAAATTCAAAGATGATAATTTCAACTATTTCGAATTTGGAAGATGATATGTATATTTTGGAGTACATTAGGAAACTGGAAGATAAACCTGCAACTATATTTACAGCGACCTCAAAAAGCGATGCTATGAATCTTTACCAAAAGGGTGCCACTTTTGTGCTTCTACCCGAAATGCTGGCGGGGGAATATATTAGAAATTTGCTGCGTGGGAATCAGTTTAATAAACAAAACTTAATAAAATCGGGAAAGTTTTATTACGAGAGGGTAATAGTCTCAAAACAGTCTATTTAGTAGATTTTATACTAGAACTTAAAAACAATGCTTATCCGTAAAAAAAGAAAAATAAAAAAGAAGTCAGGTAAAAAAAATATAATTCGGATATCGATTTTTTGGATTATTTTTGTATCGATCTTATTATTTATTTGGATTTCTTTATTTTCAGGGTCAGTTTGGGAGAAAAAAAGCAAGCTTGTATTAGTCCGGGCGAAAACTACGGACAGTGTGGATCTACTGATTTTTGACCCTTCAAATTCAGAAGTCGTAGAGTTTGTTATACCGGAAGGCACTGAAGTCGAGGTGGTCGGGAATCTCGGAATAAGAAAGATAGGAAAACTCTGGGATCTATCAGTTGATGAAAATAAAGAAGGTTTGTTACTGCGAAACACAATTGAAAAAAATTTCTTGTTGCCGGTTGATGGTTGGATTGGACCCGACACGAATCCAATAAGTGCAAACTATTTCGATAAAATTAAATTTGTTTTAATCGGAAACAATACAAACCTGAATCTTAGGGATAGATTAAAAATAATTATATTTTTACTTAAAAATCCCAAATCCGACGTCCGTCAAAATTTTAAAGACTTCTCCTTTTTGAAAGAGGGGATTGGGGAGGACGGTAAACAAAATTATCAGATAAATGGTGAAATAACGGAAAGAATACGATCCTATTTTTCCGAAAAGTATTTTTTTGAAAATAATTACAAAATAATGATCAAAAGAGGTCCTGAGAATTCTTATTTGTCGGAAAAAGTAGGCAAGATAATTGAAATTCTGGGAGCTAAACCGGCTTACTCGACATACAATTCTGATTTAGAAATCGAAGGCTGTATTATTTACACGAAGGATTTGTATCTGTCGACAAAGTTAACAAATATCTTTAACTGCAAATTGATGGATAAAAAAGAAGGCGTTTTTGATGCTGTGATTTATATAGGTAGTGGTTTAGAGAAAGAATTTTAAAAAATTTAAATTATTCTTCTGAGGGGTTAGAATCTTCGTCAGAAACACCCTCGCCATCACTTTCACTTTCTTTTTTGTGAACCAGTTCGGGGGGAGTAAAAGAAATATAATCAATTTTTTCGGTACTGAACGATGGTACATCGGAAGAACTTGAAGATCTTTTTAGTTCTCTAATAAAAACTTTAACTTCGGCTTTATCGACTGACTTAACCCACACTCCGTATTCGTAGCCTCTTGAAATAAGTGTTTTCATCCTTGCCGATATATCATCCGGAAGTCTACCGAGATATTTTGAGTCTTTCGTACAAATTGAGATTTTATGACCGTGTGCGTTTAGTTTTACATCGTCACCTGCATCCAGCTTGGCTATTAAACCCTTATCCCCAAGATTGATTAGTCCAACGACCTTTGTTTTTCCTGGCTCTTCTAAGAAAAGCTGAGGTTTAACAGGTTCGGATTTGTAAGCTTCACCGTTTTTCATTGACTTCCACTTGTCAAAAGCTTTTAGAGCGATGGTGTTGAAAGGGTCTATAACAAGCACTTTTTTTGCTGTCTTTTTGGCCAACTCAATCTTTCCCAGCTCGGCATATGCCCGTGCTGTTCTGTTTAAGGCGTCAGTATTGTTCGGATCGCTATCAAGGATCTCTTTGTTTAACTCGAGTGCTTCGTCCCAATTGCCGCTTAGGGCTTTCTGGATCGCTTGTTGGGCAAGGCTGTTATTCATAACTTATAATAATATAGGAAAAATATATCAACTTCATACGAGTATAAAGTTGCAAATTATATTGTCAATATATATTTTGGGTGTACGATTAAAATACAGGTTCATGCTATAATCGTTTGTTGAAATTACTACTATGAGCGGACATTCTCATTACGCAACAATTAAACGTCAAAAGTCAGCAAACGATGCGGTAAAAGGAAAAGTATTCTCAAAATACGCCCGGGCAATTCAAATCGCTGTTAAAACCGGTGGAAGTCCTGATCCCAATAGTAATTACAAGCTGAGGATGACGATTGAAGCAGCACGGGGAGAAAATATGCCGAAAGAAAATATTGAACGGGCAATCAGTCGCGCAGCAGGGGACTCGGCAAACATCGAAGAGGTAACTTATGAAGGATTTGGTCCTGTTGGGGTATCTGTAATTGTAGAAGTTGCAACGGATAACAGAAACAGAACCGCTCAGGAAATGAAGAATTTTTTCGAAAAGGGTGGGGGAAGTCTGGCGGGACCGGGAGCAGTTTCTTACAATTTTGATCAAAAAGGTATTATTTTAACCCAAAAAGGCGAGAATCCGGAAAAAACAATGTTAACTTTAATTGATGCGGGGGCTGAAGATGTGGAAGAAGTTGACGACGGATTTGAAGTGTATGTGACTCCGACTCAAACAGCGGCCGTTAAAGAAAAGCTTGAGAGTATGGGCATAAAAGTGACTTCTGCAAAACTGATTATGAAACCTAAAAATATGCAGACAGTCAGCACTAAAGAAGATGCCAATAAAGTTTTGAATTGGTTAGAAAAATTAGAGGAGCATGAAGATGTACAAAAAGTGTTCGTAAACTTAGATATTCCTCAGGAGTTGGTCGCAGAGTTGTCTTAACAGTTTATTTCATGCAAATATTTTCAAAGCGTAAAAGATTTGTAATAGCATCTGTACTTCTTTCCATTGGTTTTTTGGGTATACAAGCACTACCTGAAGCTTTTAGGTTTATAAGTATAGGTATACTTGGTATATTTACATTGATATTTTTTATATTGAGCCTTTGGGAAGGCTTATCACGGGATTTGACACTTCTGACTTTGATTTTACCTTTTTTCTATACTGTCGCCATTGGGTTTTTTTGGTTTTTGCTTCCGTCAAGTATTTTTGCCAAGTTTCCGGTAATTATTCTTTATGGTATTGGAATATACGCGCTTAATTTAACAATGAATATATATACAGTTTCTGCGATTCGTACAATTGCACTTCTTCGGGCCGCAAGGGGAGTAGGATTTGTGTTAACACTTTTTACTCTATTTTTACTTTTCGATAATATTCTGTCAGTACGTCTACCGATATATTTCTCTGCTCCGATTATTGCTCTTTTGTCTTTTCCGATTTATTTACAAGGGTTTTGGTCGGTTACATTAGATAAGAATTTTACTCAAGAAATAATAAGTACATCTTTTATTTCAAGCTTAATTACGACAGAGATTGCCGTAAGCTTGTTTTTTTGGCCTGTAACTATCGCAGTCGGATCCTTATTTTTGACATTAACTGCGTATGTGATGCTTGGTTTAGGTCAGTCCAATCTCGAAGGTAGGCTCTTTAAAGGAACAGTTAGAGATTATATTCTAGTTGCAGTTATCGTTTTTATTGGAATGTATTTTTTAACAAGTTGGAGTGGTCTTTAATAAAAGACATCTATTACTGAGGGAGGGGAGGGGTATACCAAAAACAATATTTTATCCTATATTTATTATAGGTCTAGTTTTTCACATTATATTATAGGTGTTTTCACGAGCGGTACATGAAAATATGTCAACGTAAAATACCCGAAGTATGATAACGTCCTTATCAGCTTCAGATGATATAGTTTGTTATGTTAAACAGGCTCGGTAACCCACTTACAAGAGTAGTCTTAACCCTACAGGAGGCTGAATAATATAGTTGCATAGATTTCTTAAAAGGGTAAGCTCTCTTTGTGGATAAGTGCTAATAGATAAAATATATGTTAACTATCCGAAAGAGTATAACAAAACATTATTTAAACACTTCTGTGTTGTTTACAATATAAAGATCCTACCTCTCTCTTGATAATAGATGACTTCTATAAGGGAAGCTAAAATCTAATATGTCGCACAATATAACTTTTGCGACGTTATTTAATATGAGCCAGGGAGGAGGGCTCTTTATTACTTTTTTCTTAAGATTTAATTCTCTTATAACTTAAGTGTTATTTTATATATAATCTTTCTCCTCTTTTCCCGGATGTCTATATAGTTGTTAATTCCTTATAAAACCCGAAGGATCTATGACTCCCCCGCACTTTTTTAAAATATGTCTATACCTGCGGAATATATAAAGGAAATACCGAATATACGGGATAATATATGAATATGTTAGACGACTAAACTAGCCGTCTTTTTATCCAAACCCACCTTAGAATTGATTTGGTGAAACGCATTTTACGATGTAAGTATATAATTGGTAAAAAATATGGAATACGAGCAACTTTCTTATTGGAAAGAGTTTTCAAAAACTACACCTTGGATATTTGAAAATCTATGGTACTGGGCAGAAAGAAATTTGGATGTTACTCGTGTAGAAGTTGAAGGTTGTCAAACTGGTCATTGGTTTATGTCAGAAAAAGACCAACCCGAAAAGCATGATGTTGGAGTTGTTATTTATTGTAAGGATTCGGGATATGGTGTGGACACCTCATTCATCAGCCGATTAAGTCCTGCAGGTTTTATTTCTAAGAGGCAGTTATTAGTTGCTAAAGATCAATTAAAAGGTTCATCTTCATGCAGGATGATAAATATTAGGAAAAATTGGAGATTTTTTGAGTTTGAACCTTGGACAAGTTTGACAGAAGATACTGAACATATAGACTCTCTTGAATTTGATATTTCGGAGCTCGCATTATCCTTAAATGCATTAGACTCGGTAACAGTTCAAAATTTATCAATTGAAGAAGCTTCATCTACATACAAAAGATGGTTTAAAAAGTAGAAGGTTAGTGTCGCACAATGTTGACACCTCGTTTTACTCGGTGTAAACTGAAATTGTTACGGTGGTTTGGTGAAAAAGATCTTTGGAGTACTAACAAATTAATCACTACCTACTAAACGCCAGTCACTAATTTATGCCTGCTGCCCTACCCAACCGGCAAAGTGTATTAGATAAAAAAATTGAAGATTATCTTGATTATTTAAATATTGAAAAAGGCTCCTCTTCTTTAACAATAAGAAACTATAGACATTATTTAACCCGCTTTTCACACTGGATTATAGGACAGAACATGGACGTAACACCAGAAGATATTACTCCGGAATTGGTAAGACAATTTAGGGTTTATTTATCCAAGCAAACTGACCAGAAAGGAAAATTGTTATCAAAAAAAACTCAAAGCTATCATGTAATTGCAATTAGATCTCTTCTTCGCTGGCTTATAAAAAACGACTACAACGTTATGTCTCCCGATAAAATAGATTTGCCAAAAATTGAAGAAAGACAGGTAAAATTTTTAAATGGTGAGCAGGTTGACAGACTTCTTAATGCACCAAGTCTTTCAAAAATAAACGGTAAGCGCGATAAAGCGATTTTGGAGGTACTTTTTTCTGCAGGGCTTCGTGTTTCTGAGTTGGTAAAACTAGATCGGGATAAGGTAGATTTGGATAGACGCGAGTTCGGAATTGTTGGAAAAGGAGGGCGCGGGAGGGTTGTCTTTTTGTCTCACCGTGCCGCAGAGTGGCTTGGAAAATATGTTAAAGATCGCAAAGACGAGTTCAGACCTATGTTTGTAAGACACAGAACCGGGAAAGACGGTGAAGAAAAAATTGACTCATACGAAGCAGGTGGCGAAAAAATGCGGCTTTCAGTGCGTTCTGTGCAGAGAATGATCAAAAAATATGCGCGAAAGATAAACCTTCCGGTTGATGTAACTCCGCATGTAATGCGACATAGTTTTGCAACCGATTTATTAATTGCAGGTGCAGACATCCGAAGTGTTCAGGAAATGCTGGGACATAAAAATATTCAGACGACCCAAATTTATACACACGTTACTCACCGTCACTTGAAAGAAATCCACGACCAGTTTCATGACAAAAGAAACTGATTACTTCTGGCGAATCTTGAAAAGCGCCAGCTGGTGAGTTTTACTTTTTATTTTTGAAAGCGCTGTCCTTTCGATTTGACGAACTCTCGATTCGGTAATTCCAAACTTCTTACCGATTTCTTCTAATGTAGTTCTTCGCAGACGTTTAATTAATACTTCACTTTCTTTTCCGCTAAGGTCAAAATTGTGCTTTATAAGGGATTTGAAATATCGTGTTGTTTGATTGGAGCGCATTTCACTTTGGATTATACACCACTTAAAAATTGTATAATAATCTATGCGTACAATTATTCTGCCTGGGTATTCACTTCATAATAAAGATTGGGCGTATGACGTTAAGTCTAAATTAGAATCTGCGGGGTTTGAAGCGGAAGTTTACGAATGGAAACATTGGCAAGGTGGGAGAATGAATTTACCAGACGAAGTTAAAAACATTTGCAAAATAATTGGTGACGAAAAAGTTAATTTCATTGCGAAATCGATCGGAACAAAAGTGTTAATGAAAATATTTTCTAAAGTTGGGAAACAGATCAATAAAGTTATTTTGTGTGGAATTCCAATAGATCCGGTTACATACATGGGTGGAATAAAAAAGATTGGTGGAAAAAAATTACTTATATTCCAAAATTCCAAAGACCCATTCATGCCTTACAAAGCAATTTCGGTTTATGTAAAATTAATCGATAAAAACATTAAAGTAGTTGAGAAAGAAGCTAATACTCACGAATATCCGTACTACGATGAGTTTATAAATTTCCTGAAGTAATAAATTTTTAAAACTTATTATTTTGCTGCTTCTTCTGCTTCCTCGACTTCGTCCCCATTTTTAAACATACATGCGGCAGCAGCGACCTTATCTGCTTTATCAGTGAAGCGCATAATTATAACCCCTTGAGTGGAGCGTCCCATTTGGGGGATGTTTTTCATAGGAAGCTTTATAATTTGGCCATGCTTACTTGTAACAATTACCTGATCCATTTCCTGATTAACCAAATATGCTGCAGCCAAGTCACCTGTTTTTGGATTTACAACAGCTGCCTTAACACCTTTCCCCGCCCGCTTTTGAACCGGGAAAAGATGAACCGGAGTTCTTTTTCCTAACCCGTTTTGCGAAAGTGTCAGAATATCTCTGAAAATTTTCCGTCTTTTATCATCGCTTTTTGGCTCTTCGGCGGAAAATACGTCCATTCCGATTACAAGATCTCCAGAATCAATCCTTATTCCCTTCATCCCGCTTGTGGCACGTCCCATTGGGCGGACGTTTCCTTCAGGAAACCTGATTGCCTTACCCTTTTTGGTTAGTAAAATAATATGATCGTTTCCCGAAGTTTCCTGAACTTTTACAAGAGTATCGTCATTATCCAACCGGATCGCGATAAGTCCTGAAGTGCGGAGATTTATAAACTCATCGACTTTAGTTTTTTTAACAATTCCTTTGGATGTAGCCATGATAAAGTGAGTACCCTTTATACTTTGCGGTACGATCGACATTATTTCTTCTCCCTGGTCAATATTTATTAAATTAATAATTGCCTGACCCTTGGCTTGCCTTGAGGTTTCGCCAATGTCCCAAGCTTTTGTTCCGAAGACCCTGCCTTTATTGGTAAAGAAAAGAATTGTATCGTGAGTAGTGGCCGAAACAAGGTGAACAATTTCATCCTCTTCTTTTGTTGTCATACCCATAACCCCTTTACCACCGCGACGCTGTGCTTTGTAAGTCGTCGGAGAGAGTCTTTTAACATAGCCGGTTCTGGTAACTGTAATTAAAGTTTCTTCTTTCGGAATAAGATCCGCTTCCGAAAATTCACCGATTTTTTGCTTGTACATTTTTGTGAGACGATCGTCACCGTGTTTTTCGCGAAGCTCAACCTGTTCCTCGGTAATAATTTTTAAAACTTCTCCGGGGTTTTTTAGGATAAAGGTCAATTTGTCAATTAACTTTTTGATTTCTTCATATTCCTTTTCAATTTTTTCCCGCTCAAGCGCGGCAAGACGGCGAAGCTGCATATCCAAAATTGCCGTAGCTTGGATTTCCGACAAACCAAATCTGGAAATCAAATTTTTCTTGGCGTCTTCCTGAGTTCTGCTCTCACGGATGGTCTTAATTACAGCATCAAGGTTATCAAGCGCGATCTTTAATCCTTCCAAAATATGTGCTCTTTTTTTGGCCTCCGTTAGCTCGAATATGGTCCGCCTTATTATTACTTTTTGACGGTGTTTGACGAACTCCGTGATTATCTGCTTTAGATTTAGCGTATGAGGAGTGCCGTCAACAAGGGCTACAAAGTTGGCGGGAAAAGTTGTTTGTAAGCGAGTATGTTTATAAAGGTTATTCAAAAGGGATTTTGGTTTCGCGTCTCTTTTAAGATCGATTGCGACTCTCATTCCGTCTTTGTCGGATTCATCGCGAAGATCGGCAATCCCAACAAGTTTTTTGTCTTTAACAAGCTCGGCAATTTTTATTACAAGCTCAGCTTTATTCACCTGGTAGGGAATTTCGGAAATTATAATTTGAGTTTTTCCTTTTGAACCTTCCTTTATTTCAGCAACACCACGAACCACAATTCTTCCCCTACCTGTCGCATATACCTCCTTAAGAGAAGCCGAGTCGTAAATTGCACCTGCAGTCGGAAAATCAGGTCCGGGAATAATATCACAAAGCTCTTCAATCGTTATATCTGTTTCAAACCCGATTGTCCTAGGGTCGACGTCTTTTTCCTCCATAGATTTTTTCTCGCCCGATGCGACCAAATTTATTTTTTTCAAAACAAATTCGGTTTCTTCGGTTTGCGCAGCACTACTGGTTGTGACTACTCTCCCCTTTTTGACAGCTGCAATTACGGCATCAACTACTTCGCGCAAATTGTGCGGTGGAATTTTTGTAGCCATACCGACCGCGATTCCTTCCGAGCCCATCAAAAGTAGATTTGGCAGAAGTGCCGGCATAAAAACAGGTTCCTTAAGAGTTGCGTCAAAATTATCGATAAAATCGTTAGTGTTTTTCTCAATATCGGTAAGCATATATCGCGAAATTGCGGCGAGTTTTACTTCCGTATAACGCATGGCAGCTGCGGAATCGCCGTCAACGCTTCCGAAGTTTCCCTGACCCTTAATTAAGGGGTATCGGAGGGAAAATTCCTGTGCCATTCGAACGATTGAATCATAAACTGCCATATCGCCGTGGGGATGATATTTACCTAAAACTTCTCCGACGACTTTGGCCGATTTGGTGAATGCTGAAGTCGGACCCAATCCCATTTCGTGCATGGCGAAAAGAATTCTTCGATGAACCGGCTTAAGGCCATCACGAACGTCTGGAAGCGCGCGGGAAACTATAACGCTCATTGCATAGTCCAGATAGCTTTTCTGCATTTCATCGACTATCCTTGCGGCCTGAAGTTTTCCAATGTGTGTCATAAAAAAGTAATTGCGACTCAGAGCAAAAAAAACGCCTGACTATTAAAAAATAAACTGAGCCAGGCGAGCTCGTTTAGCCTCAAATAATATTACGCTTTTTGGGTGTCTGAAGCAAGGGGTAAAGCCGGTATGTTTCCGTAAATATCCGACACTAGACCCTCTCTAACGGAGGTTTCATGCCCAGGCCTATATGTGGCCTATGGTAGTGATACCTCTCAAGGT
>Ga0075720_113_pt1 | contig 32412 bp, 36 predicted proteins | sample RifGroB1_FD_67781 | JGI IMG/M metagenome (GOLD analysis project Ga0075720, IMG submission 67781) | Microgenomates (Woesebacteria) bacterium GW2011_GWB1_38_8b
CCCCGACCTATAGCCGACTTGGAAAGCATCAGAAGCAAATTCAAGGATACTAAATCCAAAAATTGGCTGGTTATTATACCGCTATTTATTCTGGTATTTTTAGTTATATTGGAAAAAAGATTTGGACTTCATAAAAAGGTGTTAGAAAAATTACGTGCTCTTAAACCTCAGATAAAGCAAATAGATACAAACGATAAGCCGGTTGAAGGTACAAATATTACTAATGATGATAAAGACAAACCGCTTCAGTAAATTCCGGCCTCTTCTTGTTTTCGTACTTTTGACAGTTTTTGTGATTGCTACAATCTTTTTGAAAAACTTGAACTTTATCGCTGTCGAACAACAAAAATCTCGACAATTTCTTAAAACAGATAAACATTATACTGAGAGCATTTTTATAAAAGGGGAGTCAGAAAGAGATAACAGTTGGATGATCAGTGATTCGGTAGCGGGAGCAATTATTCCTCATCATGGTCTGGCCGGAAAGTATTTTTCAAGTTTTTTTAATGCACTTTCTGGGAAAAAAATCAAAACAATTATTCTGATTGGACCTAACCACAAATTAATAGGCGATGATCCCGTATATACATCGGATTTGACTTGGGACACGCAATTTGGTCAGGTGAACGCTGATGAAGACATAATTCAAAAACTAACAGATTCAGGGATGGTGTCGTTTGATAATAGCATCGTCGAAGATGAACATTCAGTTGCAACAATTATGCCTTATATTGCCAAATATCTCCCCGGAGTTAAAGTAGCTCCACTGGTTTGTAAGGAAATGAATTTAGCTGATATCAACGGACTTGCTGAAATAGTGGGTAGAGCATTGGAGCCGGGAGTGATAGTAATTTCTGCAGTTGATTTCTCACACTACTTATTAGCTCAGGAGGCAGTGGAAATGGATAAAGAAACGATATCTGTCATAGAAACCCATAACTACGAGAAATTGTTAAGTTTTGGAAACGAGCATTTGGATTCTCCAACCTCGATTATTCTTTTGGATAAGATAATGAGAAGTGTTGGTGCTGATAAATTTAATATTTTGATAAATTCAAATTCATTCGAGATTACAGGAAAAAGCAATCAAGCCACCAGTTACTTGTTCGCTGTATACGGTAAATAATGCTAGTGCCCCCAGAAGGAGTCGACAAATTTCTGATAAATATGGGTTTTCTCCCGAATCTCACCCTGGCGCATACTGAGTATGCTTTTATGATTTGACGCTAGTGACGCTGGGAGGAGTTGAACCTCCAACCTTTCCCTTAGGACGGGACTGCTCTATCCAGTTGAGCTACAGCGCCAAATCATACAGGACATGTTTACTCTCCATTGATCTATGGAGGCAGTGCTCCATTTTATCAAAATTAAGCGTCTTCTTAAAGAGTGCACAAATTATCCACAAAATATTCCAAGAAATTAAAATTATTGACTCGTATTATGACACTAATGTACAATAGGCGACAATGGATACAAAATATACAATTGCGGAAGCGGCAAAAATTACTAAAGTTAGCCAGCGCACACTTCTTCGCGCAATTAAAAACGGTAATTTAAAGACTGAGAAAGCAGGGAGACGACATTTAATAAGCGAAAGAACGCTAAATTCATATTTGGGAGGGTCAAATATTAGTCTTAACGACGCTTTATTGACATTTCTGAAGAACAAAAAAAGCGAAATGGTGGCGACTTTGCAAAAAATTGTGTCAATGCCTTCGATTTCATCCGAGATCGGCCAGGAGGAAAAATTAGCAAACTATATTAAAAAGCGGTTAGACGAGTGGGGAATAAGATGTGTTGTTTATAAAGAAGGAACATCAATAGCTGTGCGAGCTACTTATGGATTTGCAAATGAAGGGTTTTTGTTAGATTCACCTCTGGACACTTTGCCAGCCGGCGACTCAGTAAAATGGACGCACCCACCGTTTGATGGAGAAGTTGTGAATGGGAAAATGTATGGTAGAGGAACCGCAGACGCAAAAGCCGGAATAGTCACACAGCTGTACTCACTATTGTTTTTTAAAAGAAACATTGATGAGGATAAAGTGAGGATTGAATTGGTGTTTGATGGTGGGGAACAGGATGGGGAGTTTTTGGGAATGAAACAGGTTATCGGACGTGGTTTACACGTTAAGGCAGGATTAATCGGTTATAGCGGCGATCTTGAAGAGTTGATGTACGGAGCCCGTGGTTATCACCGTTATGAGTTTGAAGTAAACGGAAAAGCTGTACACACAGGTAGTAGGTATAAAAAAGGTGTCAACGCAATTTCGAACATGGTTAAGTTTATTGAAAGTGTGGAAGCGCAAGAATTACCAAGAAGTAAAAATAAACTGTTTCCATTCGGGGCTAGATTGACGTTTTCTATAATTTCCGGAGGCAGGGCAATTAATATGATACCGGATTCCTGCATATCAAAATTAGACGTAAGGACAATTCCTGAAATGAAAAAGAAAGATGTTGACGAAATTATCATAAAACACATAACAAGGTTAAAGAAAAAAAATCCTGAATTTGATGTAAATTTTCGGTATTTGACTGGACAGGAAGCATATGCAATTTCGGAGAATGACAACTTAATAAAGTCATTGGATTTTGCCGTAAAGCGAAGCATGGGTAGCACCCTTAAACACACGGCTAGCGGACCTGCACACGTTGGAAATCTGTTATTTGAATGTGGTATTTCCACAGCCGTTTGGGGACCAAAAGGTGAGAATGCTCATTCGTATGATGAATATATCGAAATTGATTCACTTACAAAAACCGTAGATATATATGTTAGAACTATAGCGAAATATTTTGATATAGATGATTCGGCTGTAATTACCAACCCATCGGCTAACTATGACGTGAGTGACTGGAGTTAAGTTACTTTATCCCGACAGAATACAAATTAGGAAGTTTGTCCTCGGCACCAAGGTTGGTCAAAATAATTATCCGGTCAAATGACACAGTTGGAAATGCAAACGGTGCAACATAATTTCCTTCGTATACAACCTGACGATTTGTTCCGTCATAGTCCATTATCGTAATTTTATTCGGTTCAGCCAGGAGTAAATTTCGGGACGTTGGGAAGAAAGCCAGACGCCTTTGTGCGCTTGTTGTAATTCCTCCTTTAGTTATTAAATTCTTACTGTCATTGTCTATCAAAAAATTTCTATCCTCTTTTATATCGTAAATATATGTGTGATATATATTGATATCTCTATTCTGCTTTTGAGTCGAGGCTCCCGGGAAATCTTTGATTAAATTATCGGACAGCTTTGCCGAAGCACTGGCAGTATACATAATCATTCGCTCATCAGGCGAAAAAACTACTGAGGATGCGTTGTTTAGAAGAATTTCTTTAAGCTCTATTGGGAGTTTATTAACATGACTTTCAAGCCTGGTTTTTTCTGTCTCTCCCCAGAGCTTAAGAGTAGTTACTTTTCTTTGGGTTATATTTACCCTTTGTGCCTCGTTGGTTGTTTCGGAAATAGGAAGTAAATAACTTAGTTTGGCAATATCCAAAATTATTTCACGGTCATCGGGGGAAAACTGCCAGGTAGCTGAATTAAGCTTACCGTCCGTAATTCGTCTTGGTTCTCGCGAAAACCCTAAAGGTAAGTTTGCCATTTCCATAACCCAAAGACCGTACCCGTTTAAATTGGCAGATGCTGTAGCGACTTTAATTGGTACAGGTGCAATGTATGATATTTTGCTCATATCTTGCGACGGTGTCGGATTTTCGACGCCGGAAAAGGTAATTGCGGTTAGGGATGGTGCCGACTTGAACAAATGGGCTGTTTCCTCGGTAACAATTTCAGCTTTAATTTCTAATGTTTTAATCCATGAAATATAGCCTTCTTTTTCAATACGAATGTCATACGTTCCGGGAGGAAGAGACATTGTCGTGTTTGTTGCTGATTTGAGCTCATTGTCGATAAAGATCTGGGCGCCATCAGGGTCGGATTTCAAAACCAATAAACCGGTCGGGTTGATACTATTCTCGCGCAAATTAAGGCGGTATCCACGCGCGTACATAAAGGCTGCTGTTCCCAATGTAAAAACAACAATAAATGTCAAAATTGTCAGTAAAATTCGAAGTTTAGTCATGTTGGAAATAAAAAAAAGTATTCAGATTGATAACACCTATTATAGCAAGCTCAAAGGAAAATGTCAGTAATTGGTAGCCGATAAGTTTTATGACTGTAAAAATCGTTCCGCACTTGTTGAAGCCGTTTTTAACCAATATAATGGCAGAGCGTATTTTTTTCTGTTAGATACAGATATTGTAGAAATAATTCATATATGAGAAAACGCATCGCAATTGATCTAGGAACAGCTAACACTCTCGTATGGGTGGCAGGTGAGGGATTGATTGCAAACGAACCGACCGTTGTTGCAATTGCTTCAGACAACGGGAAAGTAGTTGCAATCGGTGAGGAGGCAAAAAAAATGCTTGGTCGAACTCCTGAGTCGCTTATTGCGTCCAGGCCAATGCGTGAGGGAGTTATAGCTGACTATCAAATAACCGAAGCGATGCTGCGATATTTTATCGGTAAAGTTTGTGGAAGATTCCAGCTTTTAAAACCGGACGTAATGATTTGTGTACCGGCGGGGTGCACACAAGTTGAAAGACGGGCTGCGCTCGATGCAACTCTTTCAGCAGGTGCTGGTGGAGGTGCAGCTGAGGCAGCCGTGATTTCATTGGGGGGCGTGGTGGTACATAAAAGCGTGCGAGTAGCTGGTAACAAAATTGACGAGGCTATTCAAGAATACTTGAAAAGAAAATTTAATTTAATAATAGGGGACCAAACAGCCGAGGAGATAAAAATAAAGATCGGTACAGCCATACCAATCAAAAAACCTGAGAATTTAGAGTTATCCGGGCGGGATCAAGTATTTGGCTTACCACGTACCGCTACAATCAATTCGAATGAAGTGATGGAGGCAATTCACCCTACACTTATGCAGATTATAGGTGCTGTTAAAGGAGTCTTGGAAGACACTCCTCCGGAGTTGGCGGCAGACATTATTGATAAAGGAATAGTCATGAGCGGTGGAACAAGTCAGCTATTGAACTTTGACAGACTATTGACGGAAGAAACAGGAGTGCCGGCACATGTTGCCGAAGATGCAATATTCTGTGTTGTACGAGGAACCGGAGTTGTCATGGAAAACATAGAACTTTGGAAAAGAAGCGTTATCACAAGAAGGTAAAGTTAAGTTGTAGGTTGTAAGTAATAAGAAGTTAGAAGTTGGAAAATAGTTATGCTTCAGATAGATATATCATCCTCCTCTGGAGGATGTTATAAGCCTTTTTTTGCAGTAATTACTGTTATTTTTAAAAATATATCGCGATATATTTTTGCACATCTGTAGACTACGATTAAATCAGTTAATAAACCTCTAGTATATATATCTAATTTCTTACTTAAATAATGTTTGTTGAGGATAAAGGAGTTCATCGCGTAGCTAATATTATGTTGTAATTTTGTGTACAGAATGTGGATAATACGAAAAGCGATGCATGTGGTAAAAAGTATATAGTATATTGTAAATTAATATCTTTTAAAAAAATATGAGAGTCAGAGTAACGTGGGAATAAATCTTACTATAAGTTTATTTGTAGATAAATATTTTCGATAAAATTTGATTTCAGTCCAAATTATTTGTGTTTTGGGCAACATAAGTGTTAAACTTTTACTGTAAAAGGCATCAGACAATGGTAAGAAATTCCCTAAAACAGGTCAAAATATTAGATATTAACATTAATAGCACTAGTAACTCTGAAGTGCTAGCTTATATTGAGAAAAAAATAGAAGAAAAACAGAAATTTTATATTGTAACTCCAAACCCTGAGCAGGTTTTACTGGCTCAGGATGACGAGTTGTTTAAGAATATCATAAATGCTGCAGAAGTTTCAGTACCCGATGGAATCGGTTTGATTGCTGGCTTTAAGTTTAGTCAGCTTGCAAGGCCTAAAAAGATAATTAAAAGGTTAATTCTGCTTCTGAAACAGGGTTTTCAGGTCGGCTTGGCCGTAGTTTTTGATCAGAAATGGCTTCAGAGTGATTTATCCTTGATTAAGGGCAGAAAACTTTTTGAAGAGCTCTTGATTATGGCTGATAAGAAGAAGCTCACCTGCGTGTTTATTGGTGATGATAAACAAAGCGCACAGAAAGCGGCAGCAAGGCTTCGGGAAAAACTTAAAAGTGTCATTATTCATGCGATGACAGGACCATTACTTGATAAAAACGGAGTTTTGAAAAAAAGGGTAGATGAAACTTTCGAAAAAGAGTTAGTAGAAAGAATAAATAATTATACACCGGATTTACTTCTTATAGGCTTTGGTACACCAAAACAGGAAAAGTGGATGTACCGGTTGTACGATAAATTAAATTTTTCCTGTGCAGCACATGTCGGGGGAACTTTTGATTATTTTAGCGGTACAAGAAAATCAGTACCTAAGTGGATAGAGGATTATAACTTTGAATGGTTATTCCGTCTTTTTACCGGTTCTCAAAAACCAGCCAGGGTGTTCGCGGCATTTCCACAGTTTGCATTCCGTGTGTTTTTAAATAAACTGGTAAATAAGTAACTTCTATAAATTTGTCCGCTATTTGTAAATAATACCCCTTGACAGAAGATGAATGACATTGATACATTGTGATAGATAAAGTTCATCTGTAGGCACGAGAATATATCAAAGTGATTGAAAATAGCGACAAGTGACAACACCCTAATATGGCAAACCCAAAAACAAAAGTAAGACTTGAGGATTTACCCGATTTATTAACTGTCCGGGAAGTTTCAGATCTTCTTCGTGTCTCACCTCTTACAATTAAACGCTGGGGAAAGCGCGGAAAACTTCCCGCAATCCGAATAAACTCCCGGGGCGATCGTCGCTACAAAAAAGAAGCTGTATTGTGGCTACTGGGTATTCAAGCAAAAGAATAGACAACCCCATATCTTTGAGTGTAAAGAAGATATTTAAAAGTTAAATTATTGTATTATAGGTTTATGTGTGTTATAATTCACACGTTATGAGAAAGTCGAGTAAGGAGTTTCAAGCTTCTTTGTGTCTTTTAGCCGCAACTTTGGCTGCATGTACACCGGGTATCGGTGGTGCTACTCCAACGCGAAGAGTAGATGTGACTCCATCTGGACCAACACCCGTAGATGTGACTACGAATAGACTAACACCCCAGGAAACTACTTTACCTCCAGTACCTGAAGACGATTTGACAGGTAAAATTGTAGAAGAAATGCTAAATGAAGGGCTTATCCCCGGGTGGCTACCGGATACAAATAACCCAAATAAGCCGGGATTTATTGCCGATGGAACATATAAAACTTCAACTGGAAAAGCGGGATGGAGAGGTAACCTATGTATTACTAAACCTGAAGGGGCGAGTTACTTTGATGTACAAGCCGTAGGTGATCCAACTAACGGGATTGAACGAGTTACCAGCTTTACATGGTTTGACCGAGACGGAAAAGTTGTTAAAGAGGGAAGGGTCCACGGGCAAGGTGACAAGTTACAGGTAGGTGAATTTATTTCAAAAAACGGACAACCTTTCATAGTTTCAAGCGTGTCAGTATGTGACCAAAACTACCTCAACAGGCTTGCAAACGATCTTAGGTCTTGTATAAAATAATTTAATTCATTCTTCGTAGATTTTAGTGTTGTTTTTCGCAATCAATTTGCTCCATACTTATACCATGATTGAGTTGACACTTTTTGTTTCAGGGGCTGCACTCATGGCACTTGAGCTTACGGCTTCAAGAATATTATCCCCATATATCGGAAGCTCAATTTTTGTCTGGACTGCAATAATTGGAGTAATTTTAGCGGCTTTGAGTTTGGGATATTACCAAGGCGGAAAATTGGCTGATAAAAAACTAAATACCGGCCTTCTTTCGAATTTGGCTTTTGCAACAGGATTATCGATTTTATTGAGTTTCATAATAAAAGAAACTGTTTTAATCCTAATTGTAAGAAATATTTACGAAACGCGTTTGTCATCAATACTCGCAACGCTTTTTCTTTTTGCACTACCCAGTTTTTTGTTCGGTACAATTACCCCTTACGCAACCCGATTGAAAATGAAGAGCCTTGATAAAAGTGGAGAAGTTGTGGGTAAGTTGTATGCGATTTCAACTTTGGGAAGCATTATCGGTACATTTTTGACCGGTTATGTACTTTTGGGCTATCTTGGATCAAGTAAAATACTTCTTGCGATTGCGACAGCGGTGATAGTTCTCTCTTTTGTTCTGGACAAAAAGAATTTTTTTAAAATAAAGAAACTTATACCGCTTGTTTTTTTTTGCCTGATAATCGCGGCAAACCCAAATAAGAAAAACCCCAACATTATTTTTGAAGCCGATTCAAATTATCAAAAAATATACGTGACTGATTCTACCGTGCGAAAAACGGGAAGGCCGGTGAGATTTCTTCGAACCTCAATACTTGCCCAGTCGGGTAAATATTTAGATTCAGACGAGTTGTTATTTGAATACATTAATCAATTGACTTTAATCGGACATTTTAAACCCAATGCGGAAAAGGTATTGTTTATAGGTGGAGGTGGATATTCACTTCCGTCGTATTTATTGAATAAAAACCCCAAGTTAGTTGCTGATGTAGTTGAAATTGATCCAATGGTAAGTACCGTTGCTAAGAAATATTTTAATGTACCGCAGACGGATCGTTTACATTCATTTAATATTGACGGGAGGAATTTTATTAACCATGCAAGTGAAAAATATGATGTTATTGTTTTGGATGCATACCGTGACGAGCTGATAATGCCATTTGAATTAATAACCATAGAAGCGGTTGGGAAGTATTTTGATTTATTGTCTGATGACGGAATCCTGGCAATAAACAATATTTCTTCACTACAAGGTCCAAAGTCGAAGTTTTTAAGCGCTGAAATAAACACAATAAAAACAAATTTTGCAAAAATATTGATTTTTCAGGCTACTCCCGAGCGTCGGGAAGATTACATACAAAACGTTCTAGTATTTGCTTTTAAAAAAGATTCTGGAATTTCGCTTACTTCTGATGATTCGTTGTATCAAAAACTATTGGGAAACCTCTGGGAAGGGAATTTGGCAACCTATCCGGTTTTAACTGATGACTTTGCTCCGATTGAACGCTACATGCTTGCAGGTTTTTAATATTCAAAGATATTTACATCGTCTAACAACCTAAGGAATTTAAGTTGAAGTGTTGCATTTGTGGTGTAATTTGTTGTAGAATTTTTAAACATGGAATTATTTAGGTATTGTCTTAGTTTTAAAAGCTCTTAAGAACATGGATTTTCACCTCCGGAAGGAGGTTTTTTCCTTTTAGGGGTTGAAAAATGAATTAAAAGACCTATAATAAAGATATGGAATGGGAAATTGTTGGTAAAACCCTTGTCAGGCAAGAAGATAAGCCTTCTGGTGGTAGAATAAATGGCGTTAGAAGATTCTTAAATACACTGCATAATGTTGGCGTGTCGGATGGTGGTTACTCTAAAACCGTTTACGATACTGAAGGCAACCCTATAAAGGTCTTTATTGATAGTCGCGGTAGAATAATTCCAGAACAAAAAAGTGGCGGAAACGGACAAAATGGAAACGGACATAACTCTGGACAGTAACTTTATTTAGATACGAAACTTCATAACCCACACCTTTGAACTAGCTGCCAGACTTCCCATATTCCTCAAGCTATTTTCTCACACTTTCTTCAAATGTTTACTTACCACTTGAAAACCAGTATGGTTTTATTCAGAATGAAATAAGAGTGTTCTATGGATGAACAAAACAAAAAGTCAGGATCTGGTTTTACGAAAAAGATTGCGATATCACTTATTTTGTTTATTCTATTCGCTTTTATTAGTTTCTTTGTGTATTTATTTATTTTTTATTCACGAAATCCTGTCGGTTTTTTTAACATGCTTTACGATCTGGGAGTAGTCACAACTGTATCAAGCAAAAGTATAAAATATGATACACCGTTTTTTTACAACCTTACTTCCGAGAAGCCGAAATTTTATATAAAATATCAAAACTCCGATGAGTCAGGTGTGAATCTTGTGTCAAAACAAGCAGAGATTGTAACCCCCCCATTTTCTTCAGAAATAAAGCAAATAGATATTGAATCAGAAGCGATTAAAACTTTTAAGCTTAATGTAGAAATTGATGGAATTGCCAACACAGTATTGATAGATAAAGATAAAACGCATACCTATTGGAATGAGCAGGTTTTTATAAAAAATCCACAAATGGGCAAATATAATACTTATATGTTAGAAAGTGTAAATGTGGATAATGATAGTGATGGTGAGGGTAATTACGATAATCGTGGTAAAAATGGGCTTATGAATGTTGGATATGGTTATACTTACTTGAAGGCTGGTGATGTTGTAAATCTTGTATGGGAAGTTCCTGGAGGAGAAAAATTTGGTTTTGGAAAATCTGTCATAAAAATATTATCGAGTACTCCTGTGGGTGAAATTACAGTATATAGATAGGAGCAAGAAAAGTTAAAACAAACGAAATTACTATGGACAGAGATGGTCACAATAGATTTATACAAAAAATGCCTATATATTTTGGGTTTTTATTATGTTTATTATCTATATTATTTCTGGTGACGAGAGTAAAAACTGTTAAGGCATACGGATGCTGGGAGTCAACTTGTTTTCCCCCAATGGAAGACTGTGTGGGTGGTTGTTATGGAGGTAGCTGTTGCGACGATCTTGATGACCCTTGTGACAATCACCCTTTTTCACCGTCTTGTAATGATTCTGGTGGTGGAGGCGGGAGGATAGTACTCATGGAAACGAAAATAATGTATATGATGATGATACAACCCCAGTGCCAGATCCAGAAGTACGGGGATTAGGACGGCCATGCGGATCTTTTCCTATTAATCCGATATATATATTCCGAGGCGATGTGATTAATCCTATGCCTGAAAGCAATTTATACCCAAGTGAATGTCTGCGTTTCCGAACACTTACAGGATCCGAATATTATAATATTGTAGTTCCGATCACAACATTTATTAGAACTTATCGTACAAGGGTCTGGTGGTCTAGTGGATCGGTCCATGATATTAATAGTCCACACTTTTTAAACTTAACTGGTATTTCTGAAAGTGGCGGAATGCGAACTTATACTTTCAGCATCAATGGAACTTGGGACGCGATTCGTGCACAGTATGATGATCCAGCAGGTGGTGAGGATTATAAATTACAGATATTGTTATCTAACTCTCCTGCAACAAATAATGAGCCTATTTGTGCATTTAACAGCGAGACTTTAACGCCATCTGATGACCCGCTTCAAATCGGTAGTAGTTACCAGTTGTCTACGGTGGTTAATGTAACTCATACATCGACAAATTCTGCCATAGTCACATCATTTGCAAAAGTTGGTTCTAATCTAGTGATTCAAGGTGTTAACTTTTCTTCAAATCAGGAGCCTCCAGGCCCGAGAATTTGGGTATATATACGGTATAAAACGATTACCGCGGGTCCTTACTATGAGTATCAAGGTTTTCATACAATTGCAGTAGGTTCTCCACAGTCTTTAACGATCCCGGAATCCAGCTTAATGGCAGGTTTTGATCCTTATTACGATTTTTATTACATTAGAGTAGGAAGGCCATCCGACTCAATTGTGAGTGTAAATTATTCCGCAAGAAATCCAGATGGTACTCCATCGTCTGCAATATCTTTAGCAAGCGCTTCTGTGACGACTGCTTCTTCGGAAGGAATAACAGATGCAACATATCAAAATACTCTTACCCCGGTTTCATTTTCACCATTGCCGGTTAATATTCATACGGAAGTGGTTATGAGGGGTTCGAGCGGAGACACGATTAGGTGTTCTCGAGTATTACCCGTGGGTATAGACAACCTGAGTCCCTGGTATCAAGTAAGTGGAGGGAATATTGTATCTGCACAGGGTAATATTTCATCAGATATTCCAACTGATCCACCTCCAGGCCTTGAATTTATATCCAGTGATAATATTGGAATGCCAATATTTAGCGGGGTATTGGCTCCTCCAAGCTCGACTTCTAACATCGGAGATCCAGGTTGGAACGCAGACACGCTCTACAATGGACACTTAACAGCAACAGGAACCAGCTATGATTACACTTACTTCACACAAAAGTTCTATCCTTCTATCGATAATTTCCCTCAAACTTCTCTACCTCCGGTGGGTTATGCTACTGGACGTGATTTTTTTAATGCCGTACCAGGAGAGCTAAATGGTATTTATCATGTTTACAAACAGGAAGGTAGTCCATTGACTATTACATCTGGACTCGATCTGAGAGCAAACGGTCGGCAGGATAGAATTATAGTTTTTGTAGGAGGTGACCTTTTCATTGGCGGCAAGATTCAGATTGACAACGGTGTCGATTTTATAATGTTTATTGTATCGGGTAACATTTCTGTCAGGCCTTTGGTAGGAGACCCGGCTCCTTATGCTAACTCAGGTACCGTTGATGCTGAAGATATCGAAGGTATATTTATCACAAACGGTCAGTTTATCACTAATGACGGTCAACTAAATCCACCGGATCAGATCTATCAACTATATGTAAGAGGCATTGTTGCCAGTTTCTATAATGGCGGTGGAACAAATGGAGTAGAGTTCCAAAGAGATTTAGGAGGAGGGAACGCGCTATATCCTGCTGAAATATTTGAATTCGCACCCGATCTTCTTCTTAACTTCCCATCATTTTTCTCAGAAAAAACAATAACCTGGAAAGAAGTGAGTCCTTAGAAGCTGTTTCAAAACTTCACGGTTTTGATGCTTTGCAAGCTTATATTGCCCAGTTCAAACCATTGCTCGTATTTTTGGTAAATACTCGCTGGTTTTGAAATGGGCTATAATCAATTCGCTAGTTGCAACAACCTAAAATATGATAATCTAAAATATATGAGTGGTTTTAATGAAAAAAATAAATACATTTCCATATCACTTGTTGCAATTTTTATTCTGTTTTCTCTAACTGCGGCAACTATACATAGGTTGCCAAGAAAAAGTTCTGCACCTTCCGCTCTTCAGGCACAAAGTGAATCTTCCGAAGTTGAACAGTTTCCGATGCGTCCACCTTCTGAATGCGACGCCGATATTGAGCTGGTTATTGATATATCGGGAAGTATGTCAAAGCGGGAAGTTGATGGAAGGCAAAAGTTAGCTTGGGTAAAGGATGCAGCACTTGATTTTTTGGCCGAGATGGAATTCGTCGATGACTTGCCTGATAATGATATTCGCGTTGGTTTGTCAACTTTTGGAATGACTTATTCCGGAGCTTACAACAGTGGAATTATAAGACAACCAGTAACTTCTACATGGTATTTGCTTCGTAATTCAATTAATTCATTGACAACGCAATCGTCAAATGGATTTGGAACTTGTGTTGAATGCGGGCTTAGAGCCGGACGCGCCGATTTGTTTTCAAATATCATTGACTCAACTCGGCCAAAATTTGTCATTATGATATCGGATGGTTACGGAAACAGAACGCTTACATCGGGAAATACAAATGTCGGTGTAGTAGCCGCACGGTCTGCTGCAATTTCAGAGGCGTTTTTAGGGAAAAGAAGCGCCGTGATTTATTTTGTAATTGGCTACGGTGAGGGTGCAACCTTTGACTCTCTTACTTTAACAGGAGTAGCGAACGATCCGGACAGCAGTTATTATGCATACAAACCCAATGTTTCCGATTGGGTGGATCACTTTCGAGACCTTGCAGTTAAAGTTTGCGACAGACCTGTAACGAATTCATGCTCGGTTGCGAGTACTTTGTATAGCACGCCGGAAAATCCGGTAAGTCTTACAACAGGAGTTTCTATTACTGTGGGTACAAACTTTACAAATTTTACACCTCTGGGAAAATCTGCAGAAGTGAGGTATGGTTTGACGGATGCAAGTGTCGCCGGTATTACACCAGGGACTACATTTACTGTCCCAAATCCTCCCGGATCAACTGCGTTTAGCTACTATTTTAGTAGAGTAAATGTCACTTCGTTATCAACTGCAATTCCAGGATCAACAACTGAATTGAAATCTGATGTCTACATTGATGGGGTTTTACAGTGTACAACCTCAACGTTTTTTAAAACCGGTTCAGTGGATCCGTGGTGGCAGGTTGGTGGGGGAGATGTTGTTGCGGCAAGAGGAAACGTGACGTCTGATGTGCCGACAATTCCCGCTCCGGGGAAGGTATTAATGGCTAAAGACTATTTTGGAATACCGATTTTTGAAGGAAGTATTAGTCCAAATAATCGAAACAATTTAGGTGTTCCCGGGTGGAATGTAGATACAAGGTTCGTGTCTTATCTGACCCCTTCCGGCGCAAATTATAATTACGATTTTTTTGCAAGGAAATATATTTCACCTGCCAATATCAATCAATCACTTATTCCATCAACCTCTTATTTTGACTCTAATCTGGGAACGGGAAAGGAAGGATACCAAGTTTATTTCCGCAATACGGACTTGGATTTGGGGACGCTGAATTTTACAGGAGGACAAAATAAAAAAATCATTATTTTTGTAAATGGAAATGTAGATTTAACCGGAAAGATTATTTTGGATGATGGCCGTGACTTTTTCATGCTGATTGCAAAGGGCAGTATTGTAGTTGATTCGAGCGTGGGTGACACAACTGCTGTAAAACCAGGTACTGCTGGGTCAGCTGATCTGGAAGGGATCTTTGTAACGGATAATGAGTTTAATACTAGTGGTGGTGCAAGTACAAACAAGCAGTTAGTAGTGCGTGGAACTGTAGTGGGATGGGGAAATAATGGAGGTATAAACGGAATTAATTTTCAAAGAGATATTGGAACATCCAATATCAATTATGCGGCAGAAATATTTGAATTTGCTCCTGATTTAATTCTTAATTTTCCTGGCTTTTTTGGTGAGAAGACTATAATCTGGAAAGAAGTAAGCCCATAGTATTAATAGCGACTTTTTCGCTTGAGTTTGATATAATACACTCCATCCATGAAACTATTCCGTACATTGTTACTTTTGGGTATTTTGGTGTTTACACTTTACTTTTTTAGTGCAAAAAACGCATTTGCAGCCCGTATAACGGCTTCACCCACACCAACACCAACTTTTACGATAACTCCGACCCCGACTGAGGTTCCGGGAAATACTATTACGAAAGAAACAGAAGAGGTGGTTGAGCCACTTAAGCGTGCAATAAATGCTCAAGAATTGGGCAAACTCGGAATTGGTAACTTTTTAAAACATTCGGTAAAACAATCCGTTAATGCGGGAGTGCCGCCGAATACTATCGTTTTACTGCTGCTACTTCCCGGTATTGCTACACTCATTGCCGCGGCAAGACATTTAATCGGACTTCGGGGATTTGGTATTTTTTTACCTGCAGCTTTATCGATAGTATTTTTAGCGATCGGACCGGTTTTGGGAATTTCAGTTTTCATTGTAATTACGGCAGTTTCAACATTGGTCAGGTTATTTTTACGAAAGGTAAATATTAAACTGCAATACCTGCCGCGTATGGCAATGCTCATGTTTTTTATGGCAATCACAGTTTTAGGAATTTTATTTTTAACACCTTTGATTAAATCAAACATCTTCACAAACATTTCCATTTTTCCTGTTTTGTTTCTTATTCTTTTTGTTGAAGACTTTATCAGGGTTCAGTTGGGGAAGTCATTCAAGACGGCAGCAACTTTGACTTTCGAAACAATGGTTTTATCTCTGGCGTCTTATTCGTTTTTAATAATGTGGCCGTTGCAGCGATTTGTACTTCTGAATCCTGAAATATGGCTTCTTGGAATACTCGTTATAGACATTTTGGTTGGTAAATATTCCGGTCTTAGGTTCTTGGAGTTATACAGGTTCAGAAAATTATTTAATAAGTAAATTAGCGCACCTTAATTATCTAAATATATCTAATAATATGAAAAAATCGGCAATATTGGGATTAAATAGTAGAACTCAACAGTATGCGTACAAATACAATACAAAAAAGGGAAAAAACACTGCTAACAGTAAAGCCTTGTCGTATAAAATATTAACCAGCTCGGGAATTCCGACCCCTTCGCTTTACGCAAAGTTTCGTAACCAGGAAAAGTTAAATGAATTTAACTGGTCGACACTTCCTTCATCTTTTGCCGTTAAACCCAGCCGCGGACTTGGAGGCGAGGGAATTATTGTTGTAAAGCGCCAGGCAAAGAACGAAGAGGCATGGATTACAACCTCAAGAAAAAAAGTTACAGTTCCTGACTTGAAGCTTCATATAAACGATATTCTGGAAGGCGCCTACTCAATGGGTAACTTTCCGGATGTCGCAATTATTCAAGAGTATATCGGCCGTCATAAAACGTTTAAGCGGTATGCGTATAGGGGTACACCCGATATAAGAATTATAGTTTTTAATAAAGTTCCGGTTATGGCAATGCTTCGTCTTCCGACAAAAGAGTCGGGAGGACGGGCAAATTTGCATCAAGGGGCTATCGCTGTGGGGGTTGACATATCAACAGGAATTACTACTAAGGCCTACTGGCACGGAAATTTTGTTAAATATAAACCGTCCTATTCTGTCGAGCGGTTTGGGCCTTTTGGGATTTTTAGAAAAGCCAAAAAAGACGTTACAAAAAGAAAACTTAACGGTATAAAAATACCCAATTGGACAACTGTTTTAACAACAGCAGTTAGAGCACAAGATGCATCGGGATTGGGCTACTGCGGAGTGGACATTGTTCTGCATCCTGAAAAAGGTGCAATGGTCTTGGAATTAAATGCACAGCCGGGTCTGCAAATTCAAATGGCGAATTTAGCCGGACTTAAAAAAAGATTGGAAAGAGTCGAAGAGCTAGAAGTTCGGGATGCAGATCATGGAGTTAGAATTGCAAAAGCTTTGTTTGCTGAGCGATTTGCTGATAAAGTTAAAGCGGAAGAAGGAATTAAAATATTATCTCAGATCGAAAAAGTTGCCATATACAGCTTAGACGGTAAAAAGAAAATTAGTACTGATGCAAGAATTGACACAGGGGCGCAGCGATCATCAATTGACAGAAGTCTTGCAAAAGAACTGGGGCTTTTGGATGAGAAAAATATTCTTTGGAAGGACAGATATCAATACCGTTCAGCCAGCGGGCTTGAAACACGACCGGTCGTGGGAATTAAGTTTATACTAAAAGGCAAAATTGTAAAAAGTTCAGTTTCCGTTGCAAACAGAAGTAAAATGTCAAGTAAATTACTGATAGGTAGAAATGATATGAGCGGGTTTTTGGTAAATCCGAGTTAAATCATAAGTAGTAGATTTTAGGTAATAAGTTTATAAAAAAGAATATGGGCAGCAAAATATTAATAATCGTTGGAGGGAATATTTCAAAGTTGGATAAATTCAAAGACGCAACGTTAAGGCTTGGTTTAGATGTTACTTTGGCATCGCTTAATGATATTAATTATGAATACAAAAATACATCTGAATTCTCTTTGAAGATAGAAAATAAGGATATATCTGACTTTAAATTAATTTATATCAGAATGATTGGGAAAAGAATTGAGGACGCATCACTTTTAGTTGATTACGCTCATAAAAACAGGATAAAGGTAGTAGATCATTTGTACGAATCGGAACTTCTGCTTCCTTCAAGTATTTCAAAAGCAGTTGAGACAAGAAAACTCATTGAAGGAGGAGTTGTCATTCCTAAATCGTTTTACAGCAACTTAACTCGAGTAATTAAATATGGAGAAAGAAATTTAGATTATCCTTTTATTATTAAAAGTACATCAGGCAGGAAAGCGCGTGAAGTATGGCTAATCGAAAATGAAGCTGATTTAAAAGAAAAAAAAGTTATTTTAGAAGAGTTGGAAAAAAACGGAATGCGCTTTTTTGCGCAAGCCTACATAAAAGCAAGCCAGCGGGTAAGAGTATTAACCCTTGGAGGGGTTGCAATTGCTGCAATAACAAGGCCGACTAAATGGAGAAAAAAAATAGAAAGCAAACTCACTAAAGATAATCCCGAAGGTATAAGAGGTAAGTTAGATCCGATTCCATATGTATACAAAGATATTTCGGAAAAGGCATCTAAAGCCGTATCTTTGGATATTTGCGGTGTTGATATCTTGCATGAAGACGATACCGATAATGTTTATGTTATCGAAGCAAATGCAGCCCCGGCATGGAAACTTATAGAAAAAGACTGGAAATTTAGTGTAGAGGAAAAAATATTGGAGTGGCTAAATAAGTTATAGGTAATAAGTATTAGGTAGTAAGTTAAGAGTCAGAAAAAAAATGAAAAGCACTAATGACATTAAAAAGTTTTATCCCCCTAAGCGAAACACGGGGAGCGTAAGCTCGCGTGTGGAAGCGAAGATTGTTCCGCTTCGGAGGGATTTTGCTCCCGACGAAGCGCGGGGAAAAGATACCACGACCGTAAGGTTGCGGGAGCTTTATCAGGATAAGTTCAAAAAATACGGTGACGATCCGAAATCGCTTCTTTGGAAACGAAAAGGTGCGGCACACCAGCGTTTCCGTCAATTTTGGGCTGAGATTGATTTTAACAATAAAAAAGTCTTGGATATCGGTTGCGGATTCGGGGAGTTTGGAATTTTTTTGGTAAAGCGATATAAAAATGTTAACTATACGGGAATTGATATTGTTCCGGAGTTTATTAATGTCGGAAAAAAGAAATATCCAAATTTGAATCTTGCGGTTGCAGATTACCTGACCGATAAAATTAAAGCTAAGTTTGATGTAGTAATTGCTTCCGGTGTTTTGAATTCAAATGTTTCAAATAATATGAAGTTTCGTGAGAAAGCCATTGCCAAAATGTTTTCGTTAACTTCTGATGTTTTAGCATTTAATATGCTTGGCGGCCATCCTCAACCGAAATTTACAAATGATTCAAATGTTTGGTATGCCGACTCTTTAGAAATTCTGAATTACTGTTTATCTCTGACACGCCGTGTTATACTTCGCGCGAACTATAACCCGCACGATTTTACAATTTTTATGTATAAGGTTAAAAAAAGTGTATAATCCGCGTAGTAATATAAAAATATATGTCGGAAAGAGATAAAGATAATAGAGATGTTCCGCAAGAAGCTCAGGACTTTAATGAGTGGTTTTTGGGCTTAAGCGGCGAAAAAGTTCTTGGAAGGGAAATCAAAATGACTCCAGAACTTGCGAGAACTGCATTAGAATTTTACGGTGCAGAATTTAATCCAGAGATTGAGGGGTATCCGGCACTTAGTGAATATTCCAATCTTGAACGAAGACCGGGAATGGATGCTGTATGGGGAAGAAACAGGGTATCAGCATTTAATACATGGACTAATTGGTGGGCAGAACATTATGAGGCAGCTGGAGGAACACTACCCAAACTTGATAAAAGTGGAAAGAATACTTCAGGTATGAGACAAATATTTGGCGAGACAACTTCCTTTGCGGCAGGTTTAGTAACAGAGGATGAATTTGTCGAAAGAACAAGAATAAGAATTAATAACGGTATTGCATATGCTGAAGGTAGACTGGGCGATAGAGAAGAAATAGAGACTTCTCAATCTAAAAAAGCTAGACTCGAAGCTGCGGCGGCTAGGGGAGAAAAAACAGAACCACGGATGTTCAGACCTTCGTCTGTGCCACCAGGGTTTATCAAAGAATGGCTTAACTGGTTGCCAACTTCAGCTGAGGAGGAATAAATGGTGGCTTTAGATTTAATTGTTTTTACCGAAAATCCGGCGGCTTATGCACCGAAAAGGATTTTGGAGGAGTGCAAAAAGCACAGAATTTCCGCACTGGCGATTTCTTATAAATCAATTGATTTTTCGGTTGATGTTTCGGACATTGATGTTAAGGTAGATGGCGTAAATCTTCCGATGTCAAAAGTTATTCTATTTCGTGAACTTGCTCCGAAAGCATTTGCTTATTATCATCGTAATTTTTTGATAGAATTATATGAAGCTGCTGGTGCAAAAGTTATAAATGCCGATTCATATTTGATGTGGCCGTATTTGGATAAACTTACCCAGCACTTTGAAATGCAAAAAGCAGGTATCCCATTTGTAAAGACTTTAAACTTTGGTCACAGGAGCCGGTTACTTACTGAAATGTCTGGTAAATATCCTTTTATCGAAAAATATCATATAAGCAGTCGCGGACGCGAAGTCTTCAAGGCCGAAAACTCCGATGATGTTGAAAAAATAAATAAAGCCGGGTATAAAACCAGAACGCTGCTTGTGCAGGAATTACAAACTGCAGGAGAGGATTTAAGAATAATTGTAATCGGTGGAAAAATAATCGGTGCGATGAAGCGAATTGCAAGCAGTGGATCTCATTTAACAAATTTTTCCCAGGGAGGCAAAGTTGAAAAGTATGATATTGAAAATGATAAGAAAGCCTGCGAAATTGCATTGAAATGTGCAAAACATTTTAAACTGGATTATGTCGGAGTGGATTTGATTCGGGGGAATGATGGAAACTGGAAAGTGCTGGAAGTAAATCGTGGAGCGCAATTTAAAGGTTTTGAACTATCAACTAAATTCAATGTTCCTGCTGAAATTATTAAGGTATTTTTAGGGTAGGTTTTATACTAAATGTTTACAGATGATATACTGTAATGGTAGTTTGTACTTATGGAGCCAAATTTACCAAATCCCAATTCGGACTCATTTGAGAATCACCCTCAAAATATTAACTACGTTTATAACCAAATCGAGCATGGATTAGAGACAAAACTTCCTCCCCAAAAAATAAAAACCGAAAAGTATTTATTGGTTGCGGTTTTCTTCTTTTTTGCAGTAGGTTTGATTGTATCTTTGATACTGTTGGTCAGCGGAATTAATCGGGAACAAAAAGCAAATTCGGTTTCAGCAGTTGAGCTTACCATAACTCCTTCGATCGGATACTAAAAAACCCGCCGGAAAAGCGGGTTTTTCTTGGAAAAGTTACAAGTTGAAATTACTTCATCTCTACTTGTGCGCCTGCGGCTTTTAATTTATCTGCCGCTGCTTTAACTTCTTCCGGTTTCGCGCCTTTTAAGATTTCAGCAGGAGTAGCTTCAGTCATATCTTTGGCTTCCTTAAGACCCCAATTTTGGTTGATCTCACGAAGTGCTTTTATGACCGCGATTTTATTGTCTCCGGCACTAGTCATGTTCAGGTTTTGTGCTCCGCCTCCATCTTCTGCTGCGGCACCTGCCACGACTGGACCTGCTACCGGAGCTGCTGCAGCGGCCATAGGGACGGCTGCTGTGACTCCAAGCTTATCCTGAAGGGCGGTAACTAGTTCAGAAAGCTCCAAAACAGTAAGTTTTGCAATTTCGTCAACTAATTTTTCTACACCCTTTGAAAGGTTTTTTCCCTTGTCCTCCATAGCTTTAGCGTCGGAGGATTCTTTTTTATCTTCTTTCTTTACATCATCTGTCATAATTATTCACCACCCTTCGCCCTCCGTAGCTTTATGCGAAGGAGGGTTTAAATCCCTTCAGGCTACGGGGTGGCAAGCCTCCTTACTTCTCGCTTGCTTCTTTTAATATATAAACCAACTTAGCCATATTTGCATTTAAAACTCCAACAATACCGTAAAGCGGGGAACTGACTGACCCGACAACTTGTGCATACAAAACTTCTTTGCTTGGGAGTTTAGCAAGTTTTTCAAGATCGTTTTTGCCTCGGAATGTTCCTTCAACGATTCCGACTTTTAGATTTGGTATTTCAAATTCTGTTGCGAATTTACTAATTACTTGAAGGGGGGCAATCGGATCTTCTTTTGTGATAACCAAAGCAACCGGTCCTGAAAGCACTTCGTCGGTAAGTGCACTTTCATCAACTTTTGCATTGGTTCCTGCGATTTTGAAAAGTGTATTTTTGACTACTTCCATTCCCGCACCTACAACTTTCAGGCGTTTTTTCAGATCCTGCTGCTTTTTAACCGATAGTCCTGTGTAATCGATTAAGACCACAGAAGTTGCCCCTTTAAGATTTTCGGTTAAATCACTTACAATTTTTGTTTTTTCGACTTTTTTCATAATCTAATTTTCCTGCCTGCGCAGGCAGGTCTGGTTTTTTCATAAAAAAACTTCCCGAAAGAAGTTTTACAAAGTAACCAAGTAACTAACAACTAATTAACAAGGTTTCCTCGGTGTGGCTTGTGTTCAAAAAGAACTGCACACTTTCTTCGGACAAACTGCATTTTATAAGAATTTCGGATGGAAGTCAAACACAATCTAAAAAATATGAATTGTTATTTTTTGCGCCTACCAAACAGTCTTCCCCAAAAGCTTTGCCTTTCTGCTACGGAGGTTTGCGTGGTTGGTAATGAAGTTGAGGCTGGCTCCGTCGGCGCAATAGTGACTGCGGCGGATGGGGTTTCAGTGGCGGGAGCAGTTACCGATATTGGTTCAAGTTGGGGAGTTTCTGTGGGGAGAGTTGTTTCTAGTGACTCGGGTACACCAAAAGCTGTAGCTTTAATTCCACTTTGTTCATCTGCTAAAGCTTGCGCGTTGGTTTCAGCCATCCTTGCTCCGGGTTGTGGAGATATTCCGGTTTCACCACCATTTGTTGAAGCTAAGCCAGTTGTTGGTGTTGAACCTTGCGATCTTGCTTGATCAAGAGCAAATGTAACTTGTCTTTGTTCGAGTCCTTCGTCTACAGGCATAAAGTAAGTATATAACATTAATTATTGCCAAAACAAGACTTTATTTTATAGAATTAGGCTTATTGGTTGCATCTGAATTTTTAATCAATTATATTAAATATGGGGGTGATTATTGATGTATAAAGTTTTACTTAAAAAAAGCAAAAACGAGCTTGCAAGATTAATTGTGTTATTGGTGGCACTAGTTGTTGTATTGGGACTTCTGACTGCAACAAAAGTATTTAAGATTGAAAAGGAAGTAACTGACGTTTCCGGATTCACAATCCGGCCGGGAACGGATCCGTACGAAGTTGTTGAGCCAACTACAACTGTGGTGAATCCAGGTGATGCGGTAAGTCCTGTAGACGAATTTCCGGCTCAATATTCCCATAGCCCGAAATGTTTTAAAATCAGAACATTTAAAATCTGCGGACCTTACTTTTGAAGGACCGGTTTTTGTCTCTGACTAGGTATTTCAGACTTGACTTATATCTTATAGTATAATATAATTTCCCCTAAGATTAAACGTTTTTTAAAAACCTCCATGAATGTATTCGGGAGGTTTTTTAATATTTTAAAATGAGTATTGATAATCTCAGAATTACCAAACATGGAATGCCTGACAGATTTGAACAAATGGGTTATCCTTCAGTGTTTCTGGACAGACCGGTAGAGTGGAATGTGGTCGACCAAGCAGTTAAAGACAGAATGGATGATCCCGAATTTAATGGTGGCGTAATCAATTTCTATGGTGATCCGGAAGTTGGTAAATCAGCTTTAGTAAAAGGGGTTATTATCCCTAATCTCACAAAACGTTATCCTAATATACCCATAGTACATGTTGACTTTGGTGATAGCTGGGAAAAATATGGTGCGCTTGATGGGAAGACCCAATTTATAATTGATATTGCCGAAAAATTGGCTCAGGTAACAGGTGAACCGGTTGTAGATTTACTTGCAGAAAAAGGTAAAAGAATGGAAGCACTTACGGATTGGATGAGGGCAACTTTGACACTGCAAAGTTTTGATTGGAATAGTGGTGTCGATGACGTATATATATTAGCAACCCTAGGTAGTCGTGAAGCAGAATTAGTTTCTGGGTTTAAAGAATACACTCGTAGATTAGCCGAAAAAAGAAGAAAAACTGTGGTTTTTGTTTTAGATTCTACTGACCAGATATTAAATACACGTGGGGTAGCTGATAGAGATTTTTTAAGACTATTACAAGAAGAATTGATAGTGCACACAACTGATACAGGTTTATATGTTTGGGTAGTTTCAGGAAGAAAACCGTTTGAGCCATCTGACAGGAGAATGGAAAGAAGATTCCAGTCGTGCGAGTTGGAGATGCCAGCACTTTAACATTTATTACGAAAAAAATCACTCGGTCCCAACGAGATGACAAATTTTATTTGTCGATTCATTAGGCCCGAGTCGAGGAAACCTAAAAATCCTTACTTTTCAGGAAAGGAGGAAAACCATGAATAAAAGGCGCATTACCGTCCGTTGCCGAGTACGAAGTCGGAAAGTGTGTAAATGCAGTTGCAGATATTGTGTTGAATTAAGAACACACTGTGGCGGCCGACTTTGCAGCGAAGAAGGTTAGTCCGATAAATTTCCTCGACTTGGGTAGGGTCAGTTATCTGCTTAAGTTTAATGCAGACCAATAGCGGAAGCTGACAAAAAAACGAGCAAAGAGTCCCTTAAAAGGGAGATCCGGATACCTATCCGAATCGGAAAAAAATACTCTCTCTTTGCTCGTTCATTAATTTTTCAAAATAAATAAATGCAGACCAGATAGTATGACCCCGACACTTCTTATGAAGAATTTACAGGGAGAGTTTTACTGACGGGCTCATAGTGGATTTGAGAAATGCTTTTTCGATTAACTTAGACCCGCCAATTGCCAAAACTATTACTTCCAAGTTTTTTATAATCTCTTCATCTTTTTGACTTAACTTTCCGGCAACAGTATGGACAACAGGTTTATCTTTTTCGGTCTTTATTGTCATTGAACTGGCTGAGAATTTTTCTGCATCTTTAGCGGACTTAATTAACGTTCCGTTTTTTGGGTTTGGCATAAGACCGCGGGGTCCGAGTAATTTTGCAAACATAACAAGCTTTGGCATCATATCGGCAGTTGCCAAAAGTACATCAAACTCAACTTTCCCTGCTTTTAATTTTTCCAATGTGGCATCCGTTGCAACCTCAATTTTTTTGGCTTTTCCGAAAGAATGGGGAAGTGTGACATTTACGTTTAATTTCTCTTTTTTAATTACCATATGGAGCTCAACTGTCGCATCAAATTTTGTTAAATTAGTTTCGCGAATAAGTTTTATTGCCTCAGATACAGAATATTTTTTATCTCTATCGATTTTACTTTTTACTTCTTTGTATCTTTTGCTGTGGGTCTTTATTTTCTTTTTTGCCTTTGCAGTTTCCTCCGGAGTCGCCTCGACAACAGGAATTTCAGCTTCAACAACTTTAACCCTTTGGCCGCCTTTTAAGCCTGCAATATGAACTTTCTCAGGTTCTTTCTCGGCTTGGGTCTTAGCCTGAGCTTCCGCTCTCTTTTTTTGTTTTTCAGCATATTTATCAGCACCGGAAACAACTTCGGTTTGTGTGTCGCTTACAAATGCTGTTTTTGTTTTTCCCATATTAACTTTCTACTTTGACACCCATTGAACGTGCTGTTCCCGCAACAATTTTTTCTGCGGCTTCAATTGTATCGCAATTTAAATCATCCATCTTATCCTTTGCAATTTCGGTGACTTGCGTCTTTGTTAGCGTTCCGACTATTTCGCGAGGAGTAGTACCCGAACCTTTTTCAAGACCAAGTGTTTTTTTAATCATATCGGCAACGGGAGCTTTCTTAAGTTCAAATACGATACTTCGGTCTTCAAAGATTGTAATAACAGCCGGAACAACTTGCCCGCGCATGTCTTTTGTGCGATCATTGTAATCTTTGACAAAATCCATGATTGCAACACCATGGGATCCCAATGCAGTTCCGACAGGAGGAGCGGGAGTTGCTTCCCCGGCTTTTAAATTTATTTTAACAATTGTTTTGATTTTTTTTGCCATGGTTCGGTTCTTTTCACTCTCTCACCACAAGTTTTGATTTGCAGTAAAATGTTTCTAATTCAAGACGCGGAAAGGAATCGAAGAAATTTCGACAGACCCTTCCGACCGTCTCCCTCAAGTTGATGAGGTAGAGGTATTATAACAAAAATAATCACAGAATGAACAACTAATTTTATATTTTGTTCTTTTGATATTCATCATTGATAAACAAGGCTAGTTTAGTGTAAAATCCTCGTGTTTTATATATGTTATTTATGGAAATCGATAGAGCAGTTATACCATATAAGGTGCATCAGATAGTGAGTAGTTTTGGGGTGGGACAAAAATTTGTTCCAAGAGACATTGCGCGCAGTATGATATTACCAGGCCAGGAGCCATCTGATCATGAATTTGAATTGATTGTTCATCAGGTCAAAGATTGTTGTACAGCAATGGGGTGTGTAGAGGGAAGACGAGGGGTCGGAATGAGGAAAATTTCAGGACCGGGAGAATGCTGTAGAAATTGCCGATTTACAGAAACAATAAGAAGAGATTCGAGCGCGACCAGAGTACCAATATGTATGGTGGGGTGTGATCATTTGGATTCTCATAATCACTAAATATGGAAATAAAAAATAAAGAGTGTCCTTTTTGTTCTAGTGTTGCTTTTTGTATGAAAAACGATATTGAAGGACAGGCAACAAGAGGAGGACTGAATGAAGGGTCATGGGCTAGGTATATCACTAGACTTAGAACCGATGTGCTTCCAAAGTGCCTTGACCCCGAAGGATTACAGGCAGCAATTGCTCGTGGCGAGGAATTGTGGAAACAACAAGGACATTGAGTTTAAACTTTTGCTATCTGCAAAAGGTCTAACTCAACAGGAGTTTCGCGACCGAAAATTGAAACTAAAACTTTGACTTTTCCTTTTTCCTCATCAATTTCATGAATAGTTCCGAGAAAATCGTTGAAAGGTCCGTCTGTAATTTTGACGGCTTCACCTGTGGTGAAGCGGGTTTTAAACCTTTTTGCAGGAGCGGCAACGAACCTTTGAATATTTCCGACTTCGGTTTCGGAAAGTGGTGTCGGGGTTTTTCCAGATCCGACAAACCCTGTAATTCCGGGAGTTGTACGGACAGCGAGCCATGTTTCGTCATCCATTATCATTTTGACTAACATATAGCCGGGGAAAATCTTTTCTTTTATTGTTGATTTTCTCCCGCCCCGGATGATGACTCTATCCTGAGTAGGAACGAGAAGCTCAAAAACATTTCCGGTTAATCCCATTGTTTCAATTCTTTGACGAAGAGTTTCGGCAACACGGACTTCGTGGCCGGAAGTGGTGTGCACAACAAACCAATTTGCCCGCTCGTCGGGATTGCTATTTATAATAATATGTCCCGGAATTTTTTTCTTCCCGGTTCCACGTTCATCTACTGAAATATTTGTAGGCTCGTCCATAATAATTATCTTTTGGAAATTACGAACTCTAAAAGTTTAGTGAAGGCGTAATCAAGTGCGCCAGTATAAGCCGCTATTATAGCTGAAATTATAAAAACAATCAAAGTCAGCTTTATAACTTCTTCGCGTTTTGGCCAAACAACTTTTGTAAGCTCCTCACGAACTCCTTTAAAAAAAACAATTACGTTTAACATTACAGATGGAATTTTAGCAGTAAACAAGCCCAATAACAAGAAAGAAGAGTTGTAGTGGGTTGGTATAATGGGATATGCGTAAGGAGTTCACTCATGTATCATTACAAACACCCCAAGGAATTATTGTCGAGCTGATTGGACCTAAAGAGATACAGTTAACATATCCTTCGGGAAAAAAAGAGACACTTACGGTTCCGAAAAAAGCACCTGAAGGCATTTCAGCTCTGGAATTAATGGCATTAACCACAAGTAGGCTTGTAATTCCGTTGGCTTCTGATGAGATGCAAGGAGTAGATCAGGCAGGTTATCAAACAAGAAGAGAAGATGGGGTACATGATTTGCCAGGCAGGAGAGAAGGTTTTTATGAAGATGCCCTGATCTGGGCTGGTTCGGTATTACAGGGCAAGCGATGGCGGGTTGAAAAAGTTACAGGAATTTTGATGGGGGAACTGGGAGAACAAGTTGAAGCGGGAAAGCAACTAAGTGTTGAGGGACAACAGAGATACCAAGTGGCTCAGGCGAGGTTAAATCTAGCCTTGACAGAATATTTTCCTGGGGCTCGTGCAGCGATAGAAAGACGAAGAAAAAAGCCTGCTCCAAGATGGTAACGACTTACAAAAGAAAAAATTTTCCAAATTTTTCATATGAAAAAAAGGTTTGGAAAAAGGGATTCAGGATTGTCGCCGGATGCGACGAAGTCGGGCGAGGATGCTTGGCAGGACCTGTGGTTTGCGGTTGTGTTGCCTTTGATAAAAGAACTTTAAAAAAAGTATTTCATAACTATATACCAAAGATTGACGACTCCAAAAAGCTTTCACCGAAACAAAGAGACGTTGCTAACAAATGGATTAGAAAAAATTGCTTGACGTGGGGAGTCGGAATCGGAACTGTTGCGGAAATTAATAAGGGGGGAATTGTGTCGGCAACTTCTTCGGGTTTTCGACGGGCGGTTGCAAATGCCTCCTTACGACTCAAGGCTAGAGTTAATTTTATACTCGTAGATGCGTTTTATATACCATATGTAAGGGGTTTGAATAGACCCCTGTTTAATGCTAAAAAAGCAAATGCTAAAAAGGGCAAAGCAAAAATTTCAGGAAAACAGTTGGCAATCATTAACGGCGATGAAAAATCGTTTTCAATAGCAGCAGCATCAATTATTGCAAAAGTTTACCGTGACAAAATGATGATACTATTAGCTGCGGAGAAAAAATATAAAAGTTATGGTTGGGATAAAAATAAAGGTTATGGGACAAAGATTCACATTGATGCACTAAAAAAACTTGGACCAACAAAACTTCACAGGAAAAAGTTCATTACTAAATATTTGTCTTGACGCCTCTTGACACGAAATTACTACGGCCTACTATTAGTATAGTGAGAGAACTTGTAAAAGATAAAAAGACTGTATTAAAAATTGCAACAAGCCTTTTTCTTTTTGTGGGGCTTTTAACCTCAGTGGTTTTGGTTCAGCAAAACCAGGATATTAGGGAACATGCACAAACAGGTTCAGTAGTGACGGTAGGATGTCAAGATAATGGTATAACTATTACTAGCGGTGAAAAAAAGTTTTATTCACCCGGGGAGCGGATTAATTTAACTATTCGAGGCAAGGAGTTTAACTCAAGTGCTCCAAAGTTAACAAACATTGTTCTATGGTATGCCCCGGCAAACGGGAATTTACGAACAACTGCAACAAGCGCTGAGAACTGGAAGAATACTAATATCACCGGCAGTTATAACGCTTCGACCAAGTCATGGACGGGAACATGGGTTCTTCCTACTGAGGATGGCGAGTATATTTTAGCACCTAATTTTATACAGAGCGATAACTACGCCTGCTCCTCAAACCCGGGATATTTGTGTCCTGATTGTCACACAGGTTATCAATTCGATCGTTCAAGTGCACAAAGGATTCCAAGAGAAACATATTCTTGTAAGGGTTGCCATAAAACATTTGTAGTAAGTAGGACCGCATCTAATCCAGGCGGGTATGATATGAAGTCATATTATAATTTCTCACCAGGATACAATTGGGTTTATAAAGGATACAATTTTACCGAGAGTACCCCTCAAGAATTCTATTCATACTTCTCAATTGAGGAGAAATCGTCAATATGTGGACATACTGTCTTGCCACTTAGATTTACAAAAAGCAATCTTTACGGTCACTGGGGACCTAAAGGTCATAATAGGTTGGCTGGGGTTTATAACCAAAGGCATCTTCTTACATATTTTCAGTCGGGCGAAAGATGGTCAGACAGAACTTTGGGATTATTATTTCATAAGTCGTACAATTTTCCGTCTACATCAACAAATCCAATCTCTGAGCTAGGTGTTTATAACCCTATTGACGGTTTAAGCTTGAGACATTTTAGCGAAGACACAAATCGTAATTTCCAAAATAATTATTTTTCACCATACTTATGGGGAGAAAACGGGGCAACAGAAGGTTATGAATATTCGCAAACAAATATTGCCTATGTCAACAGTCTGACAAAACTAGCAACACTACGTGAAAAATATCCTAAACTTACCGACCAACAGCTTTTTTGTAAGCTTGATTATGAGATGTCGGGTAATGGAGCCTGGAGGATGGCTTATTTGTCAGACAACCTTTCAAATACGGATAACTATGGTGGAAAGGTATTTAATTATGGTTTGTATACTGGATCGTTAATGAGATTGCGTGTTTATGAATCTTGGGGTGGAGGATCTACAAGAGAAGATTTATTTATGGTGCCTAACCTTGGAATTGTTAGGATGGATAAAAAGGGTGGAGCAAGTCAAGATACGGGAAGAATTACAAATCCGGATTACATAATGAGTCTTGTCAGTTACTATATTGGCGGAGACTTGAAAATTAATTTTACTGACCTGAATAGCAATCCTTTACCTTCCAATCGTGTTGCAAGGGGGGGAAGTTATAAAATTAAGGTAAAAAGTAAAGATAGGCAGGGAAATTTTACCGTTCCGTATTCGGGATGGTTGGAAGTCAGAAGATGTATAACTTCGAGTCCGAGTATTGAGTGTGCGCCGTATGATCCGGCAAACCCGACAGCCAACGGATGGGCGGCATTTAAATGGGGGAGGTGGGTGTGGTTAGGGGAGGCAACTGAGACATTAAGTTCGTCTATTGCTGTTGGAACAAGACATGCTTATTACAGACCGTTTATTAATACTGCACCGGGTGATTATACTGGCGAAGTTTCTATTTCAAAAACGGAACTCCCATGGGGTAATGAAACCCATCTAACAATATATTAAAAGTGCCTTAATTGATATATATTTTGTTCTTTCCAAAGTCCTTAAACTTTGGTCTGATATGCTTAAACGTCAAACCTACCAGACCTTATCAAAATGAAAATTAAAAATCGAAAATAAAGTGAGCACTTATCTATTTCTTTTCTTCTCGAGTTTAATTGATGCGGCGCGGACTTTTTTTTGATCTTTCCTTTTTTCGGCGTCAGTTTTATGTCTTTGGCGGTCTCGGGCTTCCTGAAGGATTCCCGAATCCATTACCATTTTTTTAAACCTCGCAATAAGTTTGTCTTCTGATTCTCCTTTTTGTTTGGTAACAACTACCATATAAAATCGCCTCCTCTCCGAGCCTGCGGCTTTCGAGACCGGTGGCCTTCCATAATTTGATTTTGTAAGTTTGTGTCATACGAAACACTTCCTTTAACTAGTATTCTAACAGATAATGCAACAACTTCCAAAGACTGGTGTTAGTAAAATTTTACCAAGAGCTGGGGAATATTGGTGGTTCCTTCGGAATTATCAGCTGACTCAAAATATACGTAATCACCAGAATCTGTCGTTCCTTTTTCCTCTTTTTCAAAATGGATCCTAAATTGTGCAGTTTTATGACCGCTACCCAAATCTTCAACCAATTGATTTAAAACCTCAACCTCTTTCCAGCCGGTAATTCTGTTTTTTGAAAGGTCGGTAAAGCCGGATGAAAGTGCGTTTGCATTGTAATCCGTCTCATCAAGAGTTTCGCCGTAAATTAAATGATCAATTTTTAAGTTTCCAGTTTCTACGGAATAAGGATTCCCGATAGCTTTTACCTGATAAACACGCAGTGTTGCGGAAACTATTTTTGTGTATTTTGGAAGCTTACTCAGGTCAAAGCTTAAAAATCCACGACTTAACAAAAATTTATTTCTTCCAGAGCGGATTTCCGATTGGTTGTTTACATAATTGTTTGACGAAACAAAACCGTCCAAATTTTTATCGGAAGTAATTATTGCCGTTTTTGGAATTGGGGAGGGTGTTGGTGAAGTTTTGTTTTTGGTTCCCGATGGTGTTATGGTTTGGGGAGGTATTTGGGTAGGTGTAGGCGAGGAAGACGATGGATTATTTTGAAAACTAATTAGTGGTGTCTTTTGTAATTTTCCCTGTTCGACCCCGAAGAAATAGCTGATTAAAGCAATTACGGCGATTCCGGAAAGTGTCAGAACAATCATAGTAACGGGAATCATCGCGTCTCCAACCTTTGATTTTTTTGATTTAACTTCTTCCACTTTGTAATTGACCTGCATGCTAGAAATATTATACAAGAATGTAATTGTTGATTTTTATGGAAAAATTACGTGGTAGTTGTATGAGGGATCGGGACATGTGGAAACGGTTTGGGGCGGAGTATCAAGCTTTGCACAAATATCATAGCCATCGCGTGCGACATTGGGTTTGTAATAATAGTCGGTTCCTGTTGGGTCAACCGGTTTTGACGTAACATAATTTTTGGCTGTAGGGCATGAAGCCGGAGGGGTAACTAAATCACTTAATGTATCCGGATATTTTGTACAGTCTGCTTTATAAAGCTCCAATATTATTTTAAGCTTAGCGATATCAGAGCGTCTAGTATCATCATTTGCAACGGCGAGTGACGGACTCATAACTTGGGAATAAATATTTCTCATTATACCCGAGAAATGTTCGGTAAATTCTTCAAAAGTCATTGCGTCTTTTGGAACGTCGACTACAACAGGCTCTCCGAATTTATCGAATTTAAGTACCATTGCAAATTTTACTTTTGAATTTTGGGTTAATGAATCGGAG
>Ga0075720_106_pt1 | contig 28658 bp, 20 predicted proteins | sample RifGroB1_FD_67781 | JGI IMG/M metagenome (GOLD analysis project Ga0075720, IMG submission 67781) | Microgenomates (Woesebacteria) bacterium GW2011_GWB1_38_8b
TCTCTCTTCTGACTCCTCCAGAAACATTCCTACTGCATTCATAAGCGGAAGTGAAATCATGTTGGTCAGTACAAGTGACCATCCCCAGAGCTCTGTCCAAAATGGCAGATGAACCCTAAAGATTGTTTCAGAGATTAACCAGGAGAAAGTACCCAGTAGGAAGAAGAATGCCTGAAGATAGTATGGTGAGAGGTATATAAACTCCAGCTTTTCCATGGGGGTAAGCGGGGATGGAATAAATCTCTTTGAAGAACTGCCGATTCCAAATCTGTGACCAGCTGTTTGCGGTTGGATGTTCTCACTCACCTGATACTGGTAATTGTTTGAATTGATAGGAGTGCTTGTACTTACCACATCCACCCACTTTCCAAAAAGAAGTCTCTTCCACATCTTCTTGACATTAAATGAATGGCCTTCTGCCCAACGCATACGTTGTCTGATGAGTCTTTTCAGGGTTGATACACACTCGGCAGGTGCCTGGATGTATGGAGTATAGACTACCTTGTATCCTGCATCGTATAGCTTTAGAGTCAGCTCAAAGTCTTCTGTAATTGATGTTTCCCAACCTACTTCTTCCAATACGTCGCGTCTGATTGCATAAACGGATCCGTGTATTTGTTTGAATGCTCCCAGGATTTCCTGGCCTGAGCGTTCGATAACATATGAGCCGGCATATTCAGTCCTGACTCCGCGAGTGATCCAGTTCTCTGATTTATTTAAGACATGCCACTGATATCCACATACTGCTGCAATACTGCTTTTAACAGCAGTTGTTTGTGTTTGAGCATATGCTTGGGTTTGAGTTTGGTTGTTGGTGGTGTTTCCACTGACTCCGGAGTCATCAGTGTCTGTCAACCTTCTTAAGTTAGTATTTGTATTGTATTGGTAATCTGAGTTCCCCTGGAACTCCAGTGTTCCTGCCTGTGCCTGGAAGTACTTCATGAATAGCTCTAAGGTGTCAGGGTATGGTACAAAGTCTGCATCAAAGATGTTGTTGGCAGATCCTGACTCGTGCATGTATCCTCTGATTATTTGTGTTGTCTCGTCAGTTGAGTCATCACAAAGAATTACTTCATAGTCACCCGGATAATCAAAGCTTGTGGCTGCTTTGATGGCCCGCTCTACAACGTTCTTCTCATTATAGAAAGGTATGTGTACTGATATGAATGGGAACCTTTTTAAAATAACATGTTCAAGATTGGGTTCGAGACCGACCGGGGTGTTACTTTGAATGCTATCTGGATTAGATAAATCTCTTACGTTTCCGTTTGTACCGTTGGTAATACCGAGCAACCAGTTTAAAAATCCTTTCCTTTTCGCTTCACTGTCTTTACCAAAAAAGTCGGTTTGTGCATACGAAAGTACTAACGCAATAGTCAGATAATATTTAAGTGAATAAAGGAAGAAAAATGTACCAGCGAAAAGTGATATTAATGCAAAAATTCCGCCGACAATCGTAAATCCATCCAAATCTCTGAAAGGTTTATCTATCGCTTGAATAAAACCGGAAATTACAATAATTGAAAAAATAGAAAGAAATACAATTAAACCGGCCTTGACGATTTTTGAACGAATAGCTGGCACAATCCTGAAAAACCGCTCGACGTGTTTTAAAATGCCGGTAATCGTACTGTTGACTGCAGTAACTTTTGTCTGAGCAAATGCTGCCCTCCTATCATAAGTCGATAGATCGTTACGCCTTAAAATGTTTTGTACACCGTGGTAACCCAATATCGGTTTGTGGCCAAACTTAGGAAGGTTTTCAACTAATTTATTTATTCCATATTCAGGATGCTTTTCGACTAAGTTAAGTACAGCTTCGTTATAAAATTCTGGAGTTTGGTTATAATATCTACCAACTATTCTTTCTTTATCGTAAACCTTATTGATTCTTTCCTTTTCGCTTTTCTTATATCTATCAATCCATTTATATAAAGTGTTTCTTGAAACCTGATATTTTTTCGCAACTTCAGAAATCGCTTTTCCTTCCTCTGTCACTTCCTGAACCATCCTAAACCGCTCCAAAGGCGTTAGTGATTTTGAGGGCATTTGAACATGGGCGTTTCTGGGTTTTCTCTTCCTACCGGGTTTTCCTTCTTCCAAACCTTTTACACCATATTTTTTATACCTGTCAAGGTACTTATAAAATAGTACCTTAGAAATGTTATATCGCTTGGCTAAATCAGAAGCTTTTTCTCCTTTAAAGAATTTATTAATCAGATCCAGTTTTGACTCTTTGGACAGTTTGAGCTTCATAAAATTCTTAGTATCTAGTTAATATATTTATTTTGTAGTAAGGCTAGTTTTAGCTTCATTATTTATGTTAACCCCTAGTGGGTATATACTGTCAATAGGCATACTTCAAACTCGTTTTATCGTAATTTTGTATGATAATGTAGGATAATTGCGGAGATAAAAACTCAATATAATAATTATCACCAAAACCTATAATTAGTTAGTATTATTAATTGCGATTTATTAATACATATGTTTAATAAACCAAAGTTACGGGAACATATATGGTTATAAATATTGCTCATTTCACTACATACCACGTTACCTTTGATTAACCCATATTGTGTATTATTTGTGGTCATATTTACCGCAATTTATGAAGAATTGAAAAAGATATTAACTAAAATATACTTTAACTGTTAATAATTTACTTTGTAAATCATATCACCATTATTTTCCCAAACTCTTACCCCTAGACTTTCCCATTTTGAAGGATTCCTAAAATCTTGATAAAACTCCTTTGAAGCATTTGAATGTACAAGAACATACTCGACGCTTAAATCTCTTAAGTATTTAGAAGATTCACCCACTTTGCTTCCTTCCCTAAACTCGTATGCAGCTTTATCCCAAGTGGGATGTATTGCCACACTGTCGTTTCCACCTCTAACTTGATAAATATCATATAAAGCATCCGCCCAAAAAACGGTAGAGCCTGACAAAAATACTACTTTATTACCGGCACGGATAGATAACTCCGTTAAATTACTGACGGCCTCAGGAACATTATTGGAGAGTATTTTAGGCTTACCTAATAGAACATAAATCCTCCAGGTGAAAAATATTGGCATAAATATTAGTACAACAAACACAACCGATTTGTTTTTGATTCCTGAACCAAAGCTGCTGTTTACTACACTGCCCCGGACACCAAATTGGTTTCTTGATTCATTTTTTAGAAAGTTTCGGCTAACATTTGTCAGCCAAACAATAATTGTCTGCAATAATCCGGATAATAAGATTGCTATTCCAACTTCAATCTCAAAAAACCATCTTGACCAATCTTGCCAAAAATCCCAATCACCAATAAATCTAAACAGACTTAAAAACAAAAATGCAAATATCCAGTACATCGTAAAAGTACTAAGGCTGCCTTTTATTTTCTTGTTAAAATAAACTCCGATTACTGCAGCCACCACCGGTACAATATTTCTTACTAAGTCAAATAATCTCTTGAATGCCAAAGGCAAAGAAACACCCCCGACAGTTGGGTTGAAAAGCACTACCTTCCAATAGCTTAATCCATACCATAACGTTACGATTACAACCGCAAACAGAATTGCTTTTACTGCTTCCTTACTCTTTTTAACTAGATCTTTAGTTTTTCCTTTAATTAAATCAGTTGATAAAGCGGTACAAAATATTCCAATTACCAAAATCGGCAAGATTCCCGTATTAATAATTAGAGATAAAGTAATTACAGATATTAAGCCAATGTAGCTGGTCTTGCTATAAGTCCTTATGTACCGCAAAAACATAATTAACACAAAAGGAATTAAATTCCTCGCCACACTAAAACTCCCCTCATCTAGTGTCATTTGGGAAAATAATCGCCAAGGAAGAATAAGTAAAACAAATAAAAGTATGTAATTAAAATATTTCCTATTCTGAAGTGCTTTTACAAAAATCAGCCAACCAATAACTGATGTAGTGTAACTTAAAAATACTAATAGAATCGTTACATCAAAAATCGATAAGTGAGAAAATAATTTATGTACCGCCGTAGTCACTAAAGGGACAACCGGTCCGATCAGGTATTTATAATCTGTACTTCCTAAATACCAGTAGGGGTATTTTTGAGAAAAGCTTTCAAAACCATTCTCGATAAAAAATCTCGAAAGCGATACAGTCACCGGAATTAAACTGGTTTGTGATGGATACATATAAGTAGTATCCCTACATTCTAATTGAAACTTTAATATTTTCCCACTTCACTTGAAGACTACTCCCCAGACTTGTTGTAAAAAACATAAACACCAAGCCAAACACCTATAAAAAATCCGATTGTAAATATTCCCCAATAAAGCATAAGTATGTAATAAGCAGAAAAATGTGCAGGAGGCAGAAGTACTAACTTTTTATATATCGTTGAAGGCAGAAAAGATTTGTTTTCCCAACAACCAATATATACCAATTCTGCTTCAATATGTCAACGATATTATTTGTGAGTAAAAACTTGATATAATGTCATATGACTTTGCTAATACCAGACTCAGAATACGATATTCCTCCAAGTCCGTTTAGGGATAAGCCAAAAGCGAAAGAGGCAAAAACAAGTTGGCTTACTCCGAAAAAAGCTATTTTTTATATTTCCGGAAGTTTATTTGTTGCCCTCACACTTTTTATTTACACGAACTTCGGAAGCAATAAACTCAAGGGTAATTCCTCATTAACCAAAACCGATACTCAAAAAATTATTAAGGAGGTTGCCTCAAAAATAGATATTCCGGATGAAACTCCAACCATAATCACTGTGGTCGATCTCGAAAAAATAAAAAAATATCAGTTTTTTAATAAAGCTGATATAGGCGATCTTGTTCTGATATTTCCAAATAATAAAAAGGCAATATTATACAGACCCCGGGACAGTAAGATAATCGAAGTCGGAAAAGTTCAGGATGAAGGTTCTGTGGCAGGAGAAAAGACGTCTGCGGTTTCTCCTTCTCCTGTTTCAAGTGTGTTAACCCCTTCAGTTACGCTTCAACCGACATCCGCAGCAACAGCCTCACCGTCACTCCTAAAACAATAATCTACATTTTTTAAGGCTAACGAATCTAAAATATGATGTACAAATATATAATATGAGTTATATACACTCTTAAATGTTATATATAATTATATTAAATAATATTTTGTATCATCAAATAATTGCCTATTGACAGTAAAAACAAAAAATACAACTATTATGGAGAGTAAACTTTTAGGAGTATTTATGGAAAAAGTATTTAAAGAAATCGAAAAATATATTCTGCTTGTTCTTGTTTTTTTACTTCCGGTTAGTGTATTTGGTGGTTCTTCAAACCCATTTGTAATCGCCAGATTGGAAGTATTATTTTACGGAGTGTGTCTTTACTTACTTATTAAATGCTTAAGAACGGTATTTACCGGGAAATTAGAGTTCTCCGTAAGTAATTATGACATAAGCGCTCTATTAATTCTTGTTTCCTATTTAGTAAGCGCTTTGTTTCGCACTCCGAACAAAATGGAAGCTTTCTTACTTCCCGGAACAGCAACTGTGGCAATCGGTGCAATACTCCTCTTCTTTTTTATAAATCAACTGGAGGCAAAATCAAAGGAATTAGTTTCTAAAACCATAGTGATTTCCGGTGCATTATTTTCTTTATGGATAATTTTGGCTTTTTCGGGTTTGTTGTCCGCACTTCCCTTGCCTGCTTACATAAAGGCCAAAGGTTTTACGCCAGAAGCAGGATATTTGCCTGCAGTTATATACCTGGCAACAACACTACTCCTGGCAGCAGGATCGTTTATCACCGAGAAACACATCGCAAAAAAACTTGCAGTTGGATTTGCCGGATTTTTTATTGTAAGCGCTCTTATTCTTTCTATATATAATGTTCTTCCGGGTAAACAGGCTTCACCCAGATTTCCGGGAGTTGGTGTTTCTTGGTTTATAGCGGTTGACTCATTAAAAAGCTCGCCTATTTTTGGAGTTGGTCCCGGTAATTACCTAACTGCTTTTAACCGTTTCAGACCTGCAAGTTTTAACGGAAGTGATTTATGGGCTGTCAAATTCTCAACCGCAAGTAATTTTTTCCTGACTGTCCTCACCGAAGTCGGACTTTTGGGGTTTGCCGGATTTATAATTCTTCTTTTTCAACTATTCAAACATTCCAAAAAAGACCTCAAGGAAAAACGGCTGGTAAATTGGGGTTTTGCCTCAATTGTCAATCTTGTGTCACTTCTTCTTTTAGTAATGTTTTTTGTTCTCTTCCCCGCAACAAATTTGCTAATCGTAATGTTTTTTGTCTTACTATCGCTTAACACAAAAACCAAACTTACAAAACTGAATTTAGTTGCAGAAACCCATGACGATAATGAATCACTGGGTACAAAAATTTCCAGTAAATTCCCCGCCATTTTGGTAAGCCTGCCGGTTGTGTTAGTTGTAGGTTTTCTAATGTTTAGATCGATTAATGTTGTACGTGCTGAGTATAAATTTAAAAAATCCATTGACAGCTTGGCAAAAAATGATACTAAGGTTGTTTACGATGTCATGACCCAGGCAATAAATCTAAACCCAAGAGTTGATAGGTATAGAGCAGCGTTTTCAAGAATTAACTTATTGCTTGCCAATTCAGTTGTTCAGAAAAAGGATTTGACTGATGATCAGAAAAAGGCACTTACTCAGCTTATTCAAGTTGCTATTTCTGAAAGTAAGGCTAATGTTGCTCTAAACCCACTACGATCCGATAACTGGGCCTTCTTGGGAAGTACTTATAGAAGTGTAATGCCTCTAGCTAAAGGGGCTGATGATTTTGCAATACAGTCTTATCGCCAGGCAATTATCCTTGAACCACTTAATCCAAATCTCCGTATAGCTCTGGGTGGAGTATATTTCGCAAAAAAAGATTTTGACTCAGCCATAGCAGTCTTTAGAACAGTCACAGAGCAAGTTAAACCCGATCTTGCAAATGGGCATTTTAATTTGGCATATGCCTACAAAGAAAAAGGGATGCTTGATAAAGCCGTAAATGAAATGACAGTTGTTGTTTCACTTCTGGATAAAAGTTCTAAGGATTATGAAGTTGCCCAAAAAGCTCTGACAGATTTTCAATCTAAAAAGAAAGAGGGTGCAGACTCAACTTCAGCGGGAGAAAACTTAACTCCTCCACAAGCTGACCAAAAAGCAATTAATGCTCCTGTCGAACTTCCTGGAGGAAGTGAACCGCCTGCAGCGCCAACAATTTCAGTTACACCCACACCTACCCCTTCAGTGTCGGTTGAGTCGCTTCCATCTATTACAATCACGCCATCTCCTACACAAATCCCCTGATAATATTTGTTGGTTACCTTCATCGCGACTTGACGAACAGACAAAATCTATGCATAATTGGGCGAAATTATAATGGATGATAAAACACTAAACTTATTAAGTATCGGGGAAGCCTCAGAATACCTGGGTGTTTCAATCGACACTTTACGTCGCTGGGAAAAGAAAGGGAAACTCGCAAGCTATAGATCACCCGGAGGGCATAGATATTTCAAGAAAAACGAACTGGACGAAATGTTTGGGAAAAAATACGAGAGAACGGAGGAAACAACTCCAAGGAAAGAGTATGAAACAAGTACCGCTGGACAAGAAAAACCAAATCCGGAAGAAGAGATCGAAGATGTCAGGGAAACTGTTTTGGACGACAATTCGGAAGCGCAGGAAGCTGTTGATTCCATACTGACAGAGACTCAGGTTGTCAGAGATGAAATCGAATCTTTCTTCGACAGGCAACCAAAAAATATTGAAATTCCAAAGCTATCTCCAATCAGAGTTAAGCCTTATGAAACCAATTCGGTAACGACCGCAACTGCTGGTGCGCCAGCAGTACAAGAACAAACCACTCCCCAACCAAAACTGTTTTCATCATTCTCTCAACTTGGAGGTAACGGGGGTGGAGACAAAAAATCAAAAAATCAAATCTCACAAAATATTCTAATTATCGTTGCCGGAGTTGTTTTAATTTGCGCACTTGCATTTGTAGTAATATATTTTGCAACAAAACCGCAAATTATTTCCCCTGTTTAGTTTTTCAGTGGACCGTGCCGGAATCGAACCGGCGTTTCCGCAATGCGAATGCGGTATATTACCACTATACTAACGGCCCAATATTTAGGCAATTATACTACGGATTAAGTATTTATCCCCCTTCGCGAAATACCTCAGGCGTTAGCCTGTGGGTGGAGCGAAGCGTTTTCGCTTCGGAGGGATTTCTCTCCCGACGAAGTGCAGGGAGAAGATACCCCGACCGTTAGGTTGGGGAGCTTCATCTCAAAACAGAAAGTGGATTAAGGCTGCTACCATTTCTGGTAACCTCAAAATGAAGATGTGTACCTGTTGAGCGACCAGTCGATCCCATTTTTCCAACTGCGCTTCCGCGGGCTACTGTTTGTCCGGGTATTACATAAATCTTTTGCAAATGGGCATATAAGGTTCTGTAACCATTCCCGTGATCAATGATTACACGGTTGCCATATCCATATCCGTCCAACCAACCTGCACTCACTACCTTACCTGAATCAGCCGCCAGGACATCCGGAGCCGCCCGATTAGCAATATCAATTCCTTTGTGGTACCAATAGAAATTCTGAGTAATAGTTCCGCTGGTTGGCCACACAAAACTACCCGAAGCAACTACGGTCCCCGCATCAGGTGTAATTTGACGAATACGCGGCGAGGATTGAGCCTCTTTCGGTTTAACGCCGTCCGGTACAATAACTATCTGGCCAATTGCCAATTCAAAAGTTTCATCGTTAACAAAAGCATTAAAAGGAAAATCAACAACCGCCTGCGGTGATGTATCGTATTTTTTTGCTATTGAATATACAGTGTCTCCTTTCGAAACCTTATGACTCATCCCTGTTACGGGTAAAATCTGTAAGTTTTGGCCGATTTTGATTTTAGATTTCGCATCCAAATTGTTTTGCCATAGTACAGTCTCTGTTGATATCCCGAATTTTTCTGCAATTGACGCGACATTATCTCCCTCTTGAACTTCGTACTCGATTATTTTATCTCTTGCCTTCTCGGAAACTAAAGTTGTCGTATCGTCAGTTGAAGCGGTCACAATAGAAGAAGGTGACGCGATATCCCAAGGATTGACCTGATTTTTTGGAAATTCATCTGCTACAACCGGAGCTATTAATATACCTAGTGCTGCTAAACCTGCCATCCCTGAATGAATAAAACGCTTAGCATACTTCCCTCTCTGACGGTACAGTACGACTACAAATATCTTTTTAAAACCTTCAAATTTGATAAAAGACAAATGAAGTTTTTTAATAATATAAGTAGTCAATTCAGAACAAAATTCAACCACATCTTTAAAGAATGATTTCGTAGATTTACCAAAATCAACTTTCCGCAAAGAGCCACCATTTGTTGTATGTGCAGCTTTAAATCTTCTACTGTTAAAAATGAATTTCATTTCCTATTTTACCCAATGAACAGATACAAATTAGACAAAATTGAATATAACAGTTAATCGTATCCGGGTCAAATTAATAGAAAGTTAAAAAAATATACTCAATTTAGACTGAAGTTAATAATCTATCTCTTCAAGCCGTTTTTAGGCTCTCAAGAAATTCTTCGTTGGTTTCTGTCTTGTTAAGCCGCTCAAGAAGAGTTTCCGTTCTTTCGTCATCGGATACCATATCAAGCATGCGACGGAGTGTATGAATTCGCTTTAAGGTCTCGGCACCATACAGAAGTTCTTCCTGTCTTGTACCGCTTCTGGTAACGTCAATTGCAGGAAATACTCTTCTCTCTGCCATTCGGCGGACTAAATGCAGCTCCATATTCCCAGTCCCTTTGAATTCTTCATAGATAAGGTCATCCATGCGCGATCCTGTGTCAACTAAACATGTACCGATAATGGTTAGAGAACCTGCGTTTTCAATTTTTCTGGCTGCGCCGAAGAATTTCTTCGCCGGAAAAAGGGCTACAGGGTCAAATCCTCCGGTTAATGTTCTCCCGGATGTAGGTAACGCCAAGTTATACGCACGAGCCATTCTGGTTATAGAATCCAAAACAATTACTACATCCAATCCGTTTTCAACCAAGCGTTTCGCCCGCTCAAGTGCAAGCTCGCCTACCCTGGTTTGATCCTGCGGTGGTTCATCAAAATTGCTGGCTGCAACGTCACCAAGGCCATCTGTAACGGTCTGCATGTGTCTCTTGATGTCCGTTACCTCCTCCGGCCTCTCACCAATGAGTACCGCCATCAAATGAACTTTTTTCTTTCCTCCGTTTTTTTCGGGATAATTTTTGGCAATACCCGAAATCATATCCTTTATAAGCCAAGTTTTACCGGCTTTGGGAGCGGATACTACCAAACCTCTTTGGCCAAAGCCAATCGGGGCGATAAGGTCTATAACGCGTGTCGTAAGAGGCTCTTTACCGGTTGAGAGCTTAATTTGCTCATCCGGGTAAATCGCAGTCATGTCATCATAATGCGGCCTCTCACCAACTTTTTCTATATCTTCTCCATTGACATTTTCAACTTTCAAAAGTCCCCAATAGCGTTCATTTTCTTTTGGTCTTCGTGCCTGACCACCGATTTTATCTCCAAGACGTAAGTTAAATCTTCGAATTTGACTCGCCGAAATATAAATATCACGGTCAGATCCGGCAAAACCGGGGCGCAAGAGTCCTGAGCCTTCATTTGCAATATCTAAAACCCCTTCAACATATTCCGTCGGCAGGTTAGCATCGGGAATAACTCTTTCATCAAAAAAAGGTTTACGGTCATTTACCGGAGTGTAGTTTGTACCTCCGTTTGAAGCGCTTTGTGGTTCCGGTTGGCTTTTCTGATCAGCATTTCCCACAAGATCGTCAACGCTCATTACGTCTTGCTCTCTGCTCACTTCTGGCAAATCATTATCGTCGGATTTATTAGTTACCATGAATAAATTATTGTGAATTTAAAATTATCAAAGCCTCAAAGAACCAGGCTCTTTTTATACATAATTAAAGTTTTGCATGAATCAAAAGTATATACACGGAAGTTTTCTTGAAAAATTCAAGAAGCAACCATATTCTATTTTGAAATCCTCTTATTGTCAACTGTCTGTTTTAGGACGAGCCACCAAAATCAATCTTTTCCAGGAAGTACCCGGAGGCCAACAAGTTTGCAAAACTAAAGTTTCCTCACTATACTGCCTCGTCAGCCAACTGGTATCGTTAGCCTCTACAATCTGCTTATCACTAACCGCATAAACATATTTTTTATCGGTAAAGAAAACTACAATATCGTCCCCAACTTCAAGCTCACGTAGCAAATAAAAAATTGCATTGTAGCGGGTTACGTTAAAAGTTGTATCGGTTGAATGGGCAAAAAGGTACACTCCCTTTCCCTGACCCGGAAAGTAAGTCCCCTGCGCATGTGCAACACCTTCCTTTAAGGAAGCAACATAAGCGACTTCGTTTCCCGGATCTACATTAGCAATAACCTTTGACTTGGCATCAATTTTGGGAATATATATGGAAAAATAGGAATCCAAGCCTAATCCAGCCGCTTCTTCCTGTACCTTTGAAATATTGTTGGCTTCGGCAAGTTTTGTTAAATATTCAACTTTGGCTTTATCTTCGCTAGAGCGCGAGGCATATTTTGTTTCTTCTTTGACGATAGGGCCAATCGTAAACAAGAATGCCAAGACGACAAATGCGATTAAACCGGCACCAACCCCCCGAAACAAACTGTATGCCAATTTTATACCTACACTTGCAGCCACATAAACCGTTCCATGGGTTTTCTTGCTTCTTGCACTGTAAACAGTTCTATGCGGATACATCTTAGTAATGAACTAAATTAAATATTAAAGAAGTTTAAATCTCCTGGTCAAGTATACCCCACCTGTTCCAAGGCTCAATATTAAGACCAATATTTGAGCCAAATTCATACCGGATTTTGGTAGAACTGTTGGTGGAGTTGTCGCTCCCAACACTTGAGGAGGATTATTAGTTGTTACGTTCACTCGGCACGCATCTGAGCTTATCCAGTTTCCTTTTGAATCTTTTACTTTTGCAATTGCAGTAAATGTACCGGCGTTTTCATACCTATGGCAAGCTCTGTTTTCGTTTTGCGTAACTATTTGTGCCTGACCGGCCGATGAGTCACTGAAATTAAATTCGTACGCAGATATCGAGCCTCCATTGTCAGACGCAGATATATCAAAACACACACTCAGTGGCGTGGTACCCGAAGTTACTGATGCATTTAAATCATTACATGCGCTTGAATGATCATCGTTATTGTCTGGAGTAAAGGTGTTTAAAAACCACATTACTTTTACATCGTCAACGTGAGATGTATAGGAATAAGTTGCACCGTCTTGCTTGTTTCCGTCAGAATACATTTTTGTCAGCCTCCAACCGGACTGACCGATTTCTTCGACTGTTATTTTCTTATTTGCCGGTACATCAACTATTTCGCAACCTTGAGAGAAAATATTGTACCAATGGCTTTCAACTTCTTTCCAATCATTTCCTTCGACTTGATATCTGAATTTCCAGCTCATTACATCCTCACCACTGTCTTTTTCACCATCAGCGTCGTCATCTTCATATTTACAAAGCTTAAGTTTGGTTTCTTCCGGAATAGGAGTCGGGCTTGGCGTTGATGTTGGTGTCATGGTTGGTGTCATGGTTGGTGTAGCCGTCGGAGTAACCGTAGGCGTACTTGTTGGTGTTGATGTTGGTGTTGGTGTAAGCGGTGGTGTGTAAGTATTTAAAAACCACAAAGTCTTTACTTTTTCGGCTTCAGTATTATATTTATACGAGCTGCTTGGTTGTTTAACCTCATCCGCATAAAGACCTGTAAGACTCCACCTGTCAACTCCAACTTCTTCAACAATAACTTCCTTATTTACACTAAGCTCAACCTTTGCACAGTCTTTCTTGAAAAAACTGTACCAGTGACCGGTTTTGACTTCTTTCCACTGCCCATTGTCAACTTTGTACCTGAACGTCCAGGAAATTGCATCTTCCCCACTTTCCTTAATACCGTCGCCGTCTTTATCGTTAAATTTACAAATCTTAAGATATGTTTCTTTTGGCGGAATTGGGGTAGGAGTTACTGTCGGCGTGTTCGTCGGTGTAACCGTCGGGGTTGGAGTATTTGTCGGAGTAACTGTTGGTGTAGGTGTGTTTGTTGGCGTAACAGTAGGTGTTGGTGTTGGAGTAATGCAATTTATTGCATCAACTTTAGTTTTTACAATATTACTGTCAATCCATTTTGTTAAGAACAAGAGTTCTTTTGCAGTCATTTTTCCCTGATTCTGAATTTCGCCACTTAAGCAAACATTTTCTATATTTACTTTTACCAACCACTGCGCCCATCCGGACTCACCTGGAGTAAGAGTGTGTGCATTCCACAATAGTGTGCGTGTTGGGAAATCGAAAAGCGGTAAACCGTTATAACCGGCGGAAATATTGTCTGAGTGTTTTTCACTGCTTTGAATAAATATAAGTTGAGAATCAAGAACATCTTTTACTTTTACTCCACCGCCGGTACAATCAGCGTCTCCTATATTTTTGAACTCCAGCTTGTATGCTACTACTTCTTTCTGGTCTGCAAAGTTTTTATCAACAGACTTTATAATCTCGAGGTTGCATTTTCCAGGAACTGGGGTTGGTGTTACGGTCGGTGTTGGGGTATTGGTTGGCGTAATTGTTGGTGTAGGCGTATTTGTCGGCGTCAATGTAGGAGTAGGGGTATTTGTAGGAGTTGCTGTTGGTGTTGGTGTGTTTGTAGGTGTAACAGTCGGTGTGGGTGTATTGGTAGGTGTTACTGTTGGTGTTGGTGTAGGAGTTGTGCAGGCAATTCCTGTTTGGCAAATAGATGCTGCTCCAACACTTCCACGGCTTGCTTTGTTACAATCTTCACCATGTAAAATCTTGAAATCAGTTTGGTATGATCCGCAAGCCATTCCGTTATCCGATTTTCTTGTTATCCGTACTGTTTTGGAAACACCGGAAGCAAGCTCAATAGTTTGCGTTTCAATTTTTCCGTTATCCCAACATACTACATTTCCGTCTTTAGGCTGACCACAGGCGGCTGCAGCACAGAAGTTGGAATTCTTCTCAATTACGATAGTCTTTTTAATTGCTTTAAAACCATCAGATCTCTCATCTGATTTAGGCTGCAATGTCAATACATAATCGGTAGAAAATTCACTTACAGAAGATTTACTGGTACTGCCCGCAATACACGAATTATAATCAAGCTTGGGGCACATTGTTGCATCTTTGGGTTTGATTGAAATTGTAAATTCTTCATTTGTATTTGGGTTACAGACTGTCTGTGACTGAGGTGTAACATAAGCTCCGGCTTCGTTTTTAATTTTTAAACCAGCAATAAAAGAGGTTAATACCAGAAGAGCAATAACAACCGAAAAGATATTAAATCGAAACTTTAGTTTCATAAACAAACAAAATAACAGGAGCAGGTTACTTGCCGCGATTTTAGCAAACAATTTCTCAGATGTCAACTCTTATGGGATAAGTATCACCATATAAACACAAAATACAAAGTTGGGGACTTGACAAGAAGTACTATATAATAATAGTCTTAACTTGAGCTTTTTCCTTATTAGCCTGCTCTAGGAAAAAGGATACCCGCGAAAATCCGCGGGTATTTTTTTGCATTAAAAAACGCACTCTTAAAATCTCGAGGAACGGGTAGAGCGCCTGCCCTACACTCCACCCGCCCCTCAAAATATCAAAAATGCGTCTCTTTAAAAAAGAGTCTAAATCAATTCTTTTTGTTTGTCAAACCCCATAATTAAATTGCTACAACAGTTCTACACTCCTATAGTTACATATATAAAATATACAAGGCTAATATTCGTATATATTTCGCAATAAAATAATATTGTGGATAACTCGTTGATAACATATCAATACCTAACATAACTTGAGGATGAATAATTATTGGCGTATAATCCCCTAAAATATGATCGAAACGTACTCAACCCGTTTTTATGACAACTCGCAACTTCAGGCTACTCTGGATCAAATCCATACTCTATCCTATCATCGTACCGAGACTGAATTGAGATTTAGCGGTGAGGTTTTTTCTGCAGCAACGGAGATTGTTGAAGAAGCAATTGATCTTCCAGAAAACAAAAAGGATGGAAGATATGGTGGATGCATGGTTTACGGAAGAAGGAGTGTAAGTTGGACTCCTGCTTCGCTATTTATCGGGGGGGCAATTGCTGAAGATCCGGAGTTTGGACACAAATGGGATAAATATACTCTCTACGCTTTCGGAAAAGCCGCTGTACTTATTAGTAATCAGGATTTTCTGACGTCAGGAGAGAATAAATCACTCTCACAAGATAGGCGCTTGAGAATTATAAATAATCCGGTTCCTGGAGGTGGAATTGCAACACCCGATGGGTCAATACTGGCTTTTTCTGGTTTTTCTGAAGAGGCTGATGAAGCCGTATGCCTAGCAACAGCGTGGAAAGTTGGCCTAATAAACGAACAACAAGCTAGAATAATTGCGAATAAAGGGACGGGAAAGTCCTTTGATATCGCCAAAACCTTTATTATCCACTAAATATATCCCCAACCTCTTAAGTTACATATTTTCCTGAGTGAGTGAAACAAACTCTAGGAGTACTTATGATCATTAAGTTTTATAATTAACCCTGCTTTCAAGAATAATTTGTGTTTACAAGTATTTATTGTATATTTACTTAAAATGGTAAAATCCTCCTCTAAATTTGTTTGTCAGACCTGCGGACACGAAGAGGGTCTATGGTTTGGAAAATGCTCCGAATGCGGATCGTGGAACACAGCAGTTGAGACAGTCATACAATCGTCCAAATCAAAGTCGGGGGTAAATACAAGATCCAACTCCCAACCACCGATTACTCTTTCTAAAATATCTGCCGTAAAAACCCAAAGGACTTCAACTAAAATTTCTGAACTTGACCGTGTTTTAGGTGGCGGAATTGTTGCCGGACAGGTAATTCTTATTTCCGGTGAACCGGGGATCGGAAAATCCACGTTACTATTGCAGGTTTCGGACAGTATGAACGGTGCACTATATGTATCGGGTGAGGAATCAGCCAGCCAAATTGCAGTAAGGGCACAACGACTCGGGATAAAAAATAATAAAATCGCCGTCCTTGAAGAGACAGACATCGATAATATAATTGCCGCTTCAAGTAATTCCGACGCTCGTCCGCCAATTATCATTATTGACTCTATTCAAACTATGCAGACAACGGATCTTACAGGAACAGCAGGATCGGTTGGCCAAGTCCGGGAGTGTGCTTTCAGAATTACAAGATTTGCCAAGCAAAGCGGTATCCCTGTTGTTATCATCGGCCACATTACAAAAATCGGCACGATGGCAGGGCCTTCCACGCTTGCACACATTGTTGATTCAGTACTTTCATTTGAGGGCGAGAAAACTCTTAACTTGCGTCTACTTCGTGCAAATAAAAACCGTTTCGGAGCCACTGATGAAGCGGGTATTTTTGAAATGACCGATAAGGGTCTCGAGTCAATGACTAACGCCGACAAAATTTTTCTCACACATGGAAGTAAACAAATTCCGGGCTCATGTGTATCTTCAATTTTGCAGGGGTCACGGCCGCTTCTTGTTGAAGTTCAGGCTTTGGTCGTGCCAAATAAGAGCGGATTTAGTAAAAAAATTGCTCAAGGCATTTCCCAACCGAGACTTGAACTTCTAACTGCAATTCTCCTACGGCGCTGCGGACTCCCCCTCTATGAACATGATATTTTTGTAAATATTGCCGGAGGAATAAAAGTTACGGAGCCGTCAATTGATTTGGCGGTATGCCTTGCAATTGCATCAGCATATTTTGACAAACCAATTCCCCCAAAAACAATTGCTGTTGGTGAAGTTGGACTTCTTGGAGACATTCGCGAAGTCGTCGCTCAGGAAAAAAGAATAAAAGAAGCAAAGAGATTGGGGTTTAATAATGTATTTACAAATTCAGATTATCAATATCTAAATGAAATCATGAAAATAATTTTCAAAAAAAAGTAGCTGCCGAGTTATCGCAACCATAGAAATTTCGTTCACATTCAGTAATTTTGAATTATCAAACCTATAATATATAATATGTATTATGAGTTTATCAAAAGAAGAGCTAAGCGAAAAAATTCATACAATTCAAGGTATAACATCCGAATTGAACGTATATGTTAGCGGAAAACCTCCACAATACTCGGGTCCGTTTGAACGACGTATTGAGTTAAACGCTTTGGTGGCAGAAGTTGGTGGGATAAAACAAATACCTAAAGAATTGAGAGATAACGTAAAAAGAATAATATATTCCCAACAATCAACAATTTCATCAATTTGTCCGAATCCGGCGGTCAGACAACGTGGCCCTCAGTCTCCGGATTATAGACATAAAAACTTGGAGCGAAGACGTCTCTTAAAAAAAATTTAGAGAAAATAATTTATTTATACCCCACCGGCTTTGAAGTAAGAATCAGTCCAAGGGATATTTTTTTGTTTTCGGCATCAACTTCTTCGATATAAACATCAACCTTATCTCCCCGCTCATAAGATGTTGCCGGTGGAATTTTTGTAATGTGTACCAAACCTTCAACTCCCGGCTCGAGGGCAACAAACACCCCAAAATCACTATGTCTTGTGATTTCTCCTGTAACTCTTTTGTCTTTCGGATATTTCTCGGCAATCGTATCCCACGGATTTGCAGTTGCCTGTTTTATTGATAGTGCAAGCTTTCCTTTTGTTTTTCCAATGACTTTTACTTTTACGGTTTCACCAATTGATACCGCATCATCGGATCTTCTTGTTTTCTCCCAGGAAAGTTCGGAAATATGAACTAACCCTTCAAGCGGCACCATTTCGCCTTCTTTCGTTTTCTTTTCAATTTTTACAAAAACTCCGAAGTCATAAATACTGGCAACTTGTCCTTCGAACGTTTCACCCTCTTCTGTTTCTTCAATTGCCCGACGCGCTAAAGCTAATTCGTCTTTTTCCGAAACTTCCTTCTCAGAAAGAATAACTTTATTGTCCTCGCGGTCAACATCAATAACTACCGCCTGGAACTTTTTACCAATGAGATTTTCAGCATTTTCGAGTGCATCTTTACCAAGTTGGGAGTTCGGAATAAAGCCAGACAATCCCTTAACTTCGACCATAATTCCTGAGTTTGTTACATTTTTACCTTCAACGGTTAAAGGAAGTCCGTCATCGCGGGAACGAAGGAGTATTTCCCAAAGCGTGTCAAATTTTGCCTTTCTGAACGAAAGAATTGTAAAACCATCCCGGGTTTCGGGAATAATTACTGCGGCATCTACCGTATCGCCAACTTTTAAGCTTTTTATATATTCTTCCGCTTCTTTAAAGGCTTTCTCCGCGACTAATCCTTCGGACTTTCCTCCAATATCTACAATTACGCGATTAGGGCTTATTTCCAAAACGGTTCCTGAAATCTTTTCTCCTTTATTGAAGCTTTTGAAATTTTTTGAATACTTACTAAGAAGCCCTTCCATCACGGAAGAATCATCTGATTTAAATTTCGCTGAAGTTGATTTTGACACTCTTCATTTCCACCTTTCTTTTATTTGATTAATTTAGTTTACAGTAAAAAAAATTGTCTTTCAATTTTTCAAAACAATGTCCTGGCGATGACGTATTTTCGCGGTCAGTTGCCCGACAACTATCGTTCGCGCAGCTGCCTTTCACTTCTGAGTTCGGAATGGAATCAGGTGGTTCGACAGCGCTATCGTCACCAGGACATTGTCTTGAAAATGTGCAAATTTGTTTTCTAAAAACTGAAGAGAAAAGTATGCAGGCGTTAATATCTTATGAAAATGATCTACATATAATTTCAAAATTGAACTTATATGTATCTGCTGTTAAACAGCATCTACATAAGGCATAAGCCCTTCGATTTATTCGCACAGGTTAGCTTAAACCCTTACAGGTCTTCCACACCCTGCCGATTAACGGGATGGTCTCTCCCGAATCTAATAACGAGTTCTAATCTTGGAGTTGGCTTCCCACTTAGATGCTTTCAGCGGTTATCCTTTAGGAATATAGCTACCCGGCTTTGCCGCTGACGCGACAACCGGCAGACCAGGGATTCCTCCAGGGAGGTCCTCTCGTACTGTCCCCAGCTCTCCTCAAAACTCGAACGCTTCCACCGGATAGAGTCCGAACTGTCTCGCGACGTTCTGAACCCAGCTCACGTACCGCTTTAACGGGCGAACAGACCGACCCTTGGGACCTTCTCCAGCCCCAGGATGCGATGAGCCGACATCGAGGTAGCGATCCGCGCCGTCGCTATGGACGCTCGGGCGCGACTACTCTGTTATCCCCGGGGTAGCTTTTATCCATTAAGCTCCGCGCCACCCATATGGCGTCGGAGGATCACTAAGACCGACTTTCGTCCCTGCTTGTGCCGTCGCACTCGCAGTCAAGCTGGCTTATGCCTTTACACATTCCGCACGATGTCCATCCGTGCTAAGCCAACCTTTGTGTCCTTGCGTTACCCTTTGGCAAGGTACCGCCCCAGTAAAACTACCTACCTAACACTTTCCCCAAACTTGTATGCAAAGTTTATGAGTGAGATTTGCCACGATCCAAAGAGAGGTGTTTCACTTTCGCCCGAAGGCTCCCTCTTACACTAAACAATTAGCTCGCACAAATCAATGTCAAGCTGTAGTAAAGCTCCACGGGGTCTTTTTGTCCAGGTGGAAGTAGGCCGCGTCTTCACAGCCAACGCAATTTCGCCGAGTAAAGGCTTGAGACAGTTGCTAACTCGTTACGCTATTCATGCGGGTCGGAACTTACCCGACAAGGAACTTCGCTACCGTAGAACAGTTATAGTTACTGCTGCCGTTTACCGGAGCTTGGATTCGAAGCTGTCCCGATAAATCGGGAAACCCCTCCTCTTCACTTACCGGCACTGGGCAAGCGTCAGCCCGTATACCGCAGATTTCTCTTTTGCACGGACCTGTGTTTTTGATAAACAGTCGGTTAGCAATCTTTTGTTGCAAGCCAGCATTAAGCTGGCCAGGACATCTTGCGAACTTACGTCCAGTTTTATTGCCGAGTTCCTTTAGCCTCTTTCTCTCGCTCGCCTTAGTGCACTGACACCAACCCACCTGTGTCGGATTACGGTACGGCTTGATCTGAATCTCACTGCGAACCTTTTCTCGCAGGCTGAAGAAGCTGAAATCATCCTAATTTCTTAAGACTCTGTATCACTTTTCAATTAATCAGTTGTGCGGATTTTCCAGCACATCCTATTTTAAAGCTTACACCCCAATTCACAAAGGGGCTTCAATTCTCCAACCCGGTCAGTCCCCAGCTGTAACCTGCTTGCGCAGGCAAGCGATTCAAAACAAATAGCAGAATTTTAACTGCTCTTCCATCGACTACGCCATTTGGCCTCGCCTTAGGTACCGACTAACCCGTCGAGGACGAACCTCGCGACGGAAACCTTGGGTATTCGGCGTTACCGATTCTCACGGTAATTGTACGCTACTCATTCCGGCATTCTCACTTCGTACCGCTCCACCATTTCTTACAAAACAGCTTCACTGCTGTACGAACGCTCCCCTACCACATTACCTTACGGTAAAATCTCTGGCTTCGGTACATAACTTATCCTCGATAAATTTTCGGCGCCTACTTCCAATCGACTAGTGAGCTGTTACGCTATCTTTAAAGGATGGCTGCTTCTAAGCCAACCTCCTAGCTGTCTATGGACGTAGACTTCCTTTGAAACTTAGTTATGATTTTGAGACCTTAGCCGGGAGTCTGGGTTGTTTCCCTCTCAACTTATCAGCTTAGCCCGATAAGATTGTCTAGCTGCGACGATATGGAGTTATTCGGAGTTTGGTTAAGTTATCTCGGTTACCCTTGATAACCCATCCAGTATCTCTACCACCCCCATATTTATTCACAGCCACGGTCCCCATAGACCTTTCGGGGAGAGCCAGCTATCTCCAGGCTCGTTTGGCATATAACCACTAACCACAAGTCATCCGACCGAATTGCAACTCAGACCGGTTCGGGCCTCCCTCTGATCTTCATCAGAGTTCACCCTGCTCATGGATAGATCGCCTGGTTTCGGGTCTTGTACCACATCCTTATTTTCGCTCTATTCAAACTCGGTTTCCCTGCGCCTCCTCAAGTTAGACTTGATTAAGCTAGAATGTAATACAAACTCGCCGGATCATTCTTCAATAGGCACGATATCAGTCGCCAAAGGCGACCTCTATCGGTTTGTCCGCAAACAGTTTCAGGTTCTATTTCACTGGGCGTCCCGCCCTTCTTTTCGCCTTTCCTTCTCAGTACTAGTTCACTATCGGTATTTACCTATATTTAGCCTTGGAGGATGGTTCCCCCTGCTTCCCCCGGAGTATTTGCACCGGGGTACTTGGGATATCCCTAGACGGATTATTTGTTTCGAATACGAGACTTTCACTCTCTATGGTCTGCTATTCCAAGCAGTTCTTCTACAAATAACCCTATCACATTGGGCTCCCGCAACCCCTTCACACTGAGTAAACCCAGCGCAAAGGTTTAGGCTCTTGCCGTTTCGCTCTCCGCTACTCGGGCAATCTCGTTTGATTTATTTTCCTCACCTTACTTAGATGTTTCAGTTCAGGTGGTTCCCCTCCTATCCTTACTATATTTAGTAAACTAAACAACTTGGGAATAGGATTACCAGCAATAACGCTGGTCGGATTTCTCCATTCGGACACCGCCGGATCAAAGGATCGTGACTCCTCCCCGACGCTTATCGCAGCCATGCGCGTCCTTCTTCGGTAGGTAAATCCAAGGCATCCACTGTCTGCGTTAGTATCAGACTTATACCTTATATATACCATTAATACTCACAGAATTTTCAGCAAAGCTGATTGAAAAGTTCACAAAATGATACTTTTCAATTTATTCTGCGAGAGAAATATTATTGGCCTACTTACGATCACACAACAGAAGTGTGATCGATTTACTTTCTCTTCAGTTTTTAAAGAGCAAATAATTTAATTAGTAATTCGTGGATGGTGGCTCGCAACGATTTTTAGTATCCAGTTGCCAACCACCATTCAACAGCTACCAATTTGTGGACCGTGGGAGGATCGAACTCCCGACCTGTCGCCTCAGGCGACCGCTCGAGATAGTCTTTCCTTTATACAACTTCTCCCTTTTCCACTTTTAAAGAACAGTTCCCTATTTCTAGCTTCTTTCAAAGTCTCAAACTCTTCAAAATATACAAGTCTAAAAGGTCTACTCAATTTTGTATATTTTGAATGTCCAATATTGTGTTCTTTGATTCTTCGTTCCAAATTGTTCGTAGAACCGTAATAAAGACGATTGTTCTTCTCACTTTTAAGAACATAAACAAAAAACATAAGTGGACCTGAGCGGACTCGAACCGCTGACCTCTTCATTGCAAATGAAGCGTTCTAGCCAGCTGAACTACAGGCCCGAGTCGTCACCTTTTAAATTAATGTGCAATTTATCAATAAAAAACCGGCTAAAGAGCCGGTCCAACTTAATTTGATAATCTACCCTCACCTGACCAACAAAAGGGCCAGGTTTAAATTATTTTTGTCTAGGTTAATTTTCATTAAGTATTCCGAACTCTTCCGCCTTTTTTAAGGCAAGTTGCATTATATAAAATTTACCCACCATCCGTCAACTGCTAGTTTATAGTAATCTGTGGGCGATAATGGGATCGAACCATTGACCTCCTTCTTATCAGGAAGGCGCTCTACCACTGAGCCAATCGCCCTAATTATTTCTTTCTTACTGCGAAGCAGCAAACTTGTTTTCTGCGAAGCAGCAAGCTGTGCTTATCAGGAAAGCGTTCTGCCGATGAACTACACACCCAATACTTCCCAGAAACAGCTATGAATTTACCACAAAACCCGCTCAAAATCTAATGGAAAATCATCTCTCAATCTCGTTCTCACTCTCATATTAATTCTTTTTTACTTCCAACTTCTTGCCTACTACTTATGACTTAATTCTTATTTCCTACTTCTTATTACCTACAACTTATTACTTACCGATTACTACTTACAACCTATAACCTAACACTTGTAACTTATAGTATTGTCATTATTTGATTTATCATGTATAATCTTATTGTTAAAAATAGTTATTATCTTATGGCTTTATTTACTGACAAAGAACCGATTTGGGACCAGGTTGACAGATTTTTTAAAGAACCGCGTACAAGACGACAGGTCTTGGGAGGTATCGCTTTAACTATGGGTGCAGTTATTATGGCTTCTTGTGGCGGAAACGGAGGAACCAAAGATAGTACTGCAGTAGCTGGTGATAGCCCAACCGGAAGCGAAACTACATCTGAAGCAGCCGGACACCCAGACTCAACCAAAATATCTATTGTCAGCCCCAAACTAAGAGGCAGGTCTGTTAGAACAGATATTCAAGCTTGTATTGAAAATGGTGGTTCAAACCCCAGATGCACTGATGAAGCACTCGAAAAGATACAATAACTAACGACAGGCTTTTCACCATTCAATACCACGTTATTCATATCTTTCTAGTACAAAGTCTCAAGGAGATTGACAAACTACCCTATCGCCGTTTGGTGCAGTGCCAGTAATTTTTACACCTCCCGTGCTTATAGGACAACCATCCCCAGCAACAATACTTTTCTTGGCTTCTTGAATTTGTGTTTGAGTCATGGGAATAGAAGCAGTAGGTCGAGATCGCTGACCTGTAAATCCGCTTGCGTCAGGAGCAATCCAAACCGGAACCGGTGTGTTAGCAGGTTTCCGCTCAGTACCTCCAAGAGGATTAACATTGACAATAGGGTCAACCCCTGCTCTACAAGCAACAGCCGCAAAAGTAAGTCCTCCCACAATTTGATAAAAACGCGTTCTTAACCGTGCTCTTTTTAATGATAATTGCCTATTCAAAACTTGGTCTGGCATAGCATTTGGGTTTATAATTCCTTTTATTTTTTCCATATTTCCCGATAAAAAACCGAAAAGATTTCTATTCGGTATGGTCCGTATTATATCAAATCTCCCAAAACCACACAACCCATTTCCCTATAATTCTCATACTCATTCCCAATCTCAATCTTATTCTCATCCCCTCTTCGTTTTCATCCCTACTCATGCTTCCAACCTCTTACATCCAACTTCTAATTTCCTATTTCTTAATACTTATAACTTATTACCTACAACTATTTTCTATGTATAATAAATTATGTCTGAGCTGGTAACACTACTTTTAAAAATTCCGCGAAACACACAGGTTACTCCCGAAAGCGCGAAAACAATGCTTTCGGCGCTTACTAAAATAAATACCGTATCCACCTTAGATAAAATATTTTTCGGCAAAAAAACAAAAGCGATGGCTTTGGAGATTGCACTTATAAATCAGGAGATTAACTTTTTATTAACGGCCGACAGTGAATTAATTCCATTTATAGAAAGCCAAATCCAATCAAATTATCCGCTCTGCATGATAAGTAAAATTAAAGATCCTCTTCTTGATAAGAATTTGGATGTTATAAGTTTAGGGTTGTCACGCGGGAGTTTTTACCCGCTTGCTACAATTGCCAACTTTACAGACATCGATCCCCTGTCGTCAGTGCTCACGGTTTTGACAAAAGGCAACCCCGAAGCACTGGTAATAATCCAAATTGCACTGGAGGCGGCAAAAGCAAGTTGGCAGGACGAAGGACGTACTTTTGCAGAAAAAGGCAGTAAAAACGAGGATGGCACATACACCAAAAGACCGGATGCAAATATAATAACTGAAAAAATTAATTACCCGGGTTTTAAGGCAAGTGTACGCGTCATAGGTAATACCAATAAAACCCAAACAGAACTCCTTTCGGCACTCTCTGTTTTCTCACGCTCTGACGGAAATTCTCTATCGCCTAAAAAGATTTCCATTCTTGATAAAAAACGCGAAATTGAATTTGCCGGCAAGCGACGGGTATTGGGGTCAGACATTTTAAACATTGAAGAGTTGGCAACTCTTTGGCATTTGCCTTCCGAAAAAATAAAAGTTCCGGGTATTACCTGGGGAAGTACTGTATTATCTGAGCCGCCGACAGCACTACCAACATCCGAAAAAATTGCCGATGAAGAGAAAAGTAAAATTAATTTCTTCGCAAAAACTTTATTCAAAAATCACGAAACAATATTCGGAATTAAAGACAAGGACAGACTGCGCCACATTTGGACAGTCGGAAAAACCGGAACCGGTAAATCTACAATGATTGCAAATATGGCAATAGACGATCTTAAAAAAGGCCGCGGTGTTGCAATTCTTGATCCGCACGGAGATTTGGTTGATGACGTTTTGGATTATATTCCTGCACACCGGATAAACGACACGATTTATTTTAATCCTGCCGATCGGGATTTTCCAATAACACTAAATCCTCTTGAAGTAACCAATCGCGAAGAGGCAGAACTTGTGGCATCAGGGCTTATGAGTATTTTTACAAAAGTCTGGGCCAACGTCTGGAGTGCACGAATGGAGTATATCCTCCGAAATTGCTTCATGACTCTTGCCGCTGTCCCCGATACAACTCTTGAGGACGTATTAAAAATTTTGGCTAACACAAGTTACCGTAATAAAATCCTGGAAAAAGTTGATGACGGTGCGCTTCAAAACTTTTGGAAAGACGAATTTGAAAAAATGCCCCCAATGCTGCAAAAAGAAGCAATAGCACCAATTCAAAACAAAGTCGGGCAGTTTGTCACTTCCCCACTTATTAGCCGGATTATCGGAAAACCAAAAAGTACAATTAATATTGACGAGATTATGGACGACGGCAAAATAATCTTAGCAAACCTTTCCCAAGGGCGGCTCGGAGAAGACAATTCGGCACTGCTCGGCGCGATGCTTATTACAAAATTTGAGCTTTCCGCAATGCGGAGGGTTGACCGCGATAAGGCTTCGAGGCGTCCGTTTTACCTTTATGTCGACGAGTTTCAGAATTTTGCGACCGATTCCTTTATAAAAATATTATCTGAAGCAAGAAAGTATGGACTAGCACTTACGCTTGCCAACCAATACATGGCACAAATTCCTGAAAACGTACGTAAAGCAATCTTGGGTAATGCCGGAACTTTAATTTCGTTTGGAGTCGGAGCCGAGGACGCAAGTTTACTCAATAAAGAATTCGGAGAAGTTTTCAGCCAAATTGATCTTATTAATCTTGAGAACTATCAGATTGCGGTGAAACTTATGATTGACGGCTATACTTCACGTCCGTTTTTGGCACGCACTCTTCCCCTTCCGATATCCCGTAATCAAAACCGCGCGAAGGTAATTAAGGTCTCGCAGGAACGCTGGGGTAAAAAGGCTAAAGGTAAAATTGAGGAAGACGAGACGCAGTTAAGCGAGCAGTTGTCAACAGATGTTGAAAATAAAATTTAAAAAGTGCTAATATAAACTAAATGAATTATTTACTTAAAAGACACGGGTTTAAATTTTTTGAGTTAGTGTTGGTCGCCGCTTCCCTAATAATCGCAATTACCGTAATTAGAAATTCAACAAACTTCTTTCCTAAGGCATATTCGAAGTCTACTTTAACTCATACTTTCAAATCCGGCTGGAACTTGGTGTCTATTCCTTTTCGGGAATATTCGGCGGAAGGTTTGTGTGCAAACTATAATTTCGAAGAGGTTGCCCGCTGGAACGGCGAAACTTGGGAAAGATATAGCTGCATTGACCTCGGTCCCGCAAATTTTACTATCACGCCTTACAAAGCTTTTTTCGTAAAACAACTTTCCGACAGTTATCCTGTTACTTTTATGGGAAAGCAAGAAAGATTTAGTTTTAAAATGACTCCGGGTTGGAATTCGTTTTATGTTGCGGCAAAATTCCAAAATTACAAGTTGGCCTCGGATTTATGTTCAAAATCACCACAGCAAGGTTTTGAGATTACCCAGGTCGCCAGATGGGTGTTTAATGAATGGAATATACATACGTGCGGAGTTCCCTTCAATGATTTCCCAATCATGAAAGGTGAAAACTATTTCCTCAAGACTAGTGTACCAGGCTCAACCGATAGTACCGAAGGTACAAATCCCTCAATGATGCTTGTTACCCCGGAGTAACCCATAGTGTACCATAGGTACACATTAGGTTTTAAGTAATAAGTAATAGGTTGTAAGTTGGGTTTCTATTTGATGGTTTTTCGGAAAGTCCAGATTTGTTTACCTAATCGCTCGTAAAAATTCTTTATTTCTTCAGTTTTGATATCAGAATACAAGGTTGAGATTATATCGAGAAATGCTTTAACTTCGTTCACTGATCCAATTGATATAGTCAAAAAATACTTGAATTCCTTTTTTGAGCCTCTACCATACCCTTCGGCGATATTAGCTGATATCGAAGTCGAGGCTCTTAGAATTTGGTCATTTAAGGAAAAATTACTCTTAAGTGAGGCTGATTTGGTTATTTTAAATACATATTTGACACCTTCCAGGCTCAATTTATAAATTCGCAAATCTTCATAACTCATATACCAAAAGTACAGTGTATGACACTTTTATCTTACAACTTATTACTTACTATCTACTACCTAATACTTACTACTTATAACTTAATACCTATAGCCTATAACACTTGACAAATCGTTTTTCTTGTTGTATAGTATCCCCATACTCGATTAATACCTAAATAGTATTTATCAAGTATTTTTTTGACATACAAAAAAAGAATTGCTTTAGAGGACAGCCCTACCAGAGCTGGCAAGATTCTGGTAAAAGTTAATTAAAATTTTAATTAACTATTAATAATTAATAGTTTGTATTACCCACCTCTAGACGGTGGGTTTATTTGTTTTATGGGGGTTGGTATTAACTCACTGATCCCCAATAAAACATTCTTCTCTAAAGCTTCAAGAAATAAATCAAAAATTAATTAGCAGTTAGTTGAGAGAGGTTTGCAGTGGACAGAAATATTTTCTTGGCCACCGCCCTCTTTCAACTGGCTGTTATTTATCCCGCGAAGTTTTTATAAACGGAGTGGGAACTCAGTCAGTTTAGGTACGGATTTAGCAAGTAGTAATAAGTTTGCTTATAACCTACAACCTAAAACCTATAACCTAAATAATCGCTCTTTAAAAATCCAGGTTAAAAATTACTAAAGGCGAAATTACATACCTCTATGGGGGTATGGAGAAGATTAAGTCACTATAAGTAAGAAGTAGCCAAATACATAATAGTTTAAAAAAATATTCTACTTCTAGATTAACTTACCACTTGTCTTTTCCCTACCCTCAATAGAGGTTACTGCAACGGCCCCAGTTTTCAAAAAAGCTTGAGTTAGGCTTTTCCACTAAGGAATCGCAATCCTCAAGTCCGAGTAAGAAAGCATGTCCGGATGACATTTGAGTCAGTGAAAGTTCAAAGTGTCACAGCTCAATAGCTGGCAGGGAATAATTTGGGTTTCACGAGTATACAAGGAGATTTAGTCATGAAGCACCGTTTGTTTCAAATGCTGATGGCATTTGTTACCATCGTAGCTTTGGTCTTTGGCCAAGCTGCAACATATGGTAACGTGCCTGACAGCGTTGGCGAAAAGACGATTGCGACTATCAGTCAAGCCGTCGTAAAAGTCACCAACGCATTGGCGTGTGGGAATAAATGCCCG
>Ga0075720_115_pt1 | contig 21526 bp, 34 predicted proteins | sample RifGroB1_FD_67781 | JGI IMG/M metagenome (GOLD analysis project Ga0075720, IMG submission 67781) | Microgenomates (Woesebacteria) bacterium GW2011_GWB1_38_8b
TGCCGATTCGCTTCTTCCGATTATATCTGACGAAACCAAAGGGAGGCTGGATACTGCCAGAATTCCTTTAAAAATGGCGTTGTTTTCGGCTGCGTTGGTTAAAGCGTTATTAACCTCCTCAACCGTCACGGTTTTTTTAAGAAGAAGTGTAAAATCGGTAATTGATCCTGTGGCAGTTGGCACACGCAGGCTCATTCCGTCAAAAAGTCCCTTTAAGTCTGGAATTGTCTCGGTAACTGCGACTGCAGCCCCAGTTGTTGTCGGAATAATGTTTTCGGCTGCAGCACGCGCTCGGCGAAGATCTTTATGAGAATTATCCTGCAGGTTCTGATCATCTGTATAGCTGTGAACCGTCGTCATCATTGCCTTTTCAATACCAAATACTGAGTGCATTACTGCCGCAACCGGAGCAATACAATTTGTAGTACAACTGGCGTTTGATAACACGACCGCATCCTTGCTTACTTCATTTACGCCAATTACATACGTTCCCACATTTCCCCCTTTACTCGGAGCAGAAATTACTACCCTCTTTGCACCACCCACGGCGTGCCTTTTTGCATCTTCCTCGGAAACAAACTTCCCGGTTGCTTCAATTACAACATCAACCCCGTATTTTCCCCAGGGAATTTTATCAGGTTCCCGCTGAGCCAAAATCGGAACTTTGAAATCTTTTCCTTTAGCTTTTAGATATCCAATCAGCGGATCTTCATCAGTTGCCTCCTTTGCATCTACGGTACATAGTATCGTAATTAACCAGTTGTGCCCAATCTTCTACATTCATTGACCCGGAAGTGTTAATCGCCGCAAATTCAAGTTCCCCTGCGTGCTTAAGAAGTCCGATCCGAAACGCAATTCTTCCGATCCTTCCAAAGCCGTTTATACCAATTTTGAGCATATACTTTAGATTACATTGTAACTTGTAAAATGGCAACCAAAAATGAAACTTGCAGATATAAGTAGTAAAATACACTTTGTTTAACAATATGAAAAAAAAGTTGCGGAACAAAACTCCATTCTTTTCTATAATTATTCCTTGCTTAAATGAAGAAAAAACGTTGCCAAACCTGCTATCCGATTTAGAAAACCAAACTTTCAAAGATTTCGAGGTAATTGTTGTTAATGGAAAATCTGAGGATAAAACCGTACAAAAAGCGATGAAGTTCGGAAAAAAAATTAAAATAGGAGTAATAAATTGCGAAATGAGAGGGGTTTGCCTACAAAGAAATCTTGGTGCGTCTCATGCTAAAGCAAATTGGTTAATTTTTTTTGACGCTGATAATAGAATCCCTAAATATTTTCTACAGGGTATTAAATTTTACATTGAATTTCTTGACACCGATATTCTTACTTCACATATAATCCCTGATACCAAAAACAATAAGGATCAAGCAATTGCAAAAGTTATTAATTTAGCGATCGATTACAGAAAAAATTCCCAAAATCCAGCAATCCTCGAGTCCATGATTGTAATAAAAAACAAAGTGTTTAATAAAATTGGTGGTTTTAATAACGAAATTCACTGGGGTGAGGGTGCTGATCTTCTTGTCCGAATTAAAAAAGCCGGATATAAATTTGAAATCGTAAAAGATCTGAAGTATCAATATTCTTTCAGAAGGTTTCGCAAACAGGGTACCCTTAAATTATTAAGGAATTTGGCAGTTCATGAAACAGCAATCATAACTAATAAACCAGTACCAAAAGACAAAGCGGTAAAACTTTACCCTCTTGAAGGAGGGAAATATTTTGAAGTTGATAAAGAAACAAGTTCAAGGATTGAAAAAGTATTTAATAAAATTATCCAAAATACACCCGCAAAAGAATTAATCACAAATGGGAAAAACGGTGTTCTAAATAATCTCTTTAAGATTTTGGGGAAGAAATAAACTTTATTTCAAAGCCTCAATTCCCGGAAGTGTTTTTTTAGTTAAAAACTCAAGCATTGCTCCTCCTCCTACCGAAGTCCAGTTAAAATCCGCTTTCAATTCATATTTTTCTATCGCAGCCAAACTGTCTCCGCCTCCGACAATTTTGAAAGCTTTAGCCCGCGCAACCGCTCCAAAAACTTCCCTCGTTCCCTGATCATGTCCTTCTTCCTCATATTTTCCCAAAACTCCAGCCAAAATAATTGTTTTAGCTTTGAATATTTCCTCTTTGAATCTGTCAATTGAGTTAACTGTGATATCAAACTTATCAATTGTTAGGTTCGCAACTAAAACTTTTTCGGTCTCTGAATAGTCACGTATGCTTTTGTCTATCTGCATTAGATCCGGCAACTTACCTCCAATCAGGATTTTGTCGGCAAATTCTTCAAACGCTTTGGCATATCCAATTTTGTCATCTTTTATGCCGCTTATTAAAACTACCAGAGGTCGCTGTGGATTTTCAAACGCCTTCGAGAGATTTTCAATTTCTTTCTGATGCCATATGCCAAGACCGTGAGGTAATAATTTCGGAACTCCGACAATGGAAGCATGCTCGCGGTGAGATACAGCAAAGGCTTCGTTTACATAAACATCGGCAATACTAGCAAGCGTCTTTGCAAACTCGGGGTCGTTTTTTTCTTCCCCTTCATAAAAACGGATGTTTTCCAGCATGGTTACCCCATTAATCGGTGCTTTCTCATCGATTTTGCGATATACAATACCGCAGCCTAAAATTTTTTCTAAACTGGGAATTAGAGATTGAGTTGAAAACTTTGTGTTGTTTTGATCTTCCGGTGTTGGTCGTCCCATGTGGCCTACAATAACAACTTCTGCCGCCTGCTTTGATATGCAATAGTTAACTGTGTCCTTGAGAACCTCAAGCCTGTAAGTTTCACTCGGAACAAAAACGTTAACTTTTTCGACAATCGGTACATCTAAGTCTGCCCTGACAAATACTCTTTTACCATTTAAGTCTAAATCCTGAAGTTTTTTCGGTTCCACCCTTAAATCCTATCACTTACAACCTACTTTTCACAACTCTCCGAGTCATAGACTCTTTAGAATCGACGACCTGTTAATCTTAATTTATTCACTCACACTCACTATACTACAGGGTAGTATGCAAGAGGTTTTGCAAGTTTGCAAAAATTGTATAAACCATAGAAATAACCTGGACTCGCCGTTAACACAGGAGCCCCATTTGGCGCCATGTGTGTTTGATCCAATTTGGAGGCCGCAACGACGACCGGATGAAAATTGTGTATATCCGGAAAAGTTTGAACCACGAAACGATCTAGTCGCGGAGAACGTTTTGACCGCTTCTTAGTTATTCTCCTCAATTCGCTTAATGTCTTCCAGCCTTCTTTTGTGTCTCTCCTTTTCATCAAATTCTGTTTCCAAAAATTCTTTTACCATATCAACAGCCTCTGTTTCTTTTGTAAAGTCAGCAGCAATTACTAAGATATTCATATTGTCATCTGTCCGCCCTGCCTTAACTTGCGCCACAGACTTCCCGATTGAGCTTCTTATCCCGTCAAACTTGTTGGCAACTACATCAACTCCAACTCCCGATCCGCAAAACAAAATTCCTCTCGAAACTTCATTTTTTGAAACCAGAAGCGCAACTTCCGTTGCGTAAAGTGTGTAATCGTCTTTGGGGTTAAAATTTTGTGCTCCAACATCCTCAAAATCGTATTTATTCTCAAACAGCCATTTTGCAATTTTCTCTTTCAATTTGTAACCTCTGTGGTCCGAACCTAAATATATTTTCATTTAAACCCTTCTATCAAATCCAAAATTTCCTTTTTCGGATCCTCGGATTTTACTATATCTGAAGCAACCGCAACTCCGACAGCACCAAGCTCCAGGCTTTTCCTAACGTCATCCATCGAGTGAATTCCGGCACCGACAATAAGCGGAATTCCAAATCCATGCGACAAGTTTGCGGCCTCAGAAATAATATCGGGGTGCGCTGTTGCTACCGAAGTAGTTGCACTTCCAACCAATTCGGGGGGCTCGTATGAGACAAAATTAGGTTTGAGTTCAATTACTTTTTTCAGCTCCTCAATTCCGTCAGCGAAAATCAAAGTTTTAAGGCCGACTTGTGTTGCCCGCACAGAAGCTTTTTTTAGATCATCAAAATTAACAAACTTATGCTCCGAGTGATTTAGGAATGTTCCCATCGCTCCGTCTTCCAAAACAGCTTCAGGCAAGATAAAACCGGTATGGGCTCCTGCTTCTACCGGATCAACATGCTGTACCCAAATCTCCAAGGTTGTGGCAATTTGTGCCTCTTTAATATCTGTCGACTGTAGAACTGGGATAATTTTAATCTGGGCTTCGTGGGCCACTTCCTCAAGGATTTTTACAAGCTTTAGTGCTTCAAAACCTGTTCCCTGCGGATATGTTTTAAAATTTACAAAAATCATTGTGCAATTATTGAATCGATTTTTTTCTGATCAAACCCTATAACTGTTTCTTTGGTACCATCATCTTTTGTAATAACAGAAAAAGGAACTCCTAAAAAGCCGCCCGAGTCAGCAAGCATGGCTTTTTTTGCTTCATCATCTAAGTCTACCAGCTTTTCCGTGTACGGAATTGATTTTGAAGTCAAATAATCCTTAAGCATTTTGCAGTACGGACAGGTTGTTGTTGAGTAAATGATAAATTGCATTTTTACGGAAAAATAAAATCAATAAATCTAAACCAAATCGGCGCTTCAACTTTTACCACTTCCCCTGTTGATGCTGAAACATAAGCCGAAACAGGCACCGAATATGAATAAACATCCAACAAATTCAGTAATTTAGCACCAACAACATGATAAGCCAACTCGCTGTCCGACTCAACAAGGTCAAGTTTGTTTTCGTTTACGTTTGAAAGAATTTTTGCCTTTAAAAGCGACTCAACCGCGCCGTAAGGCAAAACGGAAACAATTCTGTCCCCACGCTCCGTCGTAACCGTAATTTTGGCTGTTTTTGAATTTACGCTAATCGGGAAATTTGTTAACGCAGTTATACCCCTTTGAACAAGTGTAAACTTATCTCCGTCAAGCCCTATTGAAAGCTGCTGAACAGCCGGACGTTCCTCTATTTGAATAAGCTCGTCATTCGACTGGCTGAAGCTGAACTGTTCTTTTGAACTACCGTAATCAACCGACATGCTGATTTTGTTATCGGCATTTGATAAAGATATGATCCCCTCACTGGACGGTTTTTCTTTAGCAACTTCTTTGACTTTCAATTCCGCTGATTTAGGTATTTCAAGACTCAGTTCGTCACTTGCAGATAAAACACTATAGACTATTTCCCCTTTGGGGTTGACGCTTACAAAGTTCGCAGAAGCACTTTTAGGAAAAATAAATACTAATGCCAGGAGAGAAACAACAAGTTTCTTCATACCACAAGAATACCACAAATATAGAATTCATTTAAAGCTGAAAGAGGTAATTAGAAGGAGCCCTCGAGGACTTTTGTTTCGGGAGTAGTATCGAATTTTTTCTCGAGTGTAATTAATACTTTGCTGTAATCGGTTTTATTTGAAGTTGAGGAGTAATCAAGCATCCATCCACCTTTTGCTACAGTCAGCTTACCAAGCGAAAGTATTGCATAGTCGTCTTTTCCTTCTTCACCCTTGACCAACCAGCCCTGATAAAAGCTTCCTGGTACCGGATCGGGAAGATCAGCTAAAATTGTGCTTGTGAATTTATTGTTTTCGAATTTTCGGGTTGAAATTGCTGAGGCGTCTCCCCCTGTAATGTCTTTTAGTTCAGCCTTCTCGACATCGTCGGGGATTTGATATTTAAACTTGTCTTCAATTTTATCCTCAACCGAAAGGGTTTCCGGAACTGTTTGGGTGCTTACTTTTTTGGATACCTGTCTCCAGTAAATGAGTCCTGCTATTGCAAGAAGTACAACTGCTCCAATTACTATATCGCGTCTGTTCATTGCCGAAATGTTAACACTAGTATTTTAAAATGTCAAATGGAAGTTAGATAGAGATTATTTCTATACGAAGTGCATCAGAACCACTTCATAGTAGTAAATTATAAGCCCATTCGTGGTATAGTGTTTTTATTTAACGCACAATAAACGCATCATTACCGCACAACCTGACCGAAAGGTCTAACTTAGCTTTGTATAAACACCAAACAAGGCTAAAATTGCAGAAACTAGGAGCCACTGGGTTGATGCCAACCAGATATCAGTCCCCATATAGCCTATACCGGACAAAATAACACAAATTAAGGATGCTCCCATCAAAACCTGAGAGACCATACCCATATCCTTTTTACTCATAAATTACTCACCTCCCTCACTGAATCACAAACCTCTCAATCAAAAATCCGATTCCAAACGCAACAACTGCCGCAAATCCTCCTATAAATAAAGTTTCAAAACCACTCTCTAAATAACCCTTTTTCGTAAATTTAGCTCTAACGGTGCCAACCAAAAACATGCTAACAAAAACAATCATTAGAGAAAATATAAATTTATTCGGAAAATCAAAAACATACGGAGTTATCGGTAAGAAACCAGCCCCTACAAAAGCAAAAAAAGTGATTATACCCTGCTTAATTGCAGAGCCGTCTTTAAGATATTTTTTTCCCTCGGATTTCTCATAATCAATTTCACTTTTAACACCCAAATAAGTTCCTGAAGACATGGAAAACCCGTCCGCAAACAAATTAGCAAACCCCATTATGATCACAACGGACGGAGGAAGAGAAGCCCCGTAGGCCCCGGCGACAACCGCAAAGGTCGTCACAAGCCCGTCACTAGCTGCGAAAATAGCGTCCCTGATGTACGAGCCTTCTTCATGAACGTCGACTTTCATATTTAAATATAGCCAAAATCCGTTGTTAAAACTAGTGGTTGCAAATTATTCTTCCATCAAGAATAATGCACTCTAGGCTGTGTTATCCCAATTAGATAGCAATCTAAGCATCTAATGGGATCCCATGAGATATCAAAGTTATCTCTTTGGGAAAGGAACCCTGTTTGAATCAGGGGCTGTGCCGCAACTGTAATCATCCCGCAATACACACTTTGAGTCGTATACGAATAGTATTGAAAAGCCGAAAAGTAAGTTGCAGCGGGACGTAAGTCAGAAAACTAGCAGTCAATTTGTCTCGAGCAAGAAATGAAAAAGAAATTAATATTAGCGTTTCCCTTAGTTATAATTCTGGTATTTGCAGTCTGGCTAAAATCTTCATTTGCATTAAAACCTAAACAAACAAATACGGTTTCCCCCACCCTAACACAAGCACAAAAAACCGCACGGGTTGATTTTGTTTTTTCCGAAACAGATACTAAGCAGTTCGCCTACGAATTTGTTGAGAATAAATCCGCATTTGATGCTTTAAAAGAAATTTCCGAACGTGAGGGCATTGCGCTTGAAACGAAGCAGTATGATTTCGGAATTTTTGTTAAATCAATTAACGGTCTTGAAAGCTCGGCCGAAAAAGCCTGGATTTATTATATAAATGATAAATCGGCGGAAGTCGGTGCTGATAAATACGAGCTAAAAGACAAAGATGTTATTGAATGGAAATACATAACTCCTTCGGAGTAAATATTTAAAAAAATGAAAACAAGTATCCAGAAAGTCAATGTCAAATTCATATTTATTATTTTTTTATTCCTATTTTCTTTCCTTGAACGCACAATCTGGGATATGGGGGCAAATATCGAGCTTTTAACCTCAGCTTTGATATTGTCCACCTACTTTTTGAACTCAAAAAAAACTTTCTGGTTGGTTCTTTTGACAATTGCTCTATCAGATCTGATTATCGGTAACACCAATATCTTTCTTTTTACGTGGTCCGGTTTCTTAATTCCAGCTTTCTTTTCAGGATTTGTAATTAAAAAGCTTATCATCAACCACAAATCGCGAATCACCAAAAAAATATTTGGTGCTTCTGCTCTCATGTTGACGGGCTTAAGTACAAATATATTTTTCTACATCTGGACCAACTTTGGTGTTTGGCTTTTGGATACCTGGGGAATGTATTCAAATGATTTTGCGGGTTTGATCCGCTGCTATATCAACGCCCTACCTTTTTTGAAAAACCAGTTTTTAAGCTCAATAATTTTTATCCCAATGGGCTTTTTTGCAATCGAGATTTTACTAAAATACCTACCGGATAAAATCAAATTGGTTAACCGATCCTTCATGACCAACCACTAACTTTGCTGTTGGTTTGGATTTAATAAAAACCTGTCAAATGTTTGCCATGACTTAAGGTTTGACCTTATTAACTCTTCGAGTGCGTTTGCTACTTTTTGCATTACTGTTTCCTGATTACCGTTTCCGACAAGAATCGGCTTTTGAATATTTAGTGTAATTATCTTTTTAGAGCTTTTTATATAAACTGGGACAATCGGCATATTATATTTTTTCGCAAGAAAATAGGAGCCGGTCGACATTCTAATTTCGCGGTTAAATAATGTAACAGCCTGACGGTGGTTCACCGAAAGTTCGGCATCCAAAAATAAACACACAGATCCACCACTTGACAGAACTTTGTCAACTACAGTCATTGCCCCACCCAATCCAACTATCTGAACTCCGTACTCCGCAAATTTCCTTTTAAGACGGCTTACGAAAGGTAATTTACTATTGAATAAATAAGGGACAACAAGGCTTCTTTTGCCAAAAAAGTCGTGGTAAATTTTCCCCAAAAGCGGATAGCTATCAGCATGGATTGTAATAAACACTACGCCGCTTGTTTTATAAATATCATCCAAAATTTCCTTGTTCTTAATTACGATCTTTTTGTTTATTTTTTTAAAAACACTGAAATAAACCGAATCTCGCTTGTGGTAAAGCAAAGCCCTTACTGAAAAAAAGCAGTGTAAAATGACTTTTCGTTTTGGCCAGTTTGGATTAACAACGCGAAAAGATTGATAGCAGCAATATAATTCCTTTACCATTTCCAGGAAGTTTGAATCATAAAAGAGTCATTTACAATATCTGGATTGAATCAATTTTCCCTGATATAATAGCGCAACAATCCTCGGTAGCTCAGTGGTAGAGCTGTCCCCTGTTAAGGGAAGGGTCGTAGGTTCGAATCCTACCCGAGGAGCCATACTTCGCCAAGGCTACGTAATGGCAAGCCATGTATTACACATACATATTGTTAAGTTCAAAATCTCATATATTTTATTTCAGTTCAACCGTTAATTTAAAGGGTAGATTTAAATTGCACAACCAAGGAAAGGTCGTGTCAACAAAACCACACACACCCTGGAAACTAGTGTGGTACGGTGCTTTTTTAACCGAAAAGGAAGCTAGAAATTTTGAACTTTATTTAAAAACAGGTTCTGGTAAAGCCCTTGCTTATAACAGACTTGTAAACGTAGCCTTGAAGAAGGATATTTCTGAGGGTAGAAAAAGTGTTCCGAAACTTAAGTGAAGGACACCTACCCGAGGAGCAAAAGTTGACTATCGGCATATTTAGGATCGTGTCGAAGGGTTTTGTCGCATCATATCGGACTATTTTGAGTTCTAGTACAGGGGTCTGAAGTACGAGCTTCAAAGTTACCGTTAAACAATATCAAAACTTCAAGAGAAGCATGATCGATAAATGATTTACTCCAGAAACTAAAATCGAATTCGGCGTAACGATACTACCAATGCTTCGCATGAATATATACAATTCAAATAAAATGAAAAACCTGATGGTCTATATAAATCCTAATAAAATTTTTGAGGGTGAAGAGAAAATTGCTGTTAAAATTCAGATTGACAATAGTTTTAGACTCGGTTGGAAAAAAGAAGATATATTGTTAGTTACCAATTTCCCTTATAAATATAGGGGTATTAAAGCTTTTGTTATGGGAGACGATGCATATTGCAGTTATTTTCCCAAATGCTCTAAATGGGGAACAATAATTAAACTTTTTGAAAAACATCTAATCAGCGACAAAACTTTATATTGGTACCACGATTTTGATGCTTACCAGATGGTAGCTATAGATGAATCAGAAATTCCGGAAACTGATATGTCTTTGTGCGATTATGGCGTTAGATATTACTTATGGAATGGCGGAAGCATATTTTTTAGAAAAAATGCCGAAGATATATTTGTAAGAACAAAAGAACTTATGGATTCATATAAGACCAGAAGTGACGGAGTAGAATGCGACGAGGTTGCCTTATTTAAGATGACTCACCGCCATCGAGATATAAAACCCAGAGTTAAAAAACTAAACATCAGCTATAATTTCCATAGCCGTAGGATCCTGATTAACTACCCTGTAGCCATCAAGCCAATCAGAATCGTCCATTGCCATTTTGACCATTCAGGCTTCTTTCTGAATGGTCACAATAAACTTGGAGTTCAACTGGCCCCAAACAGACTTGTAAAAATTTTTAATAACCACGGCATTTTATAAAAAAAATCGTATTAAATATTAATTTTGTTCTAAAACCCTACCAATAAACGAGCCAGTTGGCACTTAATATAACCAAATTTGATATACTGAATTAATGAAAAAGCAAAAGAAGATAATTGTGATTCTACTTCTTGCATTCGTAGCATTGTTACTTTATTTAACCTACCCCAAATTAAAGGTAGCAACACGAAAAGATCGCCTTCAGTACTGTAATAGCAATTTCAAGGACAACGAAGCCTGTCAGAGGGCAGGGTGCACTTGGGGTAGTCTCGCTGGGGGTACGCAGCTAGGACAGGTTGTGGGTTGCAAATAAACATTTCTTAAACACATTTGCAATTGACTTGTTCTAAAATCATCCAACTTGGTGAGCAAATTTTTTCTGTTTGTTATACTTTATAAGTATGCTTAAAAAATTATTGGTATTTTTGGGATTTATTTTACTTCTAGGTTTAGGCATCTTCCTTTTTAAAGAAAAGATATTTTTTAGAACATATCAAAATTCAGAACATTATGTGACTTTTATTTACTCTCGATTTTGGAAGTCATACGATAGTAACTCCAAAACAAAAAATACATTAATAGAACTTATTAATACTGATAATAAAGGATTAGTGGCTGTTTATTTTAGGTTAGATGCAGTTCCAAAATATCAAGGTTCTGATAGCGAACAGGAGAAAAGTAAAAATATTAAAGTATGAATAAAATTAATAATAAAAGGGAATTGTCACAAAAAGAAGGCGGTGAACTTCTTGGTGTATTGAAAGCCCGATTTGAAAAAAACATGAACCGCCATAAAGACCTAGTTTGGGCTAAAGTGCAAGCAAAGCTGGAAGGAAGCGTTGAAAAATTGTGGTCACTTAGCGAAATGGAGCGAACCGGCGGCGAACCTGACGTTGTCGGATCTAATAAGGGCGAATACATTTTTTATGATTGTTCAGCCGAAAGCCCATCTGGCCGCAGAAACGTTTGTTATGACCGTGAAGCACTGGAGTCAAGAAAAGTTCATAAACCGAAAAATAACGCAGTTGATATTGCTGCTGATATGGGCATTGAGCTTTTAACGGAAAATGAATATCGGGAGTTGCAGAAACTTGGAAATTTCGATATGAAAACATCGAGCTGGGTGAAAACACCTAACAGCATTAGAAAACTCGGTGGTGCCCTCTTTTGTGATCGCCGTTACGACACAGTCTTCGCGTACCATAACGGCGCAGAATCTTACTATGGTGCCAGGGGGTTCCGTGGCTGCCTAAGGGTTTAAATTTTGCAATGGCCCCAAACCAATCAATCCCCGTTAGAATTCGTTTGGTATACTTCGAGCATGAAGATATTGATTTTTACTGAAGGTACGGTTTTAATGCCCCTATCGATGAACAACCTAACCAGAGAAGAAAGAGTTAAATTATCAAAGATACGGGATAGTTCAGTTCATGATTTCAAAAACCACATTCCTAATCAAAATTCAGTCGAGAAAATAAACGAGTGGAAAAAACAAGATGCTGAAATTTATTACCTAACATCAAGAACAACAGTAAAAGAAGTTAATGAAATAAAGAATGTTCTCCAAAAGTATAATTTTCCCCACAACAAAAACTTACTTTTCCGAAAAATGGAAGAAGAATATAAAGATGTGACGGAACACCTAATGCCTGACATTTTAATTGAAGATGATTGCGAAAGTATTGGCAAAGGAGAAATTACTTATACCCACATAAACCCCGACAAACAAAAATTAATTAAGTCTATTATTATTAAGGAATTCTCAGGAATTGATAATTTGCCCGACAATTTAAAGGAATTAAGGAGTTTTTATTAAACCAGTTTCTCGACTGGTTCTCTGGAACGAGACAATCCAACGGATTTCTTTGGATTTAATATTTGATATACTTTGGGCATGGCAAACCCAGGAGATTATGATTTCTATTGCGAAGAAGCCTTGACCGGTAAAACCAGTATAAAAAAAGTGTATGAATCAGAAAAAATTCTTGCCTTTTACCACACCAAACCTAAATATAACACTCATATTATAATTATTCCCAAAGAACACATTCATAACCTGTTGGATGCTGGTCCAAATGTTTTAGGTGAGGTACTGGAAGTTGCACAGAAAATATTGAAAAAAATTGATGTAGATTCCGGCGGTGGAAGGTTGATTACAAATTTAGGGAAATTCCAAGAAACTCCCCATCTTCACTTCCATATAATTAGTGACGGCAATTATCAAGATATTAAACTATCGTCCAAAAACAATCCCTCTCCAACTCAGTTGACGCATAAGACCTTAAGTCAAGTATTATAATAGTTTTATATGTATCACGGAATACTTATAGATCAAGAATTTACCGATAAATCGTTTCCTAAAAGTTTTAAAGTTTTTAATAAGAAGCAAGACGGAAGCTGGGGTGTTTTTGGTATAGAAATCGAAGATTCTCAATTAGAGGATTCTATAAAGAAGATTCAAGTAAATATGAGGGCAGATAAACCATGGTATGCCCATCTCTATAACGATAATCAATTAATTGTGATTTTTAAAAATAAAGTTTTCAGGGTGGAGTCCTATATTTCTTCTTGGAAACCAATAATCGATTATGGAAAAGAGCTAAAGATCCCTGAGGAACAATTAGATTTTTGGCCAAATAGGTTTCAGGATGAACGCCATTATTTCTCTTAGGAGGATTTTATATAACAAATCTTTGTGGATTTGAGTGTCCGAGTGGTAAGATTAAAGCGTGGAGATCTCAATTTTCTTTGCAAGGTTTTGGGGGAGCCTTTTTATGATCCTCGGAGCATCAACAATGGGTGCAAAGTTATTGGGAAGAATTATTAATTACACCGAAGATAAAACCATTACTATTTCAACCGGTTACATCACATTTTTGCTTGGGCTTGCCACAGTTACCGCCCACAATCTTTGGGTTTCGGACTGGAGGGTTGCAATTACAATCTTGGGTTGGACTACTCTACTTAAGGGAATTGAAAAAATCGCATTTCCGGGCCGTGTAAATAAGGTCGCTCAGAAATTTAAAAGCCAACAAACACTTTGGGGTTTTATAATATTTCTTATGGGAGCTTGGTTATTCTGGATGAGTTTTTGAAATTCTCCCCCATTCAAACAAACGTTGTATAATTACATAGGAGTGTTTATAGTATGAATGATTCACAACGACAAAAAGATCAAATAGATGAAGATGCTAGACTGGCCAAAGAAAAGGCCGATAGTGATGCCGCGGAGGCAAGGCAGCTCCTGGCAGACGAAGAATCAGAAGAAGTTAGGCGAACGGCCGAAGCAGAAATAGACCGTATTCAGAATAATGCCCAGGAATAGATTAATCATTTCCGCATATCAAAAAAACGCAAGGTCTATCTTGGGTTAGACTTTTTCCAATCGTAATTGCTTCAATCCTCGCATTTATCGGGCTTCGTTTTGTTTGTGGGTCATTGACAACTACTACAACTAGTTGTAGTATATGAAGTATGACAACAAATAATTACTCAGCTCGGGTGAAAGCAAACAATAAACAAAGAATAACGCTTTTCGTTAATCCTTCAATTGCAAAACAAGCCAGAGCACAAGCAGTTGTTGATGAAATAAGTTTAACTTCTATCGTAGAAAAAGCTTTAATTGCCTACTTACCTAATGAGACGATAATTAAGAAAGCTAACATTTAGGCGGATTTTAAACCGTAACTGCAAAGAGAAAACCAAAATCTACTTAGATTTATCGTCTTCACAAATATCCGCTCCGTAACTTAATAATATGTACATAAATACAACAAGAAGAAATCAAAACAGAAGTACGGATGTACCGCTTGAGAAACTTTACACACAACTTGAGGTTAACCAACTACTTAAAAAAAATTCGGCAATATTCCAAGTAGATGAGGCCGAAAAAGAAGCTCAAGTGATAAATAAACAAAAAAGACGAAACAGTAGAAGCGTCGCAAAATTGGTTAAGAAATCCAATAGGATCTTAGTAAGCATTTCTTCACACGGTCTTCCTTTTGATTTTTTCCCCGACACAATCAACGTCGAAGAAGGAAGAATAACAATAATAAACCGTCATTTTCTGGCCTCCGAAGTCCACAGTGTAGATATTAAAGATATTTCCAATATTTTTATTAATACATCAATTATCTTTTCCCAATTGGTTATAATTTCAAAAACTTTTGAAGAAAACGAAATAAAAATTAGGAATTTGAGAATTAGTGAAGCTGTGTATGTACGAAAAATTATCGAGGGTTTAAGGACTTTTGAAAGTAAAAAGATAAATACATCAAATTACTCAACGGAAGACCTTGTCGCTAAGCTTGAGGAACTAAGTAAAACAGAAATAGTGATGTAATATAAATAAAAGGGGGTGAGATAAATATGGCAGAAATTGTAAAAGAATCAGTAACTACTCAAAACGAAGGTCCAAAGGAGGCGGTAACTACCGAAACCAAAAGGGTGGCAAGTAGTTCTCAAACTGTTGAATATTTAATCTATTTTATTTTTGGATTTCTGGAGATACTTTTGACATTCCGTTTGGTCTTAAAGCTGATGGGGGCAAGCATCGCAAGTGCTTTCGTCGGTTTAATTTATGGTTTAACCGGAATTTTCATATTGCCTTTTGAAGGTATATTCAGAAGAGGTTTTACGAAGGGAATAGAAACAACTTCTGTCCTTGAGCCTTCAACGGTGGTTGCAATTATTGTGTATGCATTTTTGGCTTGGGGAGTTGTTAAGTTAGTAAGAATACTTTCAGGAGAAAGACAAACAAGCACAGAATAGATTGCTTGTGCCGAAAGGAAATGGTGAGGGGGTGAATATAATATGGGTATTATTTTATGGATTATTTTTGGAGCAATAGCAGGATGGATTGCTTCTATTGTTATGAAAACCGATTCCAGTCAAGGAACGATTGCGGATGTAGTTTTGGGTATTATCGGCGCGGTAGTTGGGGGCTTCCTTATGGGACTAGTTGGGAAATCCGGTGTAAACGGATTTGATTTATACAGCTTAGTTGTCGCAGTAATAGGAGCAATTGTAGTTATTTATGTCGGACGAATGATAAAAAGATAAGTTTTAATACTTACAAACTTAGAGCTTGTTACCTTTGGCATTAATTAAGGGGGTGATGATGTATGAATATTTCTACAGCAAATTTAAGTCCTTTAGCATCACTACTTTTCGGAGTGTTAATTCTTATATTTCCTAAATTTCTTAATTATTTGATAGCTTTTTACCTTATAATTGTTGGTGTAATTGGTCTTGGAATTTTAGGTGGATAATAAAGGCAGAGATCCCCGGGAAAAACATTGCTACCGCAACAACCATCTGACCTGCAAACAGTGGTATTCCGATAAAAGAAAACCCCTTTGCCATAATTGCAAATTCAACTAAAAAAGTTGAAACAAAAGACCCCTTTTCTGCCAATTCCGTTCATTGATTTATAATACCAATCTAAAGTCAAATACACATATTTTGCTACACTGTCATAATGGTATTTCACGAAAAAGTCAGCCGGTCTCTAATAAAAGCAATTACATTTCGGGCTATAATTTTGATTTCCGACGGAATAATTGTTTTTGCTATAACCCGCCGCTACGATATAACTCTCGGGGTAATGTTATTTTCAAATATCGCCAGCACTCTGCTATATTTTCTTCACGAACGCACATGGGACAATATTCACTGGAGCAAACACAAGAAGTAACTTCGAAAACTGGACTATTTCACCACAAATTCTTTTAGAAGTTTTTTCTCAGTTTCACCCTCAACTACGGCTTTTACTATTACAAAGTCCTCTATCCCGCTGCCTTTGAGTTTACTTTTCAAAAGTTCATCAACCTGAAATAACCCGGCCGAATTATTCATCTTTATTATAATCTCAACCGGCCTCTCCTCCCCTTCCGAAATTTCAACGCTGTCGATCCCTGCTGCTGATAAATTATAAATATCGATACTTCCTTTTTCAAAAGACAAACGCGCTCGTCCTTCGCTCATATCAAGGGCATCTGCAACCCTAACTATCCCTGCTTCTTTCGTATAAGGATGGCCCCCTTCGCGGTGGGAAATAATTGCGTGTAGAGTTTCGGATATTATGATTGTGCGCTCGGAAACAGGTAGAAAGTCAAGAATCTGATGCAAAAGTGAATTTGCCAAAATAAGGCTGTATTCTTCATGCCCTGATCGGGAAATAGACATTCCCAGGTCATGCATAAGTGAAGCCAATAGAATTACCAGTTCACCATGGTTTTGAGTAAGATTGTGGTCATGGACAATCGAAAGACTTACTTTGTGTTTCGCTAGAATTCGCGAAATTCGAAGCGCAATGTTGGCAACAATCTGAAAATGCACAATTCCATGATCGCTCATATTAAGCCTGTCAATTGCATTTACATTAATAACTTTCCAAAGCGTAATTATCTCTTCGTTTGAGTTTATTCGCGCGAGCGCCTCCTTCATCAGTGGATTTTTATCCGAGGGCACTGAAATTTTAGTTAAATCGTTTTTATTATTTTGCATAGCACATATAATTTTGGCGTCTTTTTAAATACTTTTTAAGATTATTGAAGATGCCGTGAGTAACTTCATCATACTCACTTTTTGTGATTATTCAGAAATTATACCATGTTGATTTTTGTTTTCCAGTAGCCAAAATTAGGAGTTTCGACAGATGTGTGTTATAATACTTTTCGCAGGTTAAAGCAAGAGATCTGCTTAGTAATTTTTAACATATTTTTTATTTTAGATAGATAAAGGTACCCCATTTTATTTTTAACTTCTGTATCTTTTCTTCTTTAATTTTTTGTAGGGCAAATGCACTACTGAACAATATGTGATTAAGCTTCTAGGCAGTTTTGTTGCTTTAATTCTAAAAAATAGATATGAGACGAAACAATCAAAGACGTACATTTCGGAGAACGCCTAATTACGGAAAAAGAGGAGGCGGATTTTTCCGTGCAAGAAAAGCACCCGATTATAACCCGATGATGTTTGTCAAAAAAGGTTATGATGAGCTCCCGGAAGAAGAATTTGTTCCTGTTAATAAGTTTTCCGACTTTAAAATTCATCAAATGTTACTGCAAAATATTATTTCCAAAGGCTATAAAACCCCGACCCCTATTCAGGACACGACAATTCCCGCTCTTTTGGAAGGTCGTGACGTTGTCGGAGTTGCAAATACAGGAACAGGAAAAACTGCAGCTTTTTTGGTTCCGCTTATAAATAAAGTTTTTAACGACAAAAACGAAAAGGTTTTAATTGTTGCCCCGACACGAGAGCTTGCTTCCCAAATTGAAGAGGAATTCCGCTCGTTTTCAAAACACATGAATATTTTTTCGGTGCTTTGCATTGGTGGGGTAAGCATTGGCGGTCAAATGAGGGGTTTATCTCAAGGCTATAACTTCGTTATCGGAACACCAGGTAGACTCAAGGATTTGGAAAAACAACGAAAATTAAATTTTAATCACTTCAGAACGGTTGTTTTAGACGAGGTAGACAGAATGCTTGATATGGGATTTATTTACGATGTCAGATATATTATATCCAATCTCCCAAGAGTTCGTCACTCCCTTTTCTTTTCGGCAACACTTCCGGATACTGCCGCTCGGATAATGCAGGAGTTTTTAACCGATCCGGTTATTGTGTCGGTAAAATCACAGCCGACGGCAGCCAATATCGATCAGGATATAGTGAAGCTTAACGGACGCGATAAAGTTGAAGTTCTGGATGAGCTTTTATTAAACCGTGAATTCGAAAAGGTTCTGGTTTTCGGGCGTACCAAATATGGAATGGAAAAACTTGCACGAACTTTGACAGAAAAAGGCGTTTCAGTCGTCGCCATTCACGGCAACAAAACCCAAAACCAAAGACAGCACGCAATTGAGCTTTTCAAGTCAAGCCGTGTACAAGTTCTGGTTGCAACCGATATCGCCTCAAGGGGTTTGGATATAGATAACGTCACACACGTAATTAACTACGATCTTCCCCAATCATACGAAGATTACATCCACAGAATCGGTCGCACAGGACGGGCTAACAAAAAAGGGTTTGCATTGACTTTCGTTGATTAACCTCTCAACCATAACAATCGTGATAAAATAGTTTAGGAATGGAAAGCTGGCAAAAAGTTTTAATTCTTCTCTACGGCTTAATTAATTTAATTGTTTTTATCAAAGGCTTTTTTATGTGCAGGGATAAAAAGGCGGCCTACACACTAACCCCAAAACTAACACTTTTGGGAATTTTCGCCTGGGGTGACGCAGTTGTTTTCGGGCTTTTTTGGTTTTTCGTTTCACTTGCTTCCCTCATCCTAAACGATTCGTTACTATTTCTTTTTATCATTAGTGTTTTTTGGGTTGTGAGAAGTTTTGGCGAAACAATTTACTGGTTTAACCAACAATTTGCCCAAAAAGTATATTCTTGGAATGAACCGCAAAACTTAAAATTCCATTGGTTGTTTCATAACGATTCTATTTGGTATGGTTTCCAGATTTTTTGGCAATGCATAAGTGTTATTTCAATTATTGCAAGTGTTTATCTTGGAAACCTTTGGCTAAGAAGAATTAGTTAAAACCTAATCACAAGCCAAAAGTGTACATGCAACAAGTCCGTCTTTGTTACAAACGCAAGTATTACAGCCGTCTTCTGCAGTGAATTTATCTCCAAGTTGATATGTTTCTTCACCGTATTTACACTCATCCGAAAAACTTCTTGTAAGTCCAGTTTTAGAATCGCGAAATAGTACCACCACAAAAATCGCCGCTAAAATTATCAAAAGTCCAATCACAAACGAGGCTGTTTTCATTTTTCTACTCATGCTTAATCTTACGATGGAAGATTAAAAACTTCAAACCGTAACTTTCTTACCTATTTTCCTAAATATAAGATTTCGCGTAGATCTTTTAGTGGGTCTTTGCTCGTTTTAATTTTAAGAGTTGATTGGGAAATAATATATTGAAGCATTGATAAAAGTAAAATATCAGCCGACAAACCAATTACCGCCGATAATTGTTCGCGGTAAAATATAAAAAATTGCCTTAGGAATATTGATGAAAAAACAGCGAGTTTTAAAAATTCGTATCCCTTTACCCTTTTACCGATATTAAGAAAGTAAATTCCGATTACTACAAAAAACGCACTAATTAGCGTTGCAACCATTTCACCCCACTCAAAAAAACCCGCTTTATATTTCAAATTAACAAGTAAATTTGCAAAACTTACTGCTGTATTTATCGTAAAAATGATTACAACAATCTTTACCAGTAATTTGTTTTGCACCAACAAGCTGTAAATTCTTCGTAAAATTATTCTCAATTTAATAAAAATATTTTTTCTTTCCAATCCTTTTGCATGAGTTGCCCTAAGGTTTTTTTCAAGATCTAGAAGAATTGGGTTATCCAACCCGCTTCGCTTTATAAGCTGAAGCGTCAGTTTTTTCTCCTGAATGTCAAAATCGTGCAAAATCGCTTCCTTGGTAAAATCAAGTGCATTGATTGCATATTCGTCGGGAGTAACTTTAATTTTCTTCTCAATCAGTTTAAATATCAAAAAAAGGAGGATAAAAGTAATATACACAATTGCGATTGCCGGCTGAAAAAAATAATTGTTATCACGGGTTATAAATTTTCCGACTTCATCAATAAACATTCCAAAGCCAATCCCAAAAACTACGGTTGAAATCTGCTTTATATCTCTATTTAAAAACGAAACAACCGGAATATATGCCAAAAGCATAATAATTCCTCCAAAAAGCATATGGGCAACGTGAACGTCTCCTACACCAAGCAGAGGATATCCGAAAATCTTTAGGTATGCCCGTATAAACAGAATCGAAAAAAAAGAAGAAACCAATATATTTTCAAAATACCTACCCACTTCAACATCCCGAACAATTTTTTGCATTTTTATCCCAAACATTAGACTATTTTAATGCCTAGATGTGTAAAGAAACAGATGTTAATCCAGATAGTCCTGCAGCTTCTTTCTACGGGAGGGGTGTTTGAGCTTCCTGAGAGCTTTTGCTTCAATCTGACGAATACGCTCACGGGTTACTCCAAAAACTTTTCCAACCTCTTCCAGAGTCATTTGTTTTGTTCCCTCAAGACCGAAGCGAAGCTTTAATACTTTTGCCTCACGATCAGAAAGGGTTGACAAAACCTCATCAAGGTGGTCCTTCAAAAGCTGCTTTGATGCAGCGTCAACAGGTGAGAGCTGACTTTCATCGGGAATAAAGTCTCCTAAAAAGCTTTCCTGATCCTCACCAACAGGAGCCTCGAGCGAGGTTACTTCCTGGGCAATTTTAAATATTTCTCGGACACGGTCTGGCTCGATCTGAGCTTCATCACCAATTTCTTCAACCGTTGGCTCCCTTCCAAGCTCCTGCATAAGTCTCCTGCTAATGCGGTAAAGCTTATTTATAGTTTCAACCATATGTACCGGAATTCTTATTGTTCTTGCCTGGTCGGCAATGGCACGGGTAATCGCCTGCCTGATCCACCAGGTTGCATAGGTTGAAAATTTAAATCCTTTCCTCCAGTCGTATTTTTCAACTGCCCTGATCAGTCCCTGATTGCCTTCCTGAATTAAATCTAAAAGAGAAAGTCCTCTTCCAATATATTTTTTTGCAATTGAAACTACCAACCTGAGGTTACTTTCAGTTAGCTTATCTTTGGGGCGTTTATCGCCTTTCTCATAGCGTTTTGCAAGCTCAATTTCGTCTTCGGCTGTAAGAAGCGGTACTTTTCCAATTTCGCGCAAGTACTGTCTTACAGGGTCGGTGGATTCGGCACCACCGAGTTTTGTTAAAATTTCAATTTCCCGCTCAAGTTTTTCTTTTGCTTTTTCATCAGTATCGAGCTCTTCTGTCGCAACCGACTCAAAAACATCTATTCCCTCGGAAAGGAGTTTATTGTAAAGATCATCTAACTCGGGGAGTCTGTCTTCCGCATCAAAAAAAATCTCCAAAATTTCCTCCTGCGTCAAAAACCCCTGGTCTCTGCCTTTTTTAATTAATTCGATAACGTCTTTTCTCATACACTGAAGAACTTCGGAAATAGTCCTATTGGTTCAAGAGAATTATACCCTTATGATTATTTTCTTCAAGCTCCGAAAGCCTTTTTGTCAGATTATTAAACTCCTTGTTTAAACTATCCAGTTGTTCATCGCTCAATCCTTTCTTAGACATTTCCTGGGTTAGTTTTTTAATATCAGCTCTTA
>Ga0075720_116_pt1 | contig 20013 bp, 20 predicted proteins | sample RifGroB1_FD_67781 | JGI IMG/M metagenome (GOLD analysis project Ga0075720, IMG submission 67781) | Microgenomates (Woesebacteria) bacterium GW2011_GWB1_38_8b
ATAAGTTTGAAAACGAGTTTCAAAAATATTTTCAGACTCAGAGTCCGATCCGCCGTACCCCAAAAAATCGGGAGCAACAGTGATAAAGCCATTCTCGGCAAAATATTCGGCCACCCGTTTTGTTCCCATTCCACTTGTGTATAACTCCTGATCAACGTAACCTCGGATTAAAAATATTATTGGAGCAGATTTTATGCCAATGGGAGTGTTTATCACTCCTGTTGTAATTTTAGTTTCAGCTTTTTCCGGATTTGGTTTAAATTTAAATTCAAAAAGACTGCTGGAATATTTGTCTTTTTCGGAAAGTATTTCTTTAACCCGGAAATTACCGGCAGAAACTTTATCCGCTATTCGGTCAAGGTAATAAACCTCGTAAGGTTTTGCAAAAACTTCGGATTTCTTATTCGAAATGGTATTTTTTGGTAAATTCAGATTCTTTACCCAAAATCCGATAAAAAATGATAAAAAAACCGCACCCAGAAATATTAATACGACTGCTGCCCTTTTCATATTTCATAGTAATTATACAGTAATCGTGGCAGCGGCTTTACCTAGAAGGTAAAAATTAACCTCTTAAATATTGATAAATTGTCATTAGGCTAAAAAAGCCGTAAAAAATGAAAGCCAAAAAGATTATTCCCGAACGTATAAGCGATGGCTTAAGGGCTTTCGGCAGAAGTGAATTGTTAACGGATAAAATCATTCCACTATAGATAAACATTGAAATTGCATTAAGTACTGCTCCGGTAATAACTAAATTAAGAGGCTCTGAGAAACCGAATAAAAATATTGCAACACCGGCCAGTATTTGGAGCCAAAGAAAGAAAAAGAAAAATTTAGGTAAGTGCTCAATTTTGAACCTGGACTGCGAGTAAACGACTAAATTCTCAGCCATTATGCGGGAGGTTGAACCTAGTACGGAAAACTGAGTTCCAAAAAGCATTATCCCGACCATTATTAAAAACACTACTGAAAGAACGGGAGATATGCTTACTTTAAAAACCTGCGACTCCAAAAGTACGAAGTTAATACCTTTTTGGATATTGGGAAGCCCGTGGACTGTTGAATAAGAAAGAAGACTTAACATCAAAATTGTTACGGCACCCGTTGCCCAAAAGACAATTGCGTGCTCGATATTAATCCGTCTCCACCAAAGTTTGAAAATTAGAATATTTTTTGGCGTCTGTTCAAATTTAAAGCCTTCGAGGTCATAATTTTCTTTTTTACCTTTTAAAATACTTGTAAGTTTGCTGCTGTAACGGCCCATTCCGTAACCTTTTTCTTTAGCGTATAAGGATTGGGCAAGATTTAGAGTTCCACCAGCTCCTGCGTATGCTAACGCTCCCAAAAAGGTGGCTATAGGAATTCCTTTTGGCAAAAATTTGAAACCCTCCCCGATTCCGATTACTCCCTTGCCCAACGCTATCCAGCCGCTTGCTTTAGTAAAAGCAATTGCCAGTAAAAATATAAAAGGAACACCGATTAAAATAATTGCTTTTTGAATTCTCTCCTGTGTTTTGTAAACAATTTCTCCGGCCGAAAGAAGTATCCCCATAATAATTAAAAGTGCAACCCCAATATATTTTGAATAGGAAAACCCAAAAGCGGCACCTAAAACCGTTGCGGCTGAGGCCGTAATACCCGGCCAGATCCAGGGCAGAAAAGTACAACCGATAAACCAGATCGGTGAAATTTTTCCGAATTTTCGCGAAAGTCCCACAAACACACTCTCGCCTGTTGCAATCGTATAGCGCTCGATTTCCATGTTTAAGAAAAATTGAAAAGTAATCCCGAGTACCGCTGCCCAGATTATTCCAAGTCCGTAATTTGCAGATAAATAAGGCCAAAGAATAATCTCTCCACTTCCGAGCCCTAATCCTAGAAGAATAAAGCTTGGACCTATCAGGTCTTTTAGTTTTGGAGGCTCAGGAATCTCTCTTTGTTCCAGTGGTTCGAGGTCGTCCATAGTTTAAGTTTACACGAGTTTTTATAAAATTTAACAAGACTTTTACTTCTTGACTTTGGGTTTTATTCGGGAAATAATGATTGTGATGTTTGAAAATTTGGATGCACCGGTATCGGTTAGTTTTGTGTTTGACAGTGAGACTCGATCGGTTGAACCGAGGCATTTAAAATGGAATGGGCGTGTGTATGAGATAGAAAAAATAGGCCTGCATCATACTTTCAGAAACGGCCGTACCCTTTTCCATGTGTTTTCTGTTGTCAGTAAAACTTTGTTTTTCCGCCTTGTTTTAAATACAGACAATTTGCATTGGAGACTGGAGCAAATTGCGGATAAATTGAGTAATTAATTAATAAAGGTAGTAAAATATGGTGGTGATAACAAAAGAGCAAGCAAAAAAGAAAATTCAGGATCTCGTTGAGAAATATGAGAAAGTAAAAATTTCTGGTGCGATTTCTAAGTACACAGAAGAGGAAACAAAAAAAGACTTTATTCAACCTCTGTTTCAAGCTTTGGGATGGAATACAACAGATAAGAACGAGGTTACAGCAGAGCAGGTTTTGTCGGCAGGACGGATAGATTATGGTTTTTACTTAAGTGGCAGACTTAAGTTTAATGTTGAGGCTAAATCCCTAAAAACAGATCTCAATCGTGAAGATTATGCAAACCAGGCGGTAAAATATTCCTGGAATAAAGGTGCTACATGGGCTGTTCTTACCGACTTTGAAAATCTAAAAGTTTTTAATGCACAAATAATAGATAGGTCACTTGCAGATAAACAATTTTTTGATATTTCCTATGATGAATATATTGAAAGATTTGACCAGCTTTGGCTTTTATCGAAAGAAGCTTTTATTGAAAACCTTTTAGATAAAGAGGCAGAGAAGGTTGGTAAAAAACTTCAGAGTGTATCTGTAGGATCACTTCTTTATAAGGACTTAAATGAGTGTAGAGATGTACTCACACACTTTTTGTCATTGTGTAACCCGAAAGTTGATAGAGATTCATTAGACGAGGGGGTTCAAAAACTTTTAGATCGACTTATTTTTCTTCGGGTTGCTGAGGATAGAGGTATTGAAGGACCAATACTTAAAGAATTGGTTAGAGAGCATGAGCATGGACTTAAGTTCCAAGCCATGATCGACAAATTCCGAGAACTAGATGAAGTATACAATTCGAACCTTTTTTCTGAACATCCTTTTGAAAAATGGGAAGAGTATGGTGACGCGACAGAAAAAGTTATCAAGATTTTGTATGGAAAACTCGGATATTACGAATATGATTTTAAAGCAATGCCGGCCGATGTTTTGGGTGGTGTTTATGAAAATTACTTAGGGTATCGTCTTGAAAAATCCAAAAAAGGTTTATCTGTAAGTAAAGATGCCAAAAAAAGAAAGGAGCACGGGATTTATTACACTCCGGATTTTATAGTTGATTACATTGTAAAGAACACCCTTACGCCGGTTTTGGATAAATGCAAGACAATTCCCGACTTGAAGAGAATAAAAGTTTTGGATCCTGCGTGCGGTTCTGGCTCCTTTTTGATTAAAGCATTGGATATTATTTATCAAAAATATTTAGAATTTGGTAACAGGGGTGGGATTTGGACTAAAGTAGAAATTCTTCTAAACAATATTTATGGGGTTGATCTTGATCCTCAGGCCGTAGAAATCGCTCGACTTAACCTTTTGATTAGCGCGTTGGACAAGAGGATGAAACTCCCCACTCTTGATAAGAATATCAAAAACGGTAATTCATTGATTTCCGGAACAGATGAGGAATTAACAAAGTATTTTGGCAAAAATTTTAGAGATAAAAAACCATTTAATTGGGAAGAAGAATTTCCGGAAGTTTTTAAACAGGGAGGATTTGATGTGGTTATCGGTAATCCGCCATATATTGATTCTGAAAGCATGGCAAGAAATATGCCTCAGGAGAGAGAATATATGAACAGTCATTATTCTTCAGCGAATGGAAATTGGGATATATTTTGTGTTTTTATTGAACAGGCAATGAATTTATGTAAAATTGGTGGTTACCATAGTTTTATATTGCCAAACAAATTAGTTTCTGCAAATTATGCAAAAGCTGCCCGCCAGATTATAGACAGCAATAATATTATTAAAATTAGAGACTATTCAGCGGCAAAAGTTTTTGATGTTTCAGTTTATCCAATCGTTTATATAGTACAAAAATTAAAATCTAGCGGCAGAACGTTATTTGAATATGTAATTGAAGAAAATGGACAACAATCAATGGGGTCGTATAGCTTGGATTCATCTAATTTGGTTAACGGTCTTTGGTTACTTGACGACAAGGGTGGGGAAAACCCCAATTTTGAAATAAAAGGTGAAAACATTGTTGACTTAGGAAATATTGCAGATGTCACTGGTGCGGCGACTGTTGCTGAAGCCTACATTCTTAAAGACCTAATAGTAGAAGGTAAGAGATATAAAGTTGTTAACAGCGGTACGATTGATCGGTATAAATCTTTGTGGGGAATTAAACCAATGAGATATCTTGGAAAGAGTTATTTAAACCCAACAGTTTCAGATGAAACACTGGAGAGTTTGGCCAAGAATCGGCTCTCACAAACCAAAGCTGTAAAAGTAATTATGGCAGGAATGACACTTAGGCCAGAATGTATGTTAGACAAAACTGGAACGTGTCTCGCAGCGAAATCAACCACAGTAATAATGAATTCTAAATATGACCTACGCATAATCTTAGCTGTTATGAATAGCAAACTGATTTATAACTTCTTGAAAAACAAATTTAGGGGAAATGTTTTACAGGGAGGATATTTACGTTTGGGACCACCCGAAATTAAACAGATTCCAATACCAAACCCAAAACAAAACGCCAATAAACAAAACAACCGAATCATCAAATTCGTTGACAAAATGCTCAGGTTAATCGATTTGTCACAGAAGGAACCGGAAAATTCTGAAAAATGGAAATCCATAAAATCAGAAATTGAAAAAACTGACAGGAAAATCGATGAAGAAGTCTATAAACTTTACGGGTTAACAGCTAAAGAAATCGCAATAGTAGAAAAATCAAATTGACTCTTTATGTCCAGAGGTTGAGAAAAGTTTGGTAACAATGAAATGATTAAAAATCAATGGATATTTATTGATGAATCAGGGAAACCAGAAGTTTTTTCAGCTAAGGGGGTTAACCTGGTTGAAAATAATCAAGCCTCAAAATATTTAGTTTTAGCGGCGGTTCGAACAAATGACCAATTAAAACTACAACAGGAAATTGCGAAGTTTCGGCTTAAACTTTTGAAGGATAAAGCTTTAAGGAAAATATTTTCCTCAGCATATAGTTTAGATTCCTTCCATGCGCAAACCGATTATCCCGAAGTAAAACAGGAATTTTTGAGGTTTATCTTGGATCTGGAAATAAAAATTGATGTTTTGGCCGTAGAAAAATTAAAAACTTATGACGCCTTAAAACTAAGGCCCGGGAAAATGTATGGGGTGATGTCGGGTCAACTTATTAAAGATCTTTGTCATCAAGTGGAAAATACGGAAATTATATTCAGTCGTAAGGATAGTAAGCTGAAATTAAGGCAGGAACTTGAAACTGAAGTTGAAAGGGTCCGTCTAAACTATTTAGAAGTACATCCGAAATTGAAACCAAATCTAAAATTAAGTTATTTTCACAATCCTCATTATAGCCATGGAGGTCTGCAGGTTGCTGATTATATTGCATATGCAGTTTTTCAGGTTTTTGAAAATGGAAAAAGGGAGTGGTATGAAATAGTTAAAAATAAAATAGGAAGAATTCAAGATATCTGCAACAAAAAATACTTTACTCGAAGCAACCCGCTGTAACTATCCATTTAAGGAAGTGCGAACTTCGCACGTATCATTAAACGGACTGCTCAAAATAAAGTATTTTAAAGAGTTTCAGCTTCTATCGGAAATTGAAACTTTGTAATTCTCATTATAGACGCGGCGCTTGACCTCTGTCAATAGTAACGAACTATATGCGAACACTAGTATGAAAAATGATCTTGGCTTTAATCCAAAACCCCCAACAATTCTTCATATTGATCTTAATTCCTGCTTTGCAACAATTGAGCAACAGGCAAATCCGTGGCTTCGCGGTCGTCCTGTTGCCGTTGCTGCCTACGCAACTGCTAACGGCTGTATTTTGGCCGCATCAGTTGAAGCCAAAAAATTGGGGGTAAAAACCGGTCTTCGTGTAAAAGACGGAAAAATGCTTTGTTCGGATTTAATTGTTTTGTCCCCCGATCCGTGGAAGTACAGAAATGTTCATCTGGCACTTCGCAATCTCATTTCGCAATATACGAGTGATTTTTCTCCGAAATCCATTGACGAATTTGTTCTGAATTTGGAGAATTTCCCATGTTTGGCGGAAAGAAATATCAGCGACGTGGTAAACGAAATTAAAGTTAGAATAAAGTCCGAAATCGGAGAATGGCTGACCGTTTCGGTAGGGATTGCCCCAAACCGTTTTTTGGCGAAACTGGCTGCAGGATTTCATAAGCCGGACGGGCTGGATGTTATTGATAGCCGCAATTTTGAAAAAGTGTACACCGGCCTTGAGCTGACGGATTTGCCGTATATAAAATTGCGAAACGCGGCGCGTCTAAACGGGATGGGTATTTTTTCGGTCAGTGATTTTTATAATTCCCCTTTATGGAAATTAAAAGCCGCTTTTGAATCAATTAACGGCTATTACTGGTATTTACGCCTGCGTGGCTGGGAAATTGATGATGTCGAATTTGGCAGAAAAAGTTACGGAAATTCTTATGCACTTCCAAAGCCCCTACTGACTTTGGAAGAACTTTCCCCTATCTTATCCAAGTTGGTTGAAAAAACGGGCGCACGGCTTCGTTATGCGGGTTACAGTGCGGGTGGAATTCATGTAGCGGTATCTTATCGGGACGGAGACTTTTGGCATAAGGGAGTGAGCCTTCCGGAGGAAATTTTCGACAGCCGCGATATTTATAAAAAGGCCTTTCGGATTTTGGCAAAATCGGGATGTAAAAAACCGGTTAGAGAGTTGGCGGTATCGGTTTTTAACATTAAAAAAAATGAGAATAATCAGTTGAGCCTATTTTTTGACGTTGTCAAAAGAAGAAACCTTGTTAACGCTATTGACTCTGTAAATCAGAAATGGGGAAATTTTGTCATTACACCGGCAAGAATGGCATTGACTCCACAAAACGCAGTTCCCGACAGAATTGCATTCGGTGGAGTAAAAGAGCTGGAAGAATTTACACTGGCACAGTAGCAAAAATTAAAGGTTAAAAGTAACACTGTCTCCTACAACTATCCCATACTTATCACAAAAACCGGAGTTCACTTCCAAAACATAATCGATAGGAAAATTTGGGTAATACAATTCAAGCCTTGCGTCGGGTGTATCGGGAGCAGGATTGGGAACGTTTTTGTCAATCTTAACAATTTTTCCGCCGTCAATCCAAATCAGATCCAATGGAATTAACATATCTTTCATCCAGAAATTTGGCTTTGATTTTGGAATAAATTCAAAAATCATACCCTGGTATTCACCGAGTCTTTCAGTGCCCGAAAGACCATGCTCTTTTTCTGAGGGGGTCCTTGCAACCGAAACTTCTATATCGATGTTTTTGATTGTAACAAACGGAGTTTGTGGTGTTTGTGTTTTTGGCATTACATTTATATTCCCGTTTTTAATAAATAAGAAATAGAAAAGAACCGCTCCGGCGATTAAAAATAAAGGAATTAAAGATTTTAAAAGTTTCATTGAATTTAGAGAGCAGTTTGCAACTCAGTGTCAATATCCTGAAGCTCTGTATCGAGGGTGTCAAAATTGGTATCTTTCAAGTCAGTTTCGATTGAATTGACTTCTGTGTCTTCGGATTGCGACTCGATTTTAGCTACCTCAGTATTTATTGCGTCTTTTTGGAAATTTCCGCCGCTTAACATTTTGGAAGCAACAACAACAGCAAGAATTAAAGTTGCAGCTAGTAGTATTACAAAATATTTTCCTGTAAAGTGATTCTTTGTCATAAATTAAATTACCGGTATTTCGGTTGGCGTAACTGTTGGCGTTAATGTTATCGTACTCGATGGTGTCGGTGTAACTGTGACAGTTACTGGAACGGACGTCGGACTTAAATCCTTATAATTACCAACCCGCAGACCCTTTATCTCTCCTATTATTTTTACCAGAATTCTATGTACTTCCACAAGGTTCTTTTTGATATCAGTAAGAGATTCCCTAATAACTGCGAATGTAGATTTTGGATCAGTGGAATCAAGCGTTTGATCAATTGTATTATTTACGGCAGTCATGGATGCTTTTGCTTCTTCCAATATTACCTTTGCTTTTGCCAATTGGGTTTTAGAGTTGGTCAAATTAATATTATCTTCTTCCTCAATTGCAGCTATTCTGAGCTCGATTCTGGAAATAAGCTTTTCAAGTCGTTCAATCATTGCGAGATATTTTTTGTTCATGTTTTCATAAAATCTCTTTATATTAACTTTTCTGACCTCTTCCAGTTTTGCAGAACGTGTCGCTCTTTCCTTTTCTCTAAGATCGAGTCTTTGCTCTTGTTTTTGTAAAATCCTTTGCTGCTTTTCAAGTCTCATTTGCTCGATAAGTCTTTGTTTTCTCTCTAAGACTTCAGGAGAAATACCCCGCTGGGTATTTGGACTGGCCGCATATGATGTGAGTGCAAAAAGAAACGTAAAAAACGTGAGTAAAAACGAAGCGATAAAAACCTTACGCATCTTCCTATTATTGCAGATTAAACTTTGGGGTGTCAAGTTATATGTATGTTATATTTATATTATGAAATTAATTTTTAAAAAGTATTCTTATTTTCTTCCGTTTATCATACTTTTAATCATTGGAATATTTATTGAAATCCAAATTTTGATTTTTGCCTATATGTTTGCCGTGGGGGGTTTGTTTGGTGTTAAATTTAACATGTTTTATTTTATAACTCTTTTTCTTGGGGGGAACGCTGTATTGTATTTGTTGATTTCTCTTTTTTCATCTCCATTTAGTTATTTTAAAGGTAGTATTAAGAGGAAATTAATTTTGCTATCAACAATTATATTTGGTACTTTTTACCCGGTGTTTGTTCTTTATTTTTGGTCGCTACTTGCATAATAGTTGTTAATGTCCAAGTGAGTCGAGGAGAGGATGGTTCGACAGGCTCACCATCTTTCCACTGTTTAACTACATTCACTTTAAATTCCTGAGTTGTAAACCCTGAGCGTAGTCGAATGGGTGCAAGGAAGTTTCTCATGATTGAACCAATCCTAAGAAATGTCCAGCATCTTATTTTAGCATATCCAAACTTCAGAACCCAGTTTGCCTTCTAAAAAAATGCAAACCCACTTTCTTCTTTCAAAGCACAAGATGAATTGTGTGTTCGGAGCCTGCGAAGCCACTATACAACTACTACAATAACTATCTATATCTCTATAATGGTGTAGTGTCTTGATAGAAATCGATATTTATCTTCCTCTTTTTGCACCTTCAACAGTAGCTGGTTTCCCTTGTTCTTCAATAAATACTGTGCCGATGCGACTAGAATAATATTTTTTGGTGTCGTCAAATACTTTTTGGAAATTGTGCTCTGGTGGAGTAACATATACTTCAGGTTGGCCTCTATCCTTCCAAATTTCATCAGCCATCATAACGATATTAAAGTGCCTTTCATTAGCCATGACCATTATTATAATAGCATTTAAAGAGTTGTATAGTGCCGAGGAGAGGACTTGAACCTCCAAGGAGTTGCCTCCACAGGTTCCTAAAACCTGCGCGTCTGCCAGTTTCGCCACCTCGGCTCATTATATCGTGATTATATCAGATTCGATATATAGAATTCGTTTTTAAATTAAAACTTAAATGCTGAATTCTATTGGATTTGAATCTATTTTGTTCATGAAGTAAGCAACCTTACCTCCCCATTTCGGGTTCGGAGGGCAATAAATACGGTTAATTTTGGAAAGTGTATTTGCTCCCCTGTCGTAATATTTTTCGCGAAGCGCTTTTGTCACAACTTCAATAGAATGTTCCCATGAATTGAATCTGTACTTTCCACCTGCCCAGCCATAAGCGTTGTAGGAATTTGCAGGTATTTTTTTACCAAAAGTTGATTCAACTCCTGAAATAGCCGGAACCAATCTCCAATCAATATCATAAAGATCAGCGTAGTAAATAAAATCATCCGAGTAAGGCGCAAGAGGTGACTTGTGTTTTTCAAGAAAAGCCTTTAAGGTACTTACCCTTAAGTCTGAACTGTTGGAATAGTTTGTTAAAAATGATGCAGAACTTTCAGACACAAAAATCCCTTCCGCACCAACTGTTGTCGGAATTATAAACGTAAATAATAAACCTAAAATAATAGATAGTATTTTTACTTTTTTCATACTGAGCTTGTTTCGGAATTTATTTCCGAAACCAGGTCAAAATGAAGTCGCCGTGAGCTGGCTTAAAAAAAAGGAGGTATCGGTTAAGATACCTCCAGGTATGAAATCCCAACGCTTACACAAGAGTTACTTGGCTTGCCTTGGAACGTGCGGGCAGTATAGCATAATACTATCGGTCTTGTCAAATAAAATGCCTATATTACGGAGTTAGTTATTGTTATTTGGAAATATTATTTAAGTTATCTTCTTTTTAGCGAGAATAAATATTGAGGGGCCAAAATTAAACGGAGTCATCACGATTTGGGCATACTTTTCTAAGGCTAGAAGAACACTTAGCGGGAAATGCCTTTTCATGAATGGAAGGCGGATGTTAGATACAGAAACTTTCTCTAAAATATCAAAATTACACTCCCTCAGTTTTTGAATAATAAAATCAGGGTGATAATTGTTAAATGCTATCGAATTATTTTTTACGTTTTTTTTACTACGTATATCCTTAGAAAATATATCCAGAGGAAAAGTCAGGTTGCCATGAATAACTTGTTTTAATAATTCTTTTCCATGGCTTTTGTTGGCAAATTCCAATATTAGGTACCCACCGGGCTTTATGGTTGCCTGAATTTTGCAAAACGCGTCTTCCATATTTTGTATGTGGTGCAAAACACGTACAACAATTGCCAGATCCACTGTATTTTTTTTAATTTTACTGCCGATATTTTCGATTCGACTGTGTATAAATTTAATTTTCTTGGATTTGTATTTTTTTTTGGCCTGATTTAAAAGCTTCAGAGACGGATCAGAAAGTATAATTTTATCAGCCCTGTAATAATATGAAGGGACCAGTCTTCCGAAACCTGCACCGTAGTCGGCGACAATTTTGATTTTTTTGATTTTATGAAGAAGAGCTGACAGCGCAATGAGTTCTGACTTGTGTTCGTATTCGCGGTTTATCCAGTAGGTCGGATAGTCGTATGTATCGTAGTGTGCTGACATAAATTGCCCGGCAGGGGTTACTTTAACTTATCCATGTAAAAGTATATTCCCTCGGCCCATGTGGTCGAGTCTGGATGAGCGTAGCGAGTCATTATTTCTTCAGGGGTGACAAGCCCGTTATCGATATATTTTTCCTTTAATCCTTTAGTTACTGTTTCAATTGCTTCATTATAATTATCAAACATCAAAGTTCCCTTACTATGAATTCCCCATCCCCAACAGTTATAGCTTCCTTCAGGGATTACCCGGCAGGCTCCGGATTCTTTTGCAGAAATTGCCGGAATTAACCTCCAATCAATTCCGTATTTGTCCGCGGTGGTCACAACGTAGCCTGCAAAGTCAGACAGAGGTGAATCGTATTCAAGAAAAAAGTTTTTAACAATTGAAACGCGCGCGTCAGCACTGACTATCGTTGTTGTGATGTAGGGAACTTCCTGTGGAACTGAGGCATATACCATAGCACCCGGCTTTGGGTAATTTACAAATTCGCGGGTTTTTGAATATTTTTCTTCGTGTGTACTTAAGGCGGAAAGCGAAAGGATACTTAAAAAAAGTGTTAAAGGAGTAAATGCAAAAAAAATAAAAATGAAAACTACCTTTCTCCAAAAATTTAGGGACAGTCCATACTCTTCTTGCATAAGTTAGTGATAGTATACCAAAAAAGAGAATGCCACAAATAAGAGGATAAAGTCAAGAAATATTATTCGCGGATGTTATGTAATCCAAAAAATCAAATAAAAGTGCATTCATTTGATTGAAATCATGGGACTGGAGAGTTTTAGTATTTTCTATATACGTCAAAGATTTATATTCATCCAATTCTTTGGCGCAGTTTTTAACCATTCCCTCAACTGACTCTGGCGTGAATTCGAAGTGACATTGAAAGCCGTAGATTTGGGGAGAATATTTTACAATCTGTCTTGGACAGCCTTTGCTATAAGCTAGTATTTCTGAATCGACAGTCAAGCCCGGCATGTCCCCATGCCAGTGGCTAACAGGAAATTTGTCAGGGAAAGTTGAGAATATTGGATCTTTTTTACCCGATTCGGTTAAATAAAGATCAAAAACTCCGATTTCCCTATTGGGACTATGATCGAAGTTCGCGCCGAGTGCTTCTCCGATGAGTTGGGCACCTAAACAAACTCCAAGTAGGATTTTATTATTTACAATAGCAGATTTTATAAATTGAATTTCTTTCTTTGCGTCAAAATATGTGCATTCCTTTACTGTTGTGGCTGGTGATTGGGGACCACCCATAACTACTAAAAAATCAAAACCTTTCGCATTATCTGGAAATTGATCACCCTGATACAATTTAGTGTATGAAACTTCAACCCCGTTGCTTTTAGCCCACGTTTCAATCGCGGCAGGTGCCTCGAAACTTTCATGCATGATTATGTGCATTTTCATATTTTGTGAAACCTGAAGGATTTCATTCGACTTCGCTCAGGATAAACTAAATTTATTTGCTTCTTCCTTCGACCAATCGCTTACTGCGTTAGCAGTAAGGTTCTAAACAAAGTTTAGGTTCTTACGTCGTAAGACGCCGTACGTCTATGCGCATATGTGCGCCCAGAAGGATTCGAACCTTCAACCTCCCGCTTAAGAGGCGGATGCTCTGCCGTTGAGCTATGGGCGCATAGTCGGAAGAGTGACTGCTCTGTAATTCTTATTTTATCATTATTGAAGCTGAAAATGAAACGCGAACTGAAGATTATTCAATCTTACCGAAATACACTAAACCTGATCGACCTGGTTCAACTGATTCCGGATAAATAAGCTCAAGCACCAAATTATTTTCAAGGCCGGCAACTATAGATTCACCTTTGTTCCAAATTGCCTGACCTGTGTTTTTTGCATAAGCGTAGCCGTATTTTTGATTCTCATTTTTAAAAATCGCCGGAACAACCACTGCCGAAAGTTCTCCATCATAAACTTGGATAGGTTTACCTTTTGTTTTCGGTAAATTTTCTATATCCTGATAAAAAGAATAATAATCTCCCAATTTATCTTTCCAGGAAAATTTCAGGAATGGTTCTGATTGGTAATTTATAATAAAAGGAGTTACGGCAACAATGTTTTTATCGGTCCAAATATTTTCGTAAGCGTAAGTTAGGCGTTTCCCAACTTCGTTGGGGGAAAGAAATAAGTAGCGTAGATTTTTTTCGTTTTGATTATGTGCCCAACCTGTTTCGGTAATAAAAACCGGTAATTCTTTTTTAACACCTAAATTATTAAGTAAGTTTAGTTCGTGGGTATAAGACTTAATTGAAATTGCATCATTATCATAAACCGAACCTGAAAATTCGGGATTCGGATAAGAATGGGAATTCCAGCCATCGATATAATCAAAAATATTTGCGTTTTTATTTATCATTCTTCTTAGGAATTCGGATGAATTTAAGTGAATGTGGTTTGTGGGGGCTGAGGCATCCATCGCCGCAGGCAAAACAAAAAAATCCTGATTTTTTTGTTTTAGCGCTTTAGCAAAGTTAAGCAGATAATCGGAATACTCTTCGGGATTGAGCTCATTTCCCCACTCGATCGCATGGTTAGGTTCGTTTCCAATTATAATATAGCGGTTTTTTACAATCCAATTGAGTTCATTTAAAAAATTAACCCAGCCCGGAATTTCATCGGTTTTGCCTTTTTCCCATCCGCCATTTTGTTCCTGCGTTGCCAGTCTGACTATAGGAATTAAATGAAGCCGGCGGATTTTATCAAAAGTTCTCTGCCATTTATCTTTATTCCTATCGCCTTTTGGAATCACTAAGGTAATATATCCCCAATCTCCTCCGGTGGAATTGATGAGTTTTGCTGCATCCTCAAGATCATTTTCGTCATGAATATGTATGCCAAACCGGTTATTTGGTGAGGCAAGTGGGTTTTCAGTTGCAGAAGTTGATGTTGGAACTAGAAAAAGAAATACAAATAATAAAATAATTGAAAGGATTTTTTTAACCATCAGAACATTTTACAACAAAAACGAAGCATATATATTTAAAAATTGGTAAGCATAGCTTGGCCACGAATATCGTGGTAAAATACATGATTATCGGCCCAGTAGCTCAATGGACAGAGCAGTCCCCTTCTAAGGGAAAGGTTGGAGGTTCGACTCCCCCCTGGGTCACTAAATTATACTATTAGCCGATTAACTTCTCGTTTGCGTCTATTACCTTTTTAAGTTTATCAAGTTGAGATAACTTTCCTTCTCTGTGCCATGTATGAATTTTTCGAATTCCCCGAAGCACAATTCCTGCTGCAATAGTTTCGTCATCAATTGGAGTTATCTCCCTATATCCGGATAATATTTCGCTACTTTCGGTTAAATCAGGGTATTCGTTTACTTGCGATTTTAACAGAGTATAAGCTAAACAGATCGCAGGATGAGTAATTCTTGGATCAGGATCGAATATAGTTATAGGTTCGGTTGCGAACATATTATATGTGGCAAAATCATTATGTGTAAGTGAAGGCAACCCTCCTTTTTGGATGTCAGCTTCCAATATTTCTACCGCCCCGTGTGCAACATCCACATCAAATTGATTTAATACTCCGTGGGTAAGTAACCAAGAAATTCTGTCACCAAATAATGTTTTTTCCATTTCTTCTGAAAAAGTCTCAAAAGAACCGTGGTTTTCGTTTCCAACTATTGGAAAACCGAAACCTTTGCCTTTAGCTCGATGCATTTTAGCCAACATTCTTCCTAATTCTTTCGATATTCCTTTTTCAATCATTTGTTGGGTGGTCAAAGCATCGATTAACAAAGCTGAATCAATAAATTCGGAAACTAAAATCGATACTGGGATTTCTTTATCTTGAGGTCTTATCGATATTATTTGCGGGATCTTTATTCCCTCCTTCTCCCAAGCTAAAAGAAAATGACTTTCCGCTTCCACCCCGCCAGCCTCTGGAGTCATTTTAACAACTGAAGGTGAAGACTCGGTCACTACTTTAAAAACGACAGACGATTCACCTTGCGTAAACGGAGTAATTGATAATATATTTTCACCATGAAATAACCCCAACTTTATTGCCTTATTAAGATGATCTCTACCTTTTTGTCTCAATTCTATTTCCTTTGGTCTCATCCAAGGTTTAATAATGTGTGAATCTGATTCCCCTGTCATAAGATGATTATATCAATGAATTAAAAAGTTTATTATTTTTTATTAATTCAATTTACTATTGACAATTTTTACTCATATAGTTAACTGTATGTGCTTTAAAATTTATGATTTTAAAAACAGTAACAGTTAACGGCGATAAATTACCCGAAAAAGTCGGGATTATATATAGCGAAGTGAAGCGCGAATATTTCCCGACTGAAGATCAATATATTACGGAAAAAGATGCAAGGGCTGATGCACAAATGATTGCACCGTATTTGGAACGTTTTGGTATAAAAACAAAAATGTATAGCGGCAATGCCGATCTAACAAAACTGCTCCGGAAAGATAAACCTGACATGGTAATTAATTTGGTTGACTCAATTAAAGGATTTGAGAATTTATCTTCCGCAATCCCGGGGGTTTTAGAGCTTTTGGATATCCCTTACACGGGAGGAGATATTTTAGGAATGTCGATTACCATGAATAAATTTTTGGTGCATAAACTGCTCCAGCAAAACGGAGTTCCGGTTCCCAATTACCAGCTTTTTAATTCCGCAAATGATTATTTAGACCCTACTCTTCGTTTCCCGCTGATATCAAAACTAAACGAAATACATGGAGCCGTTGAAATTTCCCGAGAAGCCATATCAGAAAACGAAAAACACCTTCGGGAGCGCTTGAAGTATCTAATTAGTACTTATAAGCAATCCGTTATTGTCGAAGAGTTTATTGTCGGACGTGAAATTACATGCATGCTTTTGGAAGGTCTTAACAAAAAAGTTTATTTAGCCGAAAAAATATTTACTAAAGTAGCTGAAAAATATACACTGTCAACATTTGAAGACCAGTGGTTACTTGAATCAGGTGAATCTTTTCATTACCAAAAATATGACGATGCGCTTTTAAAAGAATATGTAAAAAAAGCGTTTGACGTGACCAAAATGTACGATTACGGAAAATTTGACGTCCGTCTTGATCAATCCGGAAGGTATTTTTTTATTGACAGTAATTTAAATCCGGCTTTTGGTCCGAAAGAATCTGACGTAGCAATAAGTAATATTTTGGATATGTACGGAGTAAAATTTAGCGAAATCTTAAAGCGCTTACTTCTTAATACAATCCGTGATGCCGAAGGCAAGGAAAGACTTCCAAGCACTCCTGATGAGACTGCGTAGGTTTAATTTGTATAAAAAACGATTTGAGTGGTATTTTAATTTAACTCGTATTCACTTAGAAGTTTTTTGTTCCCTTCAATCTGATAATTCAGTAGCTCTTTATAAATCCCTTCACGATGAGCGAGTTCGTGAGGTTTGCCGGAATCAACAATTTTTCCCTCATCTAAAACAATAATTCTGTCGGCGTTTTGAATTGTAGAAAAACGATGGGCAATGATTAAAACTAGGCGGTTTTTAAAAAGTTTTGCCAGTGCATCCTGAACCAGTTTTTCGGATTTTGAATCAAGGCTGCTTGTTGCCTCATCAAGAATAAGAATTGGTTTGTTGTGTAAAATTGCACGGGCAATTTGAATTCTTTGCTTTTGTCCGCCGGAAAGCTTAACCCCCCGCTCGCCTATTTTTGCATCCAACCCGTCTTTAAATTTAGCTACGAAGTCATAAGCATTTGCCTGCTTTAGCGCATTAATTATTTTCCGCTCACTGACTGAAACTCCATATGACACGTTTTCCCGAATTGTTGACGAGAAAAGTTCGTTTTCCTGGAAAACAAGGGCAATATGTGCCCTGATCCACGAATGATCGGTTTTTGAATAATTTTTACCCGACAGAGAGATTGTTCCGCTGGTTGGATCGTAAAGCTTTAGTATTAAGTTAATTAGCGTTGTTTTACCCGCTCCCGAGTGACCGACAAGAGCGACTGTTTCCTTTTTATCAAGTTTTAAATTAATATCATCCAATATTTTCAAATTTGTATCATATGAAAACCCGACATTGGTAAAAGTTATCTGAGGTATTTTTGAAAGCGGAGGAAGCTTTTTGCTTTGGTAAACTTCAGTGCTTGCCAAGTCGAGCACCTCAAAGAACGCTTTAGAATCCGCTTCTGCGTGCTGAATTTGCTCCAAGATATAACTCATTCCATAAAGGGGCCAGCGAAGCTGATTAAGTATTTGAATGATTAAAATCATTTCTCCTAAAGTCAAATCTCCCGCAAAAGTACTTTTGAAAATTATAAACAATATGGCTACAAACGCAATTTCTAATCCAAATTCACGGGTAAAATTCAGGATATGGTAGAGGTTGGATTGTTTGTCGTAAAGCTTGTTAATTACCTGGTAATTGTCTGAAACAAAACCCCATTCCATTTTTTGGGTATTGTAAGTTTTAACCAGTTTTATATTTGAAATTACTTCCTGGATTCTTCCGCGGACAGTGTCTTCGTAAACATTTTTTTCTTTTTGAATACGTCCCCACCGATGCGTAGAGTATGTAGAAATTGCGATATAAACAGGAAAAACCGACAGAGCAAGAAGTCCAATCGTCATATTAAAGTAACAAAGCACACCGACACCAAAGATTGCCTGCAACATCGCAGGCAACATAAAGTTGGTGGCAGTTCCTATAAATTCACGTATCGAGGATATTCCGCGATTTAGTTGGTTTAATATTTTTCCGGAAATTTCCGAATCAAAATATTTTTGAGGTAGTGTAAATATTTTTTTGTAATAAATTTCCGATAAGTGTCGTCCGAGTCTGGATGCGATAAAGTCTCCCAACCTTTGGTTTAGTGAATTCAAAACAGTAATTGCGATATTTACTACAAAAATTAGACCGAATAAATACGTAAGCTTTTGAAAATTACCGTTCCCAGTTTTTATCTGAAGAGAAAGCTCGTCGACGACAAATTTTAAGGTTATCGGGGTTACCTGCTGCAAAACCGCCTGAATTGTTATTAAAAGCGCAGCCAAAATAATCCACTTATGCTGATTTTTTGAGAGCTTGATGATTTTTGCAATACCTTGCATAAACAAAGGCTAATATTCTAAATTTTACACCGTACAGATTATTAAATAACAGAAGCTTTAAAAACTCTACAACTAAATCTTTAACTATAATTAGAGCGGGAAACGGGATTCGCCGTGCAAGACATGAAATTCTTAACTTGTGCGCAATCGAACCAACTTGAACAACTCAAGCTACTCTTGAGCGGGAAACGGGATTCGAACCCGCGACCTTCTCGTTGGCAACGAGACGCTCTACCAACTGAGCTATTCCCGCACTTCAGGCACTTCGTGACTTCAGTGTAAACACTTCAGATTTTATTCCTCAGTGTAAACCGTTAATTAGTGCTAATTTCTTTTCTCTTCTCCAACCTTTAATTTCTCTTTCTCTTTTGGCAACTTCAGTTAATGTTTCAAAAATTTCTTTGTAAACTAACTTTACCGGTCTTTTGCCTTTAACCGACTTGGCACCGTACTTACTGAAATTATGTTGCCAAATCCTATGTTTTAAGTCTTTCGTAATTCCTGTGTAAAGGGAATTGTCACTGCACTTCACAATGTACAAATAATATGTCATATTTCTCCGTCTCAATGCGATAAAATGTGCTCGCACTGAGCGGAGCGAAGTGCCGAGAGCAGGAGTCGAACCCGCATCTGGCGCTCTTCAGGCGTCCGCCGTGACCACCTTGGCTATCTCGGCTTATTTGATAGTATAATTATCCTTGAGATTTATTAGCTTTAGTCGGTTGTATAAACTGAGCTTCATAATCTCTTCTTGCCTCTATCTTTATTTGTGCCAATTCCTCTTGTGTAAAAACCAACCCAGGCATTCCACGGGCTATGTTCAAAAAATCTTGAACCATGCTGTCTCTCGAACCTTCTGTAAGTCTGTGTCCAGCCTCTCCTGGTGGTCCAAAATCTCTGGCATTTCTTAAAAGCTGTATTTCTGCTTCTGTTAGTTTACGTTTCGGTTCGGTCGTATCTATGCTTATAATTACTCACCTCCCATTCTAATTTACTTATCTGTATTAACCAACTACGCTTACTTGGCTCATCTACTTATTTAAGCTTACTGCATTTTGAACTTCATTCCAGAGTTTTTCTCTTTTTTCTCTTGGAAATGAAAAAACAACTAAAAGCAATAACAGTCTTGGTCCAATTTTAAATTTTGCAATTTGTCCTAAAACCTTGTTTGCACTTCGTTCTAAATCACTTTCTTCTCGAAAGTTGATACCAATACTTGATGTTCTGTCTGCTTCATTTGCAAATTCAGAAAATACTTTTTCCATTTATTACAAACTGTAAGTGAGATTATATCAGATTTTTTAAATTCTGTTAAAATAAAAAATGGTAAAGTCAGATTTTAAAAATATTGACGAATACATAAGCACTTTTCCGAACGAAATTCAGGAAATTTTGGAAAGTATATGTAAAACTATTAAGGAAGCAGCACCCAAAGCAACCGAGACAATAAGCTATCAAATGCCGACTTTTAAACTCAATGGTAAGAACTTAGTTCATTTTGCAGCGTTTAAAAATCATATTAGTTTTTTCCCCACCCCGTCAGGTGTAAGTGCATTTGAA
>Ga0075720_129_pt1 | contig 9318 bp, 12 predicted proteins | sample RifGroB1_FD_67781 | JGI IMG/M metagenome (GOLD analysis project Ga0075720, IMG submission 67781) | Microgenomates (Woesebacteria) bacterium GW2011_GWB1_38_8b
TAAATTTTTTTGCCAAATAAAGAGCGAGTTTCGTTTTTCCGGTTGCAGTCGGTCCGCAAACGACAAGAAGTTTTTTCATTTTTTAATTTTCAAATAATCTAAAACAGCTTCTTTCGTATTAAAATATGCAAGTTCACCCATCACGTCGTTAGGTTTAATCCAAGCAGGAGTTCCTTCTTTTGAAGATTTTAATTTCCCGGAAACTGAAATTTCATACAAAGCTGCAAGGGTAGGTATTCCATAGAAATTTGAGAAGTAAGATTTAAAATATTTCATTTTCACAATTTTTAGCCCAGTTTCTTCAAAAACTTCCCGCTCCAGAGTTTCTTCCAGTGTTTCATTTTTTTTGGCCAGTCCTCCAGGAAGGCCATATCCTTTTATATATGACAATTTCACAAAAAGCATCTTTCCGTCTTTAATCGCAAGTCCTGTAGCGGAAGCAACAACAGGCATTTCGATCCCAAGAATTTTAACCAAAAATTTTACGGAAAAAGCAGCAAAAACTGTTTTTATTTTAAAAAGCTTCATATTTTTAACTGCTTGCACTAGTGTACTTTTTAATAGCAAAATTCCAAAATCTAAGAGTCATAAAAATTGAAGTAATTCCAAAAACAAAAGAGGCAATGACCGAATTCCAGTCCAGTAATCCTAAAAATGCTTTCGCGGGAAATGATAACATTATTCCGATCGGGACTACATAAGTAATAAAACCCCTCAAAGCTACATAAGTAATAAAACCCCTCAAAGGTTGTTTGAATACATCAATCGGTACCGTTCCAAGTCGTGATAAATCCCGGAAGATCATTACAGTGTGGTCAATTTCCAATGTAATAATCGCCATCGACACTACTAAAATATGAAATGCCGTTGAAATAAGAAGTGAATTTATAATTAACAGAATATAAAGAAATACTGAAACCGCACTCGGACCAAGTTTAGCACCCATATAAATGGTTGCCGCAACAACCGGCGGAATTGTTATTAAATCGATTACGTCAGCACCTCCAAAAAGAATTCTAAATAGAGGATTTATCGGCTTTGTCAAAATCAAGTCCAAATCTCCCGAAACCACAAGCGTTCGAAATCTGTATACTTCACGGAATAAAAACTGCGAAGTTATATCAATGACATTAAAACTTAAAAAGAAAAAAATAATTTGATTTGTATTATACCCGGCTAAACCTTTACTTCCGGAAACCAGAAAATACAAAAATATTATAAAAAATGTAAACCTGAAAATTTTTCCTGCCAAAAAAATGGCTAGAATGCTTTTCTGATTGAAATACATCATGAATGCATTTTTACTCATCATCCACCAAATCTTTATATAAAATCCCAGTCGCTTGATCCAAGTTTTCAATTCAACACTTTTTATCCTTGTAATAAACAACTTATACAGATCAACAATTTGTAGTTTGTAATTATTAATTTGTAATTTTTCTTTATCTTCCATATCCTTCGTAAGCTTTTAGTCCTTTCTTCCAAATCTTATTTAAAAAGTACATAAAAACAATAAGCCAAAGAGCATCAACAACAAACCCTTTAACCAACTCTGGAGAAGTAAGTTTTCCCAAATAGACCTGGAGAGGGAAAAATACCAAGTAGGGAAATGGGGTAAGGTTTATAATTTTTTGAACCGCCAAAGGAAATACATCCAAAGGAAAAAGTACGCCTGACAAAAATTCGACTATCACTACCGTTAACAAAAAGTGTGCTCCCCATCCTGCTTCCGGTGCCCAAAAAGTTACCGAGGATACGATAAATAAAAGAATTGTGAATAGTAAAATCGCAAATATTATGGAAGACATAAATAAGAAAATTAATAATAAATTTCCTTGAAGAAAAACCGGAGGTTTTAGAACAAAATACAAAACAACGATCTCGATAGTGGCAAATAAAAGATTTAATACTTTACTTGCCAAATCACGACTTAACCAATATTTAAAATAATTTATTGGTTTTACTAAACTGTTACTGAGTTCTCCACGGGAAATTTCTCCTGCAACATCCATCGATTTTGACGAGAGCACAAATGCACGTACAAGCATTATCCCGAAAATATAGGTAAGAATTTTATCCCTATCGTATCCAAAAAGTATTCTTCCCGGAGATGAAAAGGCTGCATCCCATAAAAAATAAACCAAAAGAATTTGGATTACATTTCGCACTCTCCACATAATAAAATTTATGGGGTAAGCAATTTCCTGTCTTAAAGAAATTTTCCCTACCTGAAGATACTTGTTCATTTTTTTTCTCCCCGAAAAACCCTTCTTATGATCGACTCGATGTTCTCCTCTTCGATTGTAAGATCAGCAATGGGGAAATTTTGCAACAGCTCTGCCGCTGCAAAAGCCACAGATTCCCTCGGAACCGTAATTGTTGCCTGAGGAAAACTGAATTTTTTAACTTTTCCTATATTTTCAAGGCTTTTTACATCAATATCTTTTGAAAAATATAGCTTTATAGTTTTTTCTTTAGCAAAACCACTTACCAGATCTGACAATTTTCCGTCAAATATTATTTCACCCTTATCAATTACAATTACCCGTTTTGCCAAGTCTATAAGATCGTCCATATTGTGCGACGTAAGCATAATCGTGGCATTAAATTTTTTATTGTAATCCTGTATAAAATCGCGAACTTTTTGCTGAGCTACAACATCAAGACCGATAGTAGGTTCGTCCAAAAATAATACTTGTGGGCGATGAATTAGCGCAGCAATAAGCTCAAATTTCATTCTCTGACCTAGTGATAATTTTCTAACCTGGGTATTTAGTAAATCCTTAACTTCCAAAAGTTCGGTCAGCTCGTTTAAGTTTTCCTTATAAGTGTTTTGTGGAAGCTCATAAATTGCCTGGTTAAGCTCCAAAGTATCGATTGCCGGAAGATCCCACCAAAGCTGATTTTTCTGTCCCATCACAGTTGCTATTTTTTTTAGGTAGCTATTCTTTCTTTCCCAAGGGTTATAACCTAAAACCTGAGTAAAACCCGAAGTCGGATACAAAAGTCCCGACAATACTTTTAATGTTGTGGTTTTACCTGCACCGTTAGGACCAATAAAGCCAACTAATTCTCCTTTATCTATGGAAAAAGAAATTCCCCTGAGTGCTTCTACTTTTTTCTTTTTGGGGTTATAGAGGGATTTAATTTTTCCCGTTAAACCTTTTCCCCTCTCAATACTTTCAAAGTTTTTAATAAGCTCTCTTACTATAATTGCCTTCTCGTTTTTAACTTCACCAATCTTTCTCTTCATGGCTCAAGTATACACGGCACAATTTCCAATTTCTAATTGTTTAAGTTAATCAAAAATTAAGAAGCTTATCTTTGTACCTGCTTTTTCAAAGTTTTTCCAGGAGTAAATTTTGGAGCTCTGTGTGCTTTAATCGTAACCAACTTTTCGGTCTTGGGAATTTTGACGGTTTTACCTTTCATTGAAATAACCCGAAAAGTTCCGAACCCTGAAAGTACAACTTTTTCACCTTTTGATAAAATTCGCCCTATTTCGGATAAAAACACTTCAACCGATTCGTTTGCGGCTTTTTTTGTTAGGTGGGCTTTTCTTGATACTGCGTCAACTAATTCTCGCTTCGTCATATTTACTGGAAAGCATAAATCAACCGAAGCCAAATGTCAAGAAATTACGAAATTTATGGTATAAACAAAACTTTAAAATCGTTGTATTACTGTATATTTTCGGTTTCGTACACCTCTGCCACTCAGTTCGTTAAAATCATCTCGTGCCTGTATACCCAAATCGTCCGTAGAGTCACTTAACCCACACCCTTCCTCCCTTGAAACCGGTGAGCCGTATCTGTACACCCTCATATGTGAAGATCCGGATATTATCTTTACATCTTTATCTCTTTTTAAATATTTTCGGCAAGTTACCGAATTAATCTCAAATGGAAGTTGCGGCAACATTTCAGGAATTGTAAATGGTATGCCTTCATGAGAAGCGAGAAAACCCTTAATTACCTGCTGAATTTCCGCGCTCTTAATTCCAGTTGGTCTTCTTTCTGTATTATTGCCGCACATAAACAACTCGTCTTCTGCTTTTAGCCACCCTATTATTTTCTCAAATTCTGCCATGTCAAAAAAAAAAGAGCCTTTCGGCTCTTAAATAAACTACAAATAATTATTTTTCTTTTTCTATTTACAAAAAAATTCAGGAACTTCATGTCTCCTGAAAAGCTATTTTAAAACAATACTTTAGTGTTGGTCAACTGGTATTATTTTGCCGCTGTTGTCTCTGAAGCTCTAACCTCGCGAATCACTGTTACTTTAATTTGCCCTGCATATTCCGCTTCCTTTTCCAATTTTTTCGCGACTTCACGGGCTAAAATTACGATATTGTCGTCATCCACTTCGTCCGGTTTAACCACAATTCTGACATCGCGTCCGGCTTGGAATGCAAAAACCGAATCGACTCCCGGGAAATTCTTGGCCAGCTCTTCAATTTTAGTCATTCGCTTTACATAATCCTCATGTGGTTCGTAGCGTGCACCCGGGCGTGAACCCGAAATTGCATCCGCAATCCAAACAACTACAGACTCGATTGAGGAAAAGGGTTTATCCTCGTGATGCTCGGCAACCGTCGCAACAACTTCTTTCGGAAAACCATAGCGCTTAAGTGCCGAAACCCCCGCCTCAACGTGAGTGCCTTCTTCTTCGGTTACGACTTTTCCGATATCGTGCAGTAAACACCCAAGTCTTACTATTTCAACATTTGCTTTTATTTCATTTGCAACTGCAATTCCAATTTTTGTTTCTTCGATTGTATGAATTCCAAGATTTTGTCCGTAAGAAGTTCTGAAACGGTACCTACCGATTAATTTTAAAACGTCAACGGGAAGATTGTATACTCCGCACTCGTGGGCGATTTTTTTACCTTCCTCCAGTAAAATATCCTCCATCTGGGTTTTAATTTGTTTTACCACTTCTTCAATTCTTGATGGTTGAATTCTTGCATCTTTAATAAGAATTTGGAGTGCACGTTTTGCAATTTCGCGCCTTATAGCGTCAAATGAAGAAATTCTGATTTCATTTCCTTCATCAATTTCCAACTCAACTCCGGTCGCTCTCTCAAATGCCCGGATATTTCTTCCTCCCTGACCAATAATTCGTCCCTTGGCTTCTTCGTTTTCCATTTCAAAAGAAGAGACTGTATACTCTGCAACGTAAGAGGTGGCTCCATGCTTCATTGCATCCGCTAAAATCTCAGCTGCTTGTTCGTTTGCTTCTTCTTTAACCCGCTCCTCTGCTGCTCTGATTTTTTTTGCTTTTTCTTCCTTTAGTTCATGGTCCAATTCTTCAAGAAGTATTTTTTTTGCTTCATCGGCTGTAAGTTTTGCGACTTTGGAAAGTTTTTCGATTAAATTCGATTCTTCCTTTTTTAATTTTTCCTGCCTTTTCTCCAAGGCCTCTCTTTGCTTCCGCAAATCCTCAACTAATATTTTGATGTCATCACTAGTAGTCATATTTTTATAAATTGAAGCAAAAAAACAAAGCTTTTTTAAATTAAAAGCTGCGCTGAAGAAACCCTAAATGTAGCTTCTCTTAGCATAAATTCTTTGCTCCTGACTTGTATTGTACACTACCAATGGCTTTTCAATCAACAAGTGCATATATCTAATTTTCTATAGCTTTTTTAATTACGTCCCAGCTAAATCCTTTTCTTCCCAAATATTCAATCCTTTTTCTCTTCGCAATTTGTGTGTCGTATTTATTCCATTTGTATTGATTTTTCTGCAGTAAATCTTTGGCAATTTTTGCCTCATCGACTTGCGTATTCTCAAAAACATCATCAATTATATTTTTGTCTAATCCTTTATTTCTAAGCTCCAGCTTTAATACTCTAACTGGCTTGGGTCGGAAATTATTTCTTTGTTCAACCCACCACGTAGCAAATTTAGAATCGTCTAAAAGTTCAAACTTTTTAAGTTTTTCCAATAATTCTTCAAATAAATTTTCGGCAACTTTTTTTCGCTTCATCCAATCCCTATATTCTTTTTCGGCTCGAGGGCGTACCATTGCAAAGTGAAGAATTTTCTCAAAAGTTTTCTGAAACTCAGCTTTTTTTGTAATTTCATCAATTTGTTCCTGCGTTAATTCCTGTTCAACCCGAAGTCCAAGTTTTACATAATTCTCCAAATCAATTCCAAAACCAAACTTTCCGTCAAGATAAATATTTACCCTGTTTTTATCTTTTTGCTGCTTTATGTGGGTAATCTTCATCGTATCTACAACATTATCCCATATACCTGAGATAAAATTGCAACTATTTGATATAATTACATCATGTCGGAAACATATCAATACGGCGCTGAAATCAGTGCAACAAATTACATCATTAATTCTAGAAGCGGTCAGGTGGCAGAAGTTTCTAAAGACATCTTACATACAATTACAAGGCCGGAAGGAAATTTTACTTTAGTTGTAAGTGGAGATAGTTTAACGGCAGTAACTAAAGTTAAGGAATCGGTTAACAGACGAATTAAGCGTGGGTTACGGGATTTGGACGGGGAAAAACCAATTGTTCACATGCCTACTGAGACCGAAAAGCTTGGTGGTGTATTTAGATCAAGTATTATAATCTATTTGGGTTCCTAATCCCCATCCTCAACTTCCCCAATTTCCTTAGGAACTTGGGTTTTGCCTGAAGCAACTTGTTCGCGGATTTTCTTATCAATTTCATCTGCCAACTTTAAATCGGCTTTAAGTGCATTTTTTGCAGCTTCGCGACCTTGAGCAAGAGGCTTACCGTTGTAATTGAAAAATGATCCTTTTTTGTCAATTAATCCAAGGTCAACTGCAACATCCAAAATTCCTCCGCATTTACTTATCCCTTCGTCATTCATGATGTCAAACTCCGCAACTCGAAGTGGAGGTGCAACCTTATTTTTAACAACCCGCACCCGGTGACGGGAGCCTATTACCAAGTCCCCGTCTTTTAAAACTTCAATTCTTCGGACATCAAGCCTAACCGATGAATAAAATTTCAAAGCCAGTCCACCCGGAGTTGTTTCCGGATTCCCAAACATTATTCCGATTTTTTGGCGAAGTTGGTTTGTAAAAATCAAAACCGTTTTTGATTTAGAAATTGCACCCGTTAATTTCCGAAGCGCTTGACTCATTAGTCTCGCCTGAAGCCCCATTACCGCATCTCCCATTTCGCCTTCGAGCTCGGCGCGGGGAACTAAAGCAGCAACTGAATCAACAACGATTACGTCCAGAGCTCCCGAGCGAATTAAAGTTTCCGTAATTTCCAAAGCCTGCTCTCCGGTATCCGGCTGAGACATGAGTAGATCATCCAAATTAACACCTATAATTTCGGCTCTCGCAGGATCAAGCGCGTGTTCCGCATCAACAAACGCACATTGTCCTCCGCGCTTTTGGGCTTCCGCAATTACATGTAGTGCAACAGTTGTTTTCCCAGAGGCTTCCGGGCCGTAAATTTCAATTATTCTCCCGCGGGGAAATCCTCCAACACCCAAAGCTAAATCAAGTGCAATTGACCCTGTCGGAATTACGTCAATCTTAAATCTATCTCCACTTCGCTCACCCAATCGCATTATCGAACCCTTCCCATACTGCTTTTCAATTTGCTCCATTGCCAGCTTTATTGCAGCCAATTTTCCAGAAGCTTCTGTTTGTTGTTGTGGAGCTACTACTTCATCCTTTTTACTTTTTGCCATGAGCTTATACTATCCTTTTAACATGCCCTGTAATAAAATTCAAGGAGATAATAAAACGTCAAAGAATAAAAAATTATTAAACAAGTTAAAATCGGAGACAAAAAAGGGTTTATTGATAATTTAAAATAACAAGTTATGGATATAAAAAAATATTACGAAAGGCAAATTTCACTCAGTGAGTGGTTTGAAAAATTAAACTACAAATCAAGTACAGAATTCAGGCTTGAAGATAATGAAAAAAGAGAGAGATTGAGATTTCTAAAAAGCGTAATTGGTGTTCCTTTTGACGAACCTGTCCAGTTCGATGCAATAGATTTAACAAAAAACACAAAGCGTTTTGAAAAATACTATCAAAAACACAGCGAAGAATACTGCGCCCTAAGACTTATTCCTAAAGACCCTGAACTTCCAAAACTAAGAATGCGAGGTTTAATAATACGAAAAGCTTACGAATGGTTCAAAGAGCAGGAAATTAATCCAGTAAAATATCGCGCCGAATTTATTCCCCATTCAGAAAAACCCCTTTGGTCTACAATCTTTATAGTTAACAAAAACGGTATTATTGGAGAAATAATACGAGGGATGCACAATCAGTTATCACAAGGGCTTTTTGACGCGAATAAACCAATTTTATTTTCTTATGATTTTAAAAAACTTAAACTTGATACTCCAAACAAAGATGCCGAGGAGGAGTTAAGAAAAATTATCGATTATTTATGTGTCGATGATATTAAGAAAAAAAATAAAATTAAAAAAGAACTTGGTGTAAAATTCCACAAAAATCATATTGAAGGTTATTTTGAAACGATCTCGGTTGAGGAATTTGGTCTTTGGTTTATCGATTTCAATAGAATTCTTGGAAAAATTTACAAAGACTTTACTTTAAACATCAAAGACGCAAATAAAAAACACCAAGCGAACTCAAGAATTATTTATGGAAGAAGTGCAAGTAAAGGAGTCGTTACTGGAAAAGTAAAATTTTTAAATGATGATACGGTTTTTAATAATACATTTGGCAAAGGAGAAATATTAGTATGCGAGATGACAACGCCAGACTATATAATCCATATTAAAAAAGCTATTGCAATTATTACAGATAAAGGTGGAGTTCTCTGTCATGCTGCGATTATCGCAAGAGAGTTTAATGCCAGTGAAATTTTAAAAGACGGAAACATTGTTGAGGTAAACGCAAATGAAGGGATTATTACGATACTTAAAAGGGATTAGAAATTTTACAAAGAATTAATATCCTGATCTACTTGGGTAAAATCAGTTGAAGGATCTGTCAACTCTTGGGCATTTACTTCCTTCTCAAGTTCTGTTGTTGAAGCAGAAGCTGTCGGACTCACATTAGTAGTATTCACCCCTGTCATTTCTTTTATCGAATTAAGACTTGGTTTAAAAACCATAAAGGCTGCAATTACACCAATCAGAGCAACAAAAACAAATATAAGCAATATTATATGAACAACCCCCTTTTGATTATTTTTATTCATTGTCAACTTCCTCCTTACCAAGTGTTGATGCGGAAATTCTGATTGCATTGACAACTGCGTCTTTTGCAGCTTTTACTTTTTCATGAACACTTTTTAAATCACTCATCAAAACCTGTCTTTTTGTCTGA
>Ga0075720_132_pt1 | contig 8332 bp, 9 predicted proteins | sample RifGroB1_FD_67781 | JGI IMG/M metagenome (GOLD analysis project Ga0075720, IMG submission 67781) | Microgenomates (Woesebacteria) bacterium GW2011_GWB1_38_8b
TCAATTAACCACCATTTTGCATATTTCGGAAGAATGTTGAGCTCTTCTATTTTTTCCAAATTTATCCATAAGGGATCATAATAGTCGACTTTGGGATCGGCATCTTTCTCCTCTCCGCTTAAATGCGGCTGGTCCCCCTGATTGCCTTCGCAAAAGTAATAGTAATCAGTATTTCTTGTCCGGTAGTCTTTAAACTCAAAAGCCAATTCGGGATCATTTACCTTAATGCCTGTTTCTTCTGCCGCTTCCCTGATCACTGTTTGACTGCCGGTTTCATCTATCCTCCTATGGCCTCCCGGAAAAACATAGTATTCATAACCTTCTTTTATTCTATGAATTAATAATATTTTCCTGTCCTTCATCACAATCCCGGCATGCCTTTCTCCTGAAACTCTGGTTTTTTCATCCTGGTGGTATCTGCTCATCAGTCATGATTATATCCTGCCGCAGAGCTTGGGGTTTCGCCTCCCTTTGCGCTCCTACGGTGAGGCCTGGACAGCCACTCTAGCTTCAGCGCTTAGCCAAGTCTTGACTTAATCGTATCATTTTGATACGATTAACCCATATAATTGATACGAAACTCAATCCTCGCCAAAAACAGATCCTTGAACTGATAAACAAGTCTGACAACCTCTCTCGGCTGGAGATCAAAGAGAAACTTGGAAGACAGTTTCAAGCTTCCATACCCACAATCGCTCGTGATTTAGCCTATTTACTAAAAAACAAGTTAGTTACGGTCCACGGTGGGGGTAGAACCACCAACTATTCGAGAACCAACCCTTCTCCTCTCCTTAAGTATTTTGACATCGACCAATATTTTTCTCTTGATCCCGATCAAAGGACCGATCTTAGAAAGTCGTATAACTCTACTATTTGCGATCACCTTGACGGGCTATTTATCCCATCTGAGCAGTTGGAGCTATACCGGATTTACAAAAACTTTGACACGGAGTCTAAAACAGCAAATCAAGACATCTATCTTCGTGAGGTGGAAAGGTTTGTAATAGAATTGTCCTGGAAATCATCGAAAATTGAAGGTAATACATATTCCCTTCTGGACACGGAAACCCTAATTAAACAAAAAATAGAGGCCAAAGGTCACCCTAAAGATGAAGCCATCATGATTTTGAATCACAAAAACGCCTTCGAAACTATTCTGGCAAACCGGAAAGAATATAGAAATATATCTTTTTCGCAAATCACCCAACTCCACAACCTATTAATCAAGGATCTGAATGTGACAACCGGAATCAGAAATCAATCAGTTGGTATTACCGGGACAACTTATCGGCCGTTAGATAATCAGTGGCAAATCCGGGAGGCCATGGATAAATTTATTGCCAATCTCAATCGGGTTGAATATCCCTTAGAAAAAGCAATGTTCACTATTGCTATGATTTCCTACATTCAACCTTTTACCGATGGCAACAAAAGAACTGCCAGAATGTTAGCCAATGCCGTATTACTCGCCAATAACTACTTTGCGCTTTCCTACCGGAGTGTGGACGAAACCTTTTACAAAAAAGCTCTGGTTCTTTTCTATGAGCAAAACAGTCTCTACTATCTCAAGCAAATCATTCTCGACCAATATAAATTTGCCCTTAATACTTATTTCAAATAATCGTACCATTTAGCAAAATCATACCAAATGTATTGGCCTGGTTGGTGGCTGTATCCGCCCTGCTGACGGCGTTCTCCCAAAGTCACATTTTTAAATTCGGCTACATTTTCAATTGAATTACCAACAACCCTGGGATTCTTAGTAATTACCCCCCCAATATTCTTTGGTGAATACCTTCGTCTTTGCTACATCTTTCATGTATCCTCCGGGAAATCCATGTAGAGCATGGCTCTCTTCTCTTTACTGGCTGAACGGGCTGGTCTAGAACCTTTAGATTTTTGCGTGTTTAGTTAACGCTTTGAAAACTTGAGAACCCATGGTTGAAGTAATCAAGATTTTCTGAATTTATTAGTTTTTTACAATTGGGGCCTACATTTAGACCTAGATCTTTCAGGATTTTTTTCTTTTCTTCTGATTTATGGTTGGTAATTAGTCCGATTTTCGGCCAATACATTTTTCTAACCCACAGGCCATTTTCATCTATTTTCTCATGTACAGGTTCTCTTTCTTCTATAACTTTTATTTTGTTTTTGACCAAAGCTGGAAGTTCAGGATCATTATTGGTCTGGTTATGAATGGCGCGAAAAACGTGAGCCATCAATATTTTTTCTACCATAATCTGGCCACCTAGATAGTAAAAAAGGTCTTCATATTTTTCTTTAAACTTGCCGTAGTCTAAAGGAAAGATATTTAAATCCAGCGCCCACTTGTAATCCAAAACGAAGAAATCACTTGCCATTGCCTTTAAAACATTTCCGGGTTTATCTGGTAAAGCATCCCAGGTATTTGTTGCGAGGTATAATTTTTTTTCTTTGATTTCATTTAGTAGACTTAAAATAAAATCCGGTTTGGTTATCCAGGTGTCAGCTGCAAGAAAAACTAAATAGTCTACATCCCATTTACACCTTTCAATTTCAAGGAACCCCGCATCTAACAAATTGGCGGCTCCATGAAAGTGACCTTTATTTTCCGTTACAACGAGGGAGTCTTCAAGATATTTTTCCAGATACCATTCTTTTTTACCGTTGTATGAATGAACAATATTTACTTTTCCAAACAGGTTGGTCTTTTCCCAAACATTGCGGATGATTTCCATATTTATCCTCGCATCGTCTACCCTGTTATATGTTGAGATAACAACTGCAATATTCATAAGTTGATTATATTACTTTATCTGAGCGTACAGGTTTCGAACCTTTCTATCATTATAACTGATGTCTCACGCTGAGGCTAAATGAGACAAATGAGACAGTATAAAAAGGTGTCTCAAATCCCATCCTGACATAGCTTGATATATTCAAGAAATAATGCTCAAGACTAAGGGTATATTTCTTATTATCGGCAAGCCATATTTGCGAGCAGTTTATAGTAGGCATAGATTTGGGTATTTACATACAAACCAATACTAATTAATGTCATTTTATAACAACTACAAATAAGGTGAAAAATGTTTGCCATATCTGTGGGACTGAATATTCGGGCATGGAAGTTGGTTCGTGGTATTCAGGTCCTCCAAAACCAGAAATTAAACCGCTTGTTTGTCCAAAGTGTGGCGCACCATATAGACGTGGGGTAGAACCTCATTTTGGAATGACTAAAGAAGTGTTGTACAACTTGTTAGAATCAAAGGAAGGGGCAATCAAAACTCTTCTTCGTTTTTCCAGAACTAAGAGCGATTTGGCAAAATGGATCGAGTATATAAAAAGTTATGCCACTCCCGATAATTTTAAGGGATGGAATGAATTCGAAAAAAAGTTTTTAACAGAGGAGGGTATGTGGGCTGCTATACAAATGCAGCAGAAAGATAAGCCGGATGCTTCTAAAACTATAGAAGAGGAAATTGAAAAACAAATGACTAAAATAAATAAAGTAGAGGAAATGTACGCGTCGAGAGAATTACTGAATCTTTTGGATGAGGTAAAAAAAGAGATAGAAATAAAATTGGAAGAAGAGTCAAATAAGTATAAGCCCTCTTAAGTAACCCAGCACATTGTCTCCACAAATTACATAGAAACTGAAACTCGTTGAAGTCAGAGATGAACCATTATTTTTTGATACCGATTGGTAATTTGGACGATTATTGATCTTGGGCTAGACTTCACGCACCTTTGTGGTACTCTCCTCATAATGGAATTAACCGTACCCTTAGAACAACCTATAACCTACTGCCTTTACGCTAGAAAATCCAGCGAATCTGATGAAAGACAAGTTATGAGAATAGACAGTCAACAGAAAGAAATGCAGGCACTAGCAATTAAAGAAAATTTAAAAGTGACGGAAATTCTACAAGAAAGCCACTCAGCAAAAGATTCAGGACAACGCCCAATGTTCATGAAACTTCTGAGTGATATTTGAGAAAAAAGATTTAATGGGATTTTAACCTGGGCACCTGATAGACTGTCGCGCAACGCTGGAGATTTGGGCAATCTATTTGATTTAATGAATCAAGGAAGGTTGGCAAAAATTCAAACTTTCTCTCAAACATTTTCAAATAACCCAAACGAAAAATTCCTTCTGATGATTCTTTGCTCCCAAGCAAAGTTGGAAAATGACCAGAAAGGAATAAACGTAAAGCGTGGAATTAGAGCCAAGTGTGAAATGGGTTGGAGACCAGGACCTCCTCCAATAGGCTATTTCAACAGGTCATTTGCTGGAGTAAAAGATATTGTAGTTGATCCTGATCGGGGAAGTATTATGACAGAGATGTTCAGGAAAGTAGCCGAAGAAGGAGCTAGTGGGAGAGTAATTAAAAAATGGCTTGATCAGACAGGATTAACCACAAGATCCGGAAAGCAAGTGACATTGAGTATGGTTTACCAAATGCTCAAGAACCCCTTCTACTATGGAGAGTTTGAATACCCGATTAAAACCGGAACATGGTATCAGGGCAAACATCCACCATTAATAACCAAAGAGGTATTTGATAAGGTACAGGAACAACTCATTACCTGTCCTAAGTCACCTTGGGGAGAAAAAACAACAACTTTCAAAGGGCTTTTTAAATGCGGAGTCTGTAAAGGAAACATGATTGGTGAGGAAAGATTCAGGAAACGAAAAAACAACCTACCTCCACGACAACACATTTACTACCACTGCGCTCGCCAATTAATCAGGAAACGAAAAAACAACCTACCTCCACGACAACACATTTACTACCACTGCGCTCGCCAATTAAAAAGCTGTCCGGAACCTTATATATCAGAGGATAAATTAATCAAACAAATACTAAGATATATCAATTTTATGAACATCGCCCATCCTAACTATTTGAAGCTAACAGAGGTATTAAAAACAAGCGTTTCAACCTACCAATCTATTAGGGAAGAAATACTTTACGAACAAGATATCAGCCCAAATAGCAAACCATTAGATCCAGAAAATTTGCCAGATACATTCTAACTAACGGAACAATACAAGAAAAAAGAGATTTAGTACTAGCATTAGGAAGACAGATGTATATAAAGAATAAATTTATAGGTTCTTCCATTGAAGAGATAGAAAAACTCCCCAAAGACTGAGGCTACGGTTCCTTCATTCCATTTTACCTAGGGAAATCTAAAGTTCTCACCCCAGCTTCACTATCCAGAAAGTCTAGGGTTTTGAGGGTGTGAATGTTGAGGGCACCGTTACATGGGTGCCCGTCTTGGCTGCCTGGCAGCGATTCTCACTATAGCCTCAGCATCCAGAGATTTTTATAGCCAGTCAGTGATTATTTTTGCCAAATCTTTTTGTTTTCCTGTAAATCTGTGATCAGCCCCACTTATTACCTTGTATCCAAAAGCAGGCTGATATTTCTTTAATGTGGTAATAACTTTATTAATATCACCCCAGGTATACTCGTCTTTTTCCCCATAAATAACAATTGATGACTTTTTAATTCCCTTAAAATATCTAAAAAGGGGTTTGGTTGAAATTTTTACTTTGCCAAAAGCTTCTGAAAACGGAAAACAATTATAATCTCCGTCTGGGTTGGCAATATCATAAAATCCTTGGTAAGAAAAAACTTCGCCAATTGAAAGAGTTTCTGGTGCAATTTCTAAGCTCTCTCCCTTGTCGATTTTCTCTTTAGCTTTAGTTAAAAGTTTAAAAAACTTTTTGTTTCCCAATAAGTTGTAATAGATTCCGGTATCGTCTCCGCCACAAATTAGGACATATTTCTTGAAAATGTTTTTCGGTTTGTAGTGATCGTAAACACAAATCTTATTTGCTCCGGTTGACGCACCTGCTAAATAGAATTCTTCGTAGCCTAGTCCTTGTAAAAATTTGACCGCACCGTCGATATCTGGAACACATTCTGCTATTTTTTCATAGGCCATTCCAAACGGAACTCTTTCTTCGACTCCATTCTTCTCAATTGTGAATTTCTTAATAATGTTTGCTCCACGATTGTTGAACTTAAGGATGGAGATATCTTTACCATTCAGGGCCTCGGGAAAATCTCTATATTCCTTTTCGTCGTAAAAAACTGAAGAACTACCATTTCCGTGAAGATAAATAACAACTTTTTTTGATCCTTTAGCTACATATAATAGTCCCGGAAGAGTTAATCCGTCGTTAGTTTCAAAATCAACAAATTTAGGCGTTTGCATAGGTTTTATTTTGGTATCTCGATATTAACCCAAACATCATCCAACTCACACCAATACACTGATCTTTTGTATTCTTTGTAGTCTTTATCCTTTTTTGCGTTATTAGAGACATCTTCTCTGACAATCTTCATCTCTTTACCGCATTTCGGACATTTTGTACCCATGTTATTGTACGGATTATAGCATTTTTAGATCCTATTCTGACCATCTAACATTACGGGATTAAACGGTTCGAATCCTAATTCATGGTAGAAACATGAATCTCACATTAGCTTCAGCATCCAGCTAGAATTTTGACTAGAACTTATCCTTATAATAGGCAAAAAAAGAGCTATTTTGTGGTATTTTTCTGGACAACGAGCGTACCGTACGAATGTTTAAAGAAAATATTGGAGATTTGGCGGTATGTATGGGATATTTGAGGCACTTCGGTCACCTTAGGTGTCCGTACTGGCTGGCCGTTTACAAAAAATGTCGAATATCATTTGATTAGCTCGGCTTTCGGCCTCGCTTGCTTCCGCCTTCGCTTTCAGCTTCGGCGAACAGGCCGGCGCGGCGCCCCCACCCGCCGTGCCTCCGCTATTTTTTACGCGCGCGATTTTATTCTTTAATATCAATATTAAATACAATCGGATAATGATCAGAAGTTTTATCAAAGATTAAATCCTTTAATACCTTAAAGTCGCTAACATGGATTTTATTTGTATGAAAAGCGTAATCTATCCTTAAGACAGATCCTTCTATTTTTGCCGGAAACAATCGAGTGGGTGCAGTAGTTTCACCATCCTTATCTGCGTCAAGTAATTTATTTTCTTTGAATATTTTTGTTACTTCCCCACGTTTCATCTCATTTAAAACAGACTTCATGCTTTCGTATAACTGGCGGTTATTGGCAGCAAATTTATCAATAAGCGGGGTTAATTTTTTAATATCTCCAAGACTAGTGTATTTAAATCACCCATTATGATTGTTGGTTTTGTTTGATCAACGTATTTTAACAACGTTCGTGTTTGCTTTACTCTAACATCTTCACTTAAATCATCTAGATAAACTGTAAATATATCTAATTCATTGTTATTTATTTGAAGCGTTGTTTTAATGGCATCTCTCGTTTCTAAAGTGATTGTTTTAAACTGATCAACTGGCAAGTTAGTCAAAACGGTTATTCCGTTGTTATGCCCTTTTTCCTTTAAGCGGATATCATTTAAATTAATGCAGTACGCTTTCTTGTAACCAAAGAGCTCAGATAGCTGACTAATACTATACAAAGCATCCCATCTAAAAGTGTCGATTAATCCAATAAAGTCGGCATTAATTATACCGATTGCTTTTTTAAGTAACTCAAGTCTTTCAGGTAATGAAGATTCATAACCATAAGAGTTAAAGCCACCACTCAAGATGTTATATGAGGCTATTTTCATAGTTTGATTATACTTTTTTAATTCATCAATAAAGGGTAGCTATTGTTTTTCTTTGGATTAATTTGTTTAGTTTACTTGTAGTCAACTTGTTTCGGATTGCTTTTTTAATGGCCGCTTTGGACAATTTGGAGCAATCCGAGTTGACTACAACCAGAGCGGCCATTTGAGTTAATAAAAAGTTCTTTAAAATTTTTGCGTTTTTTCTTCCTTCTTTTTCCGGCGGCTGTCCGCAGGTTTCAAAAAAGGCTTATTTGACGCGCTTTCCGCGAAGCACTTCGACTTCGCTCACCACTGCGCTCGCTTCGCGAGCTTGCTGAGCGTCCCGGTTGGGAACCATTGTACATTATAGTCCGGAGATGATGTCCGATAGTATATACAGGTATTACTCAAATATCCGAACAAACAATACTTTTCTCTAATGTAATAAAATAAGAAATAACTAATTACTAACAAAAGCAGTATTAGTACCACGTAGCCAATTTTCGTCATAGATATATGATATTACTTTTAAAGTAATTTTAGTATCTTACCTATCTTTGCTGAGCATACAGGTCTAGAACCTTTATGCCTTTAGTCCGCAGGACGCAAGGCTAATTTAGGGTGCTGGGGGACTAGGATTCGAACCTAGATTGTCGCGTTCAGAGCGCGGTGTGCTACCGTTACACTATCCCCCACTGACTATATCAGCCTTATATTTTACA
>Ga0075720_130_pt1 | contig 7788 bp, 9 predicted proteins | sample RifGroB1_FD_67781 | JGI IMG/M metagenome (GOLD analysis project Ga0075720, IMG submission 67781) | Microgenomates (Woesebacteria) bacterium GW2011_GWB1_38_8b
CCAAAAATTCCAACGGGAAGAAGCTGCAGTGAGTTTCCGAATGTAAAATAAGTATAAGCCGCTTTTGAAATAAGAGACGAAAAGAACAGCTCAACCATTTTCGATACCTGTAAAAAAGACACTTCTATAACTCTCGGAAGCGCCAGCTTTCCTATTCTTCTCACCTCAGGTGTAAATAAAATTTTATTTTTAAATCTAAAACCCATTTTGTAGGCTAGCGGAAGCTGGATTGCAAAATGGGCAAAAGCTCCTAAGACTACACCATAAACAGGTCCGTTTAGACCAAATTGTTTTGAAAGAAATACCGTACCGACAATTATTCCAAGGTTGTAAAAAAGCGGAGCGAGTGCTGGTATCAAAAAACGCCGCAATGACTCCAAAACTCCGGTTAACACATAACTAACCACAAAAAAACCCTGAGCTGCAAAAAGCACCCTTGTCAAAGAAACTATCTTTGCCTGGTCTTCGGCCGTAAAACCCGGAGTTAACACGCCGTACATTTGCGGAGCTCCAAATCCCAAAAGAAGTCCAAAAACTACAAATACCAATATTCCGATATTTACAACATAAGATGCGGTATCCCAAGCTTTTTTTTCGTCGTCCTTAATTGCACGGGTAAATACAGGAATAAACGCCGATGAAAAAGTACCAAACACCAAAACTTCAAACACCAAATCGGGCAAGCGGAATGCCGCGAAAAATAAAGACAGGTCGGTAGGTACAAAAAAATGTGCCAATATCCTCTGGCGTACCAATCCCAAAATCCGCGACACTACAATCATAAGCATAATAACGGCAGCCGCCGACATAACGCTATTTTGAGGAGACGTTAAGAGCTTTTGTCCTTTTTGGAAAAATTTAAACATAATTGAAAAATTTAATTCTTTAGATTATACTCACACGGTAGTAAGTAGTGAATAGTTATTAGTTTTTAAATATATATGCCTGTAACAAAAACAGCCAAAAGAGCCCTTCGAGGATCGCTTAAAAAAGCGGGTGTTAATAATGCTTTCAGGAAATCATTTGAGATTTCGCTTCGCATTGCGAAAAAAGAAAAGTCACAAAAAGCAGTTGTTAAGGCCGGATCACTCGCAGATAAAGCCGTAAAAAGAGGTTTGATTCACAAAAACAAAGCATCAAGAATTAAAAGCATGCTAAGTAAATTGACTCCAACCGTCTCCACAAAAAAATCCAAAAAATCAGCTAAAAAATAACCTTTAAACCAAAGTGGTTATTGTGGTATATTTTAGATACAAAGTATTATTAATGCCATAGTCTATGCCTGCCAGAAAAAAAGAGGAAATAAATTTATTGCCCCAAAAAGGATTTGAGTCCAATACCATAGGAAGACTTTTGGCTTGGGTTTTATCTTCATTTAGAATTATCGTTATTGTTACTGAAATTATCGTTATGATCGCTTTCCTCTCGAGGTTTTGGCTTGATGCGCAAAACGCAGACCTGACGGATGATATTAAAAACAAAAAGGCTGTTCTTGAGGCATATCAGGATTTTGAAAAGGATTATAGAGACACACAAAAGCGCTTGGAGATATACTCAACGATTACGAAAGGCGTGCCTTTAGCGACGTTGGTAAAATCACTGTCAGACCTTCTACCTCCGGATATTTATTTGTCATCACTAGGTTATACCGGCACTCAGATTAATATATCTGCACTTTCCCCAAACGAAATCTCGATTCAGCAGTACATGGTAAATATTTCTGCTGTTGACACTGTTAAAAATGTGACCATTCGTGAAATAGAAACAGAGAAAGACAATCCCGGTCTTATTAAATTTACCCTTTCAATGGATATTGTTAACAAATAATATGGACGCAAGCTGGAAAAAAAATTATGTCAGGTACAAAACAGTTCTTCTGGGTTCTCTGGACCAATACCAGAGACGGGGTGATATTAAAGTTTATATTGAAATAATTCTGTCGCTTCTGACAATTACAATATTTTCGATTTTTGCCTTAAGACCAACATTGATTACCATCGCCCAATTAATAAAAGATATTGATAGCAAAAGAGATACACTTGAAAAAATGGAGTCTAAATTAGCAAGTCTTGATGAAGCACAAATATTATTTGACAGGGAACGGGATAATATTGCCAACCTCCGGATCGCAATTCCCTTCTCTCCCGAACCAAACATATACATTAGACAGGTCGAGGGGGTAGCTAGTAAAACCACCAACGTAACGAATATGTCAATCGGTGAAGCAGTGATTCTCGGGCAAACGGCTACGTCCGCTAAAAAACCCGATCAAACATCCGCACTTCCCGAAAATACTATTTCGACCGATATGAATGTTTCTGCAGAATCTGATTTAAACAATTACAGTGCCGTATATGAATTTTTTAAAAGTATTGAAAACCTAAGAACTCCTCTTAAAATAGATTCTTTTACTCTGAACCTGGATGAGTCGCAGGAAGGACAGAAATTCTTGATTGTTTTTATCAATGGCAAGCTGGTATCACTAAATAAAAATAAATAAATTATAGCAAACTCAATACAAAATGATGTATTATTGAGTTTGATATAACGTTCCAAGATAAACTTGGTAGGGATTCTATGCTTGCCAAACAAAATGTCATTTTTGACATTTTGTTTTAATATGACTATATGAGAAAACCACCAACACCAACAATTGTAACGATAGCCGTATTTACGACAGTTACGGTAATACTTTGGATTTTTATAAGCGTCTATAACATATTAATAAAAAAGCCGGTTGTAGATGTTCCTCAGGAACTACTTGAACCGATTGAGGCTGGATTAAATACAACACTATTGCAAAAAATTTCCGAGAAAACTTTTTATGAAGAAGGGCAGGAAAAACCGTTTACAGCTCCCCCACAATTTTCGGTACAACAACCAACCGCAAGTGCATCCGCTTCACAATAATCGCTGGTTGATTCGTTTGCGTGCTTACTTTATATTTAAGTGGTGAGGTGTTTCTATGTCTGATGATAATAATCAACTAAATACTGCAGTAACCCCTACCCCAAACCCGGTAGGAGGAAACGTCTCCGATTCTACAACTAGCGTTCCAGCTCAGGCCGCAACTTCCACAACAAACACTGTATTACCTGATGTTAAGATACCAGACTCATCTCCGCAAACAAATATGCAGCAGGATGTTACGACACCAACAACTTCTACCATGACAAATCCGTTTGCCACCCCACAAAAACCTGTTACACCCACTGATGTAACAACTGTGGTTACTTCTCCACACGCTCCTCAAAAATATGGAGGGAGAAAAGTATTGGCAACAATTTTCGGAGTACTTTTAATTGTTGGGGGTGTTGCTGCAGGAGTTTTGTTGGTACAAAGACAACAAAACATTTCCGAGCGCGCACAAACTAATGTACAGTACGATGCCCAATGTTCCGAGGTAATCGTATACGATCAGGATTGGAACCGATTGTCACTAGCTGATTTGAATGGAATTACATCAGGTTCTGTCGTAAGGTTTGCAGTGGTTGGAGCTTCCTCGTCGGGTAATTTTGATAAAGCAAGGTTCACGATAAATGGAACAAAAACTCCTGAAGTAACAGACAAAAAGCCCGGCACCGAAGAATTTTACTATCAATACATTCTACCTGAGGGGGTAAGAAGTTACACAGTTAAGGCAGAAATACATCACACCATATGGGGGTGGATTTAGAGTATGAGTAATACTAAATCAAAATTTACAATAATAATGGTTGTTATAGCTACCGTGGTACTTGCAGGAGTGGCTTTATTTACTGCAGTTAAGCTCTATAACTCCCAAAAACAATCGGTTTCTCCCGCCAGCCCTGAAAGCGAACCTTCAGCTGATTCGGGTCCAGTTGCTGTTTTTATCTGCAATAAAAACAGCAACGAGCAATTCAAAATTTCAATAAACCCAGGGGACGTGACCAGCTGCCCTTTTCTTAACTACAACTCATGTGTAGCGGGAAATTCCAACAAAAACAGTGTTTCAACCTATGAAACTAACTTCGTTCTTACCATAACGGAAGATGCCCGTCCGAACGCGAAAAGAACAATTGTTTTAAATAAAAATTCAAATTTTTGTGCAGCTGACTCTTGTGGGCAACCAAGAGACCCAAGCTTTAACGGGATAACCTGTTGGGACTCGGGACAGTCCTCTGATGAAACCATAACTCTTTCGTACGGACAAAGTAAAACAATTAAGATCAGTCGAGCTTCTGATACAGGTATCGCATGCGGGTCATATCAATTAGATCTACAGGTTAATAAAGGAGGGGACTGCGATAGCGTAAGCTGGAATACGGGAGCTGCGTCCGTTTGTCAAACAGGAATTTCCTGTGCTACTCCAACAAATACACCAACTGGAACTTTAACACCTACCTCGACCAATACTCCTACTAATACACCAACAGAAACGGGAACTCCAACACCCACACTTCCTCCCAATCTCTTGTCGTGTTCCGAGCTGGTTTTTAACATCGCCGGTCCGACGGGAACTCCGACTGAGACACCCACAGGAACGCTGACGATTTCACCCACAAATAGTCCGACCGGAACTGCTACTGTCACCGTTACTCAAACTGCAACAGTCACCAATACTCTAACCGCAACATCCACACCTCTTGCATCCTGCAATTTAAGCTGCAACGCAACATCCGACTGCGCAAGCGGACTTATATGCTCCGGAAATATGTGTAGAAACACAAACTGCACGGGCGAGACAGATTGTGTATGCAACACCGTAACAAATACTCCAACCCCAACCATAGCAGGTTCGGCTTTGCCACTAGCAGGAGTATCAACTGTTACTTATCTTTTCGGATTCTTGTCTATCGCAACCATAGCCGCTGCGCTTCTACTTGCCTTGTAAACATTTCTCAAAATATTGAATTTCTGCTAATCTTTTTATAATGATAAAGCGATTTTTTGCAAGCAAAAATAAGTTCATCCCAATCTTATTCATCACTTTCTTTGGACTTTCTCTCCTTCTGTTTTTTTCCACTTTTTATGTAGATAAAGAGGGAAACATTAACATAGCAGGAAAACTTTGGAGCGATTTCGGCTCAACTTTCCCGATAATCAGATCTTTTTCAAAAGGCTACAATTTTCCACCTGAATACCCCATCTTTTCAGGCAGACCGATAAGGTATCATTTTGTGTTTTATGCTTTAGTTGGACTTTTTGAAAAAATGGGTCTAAGGATTGATCTTGCGCTTAACGGCTTAAGCGCCCTTTCTTTTGCTGCGCTTTTAACAATAATTTATTTATTTGCTTTAAAACTTTTTAAAAAACATTCGGTTGCGGTGGTCTCAATTGTGCTTTTTTTATTTAACGGAACGCTTGGATTTTTGGAGTTTTTTAAAAAAAATCCACTTTCATGGGCTACTCCTATAGAAATTTTTAAAAATAAAAACTTTACTTCTTTCGGCCCATATGATGGAAAAACAGTGTCCGCTTTTTGGAACCTAAATATATTTACCAACCAAAGACATCTTGCCTTGGCTTACGCCTTTTTTATAGGTATTCTTTATTTTTTTTATGCAGTAGACAAAAAACCAGACAAGTTCTCAGTAAACAAAGCGCTTGTTTTGGGACTATTAATCGGATTTTTCCCATATATCCATATGGCAGTTTTTGGTATGTTACTAGTTCTTCTTGGAATTGTGTTTCTGGTATATCCAAAAATAAGATTAAAAATAATTCTGACTTTAGTCGTTGCAATCACCGTAGCGTTTCCACAGGTTGTGTATATGGGCAAATCTGAAATTGAAACGGAATTATTGCGACCGGGTTATTTGGTAATTCCTCTGACCGTGGGTAATTTTTTCAGTTATTGGTTTTACAATCTTGGACTTAATTTATTCTTGCCAATTTTAGGATTTTTTCTTGCCAAAAAAAGTGGTAGGAAAGTTTTTTTACCATTTGTCGCACTTTTTGTGATTGGCAACATATTTAATTTTTCACCGGATATCGCTACAAACCACAAGTTTTTCAACCTCTATCTTATCGGGGCTGCGATGTTTAGTGCATACTTTCTTAATATTCTTTGGAACATTAAAATAATCGGTAAAATATTAGCACCCATCTGCCTACTGCTTCTAACATTGAGCGGTATTATTGAATTTTTCCCTGTTATTAATGACGGTCACTTAAACGTGCGTGATATTAAAAACAACGCATCTGCAGACTTTATTGCCAAAAATACACCGAAAAATTCCGTTTTCCTGAATTCTAAGTTTTTATATGACAACGCAAACATTGCAGGAAGGCGAATATATATGGGGTGGCCGTATTTTTCCTGGGGAGCCGGTTATGACACAACAAAGCGGGAAAAAACAATGAAACGAATGCTAAATCCAAGTAGCAAAGGTGAGGCCTGCTTGCTTTTGACGCAAGAAGGAATTGAATTTATTGAAACGCAGTCCCCCGCTGACTTATTAGACTATGAGATAAACTATACTTTCTTTGAAGAAAACTTCGTAAAAGTTTTCTCAAACCCTTCGGACAATGTAAATATTTACGCTGTTTCCGGTTCGTGCTCCTAAAGTTTCGGATATTGTTGATATAACTTAAAAAAGATATTATTGTCTTCATGAAGAGAGCGGGAACGGATTACATTAAAAATAGGATCAAAGGTTATCTTGAAAACAAAACAATAGTTGAAAAAAAACTACATATTCCGGCTAATTATCAGGCTGTTGCCATAAAAAGCAAAAATTATCTTCAGGCAAATTGGCATCAGCAAATTGGCATCAAAACAAAATCACGATACTCAGACAAGTGTTTTTCACAAGTAAAGAAAGTGTTTTACTTGATTTAGGAACGGGCTCCGGGAATCTTGAGTTCTTTTTCCACAATAAATTTAAAAAAATTATTGGGGTTGATTATAACGATGAAGCCCTTCTTTATTTACAGGGAGAGCTTCTCAAGAGAAATATTTCAAACGTCGAGCTGATACAGGCTGATATAAGGAACCTTTCGAAAACTAAATTACCGAAAGTAGATTTTATCACCATGATAGACGTCATAGAACATTTGAAACTGCAGGACGTCGAAATCCTTGTGAAAAACTTCACCCGACTTTTAGAAAAAGGGGGTAAAATTATCATTGTGACACCAAACTATAAAAGCTTGTGGCCACTGATTGAGTGGCTACTGGAAAGATTTCGGCTTGTACCAAAGTTTACAAATGCCCAACACCTCTCAAAAATGGATAGAGGTGTTTTAACTAGAGTTTTTGGGAAAAATAATTTCAATTTAGAGTCTTTGTCCACTTTCAACAACATATCGTTTCTTGTACCTTCGAAAAAAATTTCATATTTATTGTGCAAACTTGAGAATTTTCTTCAGTTTCCGTATGGTAATTTAATAGTCGCAGTATTTACTCACTAATATGGATAGCTTAAGCATTCTTTATATTTTTAAATGGTGGCTGTATTTATTTCTAATCGGCGTCGTTTCGGCTCCTATTACTTTTTTAGTATTTAGAAAATTTCTTAATTTCGGTTGGGGTTTTTCAAAACTAATCGGCGTACTTTCCGCAGGATATTTGCTTTTCGTACTGTCGATATTAAAAATACTTCCCTTTGATTCTTTTTCTATTTACATAACTTTCCTGGTTGTTCTTGTAATAAACCTTTTCATTTTCAAAAATCACCGTAAGGAAATTATAGAAAAAATACGAAGTCATATTCCGGCAATTGTTATCGAGGAAATTCTTTTTGCAACCGGACTCGTGTTTTGGGCGTATGTCCGAGGGCATCAACCCGCAATTGAAGGCTTGGAAAAATTCATGGATTACGG
>Ga0075720_131_pt1 | contig 5399 bp, 7 predicted proteins | sample RifGroB1_FD_67781 | JGI IMG/M metagenome (GOLD analysis project Ga0075720, IMG submission 67781) | Microgenomates (Woesebacteria) bacterium GW2011_GWB1_38_8b
CCTATCAGTTTCAGGTTAGAAAACCATATTTACCCTTCCGGCTATATTTTGGAAATACATTTAGTTTTTTAAATAGCATGCACTCCCGCATAAATTTGGCACAAGGCGTGAACGAATAGTTCCCAAAAGCCGAGTGCGAAAGTTGTGCTGGGAGAGAAGTAAATTATTTAAATTTGAAATTTGTGCATAAAAAAACCCACCGTTAAAAGTGGGTTTTTTGGTGGTTTTAAACGATATTATTAATTAGACTAATCCAATTCAAAATAAGAGTAAACGACACTTCCCTGTTCATCTAAGCTAAATTCATACAAATGACTTTGTATATTATCGTACACGTCTTGGTATTTAATTGTTAATGAAGACCTGTCTTTGTCTGCTGTAATTGATATTATCTTCTTAAAATCATACCCTATTACATCGGATGGATTTACTACTTTATATTCCGATGACGGATCCAAAATATTTATAACATAGAAAATTCTGTAATAAGCATAACTTTCGTCTCCGAGTGACATTACAAAAATAGGTTTGTCTTTCATTACATTGAGATTTTCACTCACGACATCAAAAGAAACAATTTTGCCAGTGATATCAACAACATCAGTTTTTGTTAAACACGACGACCCGTTTTCATTATTGTCGCAATAGTTGAAATTGTAACTGACTTTATAAAACCCGCTATTCAGAGAAACTTTGTAAGGTTCAAACTCAAAAGAAAATCTTTGATCTGATGCTTTGAATTTAGGTTTATTAATAGCTACAAAATTTGCAAACTCCAAATTTGAGATTTTGGTATTTAACTCGCTGAATTTTTGATTGAAATATTTGGTGTCAGCCGTTGTAGTTGTTTGCTTACCACCCAATACATTTTCAACAAAAACACTCCTAAAAACAGGAAAAATAAAGACAACGAATATAAAAATAATAGTTAGCATTACTAGTGAAAGATAAACGACAGTAAAAAAAGAACCGATAAAATCCAGTGCTAAGTTAGTTTTTCCGTATTTATTCTTAATTGATTTGACTAGTTTGCTGTCAGATAGGAAATACTTGGATTTGAAAAATGAAGTGAGAATGACATAAAACAGAAAACCGAAGTACAAAAGTGCGTTGAATAACACAAAAGGAACAGTTGGTAATTTCTGTTTAGAAAAGACGAAAATAAAAAACGTGGTAACACTTGAGAAGAATAGAAACGCAAAAAGTTTGTACATTATAAAATTAACAATAGCATAGATGAAGAATTATTAGAAGATTTTGGTGTCTTAAATTAATCGCCGATAAGTGTGGGGAAGAGTTTGGCTAGCCGACTCTCCTTAATTTTACCTAAGCAAAATCGGCGCTTTAGAGGTTTTTGCCTCTCTCAACCCCACACTTATTGGGATTAATAATTTAATTATATCAGACCTATCAAGTTACATAAGTTATAGGTACTAGGTTATAGGTAATAAGTAGTAGGTTATATGCCAGGTTTTGCATTACTTATAACTTATTTCTTATTACTTACAACTTATTCTGGGTATTTCTGGGAGTGCTTGATGGTCTAGTTCTTTTTTGTTGTTTTAAAAAAGATGATGCAAATTTCGCATCGTACTAGTGCAGTATCAAGCACGCCCTATTTAATTGTATTTCAGAAACGCATTAGCGTTTTGGTTCGCCCGCTTTTGGGTCGTCCAAAAATGCTGCTAAAGCATTTCCTGTATTTATCCATTGCTCTCGGTGAGCTAGTCAGAAATAGTCTGCTATCCATTTCTAACAGGAATTGTTTGTTTGAGACATCATTTATAGGCTCATAATCCAATCTATGATAGGAACTCCAATCCTACCAGCAAGCCCGAACAACGCTGCAAATAGTGCTACAGCAATTACCAATGCAATAAGCACTAGTATTATCATTATTATTATTACAATGGCACCTGCAACAAGTAGGCCTAAAAAGTTAAAGAGTTTTCTCACGTTGAATCTCCTTTCCTAATTTCTGTCCTTCTTTTGGTGTGGGAAGGGTAGGCGGAATTATGGGCTGAATTGCATCTTCTGGTGGTGCATCGACTTCGGGAAGTGGAGCTATGAAAATCGTCCCATTACAGACTCCGAAGGCATACCCTTCCGCCTTACCGGATTTCTTGTCTGCCCGTCGGAGCTCACGCACTTCACCTTTGCGAAGAATAACCCCTGACTCTAGCGTTTTGGGAGCATTGATTATGATCCAATACTCGTCAGCTAGGAGCCCACCTTCCAACGAGGATATTTCCTCAGTGGAAGCAATATGGAGCCGAACAAATTCATGTCCAGTCTCCGTCTTAAATTTGAGGAAAGCTTCCTTACCTCCAAATTTCCAGTTGTAATTATCTGGTAAACAGACCGTAGGTTCTGATGTTGCCGTTGGTGTCGGCTGTTCGGTTGCGGTAGCTGTGACTGTTGGTAACGCAGGGGTAACCGTTGAGACAACCGTAGTCCCACAACCCGCAAGTACGATAGTAAGCAGTACGAGAAAAATCTTTTTCATCACTTCCTCCAGACTCTATATATCAGATAGGCGATTGTTCCCCAAAGTAGGGCTATAAAACCAACTGTTTGCCCCAAACGTAGAACCTCCAACGGAGGTTGTGGTACAGATAAGAAAATATTTACAAACATTGTATTTCTCCTTACGGTACTCCCCAAAAACCAACTTGAGGGTTCAATATCCCGCGAGCGAATGCCCCCGAGAACACAATCGCAACAAATACAGTAACTATTACCAGAAACAGAAGCATACTTACAGCTTTTTTAGCCATTATATTCTCCTCTAAAATTCAGATTTGTCCTAATGGACGGAATGTTGCCGAATTTGATCAGCAAAATTCAGTCCATCAGGACTTTTCAATTCTCAAACAACTTGTTAATGTACAAACAGTTTCGTCCTGGTTAGATAGCTTTACATCTAACAGGACTCATCAGTCCCGCTGAGCGGGAGACTGTTTATTCTTTTTAAAGGTGGTACTTTGGGGGTGGAGAAGGAGATTGATTTGCGAATATAAAATATTGATGCAAAATAATTGCATCTTCGCATTTCAAGCTCTGCAGCTCTCACACACCCCAAGAAGGCTATCCCCAGGCACTTTTTCCAAATCCGCGATGGGATTGGTAAAGATTTCACCTAAAGACTTTTATAAGCCTTAATTTATGATCCATTTTTCACCGAAAATTTCCGGCGTATCTAATTTGCCTGCAAGCAAGTTAGATAAAGATATTTTGTTTGAGAGACTAATCGCAGGAGGCAAAGGTCAAACGTATGTTGCCCGTTACAGCAAGCTTACCGCTGCTCCGGATACCGTCACACATCCAGGTAGTTCTATCGTAGAGGTCAGCCTTGATTGTGAATTTTTTGATAGACGGTTCCTCTATCGATCCTGCGGGGATGGTTAGGTAATAGAATGCCTGGGTGGTTTCAGAGCCTTCTTGCTTCGGGCCTTCCAATTTGATGAATACATCATAATTGGACTTGTTGATGACGGTCATTCGGGTCATTCTGGTTGGGACTATCTGTGCCGGCTTTTCGTTCAAAATCTGGATGCTAACGCACCCGGTCAGAACGACAGAAAAAAGAACTAAAACGAGTAGCTTCTTCATCGAATTCTCCTTTCAGTATGCGAAGGCTGCGTTAGGAATTGTTCCCAGCGCGAAAATCAATGCTAAGCCTGTTAAGGCAAGGAAGATTTGTAGAATACACCCTCCAATGCCGAGCTTGCGAACCAGGAAAGTGATAACGCCCAGTACTACAAAGGCGCCCCAAAAGAACAAATTAACCTTAGAAGTTAGTGACATCTTACATCTCCTTATTTAAGATTTCCCATCTTTGATAGACGGAGCAACAGATTTAAGATTTAGGTTATAAGTTGTAGGTTTTAAGTCCTATTACTTAGTACCTACTACTTACTACCTACCACTTATTACTTATTTCCACTGTTCCATCTACCAAAATGGATTTATGTTCCTTCGATTACACTCAGGACTTTCAGCCTCAAACAAATTTTTTAATGTGCCCTTCGACTTCGCTCAGGGTTATAACCCTTTGATTTCTCTTGGGGTCTTTTAACTCTTTTGCTAATCAAAGTCAGTTTCGTCCTCATCCGAAGCAAGTTCGAAATGGACTCATTAGTACAGCTTTAAGCTGTAAACTTACTGGGGACTGATATTTATTGGTTTGTTTGGGATTGTGGGGTGCGGTGTTTTGCACTTTTCAAGCTTTTAGGCTTGCCACAATCTTTACAATAATCACAATAAATAACGAGTCCCCATTGGAACACTCTCCTTTCTGGCTAAACCAGTAGTACTATCGCGCTAAAGCGATCTCTGGTCTTTACCAAATTTCCAGGTTTCATTCACTCAAAAAAACGAGCGAATGCAAAAATTACAACTACGGCAGCGGGTTGGCCATCACAGGGTTGGTTGAACCCCAGTCGGTGCCGAAGCCCAAACTGCTGACGTTGAGCGGAACATCCTCCCAAAGATCGGGGGAAAAATAGAATCCCGCTTCGTTAGCAAGAACACCATGCAGCGTTCCATCCGGATCCAAGGCAAAGCTGGCGAAGCCGCTTCTGTAGTAGCTGATAACCCACGAGGTAGCTAGGCGATTTGGCTGCATCGTAGCAGATGACAACGGGGTGAACAGTCCTAAACCGTCCTCAACTTCTCGGCAAAAAACGCCGGTTCCGTCAGGCAGGATTTCGGGCCTGTCGCATTTCATTTCGTAGTCGAAACGCTTTCCGTCTTCGTAGACGATGCTCAGGTTGCCACTCTGGTTGGTATAGGCGAAGCGGAATTCCGTGTCACTAACCGGAACGGAGTGAGGGTAAGAACCCTTTAATCCAACCGCTTCTACCTCGCCGGTGCGATAGTCAAGCTTATACAGCCAGCCATTTGCACCGCGTGCCAGAATCGGATCGCCCTCGACCAAAGCCACTTCAGGCTCATACATTTCCTGCTCGACGTCAAATCCGTGATCGACCCGGGACATACCAAGGGTATATACGCGGATTTCCCACCCACTTCCAGTTTTGACCTGAGCCGCAAAGATACAATCGTCTTTCGCGAATGAGGGGTTTCTAAAATCCTCATCGAAATTGACGGTCAGAGTCCGGACAAACGAGACATCCCCGTTCAGGTACTGGTACAAGTCCAGTTCCCATTGCCCGGTCTTGTTATCCCAGCGCTCACGCAGAACTGGATCAATCACACAAGGATTGATCTCAACCTTTTTCTCCCTGCCTTCGTTTTCCGGCTTAGGAATTGTATTTTCCGGAGGCGGCGGAGGTGGTGGCGGCGGAGGTGGCGGAGGTGGTGGCGGTGGTGGCGGCGGAGGCGGCGGAGGCGGAGGCGGAGGGCACTTCGCCGGAGGACAAGGCGGAGGCGGCGGG